>Ga0182740_1002412_pt1 | contig 11458 bp, 11 predicted proteins | sample eDN5th37CKraftBY_FD_128872 | JGI IMG/M metagenome (GOLD analysis project Ga0182740, IMG submission 128872) | Enriched backyard soil microbial communities from Emeryville, California, USA - eDNA 5th pass 37_C Kraft BY (version 2) (version 2) | ecosystem: Environmental > Terrestrial > Soil >...
GAGGCGAGCGGCGACCAGATCGTGGTGCCAAGCCCGGGCGAGGCGTAGAGCGGCGCGTATTCTTTTTCCACGCGGGTGCGATGAAACAGGTTGTATTGCGGCTGCTCGACGATCGGCGCGTGCAGGTTGTGCGCGGAGCAAACGCGGTGGACCTCGCGGAGATTTTCGGCGCTCCACTCGCTCGTGCCCCAGTAGAGCACCTTGCCCTGCACGATCAGGTCGTGCATCGCGCGCGCGGTCTCGGCCACGGGCACGTTGGGATCGGGTCGGTGGCAGAAAAAGAGGTCGAGATAATCGACCTGCAACCGGCGCAGGGCGTCGTGGCACGCTTCGATCACGTGTTTGCGCGAGAGGCCCGACTGGTTGGGTTTGTCGTCCTCCCAGCCGAAATACACCTTGCTGGAAACGAGATAGCTGCTGCGGCGCCAGCCGGATTTTTTCAGGATGTCGCCCATCACGATCTCGGCCTGGCCATCGGCGTAGGCTTCGGCGTTGTCGAAGAAGTTCACGCCCGCATCATAGGCGGTGTGCAGCAGATCACGCGCGACGGTGTCGCCGATTTGTTTGCCGAACGTGACCCAGGCGCCGAAGGACAGCGCGGAAATTTGCAGGCCCGACGGGCCGAGCTTGCGGTAGATCATGACGAAGAAATCCAGGTTTGAGCGTCGGCGATCTCCTCGCGCGTGAGGTTGTGCGCGGCGGGATAGGTCTTGAGCGTGACGTCGGCGCCGCCGGCGCGAAGGTGCGCGGCGAGGCGGTGCGGGTGATCGGCGGGGACGATCGGATCGTGCGCGCCGCTGGCGATGAGCACGCGCTTGCCCTCAAGCGAGTGCGCCGGGGCCGGCTGGTCGAGCACCACCATCGGCCGAAACAACACCGCGGCGTGCAACACGACCGGGCGCAGCAGCAGGAGCGTGGCGGCGATGTTGGCGCCGTTGGAGATGCCGACGGCGACGAGCCGGTTGAGGTCGAGCTGGTATTTCCGGCTCGCCTCGCTGATGAAGTCGGCGAGCTCGTGCGTGCGGCCCGCGACTTCAGAGGGATCGAAAATGCCGGAGGAAATGCGGGCGAAGAAACGCGCGGCGCCCTGTTCGTTCACCGGTCCGCGCGGCGAGAGGAAGGCCGAGCCGGGCGAAAGCGTGCGGCCCAGCGGCAGCAGATTGTGTTCGTCGCCGCCGGTGCCGTGCAGCAGGAGAACGGGCGGCGCGGACGCGATTTCTCCAGGTTCAAAGGCGTGGACGTAGGCGAGCGGCATGCTTCCTCGATAGCGAGAAAGCCGGCCCTTCGCAACCCTGCGGCCCAAAACGCCGCGGAGCGCCCCGTCCGCCGCGCTCAGGCCCGGTCGATCTTGGCGATGCGCGCGGCGTGGCGGCCGCCCTCGAACTCGGTCGCCAGCCAGGTGCGCACGATCTTCAACGCGTCGGCTTCGTTGACGGTGCGCTGGCCGAGCGACAGCACGTTGCCGTCGTTGTGCGAGCGGTTCCAGATCGCGACCTGTTCGTTCCAGCAGAGGCCGCAGCGGACGCCGCGCACGCGGTTGGCGACGATCGCCTCGCCGTTGCCCGAGCCACCGAGCACGATGCCGCGCTCGAATTCGCCGCGGGCCACCGCTTCGGCGACCGGGCGGATGAAGTCCGGGTAATCGCAAGGCGCGTCGCTGTCGGTGCCGAAGTCCCGCACCGTGTGCCCCTCCTGCAGGAGCAGGGTTTTGATGGCTTCCTTGTAGGCGAAGCCGGCGTGGTCGGAACCGATGGCGATGGAAAACCTCTTCATGGGTCGGGAAACTTGGTGGCGAAAAGAAGGTCTCTTATCCGCAGCCGGCCTCGCCGCAGCAAAGCAAAAACAACGGGATCGTTCCGCCGGTCCCGCATACTCTGTCCCATGAAAAACTCACTCTTCGTTCTCGGATGCTGTCTGGCGCTCGCCTGGGCGGGTTGCAGCACGGTGGACTCACGCCTGAAAAAGCACGAATCCGCCTTCAACTCCTGGCCGGCGGACGTGCAGCAGAAAGTGCGCAGCGGCCAGATCGATCTCGGGTTTACCCCCGAGATGGTGCAAGTCGCTCTGGGCGATCCGAGCCGGGTCTTCACGCGCACGACGCAGAACGGCAACGCGGAAGTTTGGGTTTACCCGGAAAAGGGCCCGAAGTTTTCCTTCGGGGTCGGGGTCGGCAGCATGCGCGGTTCGACGGGCGTCGGCGGTGGCGTGACCGTGGGCGACACCTGGCGCGATGAGGAAGCGCTGCGGGTGGTGTTCGAAGGCGGCCGCGTCAGCGCGATCGAGCGTCGCCGGTAAATTCACCGCGCACGCATCAGCAACCGAGCGCGGCCAGCACCGCGGCCGTGTCGGAAAGATCCGCCAACACGACCGTCGGCTGATGCGCCTGCAATTCGGCGACGCTGTGGCGTCCGGTCGCCACCGCGAGGGTGCGCGCGCCGATGACCTTGCCGCACTCGATATCGTGCGGCGTGTCGCCGATGATCCAGACACGATCCGCGGCGAATTTGACGGAGTGATGCTCCGCGGCACGACGCACGGCGTGCGGGCCGAGGTCGTTGCGACGCTCGCTGTCGTCGCCGAACGCCCCGAAGGCAAAGTGCTCCCAAAGGCCATGAGGCTGCAACTTGATCTCCGCGCCGGCGCGCAGGTTGCCCGTGAGCAGGCCCTGGGCGACGTCGCCGCGTTGCGAAAGCGCGCGGAGCACTTCCGGCACGCCGGGCAGCAGCCGCGCGTGCGGATGGGGCTGACTCGAACGAAGCGCGCGCAGATACGCGGCGAGGTAGCGGCTGACGTTGTCGGGCGTATCGGGCAGGGCGAATTTCGCGAGCACCCGACGCGCGATCCAGGCGTCGGTGCGCCCGGCGATCTCGATGTCCTCAAGCGTGCCGACGACGCCGAACTCCGCATGGAGTGCGGCGACGAGCGCGCGTTCGCCGGCGCCGCCGGAGTGCAGGAGCGTCCCATCGATGTCCCAGAGCAGAAGCGTCTTCATCGTCTGTAACCGCCCATCAACGTCCGCCGTCAGCCGTTTCAGCAAGCCACTTCGATTTGCGGATCGCTCGCGGTCGAAGTTCATTTGTATCATGCAACCCAGAAACCCTATGAAAACTTTCCTAGCCCTCATGGCTCTTTTCCTGGGCGCGTTTGCGCTCAGCGGTTGCTCGACGCCGGAAACGCGCATCGCGAAACAGCCGGAGCTGTTCAACCGTCTCACGCCCGAACAGCAGCAGATGATTCGCGAGGGGCGCATCGGCATGGGCTTCGATCAGGACATGGTGAAGCTCGCGCTCGGCGATCCGGATCGCGTGCGGGAGCGGATCGACTCGAGCGGCCGCAGCGAGATCTGGATGTATATCACCTACGAAACGATGGACGGCGCACTGCTTTATCGCGGCTGGTATCATCGCGGATGGGGCAGCCCGTATTATCCGTATTATCTGACGGTGGACGGACGACGCGAACGCACGCGGGACGAGGTCGTTTTCCGTGACGGCCGGGTCGTTTCGGTGGAACAGGAACGTTAGTTCGTCTCCCGGTCCGATTTTTTCAGAGCGCGTTGGAAACGACGCGCTCTTTTTCATGCTCGCGCACGGCGACATCGACGCGGAGTTCTTTCGTCGGCGCGCCGCGATACGTGCCGCTCACCGGTCGGATGTCGCTGTAGTCGCGGCCGGCCGCGAGTTTCACGTAACGCTCGTCGGCCGGTCGCGCGTGCGTCGGATCGTAGCCGATCCAGCCTTGGCCGGGGAGGTGAACTTCGACCCACGCGTGCGACGCTTCGCTCTCGTCCGGCCGGCGTTCGATGTTGAGAAAATAGCCGCTGACGTAGCGCGCCGGCAGACCGGCGGCGCGGCACAAGCCGAGCATCACGTGCGCGTAATCCTGGCAGACGCCGGTGCGCTGGCGCAGGGCTTCGGTCGCGACGGTGTTCACGCCGGTTGAGTAGGGGCGGTAGGTGAACGTCTCGAACACATGGCGCCCGAGTGCGCAGGCCTCGGCCCACATGCCGGTGCGCGGGTGGCGATCGAAATACTCCTTCACTTCGTGACGCAGCTCCACGCCGAGATTGACGTAGTGGGAGTCGGCGAGGAATTCAGCGTGAAGTTCGCTTGGCGCCGGCGCGCCGGGGCGTCCGGGCGAAGTCACGTCGCTCCGCGGCGGGCGCACGGCGTCCGGCACCGTTTCCACCTCCGACTCAGCCTCGATCACGAGACGATCGTGTGCGCCGGAAAGATCGAAGTAGTGCACGCGGTTGCCGTAATAATCGAGGTAGTCGCGCACGGCGGCGGTGCGGGCGCGCGGGCCGTCGTCGCCGAGGATGCGGCGGAGCAGTTCGTCGAGTTGCGCGGTGCAGTAATGCAGCGAGCGCGGAAACGAATCGGAAAAGATGAGGAATTCGGCGACCTTCCACGCGAGGATTTCGCGCACGTAGAAACGCCGGTAGGCGTCGAGCGCGCTCGCGGACCGCAGCACCGCCTGCCACTGCGCGGTGTCGACCGCGCCGCCGACGTCGGTGACATCCGGCAGGAGAATGTGATATTTCACGTCGAGGATCCGCGTCGTCATCTCCGCGCGTTCGATGAACTTTCCGAATTGCACGAACTCCCAGCCCTCGCTGCGCGGGTAGGTCGAGTCGGTGAGACCTTGGAACAGGTGCGAGTGGCGCTTGATGTGTTCGAAAAACTCGTGCGGGCCCGCGGCCCAGACTTCGGCGGCGTTGCGGGCTTTGAGAAACAGATACAGCTCGTTGATCGCTTCCCACATCTCGGCGGAGATCTGGTCGCGGATCATGCGGGCGTTCTCCCGCGCGGCGTAGATGCACGCGAGGATGGAGCTGGGATTGCGCAGATCGAAGGCGAAGAACGACGTGACCGACTGGCTGTCCGCGGCGGAGTAGAGCGATTCGAATAGCGACCGGTTGCCCGAGCTCGCGATGAGCGAGTGCCAGTGGTCCTTCAGCGACTCGTCCTCGATGTCCTGGAAATCGAGCAGGAACTGGAGATTCACTTCGAGCAGACGCGTGATGTTTTCCGCGCGCTCGATGTAGCGACTCAGCCAATACAGCGAGTGCGCGACCCGCGAGAGCATCACGGTCGCCTGCGGGCGGGAAACGGGAATCGTCGGCGTGGGCATCGGGACGGCGCGGACGGTCATTCGTCTTTTTGCAGCACCCACGTGTCCTTCGAGCCGCCGCCCTGGGACGAGTTGACGACGAGCGAGCCCTTGCGCAGCGCGACGCGGGTGAGCCCCCCGGGCGTGACGGTGATTTTGTCGCCGTAGAGAATGTAAGGCCGCAGATCGATGTGGCGGCCCTCGAGCTGGCCGTCGCACCACGTCGGTGAGCGCGAGAGACTGATCGGGTCCTGCGCGATGAAGTTGCGCGGCTCGGCGGCGACCTTGCGGCGAAAATCCTCGCATTCCTGTTTGGTCGCGGCGGGGCCGATCAGCATGCCGTAGCCGCCGGCTTCGTTGGCAGCTTTGATCACGAGCTTTGGGATGTTCTCGAGGATGAAGGAACGATCGGCCGGCTCGGACGCGAGGTAGGTGTTCACGTTGGGCAGGATCGGATCCTGATCGAGGTAGTATTTGATCATCCGCGGCACGTAGGCGTAGATGACCTTGTCGTCGGCGACGCCGGTGCCGATCGCGTTGGCGAGCGCGACGTGGCCGGAGCGATACGCGTGCACGAGTCCGGGCACGCCGAGGATCGAGTCGGAACGGAAAACCGAAGGATCGAGAAAAGCGTCGTCGATGCGCCGGTAAATCACGTCGACAGGAACGAGGCCGGCCGTCGTGCGCATGAAGACGCGCGCGTCGCGCACGAGCAGATCGCGACCCTCGACGATCGGGATGCCCATTTGGCGCGCGAGAAACGTGTGCTCGAAATACGCGCTGTTGTAGACGCCCGGCGTGAGCAGGACGACGTTGGGTTTGTCGCGGCGGGTCGGCGCGACGTGCAGCAGGGATTTGAGCAGTTCGTCGGGATACGTCTGCACCGGCCGGACCCGGTAGCTGCCGAAGAGAGCGGGAAACGCGCGTCGCATCGCCGCGCGATTCTCGATCATGTAGGACGCGCCCGACGGACAGCGGAGGTTGTCCTCCAGCACCAGATAACGTCCGTCGCGATCGCGGATGAGATCCGTGCCGCAAATGTGAACGTAAATCCCCTTCGGCACATTGAAGTGCATGAACTCGCGCCGGAAATGACGCGCGCCGAGGACGAGCGCGGCCGGCACGACGTGGTCGCGGAGAATGCTTTGTTCGTGATAAACGTCGTGGAGAAACAGGTTCAGCGCGGTGATGCGCTGGATCAGCCCCGCTTCGAGCTGGGCCCATTCCGCTGCGGGAATGATGCGCGGGATCAGGTCGAACGGGAAAATCCGCTCCGCGCCCTCGCCGTCGCCGTAAACGGTGAACGTCACGCCACGGCTGAGAAACGCGAGATCGACGGCGGTGCGTCACTGGTTGAATTCGGATTCGGGCAGGTTGCCCAGGCGCTCGGCGAGACGGCGGTAGTGCGGACGGACCGCGCCGTCGGCCGCGAGCATCTCATCGAAGAAGTTTTCGGCGTCGTAGCTGGCGTTGAAGATCGGCACGGAAGGGGAGAGGACTCCTGTTTAGCAGGAGTCTTGCCACGCGTGCCGGTGACGCGGGCGGTGTCAGCGCGTCCAGCCGGCGTTCGCGGCGGAGATGGCTTGAAAATAGACCGCGACGACCAGCTCGCCGGACGTGGCGCTGGTTTTCAGGCAATCGGCCATCGTGGCGGGTGCGGCGGCGTCGGCCGACGGCTGGGCCGCGAGTTGCCGGGCGAGTGCGAGACCGTCCGCCGGCGTGGCGGTGTGAAGGGAGGTGGGAAGGAGATTGATCATGACAAAGGCAGCGGAGGTTGGAAACGGCGGCGGCCCCCGGAAATGCCGGGGGCCGCACAAAGAGCGGCGTTACGCGCCGGGCGGAGCCGGCGCCGCCACGAGTGGGCTTACGCTTGCGCGGCAGGAGCGTGAGCGCCGAGTTGCGAGGTGAACTCGCTCAGCTCGAGCCCGAGCGCACGCGCGACGCCGAGACCGTAATTCGGATCGGCGCGGAAGAAGTGACAGATCTGGCGGAGCTGAATCTCCTGCGGCACGCCGTTCATGTGACGCGCGATGTTGCCGAAGAGGCGTTCCTTCTGCTCCGGCGTGAAGAGGCGGAAGAGATTTCCAGGCTGTGTGTAGTCGTCGTTGCCCGCGCGGTGATTATAGCGATCGGCGTCGCCTGCGATTTTCAACGCCGGTTCGTTGAAGGCCGGACACTCCTTCGGGCCGTTGAAGGAGTTGGGCTCGTAATTCGGCGAGCTATCCTTCGAGAAATCAAAACGCATCGCGCCGTCGCGCTGGTAATTGAAGACCGGGCAACGCGGGGCGTTGACGGGCAATTGCTGGTAATTCGCGCCAATGCGATAGCGTTGCGCGTCGGCGTAGGAAAAGATGCGCGCTTGAAGCATCTTGTCCGGCGAGTGGCCGACGCCCGGGACGATGTTCGATGGCGCGAGCGCGGCTTGCTCGACCTCCGCGTGATAGTTCTGCGGATTGCGGTTGAGCTCGAGGATGCCGACCTCGAGGAGCGGAAACTCGCCGTGCGGCCAGACCTTGGTGAGATCGAACGGATTGAACTTCCACGTCCGCGCCTGCTCCTCGGTCATCACCTGGATGCAGAAGCGCCAGCGCGGGAAATTTCCGTCGGCGATCGCGTGGAAAAGATCGGCCTGCGAAGACTCGCGGTTGCGACCGACGATCTCGGCGGCTTCCGCGTCCGTGTAGGTCGCGATGCCCTGCATCGACTTGAAGTGAAATTTCACCCAGTGGCGCTCGCCGATGGCGTTGATGAAAGAATACGTGTGAGAACCGAAACCATGCATCTGGCGCAGATTGCGCGGAATGCCGCGGTCGCTCATCAGGATCGTCACCTGATGCAGCGACTCGGGCGAGAGCGACCAGAAATCCCACGCGGCGACGTTGTTGCGGAGATTGGTCTGCGGGTCGCGCTTCTGGGTGTGGATGAAGTCGGGGAACTTGAGCGGATCGCGCAGGAAGAAGACCGGCGTGTTGTTGCCGACGATGTCCCAGTTTCCTTCCTCCGTATAGAAACGCAGCGCGAAGCCGCGCACGTCGCGCTCGGCGTCGGCCGCGCCGCGCTCGCCGGCGACGGTGGAGAACCGGAGAAACGTTTCGCAGGTGTTCCCGACCTTCGCGAAGAGCTTCGCGGACGTGTATTTGGTGATGTCATGCGTGACGGTGAACTTGCCGTAGGCGGCCGAGCCTTTCGCGTGCACGACGCGCTCCGGGATCCGCTCGCGATTGAAGTGCGCGAGCTTCTCGAGCAGCCAGAAATCCTGCAGGAGCACGGGGCCGCGCGGGCCGGCCGTGAGCGTATTCTGGTTGTCGCCGACCGGAATGCCGGAGGCGGTGGTGAGCTGAGGTGCGGTAGACATGAAAATCGGGAAATCGCCCGCGAGCGCGCGGGACGACGGAGATTATCAGCTCGTCGGAAAAAGGAGAAAGACTAAGTTCCGCTTTCAGAAATAGGAAACGCCTATGGAGCTGCACCAACTACGCTACTTCGTCGCCGTGGCGCGCACGCGGAACTTCAGCCGGGCGGCGGAACGCTGCCGCGTGGCCCAGCCTTCGCTCAGCCAGCAGATCATGAAGCTGGAACAGGAGCTCGGAGAGCGGCTGTTCGAACGCACGAAACGCGCGGTGTCGCTGACGCCGGCGGGCGAACTGTTCCGCCAGCATGCCGAGCGCGTGCTGGACGAGGTGGAACTGGCCGCGGACAGCGTGCGTGAGGCGGGCGGAGTGTTGCGCGGCCGGATCGCGCTCGGCGCGCTGCCGACGGTGGCGCCGTATTACCTGCCGGAGCGGCTGCGGGCGTTTTCGACGGCGTATCCACAGGTTGAAGTCGTGGTGCACGAGGATACCACCGATGCCCTCGCCCGCGCGGTGCTCGGCAAGGAAATCGATCTCGCGCTGCTGAGCCTGCCGGTGGAGCGCGCAGGGCTGGCGGCGGAGGCATTTTTCGACGAGCCGCTGCTGGTGGCGATGCCGGCGGGGCACCGTCTGGCGGGCCGGCGGGCGCTGAGTCTCGACGACCTCGCAGCAGAGGCTTTCATTTTGATGAAGGAAGGACACTGTCTCGCCGGGCAGGCCCTGCAGTTCTGCCGGTTGAACGGATTCGCGCCGCGGGTGAGTTTTCGCAGCGCGCAGATCGAGACGGTGCTGGCGTTTGTCGCCGCGGGCTGGGGCGTGTCCATCGTGCCGGCGATGGCGAAGAAGCCCGAAATCAAAGGTGTGCGCTATCGCGCGCTCGGAGGCATGACGCGGTCGATCGGTATCGTGCATCGCGAAGCCCGACCGCTGAGTCGCGCGTCACGGGCGCTGGTGGATTTCCTGCGCGGAGGGGAAAAGTAACGTTTGCCCGGCAGCGCGCGGCGGTGGCGGAGGGCGGATGCCCGGCGATGAATGCGGCGATCTCCCGCTCTCGTTTCGCCGCGGCGGTGAGGCGCGACGGGCGAGCGGAAGCGCCTTCAAGGCGTGCAATTGGGGCGCGGCTGTGTAGGGTCGGGAACCATGCCGGCTGGCGTCGTGAGTTGGCGACCTGGGCCGCGCAGCCCCTTTATGCCTACAGCCATTGTCATGTTGAAAATCGAGCCGCGCAAAGTCACCGGCACGGCCGAAAAGCTGCTCGAGATCCGCGATATCACCGAAGTCTACTCCGTCTCGGGACGTTACGATTTGCTGGTGATCATCAAGAGCGAATCGCTCGACAAGATCGAATACGTGATCACTGACGAGCTGCTGAGAACCGAAGGTATCGTCGACAGCGAGACGATGTTCGCCTTCCGCAGCTACGACAAACGCGAGGGCGGCCGCGCCGTCGACGTCGACTGACGCTCATCGTCCCGCCACCTCCGCGAAAACACCCCAAACCAGAGTGTCATCTATTATATGACACTCTGGTTTGGGTCGGAATGAGGTGAGGTGAGCGGGAGATAGAAATCGAGGGGTGCGGTGCGGGCCGGCAATTCTTGATCGGGAAGCGCCGGCGAAATCAGAGCGCGTGGAGGGCGCTCTTGCTGACGGCGAGGCCGGCTTCCTTCACCGCTTCGCTCATGGTCGGATGCGCGTGGATCGTGCGCGCGAGGTCCTCGGCGCTGCCGCCGTATTCCATGTGCGTGACGATTTCGCTGATCAATTCGCCGGCGTTGTGACCCAGAATCTGGGCGCCGAGAAGTTTGTCCGTCTTCGCGTCCGCGATGACCTTCACGTAACCATCGGTGGCGCCGGCGGCGATGGCGCGGCCGTTGGCGGCGAAATTGAATTTGCCGACGTTCACCGCCAGGCCCTTGGCCTTCGCGGCGTCCTCGCCGAGGCCGACAGACGCGACTTCAGGCGACGTGTAAACGATCGCGGGCACGAGATCCCAGTTAATATGACCAGCTTTGCCGGCAATCCATTCGGCGACGGCGACGCCGTCCTCCTCGGCCTTGTGCGCGAGCATGGGACCGGCGACAACGTCGCCGATCGCCCAAACGCCGGGCGCGGTGGTGCGCAGGTGCGCGTCGACTTTCACGCGCTTCTTTTCGTCGAGCTGCACGCCGGCTTTTTCGAGCGCGAGACCGTCGGTGTAAGGACGACGACCGACGGAGACGAGGACCTTGTCGGCGGGAAACTCGAGCTTCTTGCCATCGCGCTCCGCGGTGAGCACGCCCTTGGCGAATCCGGTGACCTTGGCGCCGGTTTCGATCTTCAGGCCCTGCTTCGTGAGGAGGCGGGTGAAGTTGCGCACGATATCGTCGTCGTAGTTTGCGACGATCTTCGGCAGGAATTCGACCACGGTGACGTCGCTGCCGAGGCGGGACCAGACGGAGCCGAGCTCGAGGCCGATCGCGCCGCCGCCGACGACCACCAATTTCTTCGGCACGGAATCGAACGCGATCGCGTGATCGGAGGAAACGACGGCCTTGCCGTCGAACTTGAGGAACGGGAGCTCGACGGGCGCGGAGCCGGTGGCGATGACGATGTTCTTCGCGGTCACCTCGGAGGGTTGGCCGGAGGCGGGCTCCACCTTCACGGTGTTGGCGGAAACGAAAGAGGCCGTGCCGGTGATGACGGCGATCTTGCGGGCCTTGGCGAGCTGGGCGACGCCGCCGACGAGTTTCGTGACGACCTCGTCCTTGTGCTTCATGAACGTCGGCAGATCGACGTCGACGGAGCCGAGCTTGATGCCGTGGGTGCCGGCATGCTGTTTCGCCCAGGTGACGTGTTCGCTGGCGTGCAGGAGCGCCTTGCTGGGAATGCAGCCGACGTTGAGGCAGGTGCCGCCGAGCGTGGCGCGCTTGTCGATCAGCGCGACCTTGAGGCCGAGTTGAGCGGCGCGAAACGCGCAGACATAGCCGCCGGGGCCGGCGCCGAGGACGATAAGA
>Ga0182740_1002415_pt1 | contig 11450 bp, 11 predicted proteins | sample eDN5th37CKraftBY_FD_128872 | JGI IMG/M metagenome (GOLD analysis project Ga0182740, IMG submission 128872) | Enriched backyard soil microbial communities from Emeryville, California, USA - eDNA 5th pass 37_C Kraft BY (version 2) (version 2) | ecosystem: Environmental > Terrestrial > Soil >...
CGTCCAAGGCTGGGCTTCCGCGCCGCACTTGAATCGTGCTCTATCTGTCCCTGCTTCACGCCTCCGAGCCAGCCCGGTGATGCCGATGCCCGCCATCCTCTCGAGTGCCCGCAATGCGCTTCTCGCCGGAATAGCCCTCGCGGCGGTGGCCATACTGGCAGCGATCATCGCCAGCGGCGCCGATTGGCTCGGCTTCACCTCATTCGTGCTGCGTGTGATCCATGTCATCGCTGCCATCATCTGGGTCGGCATGATCTGGTTCGTGAATTTCATCCAGCATCCGGCGGTGGTCGGCGCCGACGATGCGGGACGCGGGACGCTTTTTCGCCTCGTCGTCCCGAAAGTCGCGACGACTTTCCGGCACACATCGCACCTCGTGCTGCTCTCGGGCGCTCTGCTCCTGCTGCCGACGGGCTATCTCTTCGCGAGCTGGGTCTACGGCGCCCCCATTCACATGCCGCTGGTGAAAGTGCTGCTGCTGTGGGGCGCTGCCGCCGGCGCCGTGGCCATGTGGGCCTTCGTGCACATGCTGATCTGGCCGAACCTCCAGATCGTGCTCGGCGAGAAGCCCGGTAATGCGGAAGCCAAGGCCGCGGCTCGCGCCACGGTCGCGCTCTATGCACGGGCCAACCTCCTGCTGGCGATCCCGGTGACCGTGCTGATGGTTGCCGCGGCGCACCTCTTCTGACGATGAGCGAGGCGCCGCTCGACGCGCTGAGAGATACCGCCGTCGCGCGCGAGCCAGACCGATACTTCGCCGCCACGCTCGCGCCGGCCGCGATCCGCTACGACCTTGTCGTGCTGGCGGCCTTCGCCGCCGAGCTTGCCAATATCCCCATGCAGGTGCGCGAGCCTCTTGCGGGCGAGATCCGCCTCCAATGGTGGCGGGACGCCCTGGCGGCGAATGGCGCGGGGACCGCAGCCGGACATCCCGTGGCCGTGCCACTGCGCGCGGTCATCGCGCGGCACGCGCTTCCCGCCGGTATCCTGGATGCAGTCATCGACTCTTATGCCGATACGCTCCACGGTGACAGGCCGGCGGACGAGGCCGCTCTCGCGGCGCACATGGCCGCGCGCGAGGGCGGACTGTTCTGGCTCGCGGCACAAATCGCCGGCTCAGACCATGCGGGTGATATCCGCGATGTCACGCAAGCCGCAGGGATCGCCTACGGCATTTCGCGCACGCTCGTTCGCCTCCCCGCGGAAGGCGTCGCAAGGCTTCCGATACCGCGCTCCCTGCTCTCGGATGATGATCTTGACCAGGTGGGCGCAGGCGCCGCTACACCACGCCTTGCATCTGCGATTTCGGCACTCGGCCATCGCGCGCGGGCCGCTCTGTCGGACGTCGTGCCGCAACTCGCAAAGATGTCACGGGTAAAGCGTCTGCCATTCGTGCCCCTGGCCATGGTTAGGCCCAACTTGCGCGCCTTAGAGACATGGGTGCAGCGCGGCGGAACCGCCTCGATCGAGCCATTGCCTATCAGCCGCCTGCTGCGCATCACGTGGGCACATGCGCGCGGGCGCTTTTGATCCGGTGGGCCATGACACCACGCCAATATCGGAGCACACGCAAGCGTCGGCCGATCGCGCCGAGCCTGCTGCTTCGCGCGCTCGTTGCGGCGGCGGGTCTGCTGGCGCTCCTTTCGGGCCGGGCCGATGCGGAGCCGCGCATCACCTGGCAGGTTGAGAATCCGTTCCGCCTCTTCTCGCGTCCGTCCGACACCGAAGTGCATCGCGCGACATACCGGGACTTGGGCGACGCCGAGCGCGCGACGCCCGTTCTCTCCGCGGAGCGGGCCCTGGCGCGACGCCATCCGCGTGACGGCTGGGCCGCCGGCATGCTGGACCACCTGTGCTGGTCGGCGGATCGCAATCGCTATGGCTGTCGGGAGGCGACCGACTATCTGCACCCGCGCGCGCACCGCATCCAGCTCACCCTGCACGATGTTCCGGACGCCGATCGCATCGACTGCACCTGGCTCACGACGCCGCTTGCACGCTCGGGGCTCGGCGGCTCGATCACGGCACGCTGCGATGAACGCGTCACGCTTACGATCCCGTATCCCGTCGGCGCGCGCGTGAGCGTCGAGGTCGGCGGCCGGGAGGTCGCTGCGGCACTCGCCAAGGTGGACGACCTTCTGGTGGTCGGCATGGGCGACAGCTTCGCCTCGGGCGAGGGCAATCCCGATGTTCCCGTCCGCTTCTCGCGCGAACGGCGTGCGGACTATGGAAGTGCGCAACTCAGTGGCTATCCGGCCCGTGTCGGACCATGGCAATCGATCGGCGACAGCGCCTTCATCAAGAACAATGCGCGCTGGACCGATCAGGCGTGCCACCGCTCACTCTATTCGCATCAGATACGCGCCGCCTTGCAGCTTGCTGTCGAGGATCCGCACCGGGCCGTGACATTTGTCGGCTATGCCTGCTCCGGCGCCGAGATCGTGGACGGGCTCTTTCGCCGCTACAAGGGTCATGAGTGGGTCCCCAATCCGCCTGACCTCTCGCAGCTCTCCGCAATCGCACAGGCACAGTGCGGGTCGCGTCGGGCCAGGGATGTGGAAATGCCGGAGGCATTCCACATTCGAGGACGCGTCCCCGAGCTCCAGGGCGGCCTCACGCTCCGCCGTTGCGACAGCGACGAAGCGCGCCAGATCGACCTCGTCCTCGTCTCGATCGGCGGCAACGACATCGGCTTCGCACGCCTGCTCGCCAATGCCATTCTGGCCGACGAATCCTCTTTGCGCAGCCTCAGCGGCTGGTTCGGGCAGGTCCACGGTTTTCTCGCGGCTTCCAAGCTGCTGGATGGACTGGAGGCCCGTCTCCTCGCGCTGAAGCGCGCCATTCACGGCCTGTTGCACGTGCCTTGGGAAGAAGCCGACCGGATCATGCTGGTCGCCTACCCGAGCCTTGCGCTGCTGCCCGATGGTCGCCAGGTCTGTCCGGATGGACGCGCTGGCATGACGGTCACGCCGGACTTCCTGCTGAGCGAGAACCGTGCACGCGAGTCCATGGCCGCCGGCGAGCGGCTCGATGCCGTGCTCGAGGATACGAGCAAGCAGAATGGCTGGACGTTCGTGACCAGCCATCGCGAGCAGTTCCGTGGCCGCGGCATCTGCGCGGGCTACACCGACAACGCCTTCACGATCGCGGATGATCTGCGCCTGCCCCGCTGGACGGGCCGCAAATGGGAACCGTTCAACCCGGCAGACTGGCAGGCCTATGCGCCGCGCCAGCGCTGGTTCCGCACGCCGAACGACGCCTTCATGACAGGCAACTTCCATGTGAGTGAATCGCTCATGCAGAAGGTGCTCAAGCTGCAGGGCTTCTCCTCCTTCCAGCTCCTGCTTGCGAGCATCTACTCCGGCGCCTTCCACCCGACAGCCGAGGGACAGGCCGCCATGGCCGATGCCGTGGTGGCCGAGGCGCGCCGCGTGTTGGCGAAGTACGCTTCGCAGTAAGCCGATAGCCTCTCAGCCGAGGCGCACGCCGAGCATCTCGCGAAGGGCGCGTTGTCCCTTCGGCGTCACTGTCACCGCGCGAGAGCCCTCGACACGTCGAATCCAGCCCCTGTCGAAGCTCGTGCGGCAGAGCGCGGCCCCGAGCCGACCGGCGAGGTGCGGCCGGCGCTCGCTCCAGTCGAGGCAGGGGCGGCAGAGCAGCCGGCGGCTCTTTGCGGCGGTCGGGTTCGGCGCGAAACGTGCAACCTCGAGGCCGATGCGGTCGAAGAGAGCGAGACCCGAGGCAGTCACGACGCCCGCATCACTGTCGAGCTCGACGTGGCCCGCCGCAACGAGCGCGTCGGCAATCGCCACACCAAGGCGCCCGGCAAGATGGTCGTAGCATGTGCGGGCGTCGCGGAGGGCGGCATCACGCGGGCCGGTGACCACCGGCCGTCCCGGCTTCTCGATCTCGGAGGCGACCTGCATGAGATCCTCGATCAGTCGTGCCATGGCAGGCGTCGCGAGGCGGTGATAGCGGTAGCGGCCCTGCTTCTCCATGGCAAGCAAGCCGGCACCGGTGAGCCGCGCGAGGTGGCTGCTCGCCGTCTGCGGCGTGATGCCCGCGACGCCGGCGAGCTCGGTCGCCGTCAGTGCGCGACCGTCCATCATGGCTTGAAGCATGGCGGCACGTGCCGGATCACCGAGAAGGGCGGCGACAGAGGCGATCCTGGCGGTGGTGGGCATGGCTGATCCTCGAATTGCAGCAGAGACAATGCACCATCGCGCACGTTGAATGCTTCGATCAAAATCGTAGCAATCCGCGGCAGCTCCATGCAATCTGCGCCCCTTGGGGAGCAGCCACGGTCGATTTTCTGAATGTTCAGGAACACCTTCTTCGGCTGGCGGGTAACCGCCGGCGCATTCGTTCTCGCGATCTTTGGTTGGGGCCTCGGTTTTTATTCGCTGCCGATCTTTCTCGGCACAATTCGCGAGACGCGCGGCTGGCCCCTGGGGACGATCTCGGGCGCCATGACCCTGCACCTGCTCGTCGGATCGCTCATGGCGGCGCGCCTGCCGCTGCTGCACGCGCGGATCGGCCTCGCGCGCTATACGCAGCTCGGCGCCGTGCTCATCTCGGTGGGCCTCGTCGGATGGGCCTTGGCTTGGGAGCCCTGGCAGCTCTACGTCGCGGCTATTCTGAGCGGTGCGGGCTGGAGCTCGATGAGCGCAGTCGCCATCAACGCAATCGTCTCGCCCTGGTTCATTCGCGCGCGCCCCGCAGCGCTCGGCATGGCCTACAACGGCGGCAGCATCGGCGGCGTTCTCTTTTCGCCGTTGTGGGTGCTCGCCATAGCCACCTTGGGCTTCGCGTACGCGGCCGCAACGCTGAGCCTCGCGGCAGCCCTGATCATCTGGGTGATCGCCGCCACACTCTTTGCGAAAACACCCGACCAGATGGGCCTTCGTCCCGACGGCGACGCGCAAGGTGCGACCGTTGTTCAGGTGACCTCTCCGCTGGCGCGGCCCCTGCCCGGCCGCTTGCTCTGGCGCGATCGAGGATTTCTGACGCTCACCGCCGCCATGGCGCTGAGCCTGCTCGCGCAGCTCGGTCTGGTATCGCACCTGTTTTCGCTGCTGATCCCTGCCTTCGGCACCTACTATGCGGGGCTTGGAGTCGCGTTGATCACAGCGATGGCGGTTGTCGGGCGCTTGTTGATCGGATGGTTGATGCCGCTCGACGCTGACCGGCGGGTCGTGACCTGTATAGGCTACGGAACGCAGCTCGCGGGATCGCTCGCCTTTCTCGCCGCAGACGGGACGAGCGTGCCTCTGCTGCTGCTCGGCCTCATCCTGTTCGGCGCCGGGTTCGGCAATGCCACTTCGCTACCGCCGCTCGTTGCGCAAATCGAATTCGTGCGCGAGGAAGTGCCACGCGTGGTCGCGCTCGTCGTCGGCATCGGGCAGGCAGTCTTCGCCTTCGGGCCGGCGACATTCGGCCTGATCCGCGAGCTGTCGGCCCCAATGGAAGGGGCAAGCTCAGGCGCCGCGCCGTGGGTCTTCATTGCCGCCGCAGTACTTCAGGGCTTGGCGATCGCCGCCATGCTGCTGGGGCGCCGGTCATCGCGGTGACGAGGCTTCGGTGAGGATCGTAGCATCTGCGGCGCGCGGCAAGGCAAAGTACCGCCTGGAGATGAAAAGGGGCCTGTGAGCAGGGACAATCCGATCATGCCGCCATCCGCGACATCGACAGGCACCTTCTTCGGCTGGTGGGTGACCGGCGGCGCGTTCGTACTCGCGCTGTTCGGCTGGGGGCTTGGATTCTACGGGCCACCAGTGTTTCTCGGCGTGCTCCACGAGGCGCGTGGGTGGTCACTCGGGCTGATATCCGCTGCCATTACACTCCACTATCTCGTCGGCGCGGCGCTGGTCACGCGCCTTCCCGCGCTCTATGTGCGTTTCGGTCTGGCGCCGTTCACGCAATTCGGCGGTCTCGTTCTCGCTCTCGGCACGCTCGGATGGGCACTGGCTACTGAACCCTGGCACCTCTTTCTTGCGGCTGTCATCAGCGGCTTCGGCTGGAGCGCAACGAGCGCCGCGACGATCAACGCGATCATTGCGCCGTGGTTCGTTCGAGCCCGGCCCGCAGCCCTCGGCTGGGCGTACAACGGGGCGAGCATCGGTGGCGTGATCTTCTCGCCGCTGTGGGTGGCCGCAATAAGCGGGCTTGGCTTCCCCATGGCCGCAGCCGGCATCGGCTTCATCGCGGCGCTGACCATTTGGTTGATCTCGTCGACGCTTTTCGCGCGCACGCCGGAGCAGATGGGCCTCACCGCCGATGGCGACGTCGAGGGCGCCGCGCCCGTGAATGTCACCTCGCCGCACGCGCGCCCGCTGCCTGGTGCTCTCCTCTGGCGCGACCGGGCCTTCCTCACGCTGTCGATCGGCAATGCGCTCGGGTTGTTTGCGCAGCTTGGTCTGGTCACACACCTCTTCTCGTTGCTGCTGCCGACACTCGGGGCGCAGAGCGCCGGATTCGCCATGGCATTCGTGACCGTGATGGCGATCACCGGGCGGGCGCTTATCGGCTGGTTCATGCCGATCCATGCGGACCGGCGCATCGTCGCATGCGTGGGCTATGGCGCACAGCTCGCGGGTTCGCTCACGCTGCTCGCCGCGGGCGGGTCGAATGTGCCGCTGCTGCTCACAGGGATTGCGTTGTTCGGCATCGGGTTCGGCAACGCGACATCGCTGCCACCGCTCATCGCACAGGTCGACTTCGTCAAGGAGGAAGTGCTGCGCGTTATCGCCCTCATGGTCGCCCTGGGGCAGGCAACCTATGCCTTCGCGCCGGCGACCTTCGGCATCATTCGCGAGCTGACGCCGTCCGCACAGGGCGTGAGCACCGGCGCAGCACCTTGGGTATTCCTTGCCGCGGCCACCTTCCAGGGCCTCGCGATCGCCGCCATGCTCGCGGGGCGCAGGCCGCGCTAGATGATCCGCTTGCCCTTCATGCTGAAGTAGCCGGTGCGGCCGACGATAATGTGGTCGTGCACTTCGACGCCGAGGGGCTTGGCCGCGTCGACGATCTGCCTCGTCATGCTGATATCGGCCCCCGAGGGCGTGGGATCGCCTGAAGGATGATTGTGCACGAGGATGAGCGCCGATGCGGAAAGCTCGAGCGCCCGTTTCACCACCTCCCGGATGTAGACCGGCGTATGGTCGACCGTGCCGGTCTGCTGGACCTCGTCGGCGACGAGCTGGTTGCGCTTGTCGAGGAAGAGAATGCGGAACTGCTCCTGCTCGGCGAAACCCTGTGCCGCGCGGCAGTAGTCGAGCACGGCCTGCCACGAGCCGAGCACCTGGCGCCCGACGATCTGGCTCTGCATGAGGCGCAGCGCGGCAGCGCGCACGAGCTTCAATTCATCGACGACGCGCTCACCGACGCCCGACACCTCGCGCAAGCGAGCCTCGCTGGCATTGAGCACCTCCGGAAAGGAGCCGAAGCGCGCAAGCAGGGCCTTGGCGAGCGGCTTGGTATCGCCCTGCGGCAAGGCGCGGAAAAGAATGAGCTCGATGAGCTCGTAGTCGGGAAGAGCATCGGCGCCACCCTTGCGAAAGCGCTCACGCAGGCGCTTGCGGTGGCCAACATGATGAGGCGGCGGGGCAGTGCCAGCAGCCGCTTCCCAGAGTGCGCCCTGGGGCGGCGCGCCATCACTTTCTAAGGTTGAGTGCGAAGGCGGGCCGGACCTGCTGCGACGTGCCATCGGCGGGCCTCACCTCTCCCACTGCCGGCCGATCAGTCGACCTTGTACGGCGGGCAGTGCAGGCCGCGCGGGGAGTACGTGAATACCTCACAGCCCTCCTCGGTGACGCCGACCGTGTGCTCGAACTGGGCCGAAAGCTCACGGTCCCGCGTAACGGCCGTCCAGCCATCGGGAAGGATCTTCACAGTCGACTTGCCGAGGTTGATCATCGGCTCGATGGTGAAGAGCATGCCGGGCTGCAGGACGGGACCCTCGCCCTTGGTGCCATAGTGGAGGATGTTCGGACGGTCGTGGAAGACGCGACCAAGGCCGTGGCCGCAGAAATCGCGCACGACGCTGCACCGCTCCCCTTCGGCATAGGCCTGGATGGCCGCGCCGATGTGGCCTGTCGTGTGGCCGGGCTTCACGGCCGCGACGCCGCGCATGAGCGCCTCATAGGTCACATCGATCAGCCGCTCGGCTTTGCGCGAGATCTGACCGACGCCGTACATGCGGCTCGTGTCGCCGTGCCAGCCATCGACAATCAGTGTGACGTCGATGTTGAGGATATCGCCCTCACGGAGCGGCTTGGGGCCGGGAATGCCGTGGCAGACGACATGGTTGACCGACGTGCAGATCGACTTCGTGAAACCCCGGTAGTTGAGCGTCGCCGGAAGTGCGCCATGATCCATGGCGAACTCGAAGGCGAGATCGTCGAGGCGTTCAGTCGTCACGCCGGGCTTGACGAAGGCCGTCAGCATGTCGAGCGCCTCGGCGGCAAGCTGCCCGGCCCGGCGCATACCGGCAAAAGCCTCGGGCCCATGAAGGGGAATCTGGCCGTCGCGACGAGCGGTCGTGCGCGCGTATTCGAGATTGGACATTCTGAGACCTGTAGTCGGGTTTTGCGCCGGAATCGAGCCGATATGCCGGGCAAACCCGGTGCGCGCGTCCTTGCAGACGACAATTTAGTCGATTGTCGCCGGAGTGCAATGCGCCCCCAAGGCTATCAGCCGTGCGTAGCTGTTGCGTAAACGGTGTCCGGCGTGGCATGCGAAGCGCCAAAATCACCTTCCATTGAGCGGCTCGGAACCATGCAACTCGACAAGCTGAAGACCACCGCGGGGCTCGACGTTGCCGGCAAGCGCGTGCTCGTCAGGGCCGACCTCAATGTGCCGGTCGCGGACGGCCGCGTCATGGATGCGACGCGGCTGACACGGCTCGTGCCCGGCCTTCAGGACCTAGCGAAGCGAGGCGCCAAGGTCATCGTTCTTTCCCACTTCGGGCGGCCCAAAGGCGCTCGCGTGCCGGAAATGTCGCTGAAGCCCGTGGCCGAGGCGCTCGGCACAGCTTTGGGCCGGCCCGTGGCCTTCGCCGAGGACTGCGTCGGCGACGTCGCCGCCAAGGCCGTCGCCAGCCTGCCCAATGGCGGCATCCTGGTCCTCGAGAACCTGCGGTTTCATAAGGGCGAGGAAAAGAACGATCCGGAACTGGCCGCAGCACTCGCCAAGCTCGGCGACATCTTCGTCGGCGACGCCTTTTCCACCGCCCACCGCGCGCACGCCTCCACGGATGCCATCACGCGCCTGCTGCCGTCCTACGCGGGTCCGCTCCTCATGGAGGAGATCAATGCGCTGAGAACCGCGCTCGAGCATCCGAAGCGCCCGACGGCGGCCGTGGTCGGCGGTGCCAAGGTCTCGACCAAGATCCCGGTCCTCACAAACCTCATGGCCAAGGTCGATCACCTGATCATTGGCGGCGGCATGGCCAATACCTTCCTGCTCGCGCAGGGCCACGCGATCGGCAAATCGCTGGCCGAGCCCGATCTCGCCAGCACTGCCCGCGAGATTATGGACGCGGCCGCCGCCAAGGGATGCACCATCGCGCTTCCGGTCGACGGCGTCGTTGCGGCCGAGTTCAAGGCGGGTGCGGCTAGCCGTGTCGTCGATGTGACCTCGATCCCGGCGGACCAGATGGTTCTCGACGTCGGCCCGAAGTCGATCGCTCGTCTCGCCAAGATCATCGAGGGCTGCCGGACGCTACTCTGGAACGGCCCGCTCGGCGCTTTCGAGATTGCGCCATTCGGCGAAGGCACGTTTGCGCTCGCGCGCCAGGCGGCGGCGATGACCAAGGCCGGCAAGCTCGTCTCGGTCGCCGGCGGCGGCGATACGGTCGCTGCCCTCAATGCAGCCGGCGTGACGGACGACTTCACGTATGTCTCGACGGCAGGCGGCGCCTTCCTCGAATGGCTCGAGGGGCGAGAACTCCCGGGCATCACGGCGCTCGCGCGATGAGCGGCGATCGTCCGAAGTTCGCGCCGAAGGCGATCGTCTTCGACCTCGACGGCACGCTCGTCGATAGCGCGCCCGAGATCAGGACCGCGCTTAACGCGGCGCTGGCCCCCGTCGGGATCGAGCCATTTCCGCTCAGCGAGGTTCAAGGGTTCGTCGGCGGCGGCGCCGCGGTGGCTCTGCGGCGCGCGCTCACCGTGCGCGGCCGGGACCTCGACGATCAGGCGTTCAAGAATGTGCTCGCGGCTTTTTACGAGGTCTACGCCGAAGTCTCGAAGGAAGGGAACGGCCTTTATCCCGGCGTCGTCGAAACGCTAACGACACTTCGCGAGCGTGGCATTCCGATCGGCGTGTGCACGAACAAGGCGGCCCATATCACGGAGATCGCGCTCGAAGCGCTCCGAATACGGGCATTTTTCTCGGCCGTGATCGGCGCGCGGGACGACATCCCGCGTAAGCCGGCGCCCGATATGTTGCTCAAGGTGCTCGCGGAACTTGGTGCGGCTCCTGTTGCCGGCCTCGTCGTCGGCGACAGCAAGTCCGACGTCGGATCCGCCCGGGCCGCGGGCTGTCCGATGATCGCTGTCAGCTATGGCTATCCGCATGGCCCGGTCGCGGCCCTCGGCGCCGACCTGGTGATTGATCGGATGACCGATCTCCTCGGCCACCTCACCCTGCCGTCGAAGGCCAATTAAGCACCATTCGCCGCCGGCTCCGGCCAATCGTGCCCAATATTTGCAGTTTTCGGGACTGAATTATGCTGCTAGACCACCTCCCGAAAAAGTGAAGCGCCGGCGCACGACTGGCGAGGGAGGGAATTGGATGGGGGCACTAGCCAGTTACGTCCGCTTTGCCGAGTGGGTAAATGAGAAGGTTGGCCAAGTTGTCGGCTGGCTAAGCCTTGCAACCGTCCTGATCTGCTTTGTCGTCGTCGTCATCCGGTACGTGCTTCACACGGGCTATGTCTGGATGCAGGAGATGTACGTGTGGACGTACGGCCTCTCCTTCATGCTGGGCTCCGGATATGCCTTCCTCGCAGGGCGGCACGTCAGCGTCGACATTCTTTCTTCGCACTGGACGCCGAAGTTCAAGGCGAAGATGGAGATCTTCTGCTCCCTGGTGTTCCTGTTCCCGTGGCTCGGGATCGTCGGCTACTACACCTGGGGCTACTTCCTCGACTCCCTCTGGCTGAATGAGACCTCCCAGCAGGTCGGCGGCATGCCCGGCCTCTACGTCCTCAAGGGGGCGATCATGGGCTTCGTCGTGCTGATGAGCCTGCAAGGCCTCGCGAACTGCGCTCGAGCCATTCTTGTCTTGAATGACGCCGAGCACTTGGCGCCGAAGCGAGAGATCGCCGGTCTCGGCGAAATGAGCACCTCCTAATACGCTCCCTCAAAACAGGTCTGTGAGCCTATGCTGAGCGCCCTTTCGACCGGCGATATTCTCTCGATCGTGCTGTTCGTCGGCATTTGCGTTAC
>Ga0182740_1002416_pt1 | contig 11441 bp, 8 predicted proteins | sample eDN5th37CKraftBY_FD_128872 | JGI IMG/M metagenome (GOLD analysis project Ga0182740, IMG submission 128872) | Enriched backyard soil microbial communities from Emeryville, California, USA - eDNA 5th pass 37_C Kraft BY (version 2) (version 2) | ecosystem: Environmental > Terrestrial > Soil >...
CGATCGTCTTCTTCACTTCGGCCAGCACGATCACGCGCGCTTCTTCGGCCGCGACGCGCGCATGCGCCTCGCGATGCCGGGATTTGTCGTCGAGGAATATACGGCGGTCGAACCGAACGTCTCGCGCTACGGCCTGATGCGCGGCGAAAAAGTCTTCGTCTGCCGCCGCCCGCCGGAGGACGTGCTGAACTCGGCCAATGTCGAGCAAAAACTGAAAGCGATCCTGCAAGAGTAACCGGGTTTTTCGCCGGTATGGCCACCTTAACGGCAAAATTCGCGTCTGCCGCGCCGCTTCTGTTCTCGCGTCCCGTATTTACGCGGGCGGCGACGGTGGGCGACCAACTCCTTGTCGCATTTACGAATTTCGGCCTCACGCTGGCGATCGGGCGGGCCTTTTCGCATACGGATCTTGCGTCCTACGGCATCGGCCTTTCGGTCGGCCTGATGATGCAGGGCATCCAGCGGCACGCCATCAATATCCCGTTGATGCTGGAGCCCGAATCCCGCGCGCAGCGGCGTATGAGGGGTGCGCTCGCCGAGCAATTTATCGTGCTCGCGTGTTCGCTGCTTGCAGGTGCGCTGGCGCTTGTTGTCGCTTCTTTCCTTTCCGCTTCCGCCTATGCGCATCTAGTGATCGCGGCGAGTGTCGTTTGCCTGCTGGTCTATACCGAGCTTGAATTTGCGCGATCGTTTCTCATCAAGCTGAAACGCCCTGGCGTGCTGCTCGCAACCGCGGTCTGGTACGCGGCCGTTGCCGCCGTTGCCGGTGCTTGCGCGCTCGCGCACTGGATCGGGTACGAGACATTACTCGCGATACTCGCGGGAGCGATGCTTGTGCATTATGCCGCGATCGTCGCGGTTGTTGGCGCGCCCGATCTTCGCGGCGGCCTTCGCCTGTTCCGGATGAATATGAAGCGTTATGGCGGCTGGGCCGGCGTGGCGACCGCGACTTACGCGGGCTACAACCATTTTCCGCTTCTGGTTCTTGGCGCTTTCGCTGCGCCCATTCATGCGGCGGCCTTTGTCGCGACGCGAAGCCTGATGCAGCCGTTGCAAATCCTGTTGCGCGGCTTCGACATTGCCGACAAATCCGGATTTACCGATGGCGCGAGGCAAAAATCCGGCGGCGCGTTTGCGCTGACGATGAAACTCGCATCGTTCTATGCGGCGATTGGCCTCCTTTTCGGTGTGTTCGTCTGGTTCTTCGCGAGCCAAATCCTGCAGCTTGCTTACGGCACCAAATTCGCAGGATTTGAAATGGCGCTCATCGCCTGGGTACCAGTTTACGTTCTGCTCAGCGTAACGATGCCGTTCGAGTCGCTGATCTACACGCTGAAGAATTTCCGCGCCTATTACATCATTCGCGGAATGGCTTCGCTTGCCGCGCTCGCGCTCACGTTTCCGCTTGTCATTTGGTTTGCCGAAACGGGAGCGATCGCAGCCTGTGCTGTCGGGTGGCTGATTGCGGTGGTTGGCACCGCGTTTCTGCTCTGGCGGAGCGCGAAGCCATGACCCTGGCCGAACGCGACGTCCTCGGTCTTTTTCTCGCGACGGCAGCCGCAGTGCTCGCGGGCATGCTGCTGTTCGATCCATCTTCGCTGATCGCAGTTGCTGCGTTTCCCGCGGTGTGCCTCGGCATTGCGCTTGCCTGGGGCATTGCGCGCGGTAACCGCGTTGCCATTCTGCTGCACTTGTTCGTGGCGATTTTTCTGGTGCAGGCGGTCTTCCGCATCCGCGACTACCAGGACAAGGACGTCGATTTTCAGGTGATCCTGAAGATCGTCATCTGGATGACGGTGGCTTTCGCCGCCTTGATCCATGCCCGGCAATGGCTGCGCATCTTGCTGATTCCGAGCAATTTTCCGTGGATCCTGTTTCTGCTCTGGATCTCGGCGAGCACGGTCGTCTCGCCGGCGCCGGCCTATACGGCGACTTCCGTGTTCACGGTCGTGGCATGCGTGTTGTTTTCGGCCTACCTGTTTTCCAGTTTCGGCGAGGTCGAAATCTTCGCGACGATCGTGGTTGCGATCGTGCTTTTCTGCATCATCTCGATTGCCGTCTATTTCGCGATCCCTGAATTTGGCCACTACGTTTACTGGGTCAACGAAGAGCGCTTCGTCAGCCCGCGCCTCGCGGGCATCGCCGGCAGCGCCAACAATATGGCGCTGATCGCGGCATTCTCGCTGGTCGTGGTGGGGCTCTATGCGCGCGAGTTTCACCGCATCAATATTTTCTTCGCGCCGCTTGCCGGCCTGATCTCGCTCATTGCGCTCCTGATGACCAATTCGCGCGGGCCGCTTGCGGGCGCACTCGCCATTTTGTTCATCGTGTACATGTTTCGCTGGCGCAGGCTCTATGCCGCGATTGCATTGTTCTCGGCCGGGCTGCTGGCGCTGGCGGTGATCCTGCCGAAAGGCGAGGCGTTTCTGTTCAGGATGGTCTCGCGCAGCGGCGATATCGGCGAAATCACGTCCTTCACCGGCCGCACTGAAATCTGGCACGCCGTCTTGAAGCTCGCAGCGGCCGAACCGTGGATGGGCTACGGCTACGCAAGCTCGGTCTTCGTACTGCCGCAGCATGCGAGCGAGGTGGGTTTCGCGACCTCGCATGCCCACAATGTCTTCCTTCAGCTCCTGCTGACAACCGGCGTCATCGGCGTTGCGTTGTTCGTGATCTCTTACATCGCAATACTCGCACGCGCCGCCGTCCAGCGCGACCGCATCGTATTCGCGATGCTGCTGTTCGTGCTGTTCAACGGCATCACCGAGTCGAGCGGCTTCACGACATTGGCGAATATCTGCACCTTTGCATTTGCCATTGCCGTTACGATTCCGCCGCTCGCGAAAAACCGGAAAGTTCATGAAAACCATTTTGCATATCAGCGCGGATTTTCCTGATCCGCTGGTGCCCGAAAAGACGCGCGCCGTCGAGAACCTGCTCGCCGAAGCGAAGGGGTTTCGTCACATCGTCTATTCGGTGAACCGCGTAAGCTGGCGCAAGGACATCGCGCTGTTTCCCTTCGCGGAGGACAGAACGGCCATCGCCTATGGCGCGCCGCCTTATGGCATTCGGCTTGCGCATCATCTTGCGCTGGTCGCGGAAGCGATCCGCAACGATCTCGAGCAGAAATGCGTGATGCCGGATCTCATTCACGCTCATAAATTTTCGGTGGAAGGCCTGATTGCTTCCGAGCTTTCGGAGAAGACCGGCATTCCCTATGTCGCAAGCCTGTGGGGCGATACCGACATCAAGATCTTCGAAACCAAGAAAACGCTGCGGCCGCGCTACCGCAAGATCGCGAGCAACGCGGCGCTCTTGCTGCCGCCCGCGCCCTGGACGCGCGAATATTTCAGCAAGGCGCTCTCGCTCGACCCCTCGCATTTCGAGTTGCTGCCGGTGATGACGGCAGGCGAGGCCATTATCGCGCCCCGGCGCGTCGACGAGCCGCGATTGATCAGCGTATTCGCGCTCGATTCCTGGCGGCGCAAAGGCCTGGATATTCTTTCACAAGCCGCGATGCTGCTTGAAAAGGAAATGCCGGAACTTGCAATCGATGTCTATGGACGCGGCAGCCCGCGCTCGCTTCTGGAAGCCAGTCAGGCGATTCAGAATGCCGGCGCCGCAAATCGCGTCCGGCTGATGGGGCCGCTGCCGCACGCCAAGGTGCAGTCGACCATCAATCGCTACACCGCCTTCGTCATGACGCCGCGGCGGGAGACCTTCGGCATGGTGCATGTCGAAGCCGTGCTCGCCGGCGTGCCGATCCTGTGGTCGAAGGGCAGGGGCATCGACGGCCTGTTCGACGGCTTTCACATCGGTTGCCGGTGCGACCCCAATTCGGCGGCGGAAGTCGCCGATGGCATTCGATTTCTGGTCGAGAACGAGCGCGAGTTGAAGAAGTCAATCGCAAGGCGGCAGAGCGACAATTCCTTTCAGCCGCTCCGCCGCGATGGTATCGGCAAGCGTTATACCGACATGCTTGCACGTCTGACCGGGAAGGCCGTCGTCCGCACCGGCTCGTTCGGCTCGCGCCACAGGCCGCGCGTGTCGTAAACGATCGAGCCGTTGCGCTGCTCCGCCGTCACGCGGCGAAATGCATCGTGATCGACCAGCACGATAAGGATCGAATCCGTCGCGAGCGCTTCGCGTAGTTTGGCCTTGCGCGCGCCATGCTGCGCAAGCCGTTTCGGCAGCTTGTCGACGAACGGCTCGACGACGTTGATTTTGTCGGGATAGCTCTCGGCCAGCCGTTCGGCGATTTCGAGCGCCGGGCTTTCGCGCAAATCATCGACGTTCGCCTTGAAGGCAAGGCCAAGGCAAAAGATCGGCCGGTCGGGATAGGTCTCGATCAATGACTTCGCCTGCTCGTAGACATAATCCGCTTTGCCGTCGTTGATCTCGCGCGAAGCGCGGATCATGCGCGCCTGATGAGGGGCCGCATCGACGATGAACCATGGATCGACCGCGATACAGTGGCCGCCGACACCGGGGCCAGGCTTCAGGATATTCACTCGCGGATGGCGGTTCGCAAGTTCAATCACGTTCCAGACATCGACGCCGACGTGATCGCAGATCAGCGAAAGCTCGTTGGCGAATGCAATATTGGCATCCCGAAACGCGTTCTCGGTCAGTTTCACCATTTCGGCGGTACGTGCATGGGTTTCGAAGCATTCGCCGCGCACGAACAGCTCGTAGAAGCGCCGGGCCTTGGCAGCGCAACCGGGTGTGAGCCCGCCAATGCAGCGATCGTTCTGCACGAGCTCGATCAGGATACGGCCCGGCAGCACGCGCTCGGGGCAATAGGCGATCGAAACATCGGGCTCTTCGCTGCGGTTGGGCCATGGAAAGCGCAGGCCTGGCCGCATCTCGGCCAGAAGATCGCGTACTTTTTCGGTGGTACCGATCGGGCAGGTCGATTCGAGAATGACCAGGCTGCCATGCGCAAGATGCGGCGCGATGGCGCGTGCCGCCGAGAATACGTGATCGACGACCGGCTTCTTGTTGCCCGAAAGCGGCGTCGGCACGGTGATGATGAAGACATCGGCCCGCTCGGGCTCGCTGCGCGCCGTGAGCTTTTTCGACATCACGCCTTTTTGCACCAAGCCGTCGAGATCGGCTTCGGCGATGTGAATGTGGCCGCCGCTCACCGTTTCGACGATCGAAGGGTCGATATCGACGCCGAGCACGTCGAGGCCGCGGCTGGCGATGAGGGCGGCGGTGGGCAGGCCGATATAGCCGAGGCCCATGACGCAGACTTTCGAGAAATCACGAGGCATTTTCCAAATCCTCCTGCAGGGCGGGGCTGATGCTGGGCTGAAACATGTCGGCGGAGTTCTTGCTGCGCAGATCGGTTTCCTGCGCGATGACATCGACGATGCGGCGGCTCGCTTTGCCGTCGCCGAACGGATTGTGCGCGCGGCTCATCTGCTGATAGTGGCGCCGGTCTTCGAGAAGCCGCACGGCTTCGCCGAAAATCCGCTCGGAAGCCGCGCCAACGAGAAGCGCCGTTCCGGCGTCGATGCCCTCCGGTCGCTCGGTGGTGTCACGCATCACGAGGACCGGCTTGCCCAGCGCCGGCGCTTCTTCCTGCACGCCCCCCGAATCCGTCAGCACGAAGTCGCAGCGCGAGAGGAGATAGACGAACGGCACGTATTCGAGCGGCGGCAGCAGCCGGATGTTCGGATGATTGCCGAGGAGTTCGCGCATCGGGCCCGAGACGTTCGGATTCGGGTGCACTGGAAAAATGATCAATGCATCTTCGCGCTCGGCAAGTTTCAGAATCGCGGCCGCGATTTCCTGAATGCCGCCGTCGAAATTCTCGCGGCGATGCGCGGTGACGAGGATAATCTTGCGGTTCTCGCCTTTGTGCGGAAGCTGTGCGTCGATCAGCTTCCGCACATCGGAAAATTCGGAAATTCGCTCCTTGGTTTCGAGCAGTGCGTCGATCACCGTATTGCCGGTGACAAACACACGGTCGACAGGAACGTTCTCGCGGATCAGGGCGTCGGCGGCGCGTGCCGTCGGCGCAAAGTGCAGCGAAGCGATCGAGCCGACCATCTTGCGGTTCACTTCCTCGGGGAAGGGCGAATAGATGTTGCCCGAGCGCAAGCCCGCTTCGACGTGATCGACCGGGATCTTGCGATAGTACGAGGTGAGGGCGGCCGCCATCGCGGTTGTCGTATCGCCCTGAACGATGACCCGATCGGGCGAAAATTTCGCGAGAACCTCGTCGAAGCTCGAGAGAATACGCGAGGTGATCTGCGGCAAGCTCTGGTTCGGCCGCATGATGTCGAGATCGACATCGGGCGTGATCTTGGCGATATCGAGCACTTGATCGAGCATCTCGCGATGCTGCCCGGTCACGCAGACGGTGACGTCGAAATCGTCATCCTGTTTCAATTCGTGGATGACCGGAAAGAGCTTGATGGCTTCGGGGCGTGTGCCGAACGCAACGAGAATATTCATGCGGCTTCTCCTTCGGCGCGGGCCTTGCCGCGCACGGTGCGAGTGACGAGCTCCTTGCCGAGCAGGCCGGCATAGACGGCGTTGGTGCTGAGGTAGCGCCACCACATGCGCTTCGGCTCCTGATAGACGCGGTAGAGCCACTCGAGCCCGGCGCTCTGCATGCCGCGCGGCGCGCGCGAGACGTGGCCTGCCAGCACATCGAAGCTGCCGCCGACGCCCATGATGAAGGGCACGCCGAGCGCGTCGCGATAGCGATGCAGGAAGCGCTCCTTGCGCGGCGTCGGAATGCCGATGAACAGGCAGTCGGCTTTGCTGTTCTTGATGTTCTCGACAATCTCGGCTTCTTCTTCCTCGCCGAAATAGCCGTCGCGATAGCCCGCAAGCTCCAGTCCCGGCCAGAGGCGGTAGGCGTTCCGGATTGCGCGTTCGAGCACGTGCCGGCGCGCGCCGAAGAAATAGGGCCGGAAGTGCTGTACCGAGCAGATCGCAAGCAGCCTCTGCATCAGGTCGATACCGGCAACGCGCTCGGGCACCTTGATGCCGAGCGCGCGGGCGCCGATCACGATGCCTGCGCCGTCGATGCCGATGATGTGGCTTTCGGTTACGTCACGGCGCAGCTCGGCGTCGTTCCGCATTTTCACCAGCTTCGCGACATTGATCGCGACATGCTGGACGGGTTTCTTGGTCAACATCGCTTCGATGGCGAGCGAAATCGTCTCGTCGAATGTCAACAGGTCGATCGGTGAGCCTAGAAAAGTCGTCCGCATCTTCTTCTCCGCCTTTCGCAACAAAAAGCTTTCCCTTCGGCGAACGGCCGAAGCCGTTCCCCGCTCGCATCGTTGCCCCTTGCCCTTGAAATTCGCCGGCTGAGCGGCGTCTCGCGATCATGGATCGGGGATGCTGCCGCCGTATTTCGTGCTTTCCCAATTCCACAAGCAGCCGAAACGATAGGTCTTGATCCCGGTCCGCACGGTTCGCGCCGGGTTGCCGGCGGCGATCGAGCCAGGCGCAACGTCGCGCGTGACGACGCTGCCGGCTGCGACGATCGAGCCGTCGCCGATGGTGACACCGGGCAGGAGAATGCTGTGAGCGCCGATGAAGCAGCGGGCGCCGACGCGCGTGTCTGCATAGATGCCGCGTGTCATGTCGTGGGTGAGGAGCACCGCGCCGAAAGCGACATAGCTCTCGGGGCCGATATGAATGCCGCGCGGATGCGTGCGATCGAAATGCACCTTCAGCGAGAACCAGGCGCTCGGGTCGATGTCCATCTTCCAGACGCGCACGAAATAGGCGCGCCGCATCGCGATCAGGTAGCGGCGCAATGCAAGCCCGCCCATGCGCAACACGCCGCGTTTCGGATTGCGCACGGCGGCGGGGACGTAGTCGTCTCGCTGCCAATCGGCTGCGACGGGTTTTTCAATAGGCATTGCGATACGACCTCAGCGAGAAGATGGTCATGACCAGGATCTTGATGTCGAAGAACAGCGACCAGTGGTCGATGTAGTAGAGATCGTGCTCGACGCGATCGCGCATCTTCTGGATGGAATCGGTCTCGCCGCGAAAGCCGCGCACCTGCGCCCAGCCGGTGATGCCGGGCTTGACGTTATGGCGCCGCGCATAAAGCCGGATCCGCTCTTCGTAGGCGTTGTTATGCGCGACGGCGTGCGGCCGCGGGCCGACAAGCGACATATCGCCAAGAATGACATTCAGGAGTTGCGGTAACTCGTCGATATTGGTGGCGCGCAGAATTCTCCCGATCCGGGTAATGCGCTGGTCGTCGCGCGTCGCTTGGCGGATCACCGGCCCGTCATCGAGCGTGGTCATGGTGCGGAACTTGAAGACGCGGAATTCGCGTTGATTGAAGCCGTTGCGGCGCTGGCGGAAAATCACCGGGCCTTTGGAGTCGAGCTTGATCAAGAGCGCGACAGTGAGAAGAAAAGGCGCGGCGGCAAGGAGCAGCCCCGATGCAACGATGAGATCGAAGGCGCGCTTGATGATCTGGTCTTTGCGTGTGAGCGGGGTGCGCGAGAGGCGCAGCGTATAGACGCCGCCGACACGGGCGAGGGCCGGTTCGCTCATCCAGCGCCAACCGGCATCCGGCGCGCTGTGGATGGTCGCTGGAATTGACGCCAACCCGTCGACGAAGCTGGAGATGGTTTCGCTTTTCGACCAGGGCAGGCAGATAACGATGTCGTCAATCGCGCCGTGCCGGGAAAACGCTTCGGCTTTCTCAAGCGCAGCCTGAATTTGCGCGCCGTCGTCTTCCTGGCGCCGCGGATCGAGCTTGATCGTCGATACGATTTCGACGCCCTTGCGGTTGCGCTGCATCCGCCAGGCGGCGTCTTCGACGAGCGGCGACTCGCCGACCATCAGCACCCGGCTTCCGACGATCTGACCTTTGTCGATGGCGCGAGCGGCGAAGCGCATCAGCACGGCCCGTACGATGAGCGCGGTCGTCAAGCCCGCGCCGTATTGCACGGCAATCGAGCCGCGCGAGTAGAAATCGGTCGCGTGCAGCATGAAGAGCGCAAGCACGAACAGCGCATAGGCGTAGTTCCAGTGCAGAAAAATCGATTGGAGTTGCGCGCGCGGGTCGAGCAGCCGCTTGATGGAGTAATCGCGTGCGAAACCGCACGGCACGACGAACAGTGCGGCAAGGCAGAAGGTCGCGGCGAGATAGAAGGTCGCGTAGGGCAGATGGCCGAACATCAGCCGGTGGTAGAAGCTGCCGGCCTGATAGCACGCCGCCGCGATCAGCAGACACTCGATGCAACCCGAAAGAACGGCAAGCGTCTGCGGACTCATGATCGCATGCGTGCGTGAGGCGTGCGCGAGCGTTTCGTCATAACGTGCGGAGCGATTGGCCGATTGCCGGTGCAGCGAAGTTTCGATTTTACCCATTACGTGAACTCGTACTTTCGCTCGGGATTGGCGCCGTAATAGTAGCGGTCGAAGTCATCGACGGTGCGGTTCAGCACGGTGCCGATCAGCTTGCCTTCCAGCGCCGGAGTTTCGTGGATCGCGGCGGTCACCGCCTCGCGCGACGTCTGTTCGGATTCGACGACCATCACGACGCCGTCGACGAGATCGACGAGCACGCGCGAATCCGCGATCGGCAGCAGCGGCGGCGCGTCGATGACCACGAGGTCGAACGCTTTTCGGGAAATCTCGATGAGCTCCTGCATGCGCGGAGACGAAAGGAGCGCTACGGCCTCGGCGCCGGAAACGCGCGCCGTGCCGGCGACGACATAAAGCCCGCTCTTGCGGTCGCGCCGGATCGAGCGGCGGAAGTCGCCGTGGCCGAGGAGAATATCGGCAAGCTCCGTGGGGGCTGTTTCACGCGGCTGAAATTCGAGCGAGTTGGCGAGCGTCGGGTGGCGAAGGTCGGCATCGAGCAACAGCACGCGCTCGCCCGCGAGCGCCGCTTCGCGCGCCAGATTTGCGGCAATCGTCGATTTTCCTTCGCCGGCAAGCGCCGAGGTTACGAGTACGGTGTTTTCTTCGGCGTCGTTCAGCGAATGGCGGATGTTGAAACGCAGCGCGCGCACGCTCTCGGAAAAGGGCGAGTTCGGCTGATCGACGACGAGGCTCGCAAGTTTGCGCGCTGCCGCTAGCCGGTCCCGGGACGACGCACGAGTGTTTGTCCCGGGACCCGGCAGGGACAGCCTCGCGCCACGCATGTTTCCAAGGAGGGGTTCACGCCCGTGGGCCGGCCGAACCGATCCTTCGATCAATGGAATGGACGCGAGAGACTGTAGGCCAAGGCTGGTTTCGATATCGCTGGTGTTGCGGAAACCTCTCGTGAATACGCCGCGCGCCAGCGCAATGGCGATGCCAAGACCGAGCGAGCCGAAGAAGGCGACGCCGATGATCAGCGCGCGGCGCGGATAGCTCGTCGAATTCGGCATTGTCGCTTCGGAAACGACGCGCGAGTCGGGGACCTGGAAATTCAGCTCGGCCGTCTGTTTGGCGCGGGCAAGAAACGAGTTGAACAGATCGCGATTGGCCTGCGCCTCGCGCTCGAGTTCGTGCATCTTGACCATCGCTTCGTTGAATTTGCTGCCTTTTTCCTTGAGGTCGTCGAGACTCGCTTCCAGCGACTCCTCGCGGCTCTTGGCGATTTCGTATTCCGCCTTGGAACTCGAAACGATGCGATTGATCTCGGCGGCGATCTCCGCTTCCAGCCGGCTGGCTTCGGCGCGCGCCGAAGTGACGATCGGGTTTTCGGGGCCGTAACGCGCGGCTTTTTCGGCGAGCTTGCGCGCGGCATCGGCGTATTGCCCGCGCAGGTTGGAAATCACCTGCGACTGCAACACGTCGGGAGTGGCGGCGGCCGAGCGCAACTCACGCGGCGTGATGCCCTTCAACTGATCGTATTTGGCGCGCGCCGCGGCTGCCTTCGCACGGGAATCGACAAGCTGATCGTTGAGCGAAGCGATCTGCCGGTCGGACAGATTTTCTCCCGCGGGATCGAACAATCCGGCCTGCGCCTTGTACTGTTCAAGCGCACGGTCGGACTTATCGACGCGTTTACGCAATTCCTCGACGCGTCCGTTCAGCCATTCGGTCGCGCGCTCGGTCACCTTGGTTTTCGAAGCGACCTGCTGGGCGAGATACTGATCCGCAATGGTGTTGGCGAGATCCATCGCCTTGTCGGCATCGCGCGACCAGGCATTCAATTCGATGACGTAGCTCAGCGCGCGGCGCTTGGCGTCGGAATATTTGTCGAGCTTGTCAACGATGGCGCCATAGGGGTCGTCGCTGCTCTTCGCGCCGAGCAACCGTTTGATCGGCGCAATCACGTAAGCCCTGATCGCGCCGAAAATGCCGTTGATGCCGGAAAATTCATCATCGTTCTGCAACTGCATTTTCTCGGCGACGGCGCGCAGCACGGCCGGCGAGGTGACCATTTCGGCTTCGCTGTCGATCGCGCCGCTTTCGGTTCCGGGGCGGCCGACGACTTCGGCATCCTGCAG
>Ga0182740_1002420_pt1 | contig 11423 bp, 5 predicted proteins | sample eDN5th37CKraftBY_FD_128872 | JGI IMG/M metagenome (GOLD analysis project Ga0182740, IMG submission 128872) | Enriched backyard soil microbial communities from Emeryville, California, USA - eDNA 5th pass 37_C Kraft BY (version 2) (version 2) | ecosystem: Environmental > Terrestrial > Soil >...
CCGCCACGGTCACCGATCGCCTCTCGGTGAATTTCGCGCTGGGCAAGACTTACGCCGATCTCGCCGACCATGAGCGCGCCTTTGCCCATTGGCAGGCCGGCAATGCGCTCAAGCGCACCCAGGTCGACTATGACGACGCCCGTGCCGCGGCCCAATTCCGCGCCGCCGAAGAGATATTCACGCCAGAGTTCCTCGCCGCCAAGCGCGGCCACGGCGATCCGTCGTCACTGCCGATCTTCATTGTCGGCATGCCGCGGTCCGGCACGACTTTGGTCGAGCAGATCCTCGCCAGCCATCCGCAGGTGCACGGCGCCGGCGAACTTCTCCTGCTCGATCGCCTGCTGCACGAGGTGCCGCAGCGCGATGGCGCTCAGGCTTCGGGCTATCCGCATAACGTCGCCGGCCTCGACGGGCCCGGCCTGCGCGCACTCGGCACACAATATAGAGAGGCTTTGCAACGGCTCGCGCCGGAGGCGGCCTACATCACCGACAAGCTGCCCGCCAACTTCTTCTACGTCGGCATGATCCACCTGATCCTGCCGAATGCGCGCATCATCCACACGGTACGCGACCCCGTCGATACCTGCCTGTCGTGCTTTTCCAACCTGTTCGTCAACGGTCAGGACTTCACCTACGACCTGCGCGAACTCGGCCGATTCTATGCGCAATATCGTCGTCTCATGGAGCACTGGCACAAGGTGCTGCCGCCGGGCACGCTGCTCGATATGCGCTATGAAGACGTCGTCGCCGATACCGAAGGCCAGGCGCGCCGTCTGATCGAGTATTGCGGCCTGCCCTGGGACGATCGCTGTCTCGCCTTCAACGAAACGACGCGGCCGGTGCGCACGGCCAGCGCGTCACAGGTGCGTCAGCCGATCTACCGCCAATCGGTCGGCCGCTGGCGGGTCTATGAGCAGTGGCTGGGGCCGTTGCTGGAGGAGATATCGGCGGTCGATCCTGCCGCGCTGCGCTAGGTGTTGGCGCCGCGCCAGCGCGAGAGTGGCCTGGCCAAGAAATTGAGAAAGTAACCGTACATCGCGTGCCGTGGCTCGAAGTAGGTCAGCGCGACCGACAACAGCGCGGACGCGATAAACACCCCGGTGCCAATATTGTGAGACTTCGCCTGGCTGCGATGCTCCGGCACCACCTCGATCGCGCGAATGCGCAGCGACAAGGCCGCCACGACGATCATGTTGGCCGCGTAAAGCCATACGGCCGGCGCCAGGTCGCCGTAGCGGCCAACGATGCCGCTCGAAAACGGCACCGAGGTGATGAAGAACAGATGGATGATCGACCACGTCATCGCCTCGGGCGACACGTCCTCGACGCGCCGCAAGGCGATCTCCGCGCGCCACTGCGCGGCAAGCACGAAGAAGCTGATGATATAGACGATGTATTCGGGGACGAGCGCGCGCAGCCGCGCCATGAGCTCGGCGCCGTCGTTGATCGCCACGTCCGTCGGCAGCCGGATTTCGAGCACGAGCAGCGTCATCGCGAAGGCAAAGATGCCGTCGGTCAGGGCGTCGATGCGGGCCTTGGGATAGGTTCTCATCGCACGGCGGTCGGCTCCGCCGGCGCCCCCAGGCGCCGGTCACGAATCGGCTTCCGCCCGTGAGTTTACTCCACGTCCTCGACTTCGAGAGGCCCGCCGCCGAACGCTTTCTGCGCCAAGGCGGCCTGCATGAAGGGATCGAGGTCGCCGTCGAGCACGCCCGAAGAGTCGGAGGTCGAGACGCCGGTGCGCAGGTCCTTCACCATCTGATAGGGCTGCAGCACGTAAGAGCGGATCTGATGGCCCCAGCCGATATCGGTCTTGGCGTCCTGCTCGGCCTCGGCGACCGCCTCGCGCTTCTTCACCTCGCGCTCGAACAGCTTGGCGCGCAGCATGTCCCAGGCCATCGCGCGGTTGCGATGCTGCGAGCGGTCCTGCTGGCACTTTACCACGATGCCGGACGGCTCGTGCGTCAGACGCACCGCCGACTCGGTCTTGTTGACGTGCTGACCGCCGGCGCCGCCCGAACGCATCACGTCGGTGCGCACGTCCTTCTCGTTAATCTCGATCTTGATGTTGTCGTCGACGACCGGATAGACGACGACGCTGGCAAACGAGGTGTGCCGCCGGGCATTGGCGTCGAACGGCGAGATGCGCACCAGACGGTGCACGCCGTTCTCGCTCTTGAGCCAGCCATAGGCGTTATGGCCCTTGATCTGCACGGTCGCCGACTTGATGCCGGCGCCCTCGCCTTCGCTCTCTTCCAGCCAGTCGACCTTGTAGCCCTTCTTCTCGGCCCAGCGCACATACATGCGCAGCAGCATGCCGGCCCAGTCGTTGCTCTCGGTGCCGCCGGCGCCGGCATGGACTTCGAGGTAGCAGTCATTGGCGTCGGCCTCGCCGGACAGCAACGCTTCGAGTTCGCGCCGCGCCACCTCGCCCTTGAGGCTCTTCAGGGCCACCTCGGCATCGGCCACGGTCGCGCTATCGCCCTCGGCCTCGCCGAGTTCGATGAAGGTCAGGTTGTCCTCGAGGTCCTGCTCGATGCGGGCCAGCGCCTTGAGCTGGTCTTCCAGCGCGTCGCGCTCTCGCATGGCCTTCTGGGCCTTGAGCGGGTCGTTCCAGAGATTGGGATCTTCGGCAGCCTTGTTCAGTTCGGCCAGACGTCGTGTTGCGGCATCGACGTCAAAGATGCCTCCTCAGCAGCCCGACCGACTGCTTGATCTCATCGACGAGATTCTGGGTTTCCGCGCGCATTTTTGGTCCTGTCTCTTGCCGCAAGCATGTAGCGGCATCGCCTCGATTTCGCAACCCGCCGGCCGATTGACGCCATCCGGCAAACCGGTCAACAGTCCCGCCGCTTTGGCCCCCGGGCCCCGCAGGCCCAAAACGGAAGCGCGCCCCTTGCCCGTTAAGACATTGCTTCGGCGGGTGCTGGTCGCCTCGATCCTGGCAATCGCCCTCGTTCTGCTGCTGCAGCCCTTGTTCGTCGGCGCCCTCGTCTTCACCCGCCAGCATGCCGACCTGCCGGCGATCCGCACCCATATCACCGACGCCTTTGCCGCCGGCTACCTGGCCAATGACGAGAAGCCGCGCCGCTTCATGCAAGGCGGCGGCCACCAGTTCACCGAATGCACCGGGCTATTGGTCGCGATCGACCCCGAGCCCGATCCGCTGAAAGCCGCGCTGCGGCCGGTGATGCATTCGCGCTATGTCGGCCCCTGCGGCGAAGTCGAGAAGCTCGCCGCCGGCGTCGATACCGGCGACCGCACCGACTATGCGCGCTACTGGCACGGCTACCGCGCCTACCTGTGGCCCATGCTCAGCGTATTTACCCTGGGCGAGACGCGCTTCGTCAACGCCGTGCTGCTGTTCGCCGCTACGCTCGCGTTCTTTCTCAGCCTGCGTCGCGCCATTGGCACCACCGCGGCGGGCGTGTTCTTCATCGTGCTGATGAGCCTCACCGATATCTGGCGCATGTGGAACATCACCACCCACGCCCTCGCCATGACGCTGATCCTGGCCGGCACCGCGCTGTTCGCGCGGCTCTATCCGCGGCGGCGTAACCTCACCGAGGCCATCGTTGCCGCCGCATTGTTCGGCGCGGTGTTCAATTACATCGATTTCCTCGTCAATCCGCCGCTGATGCCGATGCTGTTCGCCTTCATCGTCGTGGCGACCGAGTTGGCACGGCCGATACCGCTCACGCGGCACACCGTCGTGCCGGCGCTGATCGCCGGCGGCATCACCGCACTCGCCTGGTTCGGCGGCTATGGCCTGACCTGGGCGACCGAATGGACGCTGGCGGTGTGGATGTCGCCGGACGCGCAGCAGCAAGGCCTGTCGATCATCAAGCAGATCACGTTGCGGCTCTATGGCGTCGAAGCCGACTCCGTCGTGCCGATGTATCCGCTCGTCCCGACGCTGACGATGATCCTGCAAGCCTTCATCTCGGTCGGGAGTGTCGTCGTCGCCGCGCTGGCCGCGGCGCTGGCCCTGTTCCTGCGCGCGCACTGGCAGGCCTTCGACGGGCGGCGCTTCCTGTTGCTGAGTTTGCCGACCTTGGTGTCGATGGCGTGGTTCGAGATTCTCAACAACCACACGCAGACGCATTCGCACTTCACCTATCGCAGCGAGTCGGCCGCAATCGCCATCGTCTTCACCGCCGCGATCCTGGCGACCGATACCCCGGTGACGTTGCGCTCGCTGGCCGGCCATCTCCGGCGCGCCATAACGCGACGGCCGGCGCAAGCGCCGGCCGTGTAATTCATTCTCTTGAGGATCGGCTCAGTACAGCCCGCCGGTGCCTGACCGCACGGCGCGGCCGGAGTCCGGCGACACGCCGGGGCCGTAATACGGTGGCGGCGGAGCACCCGGGCCACCGCCCTGCTGGCCGCCGTCATAGCCGACCACCGAATAGTTGTCGGGCGGCGCGGTGCCGGGCTTGAAGGCCTCGAGGATCGCCTTCTGCGTATCCGGACCGGCGCGCATGCCGGTCTTGAGGTCGACGCGGATCAGCTTGATGCCCGGCGGCACGCGGAACGGCGCCGCCGGTTTGTCGGCGAGCGCGGCCTTCATGAAGTTCTTGACCACGGGCGCTGCCAGACGGCCGCCAGTCTCGCCACGGCCGAGCGACCGCGGCTTGTCGAAGCCGAAATAGACACCGACCACGACATCCGGCGTGAAGCCGATGAACCAGGCGTCCTTGTAATCGTTGGTGGTGCCGGTCTTGCCGGCCACGGGCTTGCCGACTTCCTTCTGGAAGCCGACGCCGCCTGCGGTACCGCGCGTGACGACGCCTTCCATGATCGAGGTGATCTGATAGGCGGTCATCGGATCGATCACCTGCTCGCGGCGGTCGATCAGCGAGGGCTCCGGCTGATTGTCCCACTTCGCCGCGTCGCAGCCGATGCATTCGCGCTCGTCGTGACGATAAACGGTGTGGCCGTAGCGATCCTGGATGCGGTCGATCAGCGTCGGCTTCACCTTGCGCCCGCCATTGTCGATCATGCCGTAGGCCGTGACCATGCGCAGCAGCGTGGTTTCGCCGGCGCCGAGCGAGAACGACAGATAAGGCGGCAGGCTGTCATAGACACCGAAGCGCCGCGAGTAATCGGCAATCAGCGGCATGCCGACGTCCTGCGCGAGGCGCACGGTCATCACGTTGCGCGAATGCTCGATGCCGAACCGCAAGGTCGAGGGGCCGAAGAAGTTCTGCTCGTAATTTTCCGGCTTCCAGACGCCGAGGCCCGGGCCCTGATCGAGTTCGATCGGCGCGTCGAGCACGAGCGAGGACGGCGTGTAGCCGTTGTCGAGCGCGGTGGCATAGACGATCGGCTTGAAGGACGAGCCCGGCTGACGCAACGCCTGCGTCGCGCGGTTGAACTGGCTCTGGTCGTAGGAGAAGCCGCCGACCATGGCGAGCACGCGGCCGGTCTGCGGATCTTCCACCACCATGGCGCCGGAGACTTCCGGCACCTGGCGCAGACGATATTGGCCGTCCTTCTTGTCGTCGGGCTCGACATAGACGACGTCGCCGGGAGACAGGACCTGGCCGACCTTGGTGGGCGCCTTGCCGGACACCTTCGCCCACTTCATGTTCTCGAGCGGCACGATGCCGATATCGCGGGCCCGATCGACGCGGCCGGCAAGATCGCGACCGGGCTGCAGCCCGACGCGCGCCGACTGATCGGTGACTTCGAGCACGACCGCGCCGCGCCACGGCGCGACGTCGTTGAGCGTCTTGACCTCGGCGAGCTTGATGCCCCAATCGCCGGCAATGTCGATCTTGCCGGCCGGCCCGCGCCAACCATGCGCCTCGTCGTACTTGATGAGGCCGTCGGTCAGCACCTTGCGGGCGATCGCCTGCATCTTGGTGTCGAGCGTGGTGCGCACCGACAAGCCGCCCTCATAGAGCTTCTTTTCGCCGTAGCGGTCATACAGCTCGCGGCGCACTTCCTCGGCGAAATACTCGGCCGAGAACGTGTGCGCGACTGTCGGCTTGGTCGAGACGCCGAGACCGGTCTTCTTGGCCGCTTCGGCGTCGGCAGGCTTGATCCAGCCGGCTTCGGCCATGCGGTCGATCACCCAGTTGCGGCGTTCCAGCGCGCGCTCGCGCTGGCGGAACGGATGGAACAGCGCCGGCCCTTTCGGCAGCGCGGCGAGATAGGCCGCCTCCGGAATCGTCAGTTCGTTGACGCTCTTGTCGTAATAGGCGAGCGAGGCCGAGGCGACACCGTAGGCGCCGAGGCCGAGATAGATTTCGTTGAGGTACAGTTCGAGGATCTTGTCCTTCGAATACGTGCGCTCGATCTTGAGCGCGAGCAGCGCTTCCTTGATCTTGCGCGAGAACGACACCTCGTTGGTCAGCAGGAAGTTCTTCGCCACCTGCTGCGTGATGGTCGAGGCGCCCTGCGGGCGGCGGTTGGAGCCGAGGTTCTGCACATAGCTCAGCGCCGCGCGGGTGATGCCGATGAAATCGAGGCCGCCGTGCTCGTAGAAGTTCTTGTCTTCGGCGGCGAGGAAGGCGTGAATCACGAGCTTCGGCACCGCCTGGATCGGCAGGTACAGCCGGCGCTCGCGGGCGTATTCGGCGACCAGCGAACCGTCGGCCGCGTGCACGCGCGTCATAACCGGCGGCTCGTAGTCCTGGAGCTGCGAATAGTCCGGCAGGTCCTTGGAGTAGTGCCACAGCAGGCCGGAGACCGCGGCAACGCCCACGACGAACACGATGGTCCCCGCCGCGAACAGGAAGCCGAGGAAGCGCAGAAGTAATCTCATGAGCAAGTGACGCAACGTCCGCCCATGGCGGCGCTGTCCCGTAAGGTCATGGCGGAATTCACTGATCGCCCGCTTTTATGTTGAAACTGAGGCCGCTTTTCAACGGCAAGACAACGAGTTGCCGGCATCAATTGGCCCTCGCGCTGCCGCGCGCCAGGCGCGGTGCAAAGAACTGATCGACCGCCTGCGCGACCGCGGTCGCGGTCTTGGCCTGCCAGTTGCCGTTGGTCAGAAGCTTGAGGTCCTGCTTGGTCGACAGGTAACCGAGTTCGATCAGCACCGAAGGCACATCCGGTGCCGTGAGTACCTTGAACCCGGCCGACTTCAACGGATGCTTGTGCAGCCGCGCCGTCGATTTCAGTTCGCCGACCACCGACCGGGCGAACTGCGAGGAATAGGTCTTGGTCTCGCGCTGCGCCAGATCGACCAGGATATTGGCGACATCGTCCGGCTCGGCGGTGAGATCGACGCCGGCGATCGCGTCAGCCTTGTTTTCGGCTTCCGCCAGCCGAGCGGCTTCGGCGTCCGAAGCGTTCTCCGACAGGGTGTAGACCGTGGCGCCCTCCGCCTGCCCTTCGCTCCTCGGCAGGCTGTCGCAGTGGATCGAGATGAACAGCGCCGCGTTATGCGAGCGGCCGAAACGCACCCGTTCCGACAGCGGTATGAAGGTGTCATCGGTCCGGGTCATGGCGACACGGTATTTGCCGCTCTGTTCCAGCCGCGCGCGCAACGTCGAGGCAAACTGCAGGACGATATCCTTCTCCAGTTCGCCGCTTTGCGCCCGCGCGCCCTGATCGATGCCGCCATGGCCGGGATCGAGTACGATCAGCGGCCGGGCGTCGTCGGGCGCCTTCGGGACGTCGGGCATCTTGGCGGTCACCCGGCGCTCCGGCCCGTTATCGAGCGTCAGCGCCTGCATGAAGCTGGTGCGGTCGGTGGTTGCCAGATCGACCACCAGCCGCGCCGGCTGATCGGCGGTGGCCTCGAGCGTGAACGCCTTCTCGATCTTCACCGGGCCGGAGGTGTCGAGGACCACACGGGACCCGCCCTGCATGATGAGCCCGTAGCGGAACGCCTTGACCAGGCCGCGGCCCTGCTCGCCGGTCTTGTCGGGAAGGTGGAATGCAACCTGCGGCAGGTCGAGGACGATGCGGTAAGGATTGGCCAGCGCGAAGGCGGCGAAGTCGAGTTTCCGCGACAGGTCCATGATAAAGCGGGTCTTCTGGCCGTCACCGCCGACTCGGACCGCCGTGACGGACGGCAGGTTCGGCGCGGCCGATTGCGCCAGCGCCGGGCCAGCCGGGAGCGCTCCGCCCAGCAAGGCGGCCAGCACCGCAACTATCGCCAGTGTCCGACCTGTCACCGATTCCGACCCTTTCGGACGCGGGTTCTACCCCATTACGAGCTGCGTCGGTTAACGGAAGTTGACGATTCGCGCTGATTCCGCGCAGTTCCGTACCGGACTGTGACGCGAAGGTCGCGGTGGCGTGCACCCCATACCCCGGAACCTCCGGCAAGCCGTTGCTTGCCATCCCGAGATTCCGGCCGTACATAGTAATTGCTGACGGTTATAGTTCCGGTTGTGCCGCGTTCGGGCATCCCGGCCCGCCAGTCCAGGATCGGTCCCTCGAGGAGGCAGGCCGGACGGACGGCGAAGCGAGCCGAAACCCGTTTGATGAACTTCCGTGTGAAGGACATCCGGAACAGCGCCTGGCCATCCCGGCCATTCGCATTCGACCATCAGCACATGACAATTCGGCAGCGCCGGTTCTTGGCGCGGCCGTAGCGCTACGGGTCGCAAATTTATGCTGCCGAGGTTGCAGCAAAAGCCATTCGAGGTCCCCCGCTTTCGCGAAGCCATCGTGACAGCGCGCTTTGCTATGGGCCTCGGCCTGCTTTGGCGTGAAAACGCGCCCCATTCCCTGAAACCCAATCAGGCCGCTTCCCCGCTCCGCCGCCAGAACAGCCGTTCTGGGCGCGGGCTTGCGCCGTCATGGCTATTGCCATGGCGCGAGCATGCGGGCCGCACGGCCTCAGTGAGACGTTCCAATGCCCGACAAAATGTTGATCGATGCGACCCACCCGGAAGAGACACGGGTGGTCGTGCTGCGCGGCAATCGCGTCGAAGAATTCGACTTCGAGTCCGCTAACCGCAAGCAGCTCCGCGGCAATATCTACCTCGCCAAGGTGACGCGCGTCGAACCGTCGCTTCAGGCGGCCTTCGTCGACTACGGCGGCAACCGCCACGGCTTCCTTGCCTTCTCCGAAATCCACCCCGACTACTACCAGATCCCGGTCGCCGACCGGCAGGCCCTGCTCGCCCAGGAAGAGCACGACGCGCGCCAGGCGGAAGCCGAGCATGAGAACCGCTCCTCGCGCGGCGGCCGTGGCCGGCACCGCCATCGCCGTTCCGATCGCTCGCGCGACGCCAGCCGGTCGGAAGCCGTTGCGCCCGAACCCGCGGAGACGCCCGCCGAACTGGCCGGCGAGGCCGCCCTGGGCGGTTTGCCGCCGAACGAAGCCGAACGCACGGAAACTCCGCTCGCCTCTCCCGAGGCGCCGATCACCGACAGCGACGTGATGGGCGAAGCCGCTCCGGCCGAAACCGAAACGGCGGCCGAACCGCGGGCCGAAGAGCCGGCGGCGCCGGAGCCGGTCGATATTCCGGCGATCCTCGAAAGCCGTTCCGAATCCGATACGCCCGCCGATGAGCCGGTCGCGGTTCAGCCCGAAGGCGGCGACGATCATGCCGAGACCGGCGACGAAGCTCTCCTGCCCGATGCCCAGTCGCTGCATGGCGGCGAGACCGAGACTGAAAGCGAAGAAGGCGAGCCCGCCGAAGCCCGCGCCGCGGACGAAGACGACGATGCCGAAAACGGCAACGGTGACGAGTCGCACGAGGACGAATCGGTGGAATCCGTCGGCGGCGCCGACGCGCTCGAGGAAGCGCAGGAGCGCACGCCGCGCTTCCGCCGCAACTACAAGATTCAGGAAGTCATCAAGCGCCGCCAGGTGATGCTGGTGCAGGTGGTCAAGGAAGAGCGCGGCTCCAAGGGCGCGGCGCTGACAACCTATCTGTCACTGGCCGGTCGCTACTCGGTGCTGATGCCGAACACCGCGCGCGGCGGCGGCATTTCGCGCAAGATCACCTCCGGCGAAGACCGCAGCCGCCTCAAGGAAATCGCCCAGGAACTCGAAGTGCCGGAAGGCATGGGCGTGATCCTGCGCACCGCGGGGGCCTCCCGCACCAAGATGGAGGTCAAGCGCGACTTCGAATATCTGCTGCGCCTATGGGAGACGGTGCGCGACCTGACGCTCAAATCGATGGCGCCGACCCTCGTCTACGAGGAAGGCTCCCTGGTCAAGCGCTCGATCCGCGATCTTTATTCCAAGGACATCGACGAGATCATCGTCGCCGGCGAAGCGGGCTACAAGGAAGCGCGCGACTTCATGCGCATGCTGATGCCGAGCCACGTCAAGAACGTGAAGCTCTATTCGGACGCGCAGCCTTTGTTCACGCGCTACGGCATCGAGAGCCAGCTCGACGCCATGTTCCAGCCGACCGTGCAACTGCGCTCCGGCGGCTATATCGTCATCAACCAGACCGAAGCCCTGGTGGCGATCGACGTCAACTCGGGCCGCGCCACGCGCGAACATCACATCGAGGACACCGCCCTCAAGACCAATTGCGAGGCCGCCGAAGAAGTCGCGCGCCAGCTTCGCCTGCGCGACCTCGCCGGCCTCATCGTCATCGACTTCATCGACATGGACGAAGGCCGCAACAACCGCACGGTCGAGCGGCGCATGAAAGAAGCGCTCAAGCACGATCGCGCCCGCATCCAGGTCGGCCGCATCTCGCATTTCGGCCTGCTCGAGATGTCGCGCCAGCGCATCCGCACGTCGGTGCTGGAGTCTTCGACCGAGAAATGCCCGCTGTGCGGCGGCCTCGGCCACGTGCGCTCGGTGTCGTCGGTCGCGCTGCAATTGCTGCGCGCCATCGAGGAAACGCTGAACAAGGGCGGCACGCATAATCTCGTCGTGCGCACGCGCTCGGAAGTCGCGCTCTATGTGCTCAACCACAAGCGTGCGCATCTGCGCGCGCTGGAAGAGCGCTTCCGCATCACCATCACGATCTCCGCGGACTCCACGGTGGCGCCGCAGGTCTCCTACATGGTCGAGCGCGGCGAGCAGATGCACAGCGCCGAGCAGGCCAAGGCGATCGCCGCCGCCGCGCCGCCGCTGGCGATCACCGTCGAGGAAGAAGAATACATCGAGCCCGAGATCGAGGCCGATGAGGAAGAAGGCGAAGCGCTCGCCGGCGAAGGCGACGAGGAAGCGTCCGGCGAAGCCGAAGCGGCCGATGCCGACGGCGAGCAGGACAACGGCCGCCGTCGCCGCAGGCGGCGTGGCCGCGGCCGTGGCCGCAGCCGCGGCGGTCCGCGCGATGAGGCGCAGCCGCAGCAGGCGCAGGGCAATCTCGGCGAGCACGAGATCGCGCATGAGGATCACGACGCCGGTTCGCCCGAGGAAGAAGGCGTCACCGAGCAGGATCAGGACGGCGAAGACGCCGGCGTATCCGCCGACGGGACGGATCAGAACGGCGAGCCGCGCCGTCGCCGGCGCCGTGGCCGCCGCGGCGGCCGTCGCAACC
>Ga0182740_1002421_pt1 | contig 11421 bp, 8 predicted proteins | sample eDN5th37CKraftBY_FD_128872 | JGI IMG/M metagenome (GOLD analysis project Ga0182740, IMG submission 128872) | Enriched backyard soil microbial communities from Emeryville, California, USA - eDNA 5th pass 37_C Kraft BY (version 2) (version 2) | ecosystem: Environmental > Terrestrial > Soil >...
CGTCGGCACCGCGATGAAGGATCGCGCGGTGTTCCGCGTGATCGAATATGCGCCGGGCGTCGCGCCGCGCAATCACCGCACCAACTCGATCGACTTTGCGGTCGTGCTGTCGGGCGAGATCGACATGACGCTCGACGACGAGGTGGTGCATCTGAAGGCAGGCGACGTGCTGGTCCAGCGCGGCACCATCCATGACTGGATCAACAACGGCGACAGGCCGTGCGTGATCGCGTTCGTGCTGATCGATGCCAAGCCGGTCGGCGCGCTGGAAGCGATGGGGTAGCAGCGGAACGCGCGCACTCTCCATAATTCGTCACGGCCGCGACAAGCGCGGGCATGACGGAGATGGTTTCGATCGCCTTTCACAAGGCGGGACGGCCGCGCGTTCGCTGCGTCCGCGGCCGCGCCCCGGAATAACTCAGTGTTTCCGGTCCAGACCGTCCTCGGGTATCGTCCACTGTCGGCGCAGCTCGCGCAGCGGCGTCTCGACATAGCTCCAGAAATCCCAGCCCGGCGCGAAGGTGTCGATCGTCGCGGTCTTGCCGCCCGCATAGGCGTGCCAGAATTCCTGCGGATCAAGCGCGCCCTGTGCGGCTTTCGCCACCGGATTGATCTGGATGTCGAGATGCCAGGAGAAGATCACCGGCAGGATGTGCCCGGCCATCGGAAAATGCGGGTGCATGCCGGCCGTGAAGGTGGACACCAGCAATTCGCCGCGCGGCGTGGTGTCGTAGCCGGAGACGACATGCGCAGTGTCGTGCGGGAAGCCGAAACCGGCATTCAGTCCCACAGGCTCGCCGGGGAAGGCGTAACCGTTGTTGCGATAATGGTCGTAGAAAGCGCGGCCAAAGCTGTCTTCCGGAAGGTTGCCGAGCGCCTTGCAGCGTTCGGCGAGCACAGGATCGGGGGCCTTGTCATAGGGAACGAGCCAGGCGGTGGCGTCGGCGTCCTTCCAGTCCTTGCCGGTGATCGAGACCATATTGGCGCGCGTCATGTCGGCGAGCGCTTCCTTCACATGGCCGTTGGCCGCTTCCGCGATCTCGTCGATATAGCGTTCATGCAATCCGAGCGACGTGGCGTAGTCGATGGCCTTGCGGATCTTTGCCTTGTCCAGCGTGCCGTCCACAAAAGCCATGACGGTCGCGCATTTCAGTGCGTCCTCGCGCAGCTTCGGATCGACGATCACCGATGCGAGTGTGGCCGGCGTCACTGGCTCCAGTCGCGCAACGTCGAGCGCCTCAGTCTGTCCGAACATATAGAGTGAGGCGGCGGAGAGGGCGCGTGCGTCGGCGTCGCTCAACGCGCCGCCGGTCTCGGCGACGTTACGCATGGCGCCGAGAATGGACATCGCCTGCTGCGGCGTCGCACCGCAGACAAAGGGATTTACATCAAGTTGTGCGGACATAGGGGCCTCCGTTTGAGAGAGGCAGTCTAGAACTCCACGTCGAGTTCTTCGACCTCGTCAGGCTCCTCTTTTGCCGCTGTGATCCATTCCTGCATCAGCGGCATGTCCATGATGGTCCGGCAATAGGCCGCGCAAGCCTTGTCGAGCTTCACGTCATAGGTCACAAACCGCGTGCAGACCGGCGCATACATGGCGTCCGCCATGCTCGGCGTCTTGCCGAACAGGAAGGGGCCGCGATAGGCCTTCAGGCATTCGTTCCAGATCGTGACGATGCGGTCGACATCGGCCTGCGCGCCGGCCCAGACCTTGAAGCCGGGGTAATGCGCCTTGAGGTTCATCGGCAGGGCCGACCGCATGTTCGAGAAGCCGGAATGCATCTCGCCCGACACCGCACGGCAATGCGCGCGCGCGACGCGTTCCCTGGGCAGGAGCCCTGCGTCCGGATTGAGCTCGTTGAGATAGCCGCCGATTGCCAGCGTATCCCACACCTTGACGCCATCGTGGGTCAACATGGGCACGAGGAAGGAGGGCGACAGGAGCAGGAGTTCCGCCCGCACCGAGGGATCGTCGCTGTTCACCATTACCGGCTCGAAGTCGATCCCCGCGAACTTGCAGAGCAGCCATCCCCGGAGTGACCAGGATCCGTAATTGCGGCTGCTGATGGTCAACGTGGCTTGCGCCATTCCCGTAATCCCCCGATCGGGCGCCCTGGCGCCCGGTCCCTGTGCTCCGGCGGGGAAATTATCTCGCAGTGCAGAAAAAAATGCACTAGGCTTTTGCACTGCAACAGGGGCGGCGAGGGCCGCGGGGGAATGCTTTATCAGGCGTATCAGGCCAGTTCCGACATTATGCTGCCGGTCCGGGCCCTTGCGGGTTTTGCGCTGTCCGCGCACCACGCGATCCCCAGTCTGAACGGCCCGGCCGTCCGAAACCTTACCGCTGCCTATGAACTGATCTCCCGGGCGAGGCTCACCCACACGCGTCCCGACTACGGCATCAATAGCGTGACGGTTGGCAATCGCGAGGTCGAGGTGACCGAGGAGGCGGTCCGTACGACGCCGTTCGGCACGCTGTTGCGCTTCCGGAAAGATGTCGACACCGCGCAGCCGCGCGTGTTGCTGGTTGCGCCGCTGTCCGGGCATTTCGCAACGCTCCTGCGCGGCACGGTACGCACCATGCTGCCGGAGCATGACGTCTACATCACCGACTGGCACAACGCGCGCGACATTCCGACATCCGCCGGCCGCTTCGGCTTCGACGACTACGTTACCCATCTGATCGATTTCCTCGAGGCGATCGGACCGGGCGCGCACGTCATTGCCGTGTGTCAGCCCTGCGTCGCGGCGCTGGTGGCGGCCGCCGTGATGGCGCAGGGCGATCATCCCGCACAGCCGCGGTCGATGACGCTGATGGCCGGGCCGATCGACACCCGCGTCAACCCGACCAAAGTGAACGAGCTCGCCAAGAGCAAGCCGATGTCATGGTTCGAAAAGAACCTGATCGCGCGGGTGCCGTTCCGTTATGACGGCGCCTTTCGCAGGGTTTATCCCGGCTTCGTGCAGCTTGCCGCCTTCATGAGCATGAATATCGATCGGCACGCCAAGGCGCACCGCGAACTCTACGACGCGCTGGCGCGCGGCGATGTCGAGAAGGCGAAGGCCACCAAGGACTTCTACGACGAATATTTCGCGGTGCTCGATCTCACCGCCGAATTCTATCTCGAGACGGTGAAACTCGTCTTCCAGGACCATGCGTTGCCGCTCGGCGAACTGGATTACGACGGGCAGCGCGTCGATCCCAAGGCGATCCGCAAGACGATGCTGCTGACGGTCGAAGGCGAGCGCGACGATATCTGCGCGGTAGGGCAGACGCTGGCCGCGCACGACCTGTGCTCAAGCCTGCGGCCGTATCGCAAGCGCCATCACATGCAGCCCGGCGTTGGGCATTACGGCGTCTTCAGCGGCAAGAAGTGGGAAGCCCAGATCTATCCGCTGGTCCGGAACCTCATCCTGGCATCCGACTAGGGTTGGCATTTCTACGCTTTGCGATAGATCAAATTTAATTCGATATTAATCTAATTGATGGACCCTTCGGCCCGTCTAGGTTGAGGAAAGTCCTGCGGTCGGCGGCATTCAAGATCCCGGCCTTCTCACATGTCCGAAAAAGTCTCGTCTCACACCGCGTGAGTGCATGCGTGAGCCTGCTTGCGAGGTCGATAGTCGACAAGCGATTTTTTCACCAAGCAGTTTTGCAATGGAGTGACAGCATGTCCTTCTTCAAGCGTGGGAATGGATCGAGTAACGGCGCGGCCGGCCGTGGCAAGTATAACCTCGAGCAGCTGAAGGGCAGTCTCGCCGAGAGCATCACATCAGCGGTCATGATGGTCGATCGCAACCTCATCGTGACCTACGTCAATCAGGCGACCAGGGATCTGCTCTCAACCCATGTCGATGAGTTCCGCAAGCTCTGGCCGAACTTCAATCCGCAAGCCATTGTCGGTACCTGCATCGACACCTTTCACAGGAATCCGGCGGATCAGCGCCAGTTGCTCTCCGACCCGTCACGGCTTCCGTTCAAGACCGAAATCACGGTCGGCAGCCTGAAGATCTCGCTGCTGGTGACCGGCAGCTTCGACAAGAACGGGGCCTATGTCGGCAATGTCCTGGAATGGAAGGACGTGACCGAAGCCCGCCTGAACGAAGGCATGCTCGCCGCACTGAACAAGGCTCAGGCCATCGTCGAATTCACGATCGATGGCAGCGTCGTGCACGCCAACGAGAATTTCCTGAACATGCTTGGATATTCGCGCGAGGAGATCAAAGGGCGCCATCACAGCATGTTCTGCGAGCCGGCAAAGGTGCAGGGCCCCGAATACACCGCATTCTGGGAAAAGCTCAAACGCGGCGAGTTCGATGCGGGGCAATACAAGCGGATCGGAAAGGGCGGCAAGGAGGTCTGGATTCAGGCGAGCTACAACCCGATCCTCGATGCCAATGGACGTCCGTTCAAGGTCGTGGAATTCGCCACCGATATCACCGCGATGCGCATGGCTGTCGAACAGACCCGGGAGACGGTGATCGCGGCGAAGGACAACGACCTCAGTCAGCGCATCCCGATGGCCGGAAAGACCGGCGAACTGGAGATGCTGTGTGGCGGCGTGAACGACCTGCTCGACAGCCTCGCCGAGGTCATGAGCGAGATCAAGGCAAGGTCGCAGGAGGTGTCGAGCGCGGCCGCCGAAATCTCGGCCGCGACCACCGATCTGTCGCAGCGCACTGAGGAACAGGCCGCGAGCCTGGAAGAGACGTCAGCCTCGATGGAGCAGATCGCGGCAACGGTGAAGAAGAATGCCGAGAACGCGACTTATGCCAACAACCTGACCCGCAACACTCGCGAGGTCGCCGATCGCGGCGGGGAGGTGGTGGCTGAAGCGGTTTCGGCGATGGCACGGATCGAGGAGTCTTCGCGCAAGATCGCCGACATCATATCGGTCATCGACGAGATCGCGCGGCAGACCAATCTGCTTGCGCTCAACGCCGCGGTCGAGGCGGCGCGCGCCGGCGAGGCTGGACGCGGCTTTGCGGTGGTCGCGTCCGAAGTGCGCAGCCTTGCGCAACGATCGTCGCAAGCGGCGAAGGATATCAAGGAGCTGATCACCAACTCGTCGGATCAGGTTCAGGACGGCGTGCAGCTGGTCAACCGCGCCGGCACCTCCCTGAAGGAGATCCTGGAGTCCATCAAGGAGGTGGCCAGCATTGTGGCGGATATCGCGACCGCCTCTGGCGAACAGGCCGGTGGTATCGAGCAGATCAACAGGGCGCTGACCCAGATGGACGAGGTGACGCAGCAGAACTCGGCCATGGTCGAGCAGAACGCTGCGACCGCGCGCACGCTCGAACAGCAGGCGAGCGCAATGGATGAGCGGATGAGTGCGTACAAGCTGACGAGCGTCGACGCGGCGCGGGTTGCGACGCCGTTGCCAAGGCGTCCTGCACAGCGCAAGCCCGCGTCCGTGCCGGTTCGCAAGCCCGCTGCCCGCGCCGTCGCACGGGCAGGTGGCGCCGCCGCTGTCGCGAGCGATGACTGGGAAGAATTCTGAACCGGGCCGTTCAGCACCGGGTCTGACAGCGCTGGCGCGATGGCACGCCGGCGCTTTTTGCGGCCCCTACCGCAGCACCATTTAGGCCGGCATTAAGACTTGTCTGGCACCGTGACGGCGAAGAGGCGTGGCAGAAGCCATCCTGCGCGGTCGATGGCCATCGGCTCGCGCTGCACGGTTCCCGTGCCTCGCCGAACACGGGATGGTGCACGATATGAACAATGATGCCGCGAACCAGGCGCTCCCCGGGCGCTCCAAGGACTCCACCAGCGCGGAGTTGATCAGCTTCGCGATCGGCGAAGAGCAATACGGCGTCGACATCATGGCCGTACGCGAGATCAAGGGCTGGTCCGAGATCAATCATCTGCCCGGTCAACCCGATTACGTGCGCGGCGTGCTCAATCTGCGCGGCGTGATGGTTCCGATCGTCGATCTGCGTTGCCGCTTCGGCGGCGGACTGACGGAGGCGAATGGACTGCATGTCGTGATCATCGTGCAGATCGGCGATCAGCAGATCGGACTCCTTGCCGATCGCGTGCTCGACATCGTCGCATTCGAGAGTTCGCAGGTGCAGCCGGTCCCGACCGTGGTGCGCAACGGCCGCACCGAATTCCTGTCCGGCCTTCTCACTGTCGAAGCCGGCATGATCGCGATGATCGACCTCGCGCATCTGCTCGATCAGCGCGTCGAAGCGGAAGCGGCCTGATCTTATGGTTACGCGTTAGTAAGCGATTTACGACGCGAGGTTATGCTTCATCAAAATCTTTAGCGAGGCCGGTTGCCACGCATCCTAGAACGGGGTGTACATGCGACATCTGGAAGTATTTGCCGCAGCCTCGCTGCTGGTCTTGTCGTTCGGTGCGGCGAAAGCCGAGAACGGCGTCACCCGGGATCAGATCGTCTTCGGTCAGTCCGCAGTGCTGCAGGGGCCCGCATCGGCGCTCGGCCTTGGAATGCAGGAAGGCCTGCTCGCTGCATTTGACGAGGTGAACCGCAAGGGCGGCGTGCACGGGCGCAAGCTCAAGCTGACCAGCATCGATGACGGCTATGAGCCGTCGCGATCCCTCGTCGCCACCCGCAAGCTGATCGAGGACGTCGGACCCGAAGGCGCCGGCGTGATTGTCAGCCAGGTCGTTCCGTTTCGGTGGGAGGCCTCGCTCAAGGTGAGCGCGGATTACCGGGCTGCGATCAAGGCGCGCAATCCGAAGGCGGAGCCCGAGTTCGTTTCGCTCGAAGGCTACCTCGTCGGACGTCTTGCGGCCGCGCTCGAACGCGCGGGCGCAGAGCCAACGCGCGCGGGCTTTCTCAAGGTCATCAAGGAGAGCGGTGCGTTCGACCTTGGCGGCTTGCAGATGACTACGGCCCCGACGACAACGAAGGGCTCGACAAGGTTTTCATGACTGTCATCCAGCGGGTGGCTCGTTCAAGGCGGTCGATCGCTTGATGCAGGTTTCTGCCAAATAGGAATTGCTGAGGTGGCGGGCCGAAAGGTCCGCATGGAATGCCGGCATATGCCGGTTCGGGGGGAAGACATGAAGAGTCTATTCGGTCGCGTCGGTGCGTCGCTCAATCCGGCCAATCTCACGAAGGCTGGAATCGGGGTCAAGCTCCAGCTTGCTTTTGGTGCCGCGGCGCTGATGACGGTCGTTGCTTCGGGGCTCGCCATCCAGTCATTTCGTTCCGCCGAGCACAGCGTCGAACGGATCGCCGAGCGGGAAGTGCCGCTGATGACCGAGGCGCTCCGGCTCTCGGTGATGTCGGGCGAAATATCGGCCGCGGCCGCGCGTTTCGTCGCCGCGAACAATATCCGCGACCAGCGCCAGATTGCCGCACAGATCGAAGACCGCTCGATGCAGCTGCGCCTGCTGATCGACAAGGTTCGCGCCGGAACCAGCAAGGAATCCTTCGGGGCGGTCGACGTCGCCTCGCGCCTCCTTGAGAACAACCTGTCCGATCTCGATACGGTCATCGTGTCGCGCTCCAACCTGCGCAGCACACTGGATCGCAGGCTCGGCGAACTGCACCTGCTCCATAACAAGATCACCGAAGAGGTGACCCCGATCGTCAACTCGTCCTATGTCAACGCCGTCAACAAAGCGGAAGACATCGGCAAGGTCGGTGACCGGACGTTGAAGTCGCTGGTCGAGGACGGCGTCCAGACGATGCAGACCGTGGTCCAGATCGGCACGGAGACCAATCTTGCGACCGGCCTCCTGACGGCGGGTGCGCTGAGCTCGTCGCCTGCAATCCTGGCGATGCTGGAAGACCGCTTCACCGCATCGGCCCTCCGCGCGGAGAAGCACCTGGCTTCGCTGCCGAAGGTGAGCCGTTACGATGCGCTGCGTGAGCGCACGTCCAGCCTCCTGAAGCTTGCCGACTTCCGCAAGGTTGCGGCCGCGGAGGACGAAACCGCGCGCCTCCAGAACGTTTTCCGCGCGCATGAGGGCCTCGCCAATGTCCTGATCACGCTGATCGACGATCTGAACTTCGATACCGTGATGCAGGGCGAGCAGGCCGCCAAGCGCACCAGCACCCTGGTCCGGGAGCTGATCGACGATCAGCTCGTCAATTTCCGCAATGCTCTGGAACTGAAGATCCAGACCCACCTGATTGCGAGCCTGATCAGCGAAGGCGCGGTCGCCAAGGATGAGGCGCAGCTCAAGCCGATCTTGGATCGCTTTACCTTCTCGGCGAACACCCTGATGCTCGCCGCCCAGTCGATCCCCAATGACGGGATTCGCAAGAATATCGACGCGCTGATCGCGCTTGGTCAGGACAGCAACGGCATCTTTGCACTGCGTCAGCAGGAACTGAAGGCGACCGTCGGCGCCGACGGGGTCATTGCCGAGAACGTCAAGATCCAGAAGCAGCTCGACCAGGCCGTGTCCGGACTGGTGAAGGAAACCGAGACCGGCATGCGCGGCGGCACCTCGACGCTTCTCTCCGAACTCGGTCGCAGCCGCATGCTGCTGATCGTGGTCGCAATTGCGTCGCTGCTCGCGGCCTTCGCCATCGCCTTCTTCTATGTCCAGCGCAACCTGGTTCGCCGGCTGAGCGCCGCGTGTGACACGATGCGGCGCCTGTCCGCCGGCGACAACAGCGTGACGATCGCCGGTGTGAAGGACAGCGACGAGATCGGCGACATGGCCCGCGCGCTGACCGTGTTCCGCGATGCCGCGCTCGACAAGCAGCGCCTCGAGGCGCAGGCCGCGGAGGATCGCAGGATCGCGGAAGAGGAACGTGCCCGCAACGATGCCGCGCGCGCCGAAGCCGCCCGTCAGGTGGCGCAGGTGGTCGACGGTCTCGGCCGCGGCCTGGAGCGGCTTGCGCGGGGCGATCTGACCTACCGTGTCCGCGATGACTGGGCCGGCGAGTATCAGAAGATCCAGAACGACTTCAACAACGCCATCGATCAGCTTCAGGATACGCTGACCGCGATCGTGGAATCGACCCGCGAAGTGTCGAGCGCATCGGCGGAAATTTCGTCAAGCACGACCGACCTGTCGCAGCGCACGGAAGAGCAGGCCGCCAATCTGGAAGAGACTTCGGCCTCCATGGAAGAGATCTCGGCGACCGTGAAGAAGAACGCCGAGAACGCACAGCTTGCCAATGGTCTGATGCAGGGCACCCGCGATGTCGCCGGGCGCGGCGGCGAGGTCGTTGCGCAGGCGGTGTCCGCGATGTCCCGCATCGAGGATTCCTCGCGCAGGATTTCGGACATCATCTCGGTGATCGACGAGATCGCGCGCCAGACCAACCTTCTCGCGCTCAATGCGGCAGTTGAAGCCGCGCGTGCGGGTGAGGCAGGCCGCGGCTTCGCAGTGGTTGCATCGGAAGTGCGCAGCCTTGCGCAGCGCTCCTCGCAGGCAGCCAAGGACATCAAGGACCTGATCACCAATTCGACCGGTGCGGTCGGGCAGGGCGTGCAACTCGTCAACCGCGCCGGCGAGGCGCTGAACGAGATCGTCAAGAGCATCAACGAAGTTGCCACGATCGTCGCAGACATCGCCAATGCCAGCGCCGAACAGGCGTCCGGCATCGATCAGATCAACAAGGCGTTGAGCCAGATGGACGAGGTGACGCAGCAGAATTCGGCGCTGGTCGAAGAGAACGCCGCGACCGCGAAGACGCTCGAACATCAGTCGAATGCACTGGACGGGCGGGTCGCTGCATTCCGTCTCTACGAGGATGCGGAGCCTGAGCCTGCAGACGAACCGGTCGCGGCCAGGCCGGAGCGGCCGAGTGCGCCGGTCCGCAAGCCGGCCGCGATCCGCGGACACGCGCGGCACATGCAGTCTGCTCTTGCCACCGCCATCGCACAGGACGAGTGGGAGGAGTTCTAGCTCCTAGCCGGCCTGCTGCTCGCTGAGAAACGCGGCGAGCAGCACGCCGGTCTCGCGGATGTGCTGGTTCAGCAGGGCCGCTGCCGCATCCGCATTCCGCATCGCGCATGCCGACAGGATTGCCCGATGCTCGCGCTCCGCGCGCCCGCGATAATTCGCGTTCGAGATCAGCACACGGCAGCGGTCAGAAGAACGCGAGCGTCCGGATCTCGATGCTTTCGCGGGGGCGGGCGTCCGGCGGCGCCGTCGGATCGTCGAAGGCGGTATGCGCGCAGAAGCGCGCGCGTCCGTCCTTCAGCGAGTCGTAGACCTTGAATACGATCGCTTCCTCTCGACGCTGCAGCGGGAAAAAGAACCAGCGGTGGTCGGGATTGTAGGCGACCGAATAGGTCTGGCCGATCCGGTTCGGATGCCGGCGTTCGGTGACGATCAGATCGTTCGGCGAAATGCTCATCGCGTCGCACATCGCGAGCGGGAAGGTCTCGACCGGATAGCGGATCGGCCGCCACACCTGGATGATGGCGAAATGTCCCGCCAGCAGTTCTTCGGCTTCGTCGGGCAGAAGGTCGCGCACGCGCTGCGGGCCCGACCATTCGGTGTAGTCGTTATGCACACGCGGCACGACTTCGCGGATCTTGCGGGCGGCGCGGTCGGCATCGTCGGCGGTGCGCAGCGTATGATCGAACACGACGACGCGTTTGGCGCCGCTCTGCATTTTGATCAGGTCGATCATTTCCTGGTAATAGATGTCGCGGATCTGCTTCTCGTCGAAGAAGTCCGTCACCCTGGTCTCGTGCCAGGCAAGCAGAAAGCCTTCGCCGTCGAGCGAAGTCTCGAACCTGCGACCGTTGCGGATGATCACGTTGTGGGGATCGAGCGTCCCGAGGGTCTTCATCTCGGTCGAGCCGCCGCCGACCGGTTCCACGACGATTTTCTGGCCGTCGTTTTTCACATAGTTCAGCGACGCCTCGATCGATGACAGTTCGCTGGCTTGCGCGAGCTGGGCCATGGCGCGTTCCTTTTTTCGAGATTTGTCCTGAACGTAAAGGACCGGACGCCGCGAATAAAGATGTCCGTGCAGCAGGAATGGCCAAAGTTCGGTCCGCCGCGAGACGTCCGGTAGCGCGGAAAGGCGGCGGGAGAAATTTCATCCCCGGGCCGGGCTTTCGAACGATTCAGCCGCCATGGACGTTCTGCAGACGGGGCGCCTGGATGGAGAGCGCCATGTTAAAGAATCCGGCAAAGAATCCGGCGAGCGATGTCACGTCCCCGAAACTGCCGTCCTCCGACCGGTTCCACCCTGCGATCTATCTGCTGGTCGCCGGGCTCGTAGCCGTGTTCGTTATCTCCGCCTTCGACTTCGGCGATCGCGGCTATGTTGACTATCTGCTTGTCGTGGTGAGCGGATTCTTCGTCATCGCGATGGGCATTCCTCTGCTGCTGTGGCTGACCTGGCTCCATCAGACCCCGGCGCATGACCGCGCCGGGTCGCTACGCGACTGGTCCCGGCGCGATTACGAAACCTGGCAAGGGCCACTGAAGGGGCGGGAGGCGGCCTTGCAGATTCTCTTGCC
>Ga0182740_1002422_pt1 | contig 11420 bp, 12 predicted proteins | sample eDN5th37CKraftBY_FD_128872 | JGI IMG/M metagenome (GOLD analysis project Ga0182740, IMG submission 128872) | Enriched backyard soil microbial communities from Emeryville, California, USA - eDNA 5th pass 37_C Kraft BY (version 2) (version 2) | ecosystem: Environmental > Terrestrial > Soil >...
AAGACGTGGATGCCCGGCACAAGGCCGGGCATGACGAGAGAGGGTGTCGTTTCGGGCGGAGCCTCTGTGACGAACCGATCGCATGCAGGATCGAGCGCCACCCACCCTCTCCCCCCTTGTGGGGGAGAGTTGGAGAGGGGGGTGTTGGCGCCGGCCATTCAGAACTCGGCGCCCGCGCTAATCCTGGAATTCCTCGATGGCGTCGACCTTCTCCGGATAGAAGGCCAGGTGCTCCTTGATGGCCGCGACGGCGGGAGCAGGGTCCTCGTAGCTCCAGGCCGCGTTCTCCCGGACGAGCCCGCCGCCGTTGACCGTGAAATACGAGGCATCGCCCTTGTAGGGGCAATGAGTCCAGTGCTCGGTGGCATCCAGCAGGTCCATCCGCACATCCTCGCGCGGGATGTAATGCACGGGCGGAAGAGTGGCCTCCTGCAGGATCAGGCCCTTCGTGGTCTCGGCGACGATGAAGCCGCCGAGCATGACCCGGATGCGGTGCGGGCTCTTCGTGATGGTGATCGGATGATCCGGGCCGGGCTCTTTCATGGGGTTACCGCCTTCCTGAGAGGTCGTCTCAAGAACCAAGATAGGGCAACCCGGTTGCAGCCCAAGGCGGCATGAGAATCACGTCTTGTCGGACTTGGGCGCGGGAGCCCCCTCCTTCACGCCCAGCGCATCGGCCAACCGCGTCTTGGCGGAGCCGGGGCGCAGGGGCTTCTGCTGGCTCTCATGCGGGGTCCAGCCGGAGAGCCAGACGATCTCGAAGGTCGCCGGAATGCGGCCGTCCGCATCGCCGAAGCGCTCCGCATAGATCTCGGCCGCCCGCATCAGCGTCGCGCGCCGCAGCGGCGTCTTCCGGCGGTCGTGCAGGGCATTGGTCAGCCCCATCCGGCGCAGGTCCCGCATGAGCGCGAAGGCGTTGGCATAGCGCACCCGGACCGTGTCCGTATCGGTGACCGGCAGGGCGAAGCCCGCGCGCTGCAGCAGGCCGCCGATGTCGCGCAGGTCGGCGAACGGCGCCACCCGGGGGCTCACGCCGCCCTCGATCTCCGCTTCGGCCTGGGTCAGGGACTGGCGCAGCTCCGTCAGGGTCGCGCCGCCCAGGAGCGACCCAATGAAGAGACCGTCGGCTTTCAGCGCCCGGCGGATCTGGATGAGGGCCCCCGGCAGGTCGTTGACGCCGTGCAGGGTCAGGAGCGACACCGCGAGGTCGAAGCGCTCGCCCGAGAACGGCAGGCGCTCTTCGTCTCCGACGACGCTTCCCCGCTCCGGCACCGGCGACAGGCGCACGACAGCCTCCACATGCCCGCTCCGGCGCAGGGCGTCGGCCGCCAAGGGAGTCGGCGTGCCCACATCGAGCGCGAGGGCGAAACTCCGCAGCACCGTGGAAAGCCGTTCCTCCAGATCCTCCACGGCGCGGACCAGGAGAAAATCGGCGTAGCCTTGGCTCAGAGCACGGGCCAGGCGGCGGCGGACGAGAGGGCGGTCGAAAACGAGGGGCGTGGTCATGAGGCGCTCGATATGGCGTGTGCGGCGTCAAGAACCAAGGATTTTTTCAGGGTCATGCGCCTGTCATCCTGGGCTCCCCTCCTCGCCCTGCGAACCGCCTTCCGCTAAGCTTCGCCCATGAGCGAGCCCGCCGAACTCGAGCCGATCCCGTTGAGCGCCCGCTTCCGTGCGGGAGCGAGGGAGGCGTGGCACTCTGCTCTCAGCCTGCTCTATCCGCCGACCTGCATCGCCTGCCAGGCCGCCACCGGCGAGGCGCATGCCCTGTGCGCCGCCTGCTGGTCCCAGGTTCGCTTCATCGAGCGGCCCTTCTGCGAGCGGCTGGGAACGCCCTTCGCCGTCGATCTCGGTCAGCCGCTGCTCTCGCCCGCCGCCATCGCGGATCCGCCGGTGTTTCAGCGCGCCCGGGCGGTGGCGGAATATGACGGCATGGCGAGCCTGCTCGTGCATCGGCTGAAATATAACGACCGCCTGGAGCTCGCCCGGGCCCTGGGCGGCATGATGGCCCGGGCCGGCGCGGAACTCCTCGCGGAGGCCGACGTGATCGTGCCGGTGCCCCTGCATCGCTGGCGGCTGTGGCGGCGGCGGTTCAACCAGGCGATGGCTCTGGCCAGGACCGTGGCGGTGGAGAGCGGCGTGGCCTGCGACCCGTTCCTGCTCGCCCGGGTCAAGCATACCCGCCGTCAGGTGGGGCTCACCAAGGCGCAGCGGCAGGAGAACCTCCAGGGGGCCTTCCGGGTGCCCCTGGACGCCCGGCCCAGGCTCAAGGGGAAGCGCGTGCTGCTGATCGACGACGTGCTGACCACCGGCTCCACGGCCAATGCGGCCTCGAGGGCGCTCCTGCGCGGCGGTGCCGCCTCGGTGGATATTCTGGCCTTCGCCAGAGTTGTCCAGGAGTTGTGAAGAGAGCCCAACACTTCCTATATCCTCGCCTTCAAAGGAGAATTTCCCGTCATGCCGTCCATCACGATCTATACGAAGAGCTGGTGCCCCTATTGCTCGGCCGCCAAGAAGCTTCTCGCCGAGAAAGGCGTCGCCTTCACCGAGATCGACATCGAGAAGAAGCCGGAAGCCCGCGCGGAGATGATCCAGAAGGCGAAGGGCCGTTCCACCGTCCCGCAGATTTTCATCGGCGAAAAGCATGTCGGCGGCTGCGATGACCTGTATGCTCTTGATGACAGGGGCCAGCTTGAGCCTTTATTGCAGGCCTGACGGAGACCAGACTTCATGACCTCGACCCGCTTCACCGCCGCCTGCATCCAGATGCGCTCCGGGCGCGACGTCCTCCAGAACCGCGACGATGCGGTCGCGCTCGTGCGCGAGGCAGCCTCCCAGGGCGCGCATTTCGCCCAGACGCCGGAGATGACCTCTCTCGTCTGCCGGGACCGGGCGGAACTGTTCGACAAGGTCGGACCGGAGGCCCAGGACCCGGTGCTGGCGGCCCTGCGCGAGGTCGCGCGGGAGAAGGGCATCGTCGTTCAGATCGGCTCGATCGCCGTGAAGGAAGGCGACAAGGTCGCCAACCGTGCCTTCCTCATCGGTCAGGACGGCGAGGTCATCGCCTCCTACGACAAGATCCACCTCTACGACGTGGACCTGCCGAACGGCGAGAGCTGGCGCGAATCGGCCACCTATACCGGTGGAGCCTCGGCGGTCGCGGCCGAGACGCCGTGGGGCTATCTCGGCATGACTATCTGCTACGATGTGCGCTTCGCCGCCCTCTACAAGGCCCTGGCGGACAACGGCGCCTCGTTCCTCTCGGCCCCGGCCGCCTTCACCAAGCAGACCGGCGAGGCCCATTGGCACGTGCTGCACCGGGCGCGGGCCATCGAGACCGGCTCCTTCATGATCTCGGCCGCTCAGGGCGGCCTGCATGAGGACGGGCGCGAGACCTTCGGCCATTCGGTCATCATCGATCCGTGGGGCCGCGTTCTGGCGGAAGGCGGCACGGAACCCGGCGTGTTCCTGGCCGAGATCGACACGGCTCTCGTGGCCGAGGTGCGCGGTCGCATCCCGACCCTCAAGAATGCCCGGCCCTTCAAGGTCGAAGTCGTTCCCACCATCGAGACGGATCGGGCGGCGAGCGCCTGATCCCTTCCCTTTCCGAGCGCCAATCCCTAAGTCTCTTCAGGACATGATCAAGTATGCCTTGGCCTGCGAGCAGGCCCATGAGTTCGAGAGTTGGTTCCCGTCGAGTGAGGCGTTCGAGACGCAGCGCAAGCGCGGCTTCGTGACCTGCCCGTACTGCAACTCGGCCAAGGTCGAGAAGCAGATCATGGCCCCGTCCGTGGCGCGGACGGACAAGGCCCCGAAAGTGCCGGCCCCGGAGCCTCAAGCCGTCGCCGTCCTGTCGGAGCGCGAGCGGGAGCTGCGCGCCGCGCTGCGGGCCCTGCGCGAGCACGTGATGAAGAACGCCGAGAATGTCGGCAAGGGCTTCGTCGAGGAAGCGCGCAAGATGCATTACGGCGAGACGGAAGAGCGCTCGATCTACGGCGAGGCGGATCTTGCCGAGGCCAAGGCTCTTCTGGAGGAAGGCATCGACGTGATGCCTCTACCGGTCGTGCCCGACGACCGGAACTAGCTGTTGCGCGTCAGGATTACGCCTCATCGGTTCGAGTCAGGACGAGGCTTTCCTTGACGGTTTTCTTCACCAGCGACACCCATTTCGGCGATCCCAGAGTGCTGCGGATCGACAAGCGCCCGTTCAGGACGATCCCCGAGCACGACGATGCCCTCATCGCCAACTGGAACGAGGTCGTGTCGCCGGAGGACGAGGTCTGGCACCTGGGCGATTTCGCCCTGCATGTGAAGCCGGAGCGGATCGACGAGCTGCTCGGGCTTCTCCATGGCCGCAAGCATCTGATCACCGGCAACAACGACGGGCCGGCGACCCTTGCGGCGCAAGGCTGGGCGAGCATTCAGGCCTATGCGGAGATCCACCTGGAAGGTCATGCCCTGGTGATGTGCCACTACGCCTTCCGCACCTGGAAGAACATGGGCCGCGGCTGGATCGACCTGCACGGACATTCGCACGCCAAGCTGAAGCCGCAGACACGGCAATACGATGTGGGCGTGGATGCGTTCGACTACCGGCCGGTGACGCTCGAAACGATCCTGGCCTCCCGGACGAGACGCCGGAAGGCCAGTGCTGCCGAAGTGATATCCGGCTGACAGGAGCTGTCAGATAGCCCCTTTCACCGGCTTCCACTCCACCGCGGCGTCGACGCGGTCGAGCCTGCGGCTCCAGAGGGCCAGGAGAAGACCCGAGGCCGGCAGCAGGGCGGCGACCCATGTGATCGAACCCAAGCCCAACCCATGATCGATCACGAAGCCGCCGAGCCAGGCGCCGAGGGCATTGCCGAGATTGAAGGCCGCGATGTTGAGGCTCGACGCCAGGCTCTGGCCGGCGCCGTCGGCTTTCTCCAGAACCCACATCTGCAGCGGCGGCACGGTCGCGAAGGCGGCGGCGCCGAGCAGGCCCACGAACGCGACGGCCGTGACCTTACTGTGGATCCCTAAGGTCATGGCGGCGAGGACCAGGGCGAGGAGGCCCAGGGACCCGAGCAGGGTCGCCATGAGGCGCCGGTCGGCGAGCCGGCCGCCGAGAAGGTTGCCCAGCACCAGACCGCCGCCGAACACGAGCAGGATCGGCGAGACGGCTCCCTCCGAGAAGCCGGTGATCTCGGTCAGGATCGGCGCGATATAGGTGAAGACCGCGAACACGCCCGCATAGCCGAGCACCGTGGTGAGAAGCCCGAGCAGCACGGGCCGGCGCGCCAGCACCTTCAGCTCGTCGCGGAGGCTGCCACCCTCGGTGCTCTCCTGCCGGTCCTTGGGGACGAAGAGGGCGATCACCGCCAGGGCCGCGAGGCCGACGAAGGTCACGGCCCAGAAGGTCGCGCGCCAGCCATAGGCCTGGCCGAGCCAGGTGCCGAACGGGACGCCCAGGATGTTGGCGACCGTGAGGCCCGTGAACATGACGGCGATGGCCGAGGCCTTCTTGTCGGCCGGCACGAGGCTCGTGGCCACGACGGAGCCGACGCCGAAGAAGGTCCCGTGCGCGAAGGCCGTCAGCACCCGGGCGGCCATGAGCGTCGCGTAGTCCGGCGCCACGGCACAAGCGAGGTTGCCGAGGGTGAACACGACCATGAGGGCGAGAAGCACGGTCTTGCGCGACCAGCGGCCCGTCACGGTGGTGAGCAGCGGCGCGCCGACCACGACGCCGAGCGCGTAGCCGGAAATGAGCAGGCCCGCCGCCGAGATCGAGACGCCGAGATCGGCGCTCACCTGGAGCAGCAGGCCCATGATGACGAATTCCGTGACGCCGATGCCGAAGGCACCGGCCGTCAGGGCGTAGAGGGCGAGAGGCATGGAAGGAGTCCTTGAACGAATGTTGCCGCAAGATGGACGCCGCCCCTCTTGTGAACTAGCCTGCGGGCAGGAACAGAATTTGTGAATTGAAATCACAATGGCCAGGATGGACATCAACCGGTCCGGCGAGATGGAGGTCTTCGTCCGGGCCGTCGATCTCGGCGGCTTCTCGGCCGCCGCCCGGGCCCTGCGGATGACGCCCTCGGCCGTGAGCAAGCTCGTTGCCCGGCTGGAGGCGCGCCTGGGCGCCCGTCTCGTCAACCGCTCGACCCGCAAGCTCCAGCTGACCCCGGAGGGCGCGGCCTTCTACGACCGGGCGGTGCGCATCCTGGCCGATCTCGACGAGGCCGAGCGCAGCGCCGCTTCAGGCGCCGCACCCAGGGGGCGCCTGCGGGTGAACACGAACGTCCCCTTCGGGACGCACTACCTCATCCCGCTCCTGCCCGGTTTTCTCGACCGTCACCCCGAGGTCACCGTGGAGGTCACGCTGACCGACACAGTGGTCGACCTGCTCGAGGATCGCGCCGACGTCGCCATCCGGATCGGGCCGCTGAGACCCTCGCAGCTCGTGGCGCGCAAGCTCGGCGAGAGCCGGATGATGCTGGTGGCCGCGCCCTCCTACCTGGAGAAGCGCGGCACGCCGCAGGATCCGGGGGACCTCGCCCGCCACAACCTTCTCGGCTTCAGCTTCGCCCGCCAGAGCAACGGCTGGCCGTTCCGGGATCGAGAGGGCAATGTCAGCGCCGTCGTGCCGACCGGCAACGCCCAGGTGAGCGACGGCGAATCCATGCGGCTCCTGGTACTCTCCGGCCTCGGCATCAGCCGCCTGTCGCTCTTCCACATCGGTCCTGACATCGCGGCCGGGCGGCTCATTCCCGTGCTGGAGGCCTACAATCCAGGCGACACGGAAAGCATCCATGCGGTCTATGTGGGCGGCGGGCATCTGCCCGCGCGGGTCCGCGCCTTCCTGGATTATCTCGTCGAGTCCGTGCGTCTGGATTGAGCAGAGTTGCTCCTGGTTTTGTGATGGGAAAAGACCGATTGCGGCTTTCCCCGCGAACATTTCCCCTTATGCCGGGTTGCGTTCGAACAGGAGACAAGAATGGATCTGCCGAAAAGCGATGTGAGGCCCACGCGGCGCATCTCCCTGATGCGCCGGTTCCTGGACAGCGAGGCCTCCGGCGGCATGATCCTCATGGGGGTGACGGTGATCGCCCTGGCGGTTGCCAACTCGCCCCTGGCCGATCTCTATTTCGGCGTCCTGAAAACCTACATCCTCGGCCTGAGCGTCCTGCACTGGATCAACGACGCGCTCATGGCGGTGTTCTTCCTGCTGGTCGGGCTTGAGATCAAGCGCGAGATGCTGGACGGGCAGCTCTCCACCTGGCCGCGCCGGATCCTGCCGGGTATCGCCGCCCTCGGCGGCATGATCGCGCCGGCCCTGATCTATCTCGCCATCACCCGGAACGAGCCGCAGCTTCATCACGGCTGGGCCATCCCGACCGCGACCGACATCGCCTTCGCCCTGGGCGTGCTGGCGGTTCTCGGCTCGAAGGTGCCGAAATCCCTCACCATCTTCCTGACTGCGCTTGCCATCCTCGACGATCTCGGGGCGATCGTCATCATCGCGTTCTTCTACACGAGCGACCTCTCGCTCCCGATGCTCGGCGCCGCCGCCCTGTGCCTCGTCGTGCTTGTCGCCTTCAACCGTTTCAACGTGACGGCGCTCCCGCTCTATCTCGTCGTCGGGGCGGTGCTGTGGTTCTTCGTGCTGAAATCCGGCATCCACGCGACCCTCGCGGGCGTAGCGCTCGCCCTCACGATCCCGCTCCATCCCAAGCCGAAGGAGACCAAGGCCGAGGATGCGCCCCTGCACCGCCTGGAGCATGCCCTTCATGGCTGGGTGGCTTACGCGATCATCCCGATCTTCGGCTTCGCCAATGCGGGCGTGTCCCTGTCGGGGCTGTCCCTCGACGCGGTCTTCTCTCCCCTGCCGCTGGGGATCGCCATGGGGCTCTTCATCGGCAAGCAGCTCGGCGTCTATGCCTTTTCCTATGCGGCCATCCATCTGGGCTTCGCCGACGTGCCCGCGGGCGCGACACGCCTTCAATGCTACGGCGTGGCCCTGCTCTGCGGCATCGGCTTCACCATGAGCCTGTTCATCGGCGCCCTCGCCTTCCCGGACCAGCCGGATCTGACCGACGCCACCAAGATCGGCGTGCTTATGGGCTCCCTGCTCTCGGCGCTCGCGGGCTATTGCCTGCTCAGCGTCGCTCCCCGGGAGCAGCCGCTCAAGCCCTCGCGGCCAGCAGCATATAATTGACGGCCGTATCGCGGGACAGGGACCAGCTGTCCCGCAGGGGGTTGTAGGCCACGCCGGTGAGGTCGTGGACGGCGAAGCCCGCCGCCCGGATGGCGTCGGTCAGCTCGTCCGGGGTGACGAACTTGTCCCATTCGTGGGTGCCCTTGGGCAGCCAGCCGAGGATGTACTCGGCGCCCACGATGGCGGACGCGAAGGAGCGCAGGGTCCGGTTGATCGTCGCCATGACGAGGCACCCGCCGGGCTTCACGCCCTGGGCGCAGGCATCCACGAAAGCCTGCCGGTCCGCCACATGCTCCACCACCTCCATGGCGAGCACCATGTCGAAGGTCTCCCCCCGGGCGACCACGGCCTCCACGGTCTCGTTGCGGTAATCGACCGGGATTCCGGACCGCTCCGCATGGAGCCGGGCCACGGAGATGTTGGTGGGGGCCGGGTCGAGCCCGGTCACCGTGGCGCCGAGCCGCGCCAGGGGCTCCGAGAGCACGCCGCCGCCGCAGCCCACGTCGAGGATCGTGATCCCGTCCAGCGAGCGGGCCGAGCGCGGATCGCGCCCGAACCGGCGGCAGGCCTCGTCCCGGATATAGGCGAGCCGCACCGGATTGAACTTGTGCAGGACCTTCATGGGCCCCTTCGGGTCCCACCAGGTCTCGGCGATCTTCTCGAAACGGGCGACCTCGGCCGGGTCGATGGTGGTCATGAGATCCTCCGCAGAAATTCCCTCTCCCTTGCGGAGAGGGTAAGGGTGGCTCGACCGGGTGAGACCTTCCCGTCATGGCCGGCCCCGTCCGGTCATCCCGCTTCGAAGAGCCCTGCGCTTCTCACATCGGCATCACCGGCACAAGGCCGGTGATGCCCTGGGGGCAAAACTGCGCGTTGACAGGGCGCGGCCCTACCGTCATGTATACGCGCCTTTTCGCGGCGCGAAGGGGCTAAATTTCTCAAATCTCACCACGGCCTTCTTCGTCCATGCCTCGTCTCGTCATGAAGTTCGGCGGAACATCCGTCGCCACCGTAGAGCGCATCCGCAACGTGGCGCGGCACGTCAAACGCGAGGTCGAGGCCGGTTATGACGTGGCCGTCGTCGTATCCGCCATGGCGGGCAAGACCAACGAGCTCGTCGGCTGGGTGAAAGAGGCCAATTCCCTCTACGATTCGAAAGAATACGACGTGGTCGTCGCCTCGGGCGAGCAGGTGACCTCGGGCCTGCTGGCCATCGCCCTGCAGGAGATGGGCCTGAAGGCCCGCTCGTGGCAGGGCTGGCAGATCCCGATCATGACCTCGGACGCCCATGGCTCGGCCCGAATCGCCGCCATCGACGGCACCGGGATCCTCAAGGGCTTCACGGATCACAAGGAAGTGGCCGTCGTGTCCGGCTTCCAGGGCGTGCATCAGCCCACGGGCCGCGTGACGACGCTCGGCCGCGGCGGCTCGGACACCAGCGCCGTGGCGCTGGCGGCCGCCATCCAGGCCGAGCGCTGCGACATCTATACGGACGTGGACGGCGTCTACACCACCGATCCGCGCATCGTGCCCAAGGCCCGGCGCCTGGATAAGGTGTCCTACGAGGAAATGCTGGAAATGGCCTCGCTGGGGGCCAAGGTGCTCCAGGTGCGTTCGGTCGAGCTCGCCATGATGCACCGCGTGCCGACCTATGTGCGCTCCAGCTTCGACGATCCCGCCGATCCCAAGCTCGGCACCCTCATCTGCGACGAGGAAGACATCATGGAACAGCAGGTTGTCACGGGCATCGCCTATTCGCGCGACGAAGCCCAGATCACGCTGCGGGACATTGCGGACAAGCCGGGCATCGCCGCCTCGATCTTCGTGCCCCTGGCGGACGCCAACATCAACGTGGACATGATCATCCAGGTCGTGTCCGACAACGCCGCCACCACGGACCTGACCTTCACGGTGCCCACCTCCGATTACGAGCGGGCCTGCGCGATCCTCAACGCCCGCCGGGACGAGATCGCCTTCAAGGAGCTCCAGGGAGCGACCGACGTGGTGAAGGTCTCGGCCATCGGGGTCGGCATGCGCAGCCATGCGGGCGTCGCGGCGCGCGCCTTCAAGGCCCTGGCCGACAAGGGCATCAACATCCGGGCGATCACCACCTCTGAGATCAAATTCTCAGTCCTGATCGAATCGGCCTATACGGAACTTGCGGTGCGTACGCTCCACTCGCTATACGGCCTTGATCAAGCCTGATTGACGAGGGAACCGTCGGGCTGCGACATTTATAATAGCTAGCCGCCGGTTCGCTTCGCCGGCTCACGAAGGACGGGAACTGTAGCTCATGCCAAGTGCTCCCGGCGGTCCGCGCCTTCTGCTGCGCCGCCTCCGCGAGATCATGGCGGAGCCGGTCGGGGCGCAGGACCGCCTTGACAAGATCGTCACCCAGATCGCCGCCAACATGGTCGCGGAGGTGTGCTCCGTCTATGTGATGCGCGGCGACGGCGTGCTGGAACTCTTCGCCACCGAGGGCCTGAACCGGGAAGCCGTCCACCTCACCATCATGCGCTCGGGCGAGGGCCTCGTCGGCCTCATCGCCTCGACGGCCGAGCCCCTGGCGCTGTCCGACGCGCAAAGCCATCCGGCCTTCTCCTACAAGCCCGAGACGGGCGAAGAGATCTACCACGCCTTCCTGGGCGTGCCGCTGCTGCGCGCCGGCAACACCCTGGGCGTCCTGGTCGTCCAGAACCGCACCTACCGGGTCTATACCGAGGAAGAGGTCGAGGCGCTCCAGACCACCGCCATGGTGGTGGCCGAAATGCTCGCCACCGGCGAGCTTCAGGCCCTGGCGCCCGTGGACACGGGCATCGCGCTCCGCCGTCCCGTCTACCAGAAGGGCGTCGCGCTGGCCGACGGCGTGGGCCTGGGCCATGTGGTGCTCCACGAGCCCCGCGTGGTGGTCAAGAACCTCATCGCCGAGAACATCGAGGCGGAGCTTCAGCGGCTCGATTCGGCCATCGCCGAGGTGCGTCTGTCCATCGACGAGCTGATCGAGCGCGGCGACGTGGCCCATCACGGAGAACACCGGGAGGTCCTGGAGACCTTCCGCATGTTCGCCCACGACCAGGGCTGGCTCCGGCGCATGCGCGAGGCGGTCACCTCTGGCCTGACGGCCGAGGCCGCCGTCGAGCGGGTGCAGTCGGACAACCGCGCCCGGATGCTGCGCCAGACCGATCCCTACCTGCGCGAGCGCCTGCACGATCTCGACGACCTC
>Ga0182740_1002423_pt1 | contig 11416 bp, 12 predicted proteins | sample eDN5th37CKraftBY_FD_128872 | JGI IMG/M metagenome (GOLD analysis project Ga0182740, IMG submission 128872) | Enriched backyard soil microbial communities from Emeryville, California, USA - eDNA 5th pass 37_C Kraft BY (version 2) (version 2) | ecosystem: Environmental > Terrestrial > Soil >...
CATTTAAAGAGGTACGTGAGCTGGGTTTAAAACGTCGTGAGACAGTTTGGTCCCTATCTGCCGTGGGCGTTGGATACTTGACGGAGCCTGCTCCTAGTACGAGAGGACCGGAGTGGACGTACCTCTGGTGTACCGGTTGTCATGCCAATGGCATTGCCGGGTAGCTAAGTACGGAAGAGATAACCGCTGAAGGCATCTAAGCGGGAAACTCGTCTGAAGATTAGGTATCCCGGGGACTTGATCCCCCTGAAGGGTCGTTCGAGACCAGGACGTTGATAGGTCGGGTGTGGAAGCGCAGTAATGCGTTAAGCTAACCGATACTAATTGCCCGTGAGGCTTGATCCTATAACACTGATGGTTATGACCTGGTGATATAGCGTACCAAGTGTCGTTCAATACAAAATCTGGCTGCACCGTCGGCAGCCAGCCAACACCAATTACATCCCATCGTGCGTGATCATCGAGTCTGACTCTGATCGCCACGCGTTGTGTTTCTTCCAAGATTGGAGCTGTTGCGTTTACCCGCAGCTGCTCAACCAGTTACGCTTGACGACCATAGCGAGTTGGTCCCACTCCTTCCCATCCCGAACAGGACAGTGAAACGACTTTGCGCCGATGATAGTGGACGGACGTCTGTGAAAGTAGGTCATCGTCAAGCTTTTATTCCGCAGAACCCCACAGGTAACCCCTGTGGGGTTTTGTCTTTGTGGCGCCGTCTTTGTGTTGCCATCTGCGTGTTGTCCCCTTTGTGTTGCGCACCTTGCGGCGCGTTCTTTGTGACGCCGCGGCAAACAAAAATCCCTCGCCGGAAGAGCCTGCGAGGGATTTTTGTTTTGGCGCACGCGTTTGGCTTACTTAGGGCTTGGCGCGCTTAGGACGTTCGCTTAGAGGGGCGCTCGCTTAGGCGCCGGGTGCTTTGACATGACGTGCTTACGGCAATTGGCGCCGCAAGGCAGCGAAGAACAATTCGGATTGCAGGCGTTCGCCCTGGACTTGAGCCGCAACTTTTGCGGCCAGTTCGGGGTCGACGGGGACTAGCGGGCGTCCCGTGGACTGGGCAAGCACCTGGGCAGTACAGGCGCGTTCCAGGAAGAACAGGTCGTCGTAGGCATAATCCAGCCGCTCACCGCAAACGACGACGCCGTGATTGCCGAGAAACACGACATCGGCACCCTGCATCGCATGCGCGATGCGTTCGCCTTCGCTGACGTCCAACGCCAGGCCGTTGTAGTGCTCATCCACGGCCAGCCGGCCATGAAAACGCATGGCGTTCTGTGAAAGTGTGGTGTCGAGCCCGCGATCGGAAGTCAGGGTCAAGGCGGTGGCGTAGGGCATGTGCGTGTGCAGGACACAGGCTTTCCCGGCAATGCGGTGGATCGCTGCGTGGATGAACATGGCCGTGGGTTCGACTGCGTGTCGGCCAGCGAGTTTGTTGCCTTGGGCATCGATCAGCACAATGTCGTCCGCTTGCACTTCGTGCCACATCAGTCCACGGGGATTGAGCAGGAAATGCTCGGAGTCTCCGGGCAAGGCCACGCTGAAGTGATTGCACACGCCTTCTCCCAAGCCATGCGCCGCGGCGGCTCGCAACGCGAGCGCCAGATCGGCGCGCAGCGCGGCCACGGGTTCGGCGTGAAAGAGCGCATCGGCAAAATGGGGTTCTTGGTTCATGGGTTCCTTTGGAGAGTAGGGATCGGGGAAAGAGGCGTACCCCTTCATAGCCAGCCGGCATCGCGAAACAAGCCAGGCACGCGGTCCAAGGCCCCTACGGTAGCGTCAGGTTGATAGTCGGGCAAGGGCTGGCGGCCAGTGCCGCGATCTATCCAGACGCAGCGAAAGCCTATATCGCGCGCAGCCGCAAGGTCCAGGTGGGGACTGGCGCAAATGTGCACGACTTCGTCGGGAGTAACGCCCAGACTGTGATGGGCGTGAGCGAAGATTTCGCGTGCGGGCTTGTAGGCGCCTGCTTGCTCGGCCGTGACGACGCGGTCGATATGGCCGCCCAGTTGTGCGACATTGCCGGCGATGATCGCGTCGTCGGTGTTGGAGATGATGCAAAGCCGGAACCCCGCCTGTTTCAGGGCCGCCAACGTTTCCACGACCTCCGGAAAAGGAGGCATGGCGGAGATGCTGCTGACCAGCATATCGGCGTATTCCGGCCGATACTCAAGCGCGAGTTCTTGCATGGCGAGCCGAAGCGCTTCTCGGCTGACGTCGGCAAAACTGCGATGTGGGCGCGCGCGTTCCAGCCGGTGTTCATGGGTGTCGTAGACGTGCAGGAAGTGCGCGGGAGTTTGTCCTTGCGCGCGGGCGTCGGTGGCCAGAATGCGGGCAACGGCTGCTTGGAGGCCCTCGTCCCACTGGATCAGGGTGCCGTAGCAGTCGAAGGTAAGCCATTGAGGACGGGGTAGTTGCGCCAAGGGCATGGTGGTTCCTTGAGAGGGTTGGGACGCTTTCAGCGTAGGCCGCGCCATAAAAGTTGTAAAATTAATAATGGAACTCTAGTCAGTTGATTATTAAATAACTTGCTCGCCATGCTCGATCTGGAACTGCTCAAGACCTTGGTGTGCGTCGTGGACGAGGGAAGTTTTACGCGCGCAGCCAGCCGGGTGCATCGCACCCAATCTACCGTCAGCCAGCAGGTGCGCAAGCTGGAGCAGAATGTCGGCAAGACGCTGCTGTTGCGGGACCGCGCGGGGGGCAACGTCGCTATGACCGAGGACGGCGAACTGATGGTGGCTTATGCGCGCCGCTTGCTGGCCATCGCCGGCGAAGCCGAGCACATACTGTCAGCGCCCCGCAAGACGCGGGCGCTGCGGTTGGGGATACCGGAGGATTTCGACGTGGCCCGGCTGACGGCGCTGCTGGCGGGATTCGCCGAGAGCCATGCGGACGTGTTCCTGGAGACGAGGAGCGGCATGAGCGGGGAGCTGCGTACCGGATTGGCCTCGGGCGAACTGGACCTGGCGCTGATCAAGCGCGAACCGGGCGACGGACCTAGTCTGGCGGCGTGGCCGGAGCGCTTGGTCTGGGTGGGAGGCAAGCACAGCAGGACCAGGGACGCTGCAGTGCCGCTGGTCGTCTTCCCGCAGGGCTGCATCTATCGCAAGCGTGCAATCTACGCCTTGGAGAGCGCGGGCAGGACCTGGCATATCGCATATCACAGCCACAGCCTGGCGGGGGTGCAGGCCGCTGTCGCTGCCGGGCTGGGCGTGAGCGTGCTGCCGGCGTTTGCGTGCCTGGACACGCATGAGGTGCTGGGCGCGGATGCGGGCTTTGCGCCCGTGCCGCCGACCGAGCTGGCCATCGTGGGCAACCAGCGCATGCTGAATGCGGCCGAACAGCATCTGGTGATGGTGCTGAAGCAGGCCGTCGAGCAGGACGGCCCGGCCATGGTTTCCGCATGAAGCGCCGGAATCAGTTCAGGTCGCCATCCACGTAATACCACCGCCCGTCTTCGCGGACGAAGCGGCTGAGCTCATGCAGGCGATGGGCCCGGCCGGCTTGGCGGCTGCGCGCGACGAATTCTACCGTGGCGTGGTCCGCGTCCTGCACGAGCGCTTTCTTGACTGCGAGCCCGAGCCATTTCAGGTCGGGTGGATTGGGCCCAAGTGCAGCCGGCCGGGTGGAGGAATGCCAAGTCGCCAGCAGATAGGGCAGCTTGTCCAGCACAAAGGCGCTGTAGCGGGAACGCATCAACGCTTCGGCGGTGGGCGCCTGCATGGCCTGCGGGCCTTCGTGCCAGCGGCCGCAGCATTCGAGGTAGGGCTTGGGGCCGCCGCAAGGACAGGCGTTAGCCGGGAGCTTGGATGACTTGGTCACGATGGAGACGCTGGATACGTTCAGGCCAGCAGATCGCTGTACTCGGGATGGCGGCGGATGTAGGCGTCGGCGTACGAACACAAGGGACGCACTTTCCAGCCCTGGGCGCGCGCGTCGTCCAGCGCGTGACGGGTCAGCGCCGCAGCGATGCCGCGCCCGCCCACTTGGCTGGGCACGCCCGTGTGGGTTATTGCCATGGTGTTGCCTTGCAATTGGTAGTCGAGCACGCACAGGACGCCATCAACGGTGGCGGTGTAGCGGGAACGAGCGGTGTCATGCGTTACGGAAATCATTTGGAGTGATCCTGCGATCGAAGGGGCGGGCTGTGGCCTGCCCGTATCAAGGGTTATGAGGATTTACTGGCGTGACGTTGTTGCATTGGCCGATGCCGATTCAACGCCGCAGTGTTTTCAGCAACGCGGTGAGTTGCGCATCGCGAGCCTGGACCAGATCGGCAATGCTGCGCGTGCCGGCCTCGGCATTGACGCCCGCGATCAGACGCTGCTGCAGTTCTGGCGTGACGTCAGGCGCGCCAAGGTCGTCCCACCAGGTTTGGACGGGACCCAGCAGATGGTCCATGAAGTTTGCCAGACCGCCGGCGCCACCGCCCAGGTTGAAAGTCATGTGCGGACCGAACAGCGCCCAGCGCAGCCCCGGGCCTTGCGACACGGCGGCGTCGATGTCGGCGACGCTGGCGACGTTCTCCGCCGCAAGATGGATTGCTTCGCGCCACAGGGCCGCTTGCAGGCGGTTGGCAATGTGGCCGGGGACTTCCTTGTTCAGGCGGATGGGGTACTTGCCCAGGCTGCGGTAGAAGGCGATGCAGCGGTCGATGGTGTCGGCCGAGGTCTGTTCGCCGCCCACTACCTCGACCAGGGGAATCAGGTGAGGCGGATTGAATGGGTGCCCTATGACGAAGCGCGAGGCATGGCGGCATTGCGATTGCAGCCGGCTCATGATGAGCCCCGAGGAGCTCGACGCCACGATCACGTGCGGCGACAACACCGCATCCATGCGGGCGAAGAGGTTTGTCTTGAAGTCTTCGCGTTCGGGCGCGTTTTCCTGCACGAAGTCCGCGCCGGCCAGTGCAGCTTCCAGTTCCGGTTCGAAACGCAAAGCGTCGGCGGATGCGCCAGGCAGCACATGCCCAAGTTCGGCGAGTACGGGCCATGCGGCCTGCACGCGTGCGCGCGTCAGCGATTCGGCGTCGGGGGCCGGGTCGCTGACGACGACCTCGAGGCCGCGGGCGAGGAACAGCGCGGCCCAACTGGCGCCGATGGTGCCGGCGCCCACGATGGCGACTCGGCGGATGGCTGGCGGATTGGACGACGTGGCAGGGGTGGACATGCGGGGTCTCCTATGAGCGCGGATAGGAACATTGTGAAGCAAACGCCGGCCCGTTGCCACGCGGGCGCGGCGCGGGCAAGATGACGGCTCACGTTTGCATCCTGAATCCCGGAGTTCCGCATGAACGCGACGCCTGCCCCACGATCCGCCGTGCCGTACTTTTGCCAATGGGAGTCGGCGCATCTGGCAGGCGACATCATTCAAGGCAAGTTGGCGCTGGCCGATGACCCGGCCTGGCGCGGCTCCGGCGCGCGCGATGTGGACGAGTATGCGCGCTGGGCCAGCCACGTCTGCGGCATGGCCTGCCTGAAGATGGTGCTGGCTGCGCGCGACGGCCGGGATTACCCGACACTGGAGCTGGCGCGGGGCAGCCTTCCTTATGGCGCCTATACCGTGGAAGGCGAGCAGATCAAGGGCATGATCTACGCGCCGTTCGTGCGCTATGTCGGCGAGGTGTTCGGCCTGCAGGCCCGGGTGCACGTGGATCTGCGCGTGGACCAGTTGCCCGGCCTGATGTCACAGGCCGCGTACTTCATGGCGTCCGTGCATCCGTGGATACGCTGGCCGGAACGGCAGCCGCCCAAGAAGGGCGGACATCTGGTGCTGGTGACGCGCGCCACGCCTGACTCGGTGGTTTTTCACAATCCCTCGGGAGAGCCGGGCACGCAGGCGGACGTCGCCTTGCCGTTGGCCGTATTCGACGAGTTCTTCGCAGGACGCGGCGTGGCAATTCTTCCTGCCACGAACGCCTGAACGAGGCTGCGGTAGGGATCTTGAGGTGGCGTTCAGGCGTTCCGAGCATGCAGCAGATGCCGCCAGGCCAGCATGGCCGCGAGCAGGTAGCCCAAGGTGATAACGACGTAGGACACGGGTAAATTCGCGTGCCAATCAGGCAGCAGATGCAGAATCGCGCCCATCAGGGCGACGCCGACCAGCGCGCCCGATTGACGATTGGCATTCAGCGCCGCCGCCGCGCTATTGGCATGGCTTCTGCCCGAAACCTGCATGACCACGCTGGTCATTGCGGGGACGGCGACGCCCACGCCCAGGTTGGCAACCGCGACGATGAGGGCTAACGGCCAGTACGCCATGTCGGGCGAGAAGGCGAAGATGCCTGCGGCGCTCATGGCCGTGGCCAGCGAGACGCCGCCCACCAGGGACGCCGATACGTTCCAGCGCGCGGAGACGCGGCTGGACAGCAGATTGCCGATGGAGAACACCGCAAGCATGGGCACCAGTTGCACGCCCGTCTGCAAGGCGTCCGCGCCGCGACCCTGCTGCAGGAACAGGCTGAGTAGAAAGAGCTGTCCGTAGGCTGCAAGATTGATCAGAAAGCCCACGCCGTTGGCCGCCGCGAACTGTGTGGTGGCAAACAGGGCGCGCGGGATGATGGGTTCGGCGTGGCGGCGTTCGCGCCGCACCAGCAGCACGGCGGCAGCCAGGCACAGGGCGACCATGACCACGATGGGGCCGGACGACCAGCCGTAGGCATTGCCCTGGATCAGTGCGAAGCACAGCGAGGACAGTGCGATCACGCCCAGCAGGTGGCTGACCGGATTGAGCGCGCGCGGCCTGCGCGGAGCCGCAAGAATACGGTTGCGCGCCAGCCATAGCCCGACCAAGCCCAGGGGAATGTTGATGAGGAAAATCCCACGCCAGCCGAACTGGTGGATCAGCACGCCGCCCAGCAGCGGGCCGGCGGCGCCGGCTACCGCCACGATCGCGGACCAGGCTGCCAGCATGCGGTTGCGGACTTGCTCATCGTCATAGGCATGGGTCAGCAGGCTGAGGGAACTAGGCATGAACAGGGCGGCGCCCAGCCCCTGCAGCATACGCGCCAGGATCAGCATGTCGGCGTTTGGCGCCAGGCCGCAAAGCAAGGATGCCAGGGTGAATACACCCAGGCCGGCCAGGTAGACCCTCTTGGCGCCATAGCGGTCGGCCAGCGCCCCGGCCACGAGCAGCAGCGCGGCGAAAGTGAGGGTGTAGCCATCCACGATCCAGACCAGGTCCGTCAGGGGAACGGTGAACTGGAGCGCGATGCTGGGCAGCGCGACGTTGACGACGGTGACGTCCAGCATGGCCATGACGAAGCCGATGGCCAGCGTGACGAGCGGCAGCAGGCCGGTGGCTGGCTTGGCATCGAGAGTGGGGGCCGGAATGTTGGAACAGGCGGAGTTCATGATTGAGGAGGCGGCGGCTTTCGAGGAGTGAAGCTTAGGCCCGTAGCCCGATGCAAAAAAGCCGAATAACTGCTTTATAGTGATGCAAAAATGCATCATTGGAAGGCTGCCATGGACTGGGACAACGCCAGGATCTTCCTGGCTATCTATCGGGTAGGCACGTTGCGCGGCGCTGCGGCGCTGCTACAAATCGACCAGGCCACGGCCGGGCGCAGGCTGGCTGCGCTGGAGTCCTCGCTGGACGCGCGGCTGTTCCTGCGCACGCCCGGGGGCTACGTGCCGACCGCGGCAGGCGAGCTGGCATTTGCGGCGGCTGAACGCATGGAGCAGGCGGCCGATCAGTTGCAGCGGCAGATGCAAGGGCTGGACCACAGGTTGTCGGGCGGGGTCCGCGTGGCGACCTCGGAAACCGTCGCCAGCTACTACGTCCTGGAGGCGGTGCGGCGGGTGCATGCCCATCATCCCGATATCCGCGTGACGCTGTCCACGGCGATCCAGCTGAGCAATCTGACGCGTCGCGAGGCAGATCTGGCAATCCGCAACATCAGGCCGGACAATCCAGATCTGATCTACCGGCACCTGGCCCGCAAAGAGGTCGGGCTGTACGCATCGCGAACCTATCTGGAGGCGCATGGCGAACCTCGACTGGGCACGGCATTCGCCGGGCACGCGCTGGTGACGTACCAGCAGGCGGTACTGCCGGGCTGGTCCGACACATTCTGCGGCGAGCCTACGGGCAACGGGCGCATCGGCGTGGAACTGAACTCCGGCATGATGATCATCGAGGCGGTGGTGGCAGGACTGGGCATCGGCCAGGTGCCGATTCACATGGCGCCGTTGTACCCGGATCTGGTGCGCATCTGGCCCACGCGCAGCGAACCCTATGATCTTTGGCTGGTAATGCACGGCGACCTGAATCGCACGGCCCGCGTGCGCGCCGTGGCCGACGCGATCGTCGAGGTCTTCGAAGAGGACAAATAGGCGAGGACCGCGGCATGGCTTGTGGGCGGGCGCGGCAGGCGCTAAGGTTTGCCTGACCCGTCAACACACACAGGAACAGGAGTCGCGCGTGTCCGATCTTTGGCGTTTGTCCGCAGTTGAGCTTGCCGCCCGCGTCCGCAAGCGCGAAGTGTCCGCCCGCGAGGCCGCGCAAAGCGCGCTGCAACGGCTGGATGCCGTCAATCCCGCGATCAATGCGGTCGTGGACCACAATCCGGAAGAGGTATTGGCCCAAGCCGCGGAAGTGGACGCCATGCTTGCTCGCGGAGAGGACGCGGGACCGCTGGCGGGCGTGCCGGTCACCGTGAAGGTCAACGTGGACCAGGCAGGGCATGCCACGACCAACGGCGTGCGCCTGCAAAAAGATGTGATCGCGGCTCAGAACAGCCCGGTCGTGGACAATCTGCGGCGCGCGGGCGCCGTGATCCTGGGACGCACCAATACGCCGGCCTTTTCCTTGCGTTGGTTCACCGGCAATGCGCTCCACGGCAATACGCTGAATCCGCGCAATCCGGCTCTCACCCCAGGCGGTTCGTCGGGCGGCGCGGCTGCAGCCGTGGCGGCCGGGATCGGTCACCTGGCGCATGGCACCGATATCGCCGGTTCCATCCGCTATCCTGCCTATGCCTGCGGCGTGCATGGCCTGCGTCCCTCGTTGGGACGCGTGGCGGCATATAACGCCGCCTTGCCGGAACGCTCGATCGGCGGGCAACTGACCGCCGTGTCGGGCCCGCTGGGGCGCAGCATCGCCGATCTGAGGGTGGGGCTGGCGGCGCTGGCGGCGCGGGACGCGCGCGATCCCTGGTGGGTGCCGGCTCCGCTGGTGGGGCCCGAGGCGCCGCGCCGGGCAGCGTTGTGCCTGAACCCGGACGGCATGGATACTGAACCCGCCGTGGTCAAGGCCTTGCAGGAGGCCGCTCGCCGGCTCAGCGAGGCCGGCTGGACGGTGGATACCCTGGACGCGGTGCCGCCCATGCAGGAAGCGGCAGACCTGCAAATCCGGATGTGGTTGGCCGATGGGTACGAGGCCCTGGTCGCGGCAGCCGCGAAAGAAGGCGACCGCGGGGCCCTGGTGGCACTGGCCGGCCAGCGCGACAATGCCGCCAGCATCGACCTCGCCAGCTTTTCTGCCACTTTGACGCGGCGCGCGACGTTGACGCGCCAGTGGGAGCTTTTCTTTGCCGAGTATCCCGTGCTGCTGCTGCCCGTCTCTGCCGAGCTGCCGTTCCCAGACAACCTGGACCTGCAGGGCGATGCGGCCTATGCGCGGGTCTGGCGCGCACAGATGACGCAGATCGGCGTGCCGTTCATGGGCTTGCCGGGTCTGTCGGTCTCGATGGGTAGCGCCATGAGTGCAGCCGGGCCAAGCCCGGTGGGCGTGCAGGTGCTGGCGGGCCGTTACCGCGAGGACTTGTGCCTGACGGTGGGGGAGATCATTGAAGCGGCCGCCGACCCGGTCGGCGTCGCGGAGCCCGTGGCCCGCTAGCGTCGCGCGTATCCGTCGGCAGGGGTGTCAGGCAGCTGGCGACGCCGGCTGCACGCCGCGCCATTCCGAGCGCAGCAAGCCCATCATCCCGGTATCCCAGCGTTGTGCGCCTGCTCGCGTGGACGACCGCCTTACGCCTTCTAGGGTGAAACCCAGCGCCTGGTAGGTGCGTATGGCGGGCTCATTGAACATGTATACGTTGAGCTCCAGGCGCTCGATTCCGGGCGTCTTGAACGCTTCATCTATCAGCAGCGCAACCATGGGGCGGGCCAGTCCCTGGCCGCGCTCGGCCGGCGCGATGGCGACGCGGCCCAGGCGGGCGTTGCCGTCGCGCCAGTCGTAGGCCAGTTGCGCGTGGCCCACAGGCGAACCGTCGCGGCAAGCCATCCAGCAGCGGCGGCTGGGCGGCGTGCTCTGTCCTTCAGCGAGCATAGCGGCCGCGTCGGCCTGCGTCAGTGGAAACGACAGGTGCGAGCCGCCCCACTGCACTACCTCGGCCAGACTGGAAAACCAGCTGGCCAGAAGCGGAAAATCCGTCAGGGCAAAGGGGCGCAAGGTAAGCATGGGCGGGGGCTCCGGGCGCTGCTGGCGCAGGCCTATTTGTCAAAGCGCAGGCGCAGGACGCCGAGATCGCCATAGGTGAGCGCCAGATCGCGGTTGGCAGGCACGTCCAGGAATCCCGCATAGGAACCCGTGATGACATGCTGGCCGGCGCGCAGCCCGAGGCCTTGTTCGCGCAGGAAGTTGGCCAGCCAATAGAGCCCTGCCTTGGGGCGGTCATTCGGATGGATGCCCGCGTGCTGTTCGGTTTCGACCCCGTCCACGGACAGGGTGATGCTCATGCTGCCGGGAGCCTCGTGCGGTGAGGCGATGCGCGGTCCCAGCACCAAGCCCTGGTTGAACATATGGTCGGCGAGGAGCTCAGGCAGGCTGGCGTGCTCCGGCGCGGCGTAGCGGCAGCCGAGTACTTCCAGGGCCAGGCGCGCGCTGCCGATGGCGGCATCCACGTCCGCTTCCGAGTACGGCTGGGGGCGGGCGGGCAGATCGTGGGCGATTTCGAACGCGATTTCCGGCTCGATGCGCACAATGTCGGTGCGGGCCGCAATGGGCCCGGCTTCGGCATAGGCAACGGTGGACGCGTAGATGGGCGCCACGACGCTTTTCTCGGGCGTGGGCAGCGCGCTCTTCCAGGCGCCGATGTCGTCCTGATGGTGTTCTCGCAGCAGTTGCGCGGTGCGTTGCTGCACGGCGAAAGCCTGGTTCAGCGACTGCGGCCGGCAGTCGACCGGCAGGCGCGGGCCGGGGATGCCGGATTCACGTGCCGCGATCAGGTGGCGGGCAGCGTCGAGGCTGCCAGGATAGTCTTCGATTTTGATCTGCATGCGTTCAAGCTCCCAGATACAGCATGATCCAGAGGACGATCATCGCGATCAGGCCGAGCCAGCAGGAGCCCCAGAAACCGACGATCGGCCACTTCAGGGACAGCGGCGTTTTCTTCGGGTCGACGTGGGAAAGCAGATCGTTGGCGTTACCGATGAGCCAGAACCGCGTGCCGGGGAACATGAGGCGGAAGAAATAG
>Ga0182740_1002425_pt1 | contig 11408 bp, 10 predicted proteins | sample eDN5th37CKraftBY_FD_128872 | JGI IMG/M metagenome (GOLD analysis project Ga0182740, IMG submission 128872) | Enriched backyard soil microbial communities from Emeryville, California, USA - eDNA 5th pass 37_C Kraft BY (version 2) (version 2) | ecosystem: Environmental > Terrestrial > Soil >...
GACCCGGGGCGTCGTCCCGGAGGGGCGTGCCGAGCCGTTCCGGCCGACCGCGTGGCAGCGCGTCGCGTTCGGCGCCGTGGCGGCCGGCCTGCGGGTGACGCTCCTCGTCTCGCCGCGGCCGACCTGCCGGCTGGTGCGGCGGCTCTTCGCCCGCTCCACCGTGGACCGGGCAGCCCGCCAGCTCGCGGAGGCGCCGGCCGACGTGCACGCCGTCCTGGACGAGCGCTACGGCGACGGCCCGCTCGCGCTCCTCGACGTGTACGTCCCGGGCGACGCGGCGCGGGACGGCCGGGCGCTGCCCGTGGTGGTGTGGACGCACGGCGGCGCGTTCGTGGGCGGCACCAAGGACGAGCTCGGCGGCTATCTGCGGACCCTGGCGGCTCGCGGCGTCGCGGTCGTGGCGGTGGGGTATGACCGCGCCCCGGAGGCGCGCTACCCGACGCCCGTCCGCCAGGTGGCCGCGGCTCTCGCTCACGTCACGAGCCAGGCCGGGCGTCTGCACGTCGACCCGTCGCGCGTCATCCTCGCGGGTGACTCGGCGGGCGCCCAGGTCACGGCGCAGGTCGCCGCCGCGCTCACCGACCCGGCCTACGGGCGGCTGCTCGGCGTGGACGAGGCGCTCGCGCCCGGCGCGCTGCGTGGCGTGATGCTGTGCTGCGGGATCTTCGACCTCGCCCGCCTCCCCGACGACGGCCCGTTCCGCGACGTCCTGGGCGCGATCGGCTGGGCGTACTCGGGCAGCCGGCGGTTCCGCGACGACGCCGCGTTCCTCGCGTCCGTCGACGTCGGCGCGCACGTGACCGCGGCCTTCCCGCCCGCGTTCGTGACCGCCGGCGGGGCCGACCCCCTCGAGCCCCAGTCGCGTGCGTTCGCCGCGCTGCTCGCCGAGCGCGGGGTCGCCGTCGACGACCTCTTCTTCGAGGACGGCGACGGGCCGCCCCTCGGGCACGAGTACCAGCTCGAGCTCGACACCGCCGAGGGCGCCGCGGCCTTCGAGCGCATGGTGGCGTTCGTGCGTGCGAGGGTGGGCGGATGAGCGAACGTCTCGAGCTGACGGACTGGCGCCGTCGCGTCGCCGGGCTGTACGCGCAGGTGCGCGAGGCCGCGGCCGCCGACCCGGCCGGCGCCCACGCGCTGTGGCGCGAGGGACGCGACCACCTGTTCCGCGAGCACCCGCAGAGCCCGCTGCTGCCGGACGACCCGCTGCGCGCCACGGGAGTGCCGTACTGGCCCTACGACGCGTCGCTGCGGTTCGAGCTCCCGCTGCTCGGCGCCGAGCCCGCGAGCCTCGCGCTCGGGACGGGCGACGACGGCACGACGACGCTCGAGCGGGTCGGCCGGGTCGACGTCCCGGGCGTCGGCGGCCTCGACGTGTGGTGGCTCGCGCAGTACGGCGGCGGCCTGTTCCTGCCGCTGCGCGACGGGACGGCCGGCACCGGCTCCTACGGGGGCGGGCGGTACCTCCTGGACACGGCGAAGGGCGCCGACCTGGGCGGCGGCGTCGACACCCTCGTCGTCGACCTGAACTTCGCCTACCACCCCTCGTGCCGGTACGACCCGCGGTGGGTGTGCCCGCTCGCGCCCGCCGGCAACCGCACCGACGTGCCCGTCGAGGCCGGTGAGCGACTGGCCTGACCGCCGGTCGTCCGGGTGACGCGGCGGCCAACGGGACGTGACGATCGGGCGACACGTGCGCCGTCCCGGGGGAATGTCCTCGTCGCGGGGGCAGGAACCGGCCCATACTCGAAGCGCGGGCCGTTCCGCCCGCCGACAGGACCGGGGAGGTGACCGCGATGACGCGCACGACGACGACGCACGCGAACGCGACCCGCACGCTGGCGGCCGCCGCGCGCCACCTCGGGGGCGCCGACCGGCTCGTCCGGTCGAGCACGCTGCTCCTCAACGCGTCCTACGAGGTGCTCTGCTTCGTCGAGACGCCCCGCGCCCTGACCTTGCTCGTCAACGAGCAGGTGGACGTCGTGCAGGCGGCGCCCGACCGGTTCGTGCACTCGCGGCACCTCACGCTGCCGTGGCCGACGATCGTCGCCCTGCGCCACTACGTCCTCGTGCCGTACGACGTGCGGGCGACCACCGAGACCGCGAGCCGCAGCCAGGTGCTCGCGCGCGACAAGCACACGTGCGCCTACTGCGGGGGCCGGGGGACCACGATCGACCACGTCGTCCCGCAGTCCCGCGGCGGCCCCAACACGTGGACCAACCTCGTCGCGTGCTGCGCGCCCTGCAACAACCGCAAGGCCGACCGCACCCCCGAGGAGGCCGGGATGAGGCTCCTGTTCGAGCCGCACCCGCCCCGCGACGCGAGCGCGCTCCAGCGGATGGTGTGGGACCTGGTCGGCCAGGCGTGACGAGGAACCGCGGAACGACGAAGGCCCCGACCGTTTCCGGTCGGGGCCTTCGTCGTCGCTGTCTCAACGAGTGTCCGGAGGGGGACTTGAACCCCCACGCCCGATAAAGGGCACTAGCACCTCAAGCTAGCGCGTCTGCCATTCCGCCACCCGGACAGGGTGTCACCCGCGAAGATCGCACCGGTTCTCACCGGCGCTTCCCCTCGGGGCGCGGGTAGAAACATAGCACGAAGCGAGGGTGGTTACCGCATCGCCCCCGCTCAGCGGGCGCCCGGTCCCCGCAGCGCGGATCCGTCGCCGCGACACGCAGCGACGCGCCGCCGGTGTCGCTGCGTACCGGGCCCCCGACCGGCAGACTGGGACCGCCGACGACGGAGGGTGGTCTGATGACGAACGGTGCCGCGGGGGACCAGGCGACGACGGGTGCGCCGTCGTCCGGGCCCAAACCTCCTGCGGGGGTGAGCCCGGCGGCTCGTCGCGTCGCGGGCGCGCGGCGCAACCCGAGCGTGGTGGGGGTCGTACCGGACCCCGTCCCGCTGTGGCTGCGCACCACCGCGGGGTGGATCTGGCGGCTCCTGCTCCTCATCGTCGGGGTCGCCCTCGTCTTCTGGGCGACCAGCCAGGTCCGGCTGCTGTTCATCGCGCTGTTCATCGCGTTCGTCTTCACGTCCGTGCTGCGCCCGGTCGTCAAGGCGTTCGACCGCGTGATGTGGCGCTGGCTCGCGGTGCTGCTCGCCCTGCTCCTGGCGATCGCGGTCGTCGGCGGGCTCGTGACGTACGTCGTCGCGTCCGTCGCCGGGCAGTGGACCGACCTCGCGGAGCAGTTCAACCAGGGCGTCCAGCAGATCCTCGACTTCCTCAACGGCAGCCCGTTCCACCTCAACCTGCAGACCAGCGACCTCAACGACTGGGTCGAGAAGGGCCGGACCTGGCTGACCGACCACTCGGGCGACATCGCCAGCACCGCGTTCTCGCAGGCGGGCTCCGTCGCCGAGGTCTTCACCGGGCTGGCGCTCGCGATCTTCTGCACGGTCTTCTTCCTCGCTCGCGGCGTCGAGATGTGGACCTGGTTCCTCAACCAGATGCCCGCGCGCAGCCGGGAGCCGCTCATGGCGGCCGGGGGCGCCGGCTGGTACACGTTCTCCGGCTACGCGCGCGGCACGGTGATCATCGCGCTCACCGACGGGATCCTCGCCGGGATCTGGCTGACGATCCTGCGCGTCCCGCTCGCCGCGCCGCTCGCCGTGCTCGTGTTCATCGGCGCGTTCATCCCGCTCATCGGCGCCCCGCTGGCCATGGTCGTGGCGATGATCGTCGCGCTCGCGACCCACGGCGTGTGGTCGGCCGTGCTGGTCGGCCTCGGCATCGCGCTCATCGGCCAGCTCGAGGGCCACGTCCTGCAGCCCCTCGTGATGGGGCGGCAGGTCTCGCTCCACCCCGTCGTGGTGGCGTGCAGCGTGACCGCGGGCACGCTCATCGGCGGGCTGCTGGGCGCGATCATCGCCGTCCCCCTCGTCGCCGTGACGTGGTCGGTGTACTCACGCCTGCACACCCCCGACCCGCCCATGGGCGCCGACGAGGACGAGGAAGAAGCCGAGGAGGCCGTCGAGCCGCCGCCCGGCGCGACGACCTCGGGCTGACGGGCCGCCCGTCGTGTGACGATGGGGCGCATGACGTCCGACGCCGCACCGGCACCCGCCCTGGACCCCGCCAACCCGTTCGCAGCGCCCTCGACCCTGGCCTACGAGCTCCCCGACTTCGCCGCGATCCGGGCGGAGCACTACCTGCCCGCAGCGCGCGCCGGCATGGCGGAGCAGCTCGCCGACGTGCGCGCGATCGCCGCGGAGACCGCCCCCGCCACGGCGGAGAACGTCCTCGACGCCTTCGAGCGCACGGGGCAGCTCCTGCGCCGCTCCGCCACCGTCTTCTTCAGCACCCTCAGCGCGGACTCCACCCCGGAGCTCGAGGCGGTCGAGGCCGAGCTCGCCCCCGAGCTCGCCGCCCACGAGGACGCCATCTTCATGGACCGCGACCTGTACGGGCGGTTCTCGGCGCTCGCGGACCGGGCGGCGTCGGGCGAGGTCACGCTCGACGACCAGCAGTCCTGGCTGCTGCACGAGACCCTCGACCGGTTCACCCGGGCGGGCGTCGCCCTCGACGACGCGCACCAGGCGCGGCTGCGCGAGCTCAACACGCGCCTGACCTCGCTCGAGGCGAGCTTCGGGCGGACCCTCCTCGCGGCGTCGAACGCCGCGGCGGTCCTCGTCACCGACCGGGCGGACCTCGCCGGCCTGCCCGACGACGCCGTCGCGGCGGCCGCGCAGGCGGCGCGCGACGCGGGGCACACGGGCGACGGCGAGCGCGGGCCCTGGCTGCTCGAGCTCCAGCTGCCCACGCAGCAGTCCGTGGTCGCGAGCCTCGACGACGTCGACCTGCGCGCGCGGGTGCAGGCGGCGGCGGAGTCGCGGGGCGCGGGGGGCGACCACGACACGCGCGGCCTCCTCGTCGAGATCGCGCGCCTGCGCGCCGAGAAGGCGCAGCTGCTCGGCCACGCGCACTACGCCGACTACGTGGCGGCCGACGGGACGGCCGGGACCGGGGACGCGGTCGCCGACGTCCTCGCCCGGCTCGCGCCGCCGGCCGTCGCGAACGCGCGCCGCGAGGGCGACGACCTCGCCGCCTACGCCGCCGCGTCCGACCTGCCGCTCGGCGGCCCCGGCGTCGCCGCGAGCGACTGGGCGTACCTGTCCGACCGGCTGCGCACCGCGCGCCACGACCTCGACGCGTCCGCCCTGCGGCCCTACCTCGAGCTCGAGCGCGTCCTGCAGGACGGCGTCTTCCGGGCCGCGCACCTCCTGTACGGGCTGGTGTTCGTCGAGCGCGACGACCTCGTGGGCTACCACCCGGACGTGCGCGTGTTCGAGGTCTTCGACGAGGCGACGGCCGGGCCCGACGGCGGCCCCGGCGCGCCCGGCGAGGGGATCGGCCTGTTCCTCGCCGACCACTACACGCGCGCCTCCAAGCGGGGCGGCGCCTGGATGAACAACCTCGTCGACCAGAACCACCTGCTCGGCCAGCGGCCCGTCGTGGTCAACAACCTCAACATCCCGAAGCCCCCGGCCGGCAGCCCGACGCTGCTCGAGTGGGACAACGTCATCACGCTGTTCCACGAGTTCGGGCACGCGCTGCACGGTCTCTTCTCCGACGTGCGCTACCCGTCGCGCTCGGGCACCGAGGTGCCCCGCGACTTCGTCGAGTACCCGTCCCAGGTCAACGAGATGTGGGCCTGGGAGCCGCAGATCCTGCGGTCCTACGCGGTCCACCACGTCACCGGCGAGCCCATGCCGGCCGCCTGGGTCGACACCCTCCTCGCGACCCGGCAGTGGGGGGAGGGCTTCGCCACGACCGAGTACCTCGCCGCGGCGCTCCTCGACCAGGCCTGGCACCGGTTCGCGCCCGACGACGCCCCCACCGGCCCCGAGGAGGTCGCCGCGTTCGAGGCGGCCGCGCTCGCCGCGGCGGGCGTCGACTACGCGCCCGTCCCGCCGCGCTACCGCTCCACGTACTTCAACCACGTCTTCGGCGGCGGGTACGCGGCCGGGTACTACTCGTACATCTGGTCGGAGGTGCTGGACGCCGACACCGTCGAGTGGTTCCGCGAGAACGGCGGACTCCGGCGCGAGAACGGCGACCGGTTCCGCCGCACCCTGCTCGCGAAGGGCGGCGGCACCGACCCCATGGACGCGTTCCGCGAGCTGCGCGGGCGCGAGCCGGAGATCGGCCCGCTCCTCGAGCGACGCGGGCTCGCCTGAGCCGCAGCGCCGTCACGTCCTCCCGCCACGCGGACGCCCAGCCCGCGAGGGTCGGGCGCCGCGGGGCGCGCGGGTAGCGTGACCCCATGACCGCGACGCCGAGCCACGCCCCCCAGCCCGCAGCACCCGCCACCTGGCCGTCGGCCGAGGACGAGGTCGTCGCCATCTGCCGCGACCTGCTCCGCATCGACACGTCCAACTACGGCGACGACTCGGGGCCCGGGGAACGGGCCGCCGCCGAGCACGTCGCCGGCCTGCTGACCGAGGTCGGGCTCGACGTCGACGTCTTCGAGTCCGCGCCCGGCCGCACGAGCGTCGTGACCCGGGTCGAGGGCGCCGACCGGTCGCGGTCCGCGCTCGTCGTGCACGGGCACCTCGACGTCGTCCCGGCGCGCGCCGACGACTGGAGCGTCGACCCGTTCGCCGGCGAGGAGCGCGACGGCATGCTCTGGGGCCGCGGGGCGGTCGACATGAAGGACATGGACGCGATGATCCTCGCCGTCCTGCGCCGGATGATCCGGGACGGCCGCAAGCCCGCGCGCGACCTCGTCGTGGCGTTCTTCGCCGACGAGGAGGCCGGCGGCGTCCAGGGCGCCCAGTGGGCGGTGAACCGCCGCCCCGAGCTCTTCGAGGGTGCCACCGAGGCGGTCAGCGAGGTCGGCGGGTACAGCGTCGACGTCGACGGCCACCGCGCCTACCTCCTCCAGACCGCCGAGAAGGGGCTGTGGTGGCTGCGGCTCGTCGCCGACGGGAAGGCCGGGCACGGCTCCCAGGTCAACCCCGACAACGCCGTGACGCACCTCGCGGCCGCCGTCGCCCGCATCGGGGCGCACCGCTGGCCCCTGCGCCTCACCCCGACCGTCGACGCCCTCCTGCGCGGCGTCGCGGACCTCACCGGGCTCCCGTACGACCCGGAGGACGAGGACGGCGTCGACCGCCTCGTCGCGGCCCTCGGGCCCGCCGCCGCGTTCGTCGGGGCCACCGTCCGGCACACCGCCAACCCGACCCAGCTCGACGCCGGCTACAAGGCCAACGTCGTGCCTGGCAGCGCGTCCGCGACGGTCGACGCCCGGTTCCTGCCCGGCTACGAGGACGAGGCCGAGGCGCGGCTCCGGGCGCTCGCGGGCGACGGCGTGCGGTTCGAGACGATCCACCGGGACGTCGCGCTCGAGGTGCCGTTCTCGGGCGGGCTCGTCGACGCGATGTCGGCGGCGCTGCTCGCCGAGGACCCCGGGGCCTCCGTCCTGCCGTACACGCTGTCGGGCGGCACGGACAACAAGTCGCTGTCGCGGCTCGGGATCACGGGCTACGGCTTCGCCCCGCTCCGTCTGCCCGCCGACCTCGACTTCGCGGGCATGTTCCACGGCGTCGACGAGCGGGTCCCGCTCGACGCGCTGCGGTTCGGCGTGCGGGTGCTCGACCGGTTCCTCGCGACCTGCTGAGGTGCGCGGGACGTGGGCCCGTGCGCTCAGGCGAGGAGCGCGTCGACCATCCGGCGGAGCTGCGCGAGGTACCCGCCACCGAACAGCACGGCGTGCACGGCGACGGGGTACACCTGGTGGACCGCGACCCGCTCCTGCCAGCCGCGCGCGAGCGGGTGCGCGGCGTCGTAGGCGGCGAGCACCGCGTCGAGGTGGGGTGCGCCGAACAGGGCGAGCATCGCGAGGTCGGCCTCGCGGTGACCGCCGTGGGCGGCGGGGTCGATGAGGACCGCCTCGACCTCGCCCGGCGGTCCCGGGTCCGCGGGCGCCCACAGCACGTTGCCCGACCACAGGTCGCCGTGCACGCGCGCGGGGGCGTCGCCGGTGTCCCAGCGGGGCGCGCGGTCGGCGAGCCGGGCGAGCGCGTCCGCGTCCGCCCGCTCGAGCGCCCCGCGCCCGAGCCCCTGGGCCGCGACGGGCCGCAGGCGAGCCTCGCCCCAGAACTCCGCCCACGACGGCCACGAGCCGGTCGGCAGGGGGAGCGGGTCGTCCAGAGGCCCGAAGAACGCGTCCCCGGCCCAGCCGGGCGGCGGGGCGCCCCAGGCGGCCGCCCCGGCGTCGTGCAGGGCGGCGAGGTCGCGCCCGAACCGCGCGGCGGCCGCGCTCGTCGGCGACGCCGCCTCGACCCGCTCGAGGTCCAGGTGGTCGTCGCCGACGGCGCGCACCCGGACGACGCGCGGACCGGTGGGGCGGTCCGCCGCGCCCGCCCGGTGGGCCTCGCCGAGCCAGCGCAGGCCGGCCGCCTCGCACCGGAAGAACCCGGCCGGGGCGCCCGTGCGGGCCTTGCGGAAGACGGCGCCACCCGGCACGGCCGCGGGCCTCAGAGCGTCGACTGCACGCGGATGATGCGGCGGCGCAGCTGGACCCGCCGCTCGCCGCCGACGTAGAGCACGGTGCGGTGGAGCTCCCACCGGCCGTACTCCGCCTGCTCGGTCAGGGCACGCCGCGCGTCGGCGCGGCTCGTGCCCCGGTCGAAGCGCACCGTCCTGTACTCGTACTGGGCCTCGGACGTGCGGTGCGACCGGTGGGACATGGGGCCTCCTCGGGTGCCGGACCAGTTGACTGTCCATTGTGCCCCGCCCGGCGCTACCGTTCGGATATGACCGCTGACCCGCGCGCCGCCCTGGACCGTCTCGTCGCCGCGCTCGAGGCGCACTACAACGCGATCGCAGCACGTCGCAGCGACGACGACCCCGCCGTCGACGACGCGTACGACGTCCTCGCGGACGCGTTCGAGGTGTACGACGAGGCGGTCCTGCAGTCGTTCGGCGAGGTGCTGCCGTTCGCCCTCGTGGAGGACGACGACGAGGACGACGACGAGCACGAGCACGACGACGACTTCGACGACGAGGACGACCACGACTTCGAGGAGCCCGCGTTCCGCGCGGACTGACGGGTCCCGGCTCCGCGTCCGTGTGACGGCGCGAGCGCCGTCACACGGACGCGGTGCTGTCCCAGCGGTCGGCGTGCTCGGCACCCGGCCCCGAGACGTCGTCGAGCGCGTCGTAGAGCTCCCCGGGAAGCACCAGGTCGAGCGCGTCGAGCGACGCCCTGAGCTGCCCCGGCGTCCGGGCGCCCACGACGGCGCACGCCACCCCCGCGCGCGCGAGGAGCCACGCGAGGGCGACCTCGAGGGGCTCGCGACCCAGCCCGGCCGCCGCCGTCGCGACGGCCTCGACGACCGCCGTCGAGCGGGCGTCGAGGTACTGCGACACGAACGCCCCGAGGTGCGGCGAGGCCGCGCGCGAGTCCGACGGGACCGCGCTGCGGTACTTGCCCGTCAGGACGCCGCGCCCCAGCGGCGACCACGCGAGCAGCCCCTGGCCGAGCGCGCGGGCCGCGGGCAGGGCGTCGCGCTCGACGCCCCGCTGCACGAGCGAGTACTCGCGCTGCAGCCCGACGACGGGCGCCTGCGTGCGGTCCAGGAGACCCGTGAGGTGCGACGACGCCCAGGCGGGGTGGTTCGACAGCCCGACGTAGCGGGCGCGCCCGGACGCGACGACGTGCTGCAGCGTGTCGGCGACCTCCTGCGGCGGGGTGACGGCGTCGGGCCGGTGCACGAGGAACAGGTCGACGTGGTCGGTGCCGAGCCGCGCGAGCGACGCGTCGAGGCCGTCCAGCAGGGCGCGCCGGGACGTGTCGGCGCGGACCCCGTCGCGCCCGCGCACGAGCCCCGCCTGGGTGGTCAGGACGAGCTCGGCCCGGTCGACCTGGCCGTCGAGCAGCGAGCCCAGGACCTGCTCGGCCTCGCCACCCCCGTACGACGCCGCGGTGTCCACGAAGGTGCCGCCGGCGTCGAGGAAGTCCCGGAGCTGGTCGGCGGCGTCGAGCGCGTCGGTGTCGCGCCCCCACGTCATGGTCCCGAGCCCGAGCGCCGATACCCGCAGACCGCTGTGACCGACGAGGCGTTGCTCCATGCGCGGCAGGGTATCGTGGCGCCCCGTGTCGATGTGGCAAGCCATCCTGATGGGCCTCGTGCAAGGCCTCACCGAGTACCTGCCCGTCTCGTCGTCCGCGCACCTGCGCATCGTCGGTGAGCTGATCGGGGCTGGGGACCCCGGCGCCGCGTTCACGGCGATGATCCAGATCGGCACCGAGGCCGCCGTCCTGCTGTACTTCCGCCGCGACATCAAGCGGATCTGCGTGGCGTGGTGGCACGCCGTCACGGGCGCCCAGGGGCGCGACCGTGCCGCCCGCCTGGGCGCGCACGACCCCGACGCCCGCATGGCCTGGTACATCGCGCTCGGCTCGCTGCCCATCGTCGTCCTCGGGCTCGCGTTCCAGGACGCCATCGAGACCCACTTCCGCAACCTCTGGCTCATCGCGTTCACGCTGGCCGCGTTCGGCCTGATCCTCGGCTGGGCCGACAAGCGGGGTACCCACTCGCGGACCCTCGACGAGATGACGCCGCGCCGCGCGACCGCGTTCGGGTTCGCGCAGGCCCTCGCGCTCATCCCGGGCGTCTCCCGCTCGGGGGGCACCATCACCGCCGGTCTGATCATGGGCTTCACGCGCGAGGCCGCGGCCCGCTACTCGTTCCTCCTCGCGATCCCGGCCGTGCTCGGCTCGGGGCTCTTCGAGCTCGCGAAGGCCGTCGGCGGCGACCCGGCCCCCGGCACGCCCGGCTTCGGGCCCACGCTCGTCGCGACGATCGTGTCGTTCCTCGTCGGGTACGTCGTGATCATCGGGTTCCTCAAGATCGTGTCCACGTTCTCGTACAAGCCGTTCGTCGTGTACCGGATCGGGCTCGCGATCCTCGTCGCGCTGCTCCTCCTCGGCGGCGTCCTCGAGCCCGTCGGGAACCTCGCCGGCGCGGTCTGACGCACGCGCGGCGCCCCTGTCGGCGCCGGGCGGCGGCGTCGTGGGACCCGGCGGGGACGGCGCGCGAACCCACCTAGACTGGGCGCGTGCACTCCTGGCCCGCGCCGCAGATCCCCGCCCTCCCGTCGGCCCCGAGCGGCTCGTCCGACCCCGCCGAGGTACGGGTCCACGACTCCAGCACCGGTGAGCTCGTGGTCGCCGCGCCCGGTGCGCACGCGCGGATGTACGTGTGCGGCATCACGCCGTACGACGCGACCCACCTCGGTCACGCCGCCACCTACGTGGCGTTCGACCTCCTGCAGCGTGCCTGGCGCGACGCCGGCAAGAAGGTCACCTACGCGTCCAACGTGACCGACGTCGACGACCCGCTCCTCGAGCGCGCCGAGGCGACCGGCGTCGACTGGCGCGAGCTCGCCGTCGCGCAGACC
>Ga0182740_1002427_pt1 | contig 11400 bp, 13 predicted proteins | sample eDN5th37CKraftBY_FD_128872 | JGI IMG/M metagenome (GOLD analysis project Ga0182740, IMG submission 128872) | Enriched backyard soil microbial communities from Emeryville, California, USA - eDNA 5th pass 37_C Kraft BY (version 2) (version 2) | ecosystem: Environmental > Terrestrial > Soil >...
CGGCCGCTGGTCAGAGCAAGCCGCACCGCCTCATCCTGAAACTCTTTCGTAAAGCGTGTCTGGGGCATGGAGATCCTCCTCCTTCATACAAGAAGTGCTCTCCATTTTTCCGAAACAAGACCAACTCCTTTCATGTTGCCGACGTAGAAGGTGTCCTGACCACCGCAATAGCCGGGGCACTCACTCTCGAACTCGCCATGCGCTTCTTTCTCAGTCTTGGCCTTCTCCAGGGCGGCGAGCTGGCTCTCGGTGAGGATCAGGCCCTCCTGCGCCACCTTCGCCTCCAGCGCCTTGAGGCGCTTCTTCATGGTCTCGAGATCATGCCGCTGCCAGACCCCGCGCACGCCGGCGGGCGAGATCGAGTGACCGCGCTTGCGCACCTCGTTGGCAATCCGGATCTGGCCGAAGGCGGGTTGCTCCAGGGATAGTTCGATGATGACTGCTTCCACCTCGGCGGGAGTGCGGTTAGCCAGCAACGGCTTGCGCCGGGTCAGCTCCTGCAAGGCCATTTCGCCGCCGGTCTCGTAGAGTTCCTTGAAGCGGTAGAAGCTGTCGCGCGAGTAGCCCATCATATGGCAGGCCTGGCTGACGTTGCCGAGCTGCTTGGCCAGCTCCAGCAGGCCGACCTTGGCGCGGATGATCTTCTGCTCGTTGGTCATGACAGTGGTCCTTGTGAACGCCGAGGCCGGGCGCTGCGCACCCCAACCACTCCGCGCCCGGCCTCGGCTCTTGCCTCAGCTAATCGACACCGTCTGTCAGATTAAGTTCCAACTACTTCAAAAGATTCCACCTATTTGGGCTGTCGCGTGATGGCAGACGCTACCATGAACAATCTGGGGGCATGAACGCTGCAATCTACTCAGGACTGTCAACCACAGTCGACGTCTCCGCGCTTATGCGTAGGTTCCATGCTCAATTCGTCCAAGCTGCGTGAGGACACGCTCGGCGTTACCTTGGAGCACGAGATCCAACGGTGTCGTCTGCAGGACTTGGTTGTACTCAAGGAGCCACAGAAGGCCCTCCTCGCCATAAACCTCCTGTGCCCTTCCGATGACGGTAGCGATCTCTGGTCCGGCGCCTTTGAGGGACCTAAGCTGCTCGATTTGCCCTTCGAGCCGAGCAATGGCTTTGTCCAGCAAGGGATCAATATTCATTGTGCTTTAATCCTTGTCGACACGGTCGGTTTCGTTTGGTCGCTTGCATTGATTCTGCGCAATCATCCCCTCTGCGAAGGGAAGTATCCTCGATACGACCATCGTATTCATTAATAAACCGGACGGCAGCATTTATAAGGCTTAGAATCCCGATCAAACTTGTTGGGCGGTATATAGACTCCCTGCGCTGCAGTGCGACGGAATCTCAGGAGTTCGAGTTGCCCGCCATGGCATAACCAGTCAGCCTCCGCGCCTTCGGCTTTGGCCGACGAGATCGTCGCAAACTCCTCGCGTCTGTCATGGCAATCCTCCTACCCATCCCTAACCTCGTAGCCACGCCGGCGCTTTCGCTGAAGCCAAGTCTCAAGAGCTTCCACGGCCTTTGACTGGGTTTCGTAAAGCTCAATCCGCTTCTGACCAGGCCGACCGATACGGCCCCATTCGCGGATCAGGGAGGCATCGCCGAACAGGCTGGTCTCGATCGACAATACATAGTACCGAGCCATGTTGCAGGTGGGATCACACCTGTCGAGCACCAGGTACTGGATCGTGTCATCGGACATGCCTCCATGTTGCGCAGGACCTGAGGCGAGGTCCAATCAAAGCTATGAATCCATTGCGCCGCAACGATTCACAACAGTGATGTACCTGGCTGGATCCCCTCTTCGCGGCACACGGAAATTCGTCTTCCCTCATAAAGGCCCTACCCTCCCCCATCAATTTCTCCTGCGCGACGAAGCTTGGTTACGGCCGCCGTCATCACGGGCCTGCCTGGACTTATTCAGCCGTTCCGCAGTCAGAACCGTGAGCCAGCTTCGCTGATGGATGAAGAGCCCACACGATGATCATGGTGCCTCGAGGATTGCTCACGATCCTACGCCATTCTGCGCCTCCTCATCGCCAGGAGTTCGACGGCGAGGTCGATCTTGCCGGCTTTCACCATGCGGGCGAGCGCGCGGAAGTAGCCGCCCGGGTTCTTGATCCGGCTCTCCCCGCCGTTTTTGGCCACGTCGTCCTCGTAGAGCTGCAGCGTGTAGATCACGGCGATCGCCGCCCTGACGGTGCCGATCTCCTCCACGGCCTCGGTCCAGGCGCTCTCATGCGCCCCAAGCGAGGCCCGCAGGTAGCGCCCGGCCGCGACGATGTCGGCCAGATCCCGCACCGGTTGGCCGTAGTCGCCCAGGGTGGGGCAAGCCTCAAGGATCAATTCCGGTGATAGGTGCTCTGCCGGTTGTTCGGTTGAACGAACCGCCTCAGCTTTCTTCGGAAAGCTCTTGTTACAAGGCTCACTAGGAGATCCGTTGTTGTTATAAGAGTCCCGGAATCTAGTTCCTCCATTGCCCGCATTTAAAAAGGCCTGTTCAGCGCGACTTCTCAACAAGCTCCACTCGTCGAGCAAGTCCGCCGGAAGAGACGCTTTCGACCGTGCCGGCGTCTTGGCTTTCAGCGCTCTCAGGTCGTCCTCCAGACTGGAGCGATCAAGGTCTGGATAGTGCTCGGCAAGGGCATTGAGAGCCTCTTCCGTTGCACGCCTGCAGATGGTGACTTCGTCGAAGGCCTGCTTTTGAGCCTGACGCAGTTGCTTCTGCTCGATCAGCAGCGTGGCCCACTCCCCTCTGCGGGCATAAACCGGGGTCAGATCGAAGCCGAAGGCATCGACAATCTCCCCAGCCAAGTCTTTGACGGCATAGCGTTTCCCATTCGGCGAGTCCTTGGGAACGATTAGCCCAAGGTCTACGAGCTTGCGGATGGACTTCCGAATGGCCCGATCTGTCAGCGCCGTCCGGCCGACCAGATAGTCGTTCGACGGCCAGACCAGCAGCCGCTCCCACTCCTGCTCGCCCCAACAGGCAACGAGCTCGGATAGGACCACTCGAGGCGTGGTTGGCAGATCCAAGGCTTTGGCGGCGTCCCTAGCCGCGGCAGACAATTCTTTACGCGTCACAGTGCGCCCAGCGTCGAGCGCGAGTTCTCTTGCGACCAGAGCGGCATGTCTCAGCCGCCGGCCTCCTGACGATGCAAGTTGCATCGTACCCTCCATGTTGAGGGCAAAGCAGGAGCGTTCACCGAAACCGATGCTCTTGACACACAGCTTGTCGGGATGGCATAAGATCGTTGTCACACGTATCTTGCTGCCGATCCCTCGGTAGCTCCAAAGGCCCTCGAAGTTTCCAGCTTCGTGGGCCTTTTGCTTTGCTTGGTTTACGTCACGACATTTCGCTCCTTGTGGGCAAATGTGGCCTCGAGGGCATGGGTAATAGCGTCCTGACGGGACTTGAAGCGACCCTGCTCGACGGCTTCGTCGATCGCATCACTAAGAAGTCCCGGAACCCAGACGTTCATCTCCTTGTCTCCCCGTTCCCGGCGAGATTTACGGAAGCGTTGAACGCGCTCGGCTTGCTTTGCGTCAGGCATGGCATCCACCCATTAGACTCGGGCCATATCGAGGAATGCCCGATTCTGAGTTGGCTGTGGAGTCGCGCGTCAAGAATCCATTCACAATAGATCGATTCAGCGGTGGGAAACTTCTTTAGCTAGAATCATTTAGCCAAAAAGGCCGAGTCAATTCGCATGTAAATGCTCGGTTCCTGGCGATTCGAAGTTACGCACTTGATTCGAGAACGCTGAGTATTCGGCCCAAAACTCAAAACGCCGCCGGAATTATGATTCGAGAATGGGCGGCTGCATGTGATTAAGAACTGTTAACGGAACCATCCTGCTTCCTGGATATTTGAACTAGATTCTGGAGTACGGCCCCGAAGGTCGCCTTGACTTTCCGGATGCATCCGATGCTCCCGTTCCTGAAGTGCGCAGCGCTGGTGCGGAGAACCGGATCCGCAATCCGCTGGCGCAGTCCTTCAGGTCCGCGCGATGCTCTGGATCGGATTGAGTGTGAAGCGGCACCGAAGGTTGACCCCTCGCGACGGAAGCGCAAAGCTTTGGTTTAGCAACATCAAATGGAAATTGGCGGGGTCACGATCGGCGCTGATCATGACCCCGCCGGCGCCATGAATTTGCAGCAACGTCATGCACTTGATGGCAGTCGGCTCGGTGGCAGCATTCGACGCTGACTCACAGTCCTGCTCGTAGACGACCGTCGAGGCATGGGTCTCCATGGGATTGTGGTGCTCGATGGCGATCCGGTATTCCGCATGGACCTTGACAGGCACCTAGTCGAACGCTCCCTCGGCGTCGCCCCGCGGGCTTGGAGGCGGCTTGACGTTGGAACGCTTCTTCGGCGGCACATAGGCCTCATCTCGCCTGAGGTAGAGATCGGTCATGTGAGTGTCGATTTCGTATTCGATCCGCACAAGAGACGCCGCATGGGCGGCGAGCTCGAACTCCTCGGCCACAACCAGCGCAATGGGCTGTCCGCTGTAGACGATCTTGTCATCGTAGAGCGGTCGGAACGGCGAGCCCGGAGGCGCGGTTTCGTCACGGAAGTTGCGGTCGAACCAGGCTGTTCGGGACCGGTTCTCATGCGTGAAGACCTGCAGCACGCCCGGCACGGCGAGTGCTTCCGAGGCATCGATGGACTTGATCCGTCCCTTGGCCATGGCGCTGGAGACGACGATGCCATAGGCGAGGTCCGGGGCCTCGAACTCGGCGGCGTATTTCGTCCCACCCGTGACCTTGGCGCGCCCGTCCACCCGGTTCTGAGGGGTACCGATATAAGCGTTTGCCTGCTGCATGGGCGCGCTCCTCACTGGATCCGCTTGTCGGTTTGGGACTGGGGTGTTCCGGCGGCCGCCTGGGATAGGGCCCGGACGATAGCCCTCCTGGCGAGATCTATCTTGAAGGCGTTCTCCTCGTAGCCCTTGGCATTCTTCAGGATGTGGTCCGCGACGGCGGCGAAGCGGTCAGCGGCGGCCGTCTGCCCGCGCAGCATCGTTTCCGCCTCCGGATCGCGCCAGGGCTTGTGGGCGACGCCTCCGAGGGCGAGCCGTGCCTCCGTGACGGTGCCCCCGTCCATCCGCAGGGCCACGGCAACCGAGACAAGCGCGAAGGCATAGGAGAGACGGTCGCGCAGCTTGAGATAGGTGTGGTGCCGCCCGAAATCCGCCGGCGGGAGCTCCACCGCCGTGATGATCTCCCCGTGCCGCAGGGTGGTGTCGATCTCAGGGTGATCGCCCGGCAGGCGGTGGAACTCGGACATCGGGATTGTTCGTTCACCATCGGGACCTGCGATGTGAACGACAGCTTCCAGCGCGGCAAGGGCGACGGCCATGTCGGAGGGATGCGTGGCGATGCAGTGGTTGCTGGTGCCCAGGATGGCATGGATGCGGTTGCGCCCGAAGGTGGCTGGGCAGCCCGTTCCGGGTTCGCGCTTGTTGCAGGGCGTGCCCGGATCGTAGAAGTAGTAGCAGCGGGTCCGCTGCAGGAGATTGCCGCCGGTTGTGGCCGAGTTGCGCAATTGCGGCGAGGCGCCGGCCAAGATCGCACTGGACAGCAGCGGATACCGGTCTTGAATACGAGGATCGTGGGCGGCCGCGTCGTTGGTCACCAGAGCACCAAGACGAAGGCCGCCATTGTCGGTCTCCTCGATCCGGTTCAGCGGCAGGTGCGTGATATCGATGAGCCGGGCCGGGCGCTCGACGTTGTACTTCATCTTATTCGTATATGGCGGACGACGGACGAGGCAATCCTGAACCCACATTATTGGTTTCCGCTCAGCCGCTGGCCTTGAGCCCTCCAATCCTCAATGAGAGGACGCAGGATCAGGTAAGCTCGATTTCAGAGAAACAGTTGCTCTACTCAGTTTGCCGAGTTCTACATTCAACGCCTGACCACGGAGTGAGAGGTGGTCGATCCGCGTTAGCCTGTGCGGAGATACAAAGACGCCTTGGCCGAGATGCTGTCTTGAAACCTCTGCCAAGGCGTTGGTGGTCCAAGGAAGAGAAACCACACGATGAAGATAGGCTCCCCGCCGATGACAGCAAGGCGCTCACACATGACAACGCCCTGACAGGGTTAGCCGTGCGGAGCTCACTGTCAGGGCGCTTTTGTGATGCCGGTTGCAACACCACGCCACCACAATGCGCCATGAACGCTCGAAGTGCAACTGAACGCTGTGCACAAGTACGACCGCCCTGGCGAGGGGCTGAGCACCAGACCTCTCATCAGAGCGCATGCGATGTGTTCCGGCATCGCCCGATCCTGATCGGGGGAACCGTGATATCTTCCCAAACCTATGGGGTGATCGCCACCTTCAGCACGCCGTCACGCTGGTGGGCGAACAGGTCGTACGCCTCCTCAATCCGGTCGAGCGTGAAGCGATGCGTCACCAGCGGACGCGTGTCGACGCGCCCCGATGCGATTGCTCCCATCAGTCGCCGCATGCGCTCCTTGCCGCCCGGACAGAGCGTCGTCCGGATGGTGTGGTCACCCAGCCCAGCCAGGAAGCCGTCGAGCGGAATCCTGAGATCACCCGAATAGACACCCAGCGACGACAGCGTGCCGCCGGGACGGAGCACGCGCAGCGAGGCTTCGAAGGACTCCTGACGCCCGAGCGCCTCGATGGAGACGTCGACGCCCCGCCCGTCGGTCAGGCGCCGGATCTCCTCGACGGGATCGGCCTTCGTAAAGTCGACCACGTGATCGGCGCCCATCCGGCGTGCCATCTCCATGCGCGCGGGCACGCTCTCGACGGCGATGATCATGGTGGCGCCCATCAGCCGGGCGCCGGCCGTGGCGCACAGGCCGATGGGACCTTGTGCAAAGACCGCCACCGTGTCGCCGATGCGGATGCGCCCGCTTTCCGCACCGGAGAAGCCCGTCGACATGATGTCCGGACACATCAGCACCTGCTCGTCAGTGAGCCCGTTCGGCACCGAGGCCAGGTTCGCCATGGCATCGGGAACAAGAACGTATTCGGCCTGGCAGCCGTCAATGGTGTTGCCGAAGCGCCAGCCGCCCAGCGGCTTCCAGCCGTGCTTGGTGCCGGTCCCATCCTGGGAATGGCAGCCACACAGGCAGGCCGCGCTGTGCCCGCTCGGCGTGATCGCGCCGGCGATGACCCGCTGACCCTCGTGGTAGCCCTGCACAGCCGAGCCGAGCTTCTCGATCATGCCGACGGGCTCATGGCCAATGGTCAGCCCGCGGGCCACCGGATATTCACCCTTAAGGATGTGGATGTCGGTGCCGCAGATGGTCGTTGTCGTGATGCGGATGAGCGCATCGAGCGGACCGACATCCGGGATCGGCTTCTCATCGAGAACGATGCGTCCGGGCTCCACGAAGATGGCGGCTTTCATCCTGGGCATGGCCATTCCTCCCAAGGCTGGCTGTCGTTGATCCGATCACGGTACGGCCCGCGTCCGCGAGGCTAAGCCCGATGTCGCCTTGCACGCGAAGTCCCCGACATAGCGAACCAATCGTCAATCGGATTTCGTGTCATCGGGTTGTCCCGATGTCCCGGCTTCCTCTTGTCCTCCCGTGGCACCCTGACCGGATGCACCCTTTCCTTGAACCTGGATGCGCCGTGAGCGCTCCGGCCGCCCGGTCTTCGGCACGGTCACGGTCAGGACGCCGTTCTCGAAACTGGCTCTGACCTGCTCGGAGTCGACGGCATAGGGCAGCCTCAACGAGCGCTGGAAGGTGCCGTAGGAGCGCTCGACGAAGTGGAAGTTCTCCTTGTCGTCCTTGCGCTCGAACTTCTTCTCGCCCCGGATGGTGAGCACGTCGTCGTCAAGGCTCACATGGATGTCCTGCTCGCTGACGCCGGGCAACTCGGCCGTGATGCGGATTTCCTTGTCCGTCTCCGATACGTTCATGCTGGCATTGACGAAGGTGCCAACATCGCCCTGGCCCTGACTGCCGGCTGCCGCAGGCAGAGCGGCGCCGCGGAAGACATCGTCGAAGAGGCGGTTCATCTCGCGGTGCAGCGACAGGAAGGGATCACCAGGAAAGATGCCGCCGCCGGGGCGGAAGGGGGTTATGGGATTGCGGGCCATTGTGCGTTCCTCCTCATGCGTTGCGGGATCGGGGTTGGCCATCGTAGCGTCGCGGGCATGGGACCTCGCGGCACCGGGACAGGTCTGCGCCCTGACGCGGTCAGGCCGCGAAGGACTGACCGCGTTGCTGCATTCAGAGCTGGTTCAACAGGTCGACATAGGGCTGACGCCTCTCGCAGTGGGCAACCCTGAGTTTTTCCCTGATGTATTGCTTGATTTCCTTGGCGCTGGCGCTGTTCTCGACCTCCTCCAATTCGACCTGATGCTCGAGGTCGATGTGGCCCAGCGTCCGCGCGACCTCTTTCATCATCAGGTCAAGGTCGGGCGAGTACATCCGGCACTGCTGGCTGGCGTGATTGGACATGTTTCCCTCCATGATTGTTCATCATTGTCTGGGGCTACGCTTATCCAGGTATTTTACGCTGTCTCGGGCCAGTATCGGTGCTGCGGAACAAAGAGAAACTCCGTATTTTTACGGAGGGGCCGCGAGAAGCTTTGCCGATCGGGAGCAAGAGTCCCACCGGCCCCAAGGGGCCTGACGTTCCTGGCCGACGCTCTATGAGCTGAACTCAAGCGCCGATCGGAGCCTCCTGCTGGACGGCTCGATCACGTCCGATGCGGACTCCTCGTTGACGCATGTCCCTGAGCTGCATGTACATCATGGCTGTTATCAGGGCATCGTTGAAGGCATCGTGTAGCTCGAGGCTGGGAATGCCCAGATCCGACAGGATCGAACGGAACCGGAGATCGAGCACCGTCCCGGGTGGGGCACCCCCGTACTTGAGGGCGTAGTAGATCTCGGAGACCTCGATGCGGCGATTGGGGAGCTTCGCCTCGATATACCGGAGGACATACTTGTCGAGCATGCGGACATCGAAATCCACATAATAGCCGACAATGGGACGGCCCCCGATGAATCGGAGCAGCTCCGGCAACACCTCGTGCATGGGGCGCCCCGCGGCCACGTCACGAGCCCGGAGCCGGTGGACCTTGATGGACTCAGAGGTCGGTACCCTGTCGCTCCTGATGATGGCCTTGTAGGCCTCGCTTGTCAGAATGCGGTTGCCGCGGATCACGATGGCTGCGACGGCGATCACCGCGTCGTGCCGCGGGTTGAGCCCGGTCGTCTCGCAATCCAGAACCACGACCTCATCCGGCGGTCCCGGCTCGAACAGGAACCGGTAGGCATGATCCGCCAGGGTCGCGCGATAGAACAGGTTGCGCAATCGGCGTCCCACTCAGAACGCCCCGAGATGGTAGCGGCTGCGGATCAAGTCGCGGAACTGGCGAACCACCCGAAGGGCGTCCCGCAGGATGTCCCGCTCCACCGTGGTTATCCCATCCAGTCGCAGTATGGATTCGGTTTCCATGGCTCCTTTGTGCAAGGCCTGGAGCTGTGAGCGGAGCCGAAAGTCCATGAAAACGTGCAGCGCGCTGGTCAACTCTCGTCCGAACGCAGGTTCCAGGATGCCAGCCCTGACGAGCGCCTCGATCCGGGCCGCCGTCGGCGTCTCGAGGATGCCCTTCTCGATCGCGAGCGTACGCACGCCATGCACGATCGGGAACGTTCCGGCCTTCTTGATGTCGACTGCGTCCGGACCGGCGCCGACACTTGCCATGATGGTGCCGAGAACGCCCAGGCTGGGTGTCGCGAAGGTCTCGATCAGCGCTGCAAACCGCGCCAGGAGAGCAGCCTCGCCGCGCATGAGCTCGAACAGGGCCTCTTTTGCCCGGGTGAGGACATTCGCCGAGCCCGCCACGGCCTCGGCATCGAGGAAGATGGCGATATTCATCACCGCCTCGGCATCCCCCTGGAGAACCCACGTCTTAAGTTGGCGGATGAAGCTATCGAGGGGCTGGGACCAGACCGGGTTGCGCACCATGACATTCCCGGGACAGGGTGGGAACCCGAACCCGTGCAATGCGACTGTGAACGCCTCGCGGAATCGGGCAAGGTCGGCTGCCGGAACATCCCTGTCCAGAAGGATGGCGTTGTCCTGGTCGGTTCGGACCGTCTGCTCGCCGCGCCCTTCGGATCCCATCAACAGCAGGCTGCCGGCCTCGCGGATGGACGGAGGGGCTGTCATCCCGAAGAGATGCGTGAGCAACCGCCGGTTCAGGTCGGACGTCATCTCGGCGATGACATCGACCTTTATTCCCTGCCGGTGAAGGCGCTCGACCTGTGTCTGGATGTCCCGGGTGGCAGCGGCCAGATCATCGATGCTGCGTGCGCGCTCGATCCGCCCCGGGATCAGTTGGGAGTTGCCCGCGAACAGGCCGAGGATGTCGATGTCCTCGAGAAAGCCGAGATAGTCACCGTTTGAACGGATCGCGAGGCGCCGCTTGTCGTGCTTCGTCATCAGCAGCAGCGCCTCGAACAGGAAATCATCGCGATCGACCGAGATGACGTCGAAGTGGCAGGCCTCCCGGACCACGGTTTCAAGGGGGAGCCGCCGCAGAACGACCGCTTTCGACAGGTTCATGCCGGTGACAACGCCGATGCGTTGACCATCCCGCACGAAGAGGGCGTTGATGTCGTTGTCCTTCATGCAATGGCCGGCCTGCTCGATGGTGGCCCCTCCGTCGATGAAGACGGCGGCACGACACCTGGCATCGCGCACTCGCGCGCGCAGGACACTGTCCATGCCCTCCGCCTTCCGCTGCTGCGCAAAGGCGTCGAGCTTGCGGGATATCTCTGCATAGAAGAACGCCGCGAAGGCGGGATTCCGGTGGATGAGGTTGAGAACGATGTGACGCGGAATGAGATGGCAGAGCGTCTCCTCGGCCGCGACGAAATCCTCGCCTGCGGCGCCATGCACGAGGGCGCGGGAGTCGAAGCTGTCCTTCGGCCCAAGAATTGTCGGGACCGTGCTGCCGTCACGGACCTCGACAGATCCCTTGATGACGACGTGCAGCCAGTCGGAGGAGCCCCCTTGGGGGATGATCACCTCTCCAGGTCCGAAGTACCCGATGTCGAGTCCGGCCCTGAGTTCCTCGCTGTCCTGGTGCGTCAGGCGGTCAAACGGCGGATTGGCGATGTCGAAGCCCTGCATGAGGTTCTTTCTGCCGCATCCAAGCTGCCGCCTCCCGACAAGCCGGGAGGCGGCATTTGTTGAAGCCATCAATGGACGTGGGCAGCCGCCGCACCGATGCCTGTCTCCGACCGGATGTACTGGGCGTCGAATGCGGCGACCTCGGCCTTGGCGCGGTGGCTGGCGTCGAGCCTAGAGAACGCCCAGATCCCGAGGAAGGCGATCGGCATGGAGAAGAGAGCCGGGTTGTCATAGGGGAAG
>Ga0182740_1002430_pt1 | contig 11396 bp, 13 predicted proteins | sample eDN5th37CKraftBY_FD_128872 | JGI IMG/M metagenome (GOLD analysis project Ga0182740, IMG submission 128872) | Enriched backyard soil microbial communities from Emeryville, California, USA - eDNA 5th pass 37_C Kraft BY (version 2) (version 2) | ecosystem: Environmental > Terrestrial > Soil >...
GACGCGTGAGATTGATGCGCTGCGCAAGAAGATTGACGACGCGGCCAAGTCCCAGAAGGACATGGCTGACGCCAAGACGTCAAACCAGTTGTCGCTTCAGGCTGGTGAGATCGTCCGTCAGTATGACGCAGCAGGCGAGGCGGTAAAGGGCGTTGAAAACCAGATAGTCCTGCTGGAACGCGCAATCGCGGATGCGCGCACCAACGGTCAGGACGACAGAGTTGCGCTCCTGTCGAAGGCGGCCGACTCAGCTCGCGCCAGCTTGGGGCAGTTGAAGAAAGATTATGCCGAGGGCGGGGCTGCTGCGGCGGCTGCATTGCGGCAGGCACGCTTCCAACAGGAAACCGCTGGGCTAGACAGCTACCAGCGCGGAATTCGGGAGATTACGAACCGGTTCAAGGAACTCCGCGATGCCGCCGAAAAGGCCGGCAACGTTGATGCTCTGCCGAAGCTGCGAGAGGCCGAACAGGTCGCGCTTGCGGCGAACCGGTTACAGGCCGGCGAAAAGGCCAGGGCGCAGGTTCAGATTCCGCAGGGATATGCTGATCGCGTCATGTGGATCGAATCCCGCGGTAACGACAACGCCAGAAATAAAATGCCTGGCGCGACAGCAACCGGCGCAGGCCAGTTTACCAGCGGAACATGGCTCGGACTGTTCAAGAAGGAATTTTCCGAACTCGCGGCGACGATGACCGACGCCGCCATTCTCGGTCTCAGGACAAACCGCGACTACACGGTCAAAATGATCGAGGCGTATGCGCGGGACAATGGAGCTGCGTTGGGCCGGGCCGGGTTTGATACGTCCATGCGCAACCTCTATTTGGCCCATTTCCTGGGGCCTGGCGGCGCCGTCAAAGCTCTGCAGGCAGATCCATCAGCCAACGCGGCCTCGGTACTGGGTGCTGACGCGGCCAAATACAACCCCAACATCGTCGGCGGCGGTCGTACCATCGGCGACATGCTGGCAATCGTAGACAAGAAGATTGCCGGCAGCACAGCCGCGGCCCGTTCCATCCGCGAAGCCACCATTGCGGAGCAGCAAAACACCGAAGCGATGGGCAAAAGCGCCGCCGAAGCGGAGCGCCTGTCTGCAATCAACAAGCTACTCAACGAAGATCGGGAAAAGGGCGGCGAGCTTGGGCAGAAGTTCGCCACGGCCGAATCCCTTATCAAAGCGTCGTCAGACCAGCTAACGCCTGCGTTGGCTGCGCAGCGTGAGGAATGGCTGAAGATCGCCGATGCCAGGGCAAAGGCGACTGCAGGCGATGTATCGGCGAAGTTCAAGAAAGACCTTGCCGACCAGTATGCTGCCTTGGGGCGTACGCCGGGCGAGCAGCAAGTCTATCAGCAGGCCAAGCAGTATTCCGCACCAGGTGCGGCGGACTGGGATCGGACGGTTCAGGGTCTGACCAAACTTCATGAGGTCGCATCCATCAAGGATACCGCTGGTTCATTCCTCAAGGGGATGACCGAAGACCTCATGAATGGGACCAAGGCCTCCCAAGCTCTGACGAACCAGCTGAAGCGGCTCGCATCCACCCTGGCGGACAAGGCGATCAACAGTCTGCTGTCCGGCATGTTTGGGGAGGGCGGTCTCAACCTGTTCGGCCTGTCGTCCAAAAAATCCGGGTTCGCAGATGGCGGATTCATCGGCGTTGTTCAATTCGATTCTATGGAGGTGCTCCGATGAGCGCTGTAATGACGATCGTGGAGCGCGACTGCGTTCACATGATTACGGATGCCGCTATCTATGATCAGGACGGCGTTTTTTTGTACAACTGGCAGAAGACCACCCCTATCCCCGGCGTCAACGCAGTATTTGCTACCCGCGGGCCGGTTTTTGCTTTTGTCGCCGTGCTGGCGGCATTGCAGGAATTTGAGTTCTCGAATTTCGACGAGCTGCGCCGGCAGATTGATGAGGTCGCCGTGAAAGTCGACGAGATCCTTGGCAACGATCCGTTCGAACTGATCGTCGCCGGCTGGTCCGATGAGAACGATCGGGGTGAGGTACTGTTCCGGCAGACCCACGGCTCGTCCATGCATCGTACCGAACCGGGCGTCACATATTTGATGGGCGACCGGGCCGGGTTCGGCGTCGCCATTGCGCAGAAGTGGAACCGGGACGAGGTGCTGGCGCGTTTCGAGGAGGCGCGGGCTTTCCGGGACGACATCACCTGCGGTCGGGGTGAGCCGATCATGGGCTTCAGCGTGGGCGGCAAGGTCTGGCATGCCGTTGTGCGGCCAGGCGTGGCGCCCGAGTTCGAGATTCTGCGTGAGTGGGACGACGTGCCGGGAGAGAAGATAAACAGCCGGCCGGCGCTGCCGGCGGCGGCGTAACCCATGGCGACCGTCCAGTTTTGCAACGTCCGCGGCGAGCCGCAGGGCGAACGGATTAACTTGGACCGTCGACGTCGGCGTCTCTCAACGATCGCCAAGCAATACGGTGGCACTCGACGCCCGTTCGTGGTGTCGGTGCATCAGGGGGGTGGCCATGACACCGAGATCGCGTTAGCTTTCCATCGCCCCGCAAGGGTGAATGTGATAACTCCCCCGCCCGCGCAAGCAGGCGGGTTCTTTTTTCCTGACGCGCGAGCCGATCCCCTTAATTTTAAGAAGACGGAACCGGCGAAAAATTTCGCTGGTTTGGCTGCCCACAATTTTGTGGTCAGTGAATATATCGACCCGACCGGCCGCAAGCTTCGCTCCTTCGACATGACCAAGGACGGCTTCACGTTCCTGGTCATGGGCTTCACAGGCTCGACGGCGGCTCGGTGCGGTGCGGGCAGTATGACCATCGGCCGAGTCTCAGTCGCGCCTCATCTTGACCAGCTCATCAAGCTTTTCACGAAAGCCTTGTGAGTATGCGTCCAACATCTCTGGCATACATTCCTTGGCCGCAGTCGAGATCATATAGGCGTAGATGGTGTCCACGTACTCGTGAAGGGCCATACGGCGTTTCGTTTGCGTGATACCAAGGGCAGTAGCGAGCTGTAGCTCAAGGTCATCGTTCGGCTGCTTCCCGCAATTCGAAGAATGTATCCGCACGCCGTTCAGGTGAAATACGGCCGATGCCAGTCTAAGATCACCTGCATCCTCAGCAATGCTATCCGTGGCGAAAATCGGAGCAATGAGCACCCAACACGTAGCTGTAAGGATTGCCCTGGTTCGGCGGCTGCTTGCAGAAGGAAGCCGCTCCGACGGCCCGACGATGGGCCGGGCACTTGGCAAGTTGGTCGCGCTGGTCCCTTGCATTGCATCTCCCCCACTTTCCAAGGGGGTACGGTAGCAGCACCAGCTGAAGGCGGTTATGCCTGACATGCATAGCTGCACGTGCAAGTTGCCCGAATTCCACGTTCCGCAAGGGTGCGGTTCTGGGGCACATCACCCGACGCAATTTTGCGCCCGGCTGTCGCACGCGGTTAGCAGCAGGCCTTCCTACAGCGCCAGACGGGATCGGCAGATAAGTCTGCCGATTGGCTGAGCCCATAACTGGGCGCAGTGGCCCACGGCTGACATTCCAGCCATGGCGCAGGAATGCGCGGTGAACGCAAAATTGCGCCGACGTTGAGGGATAAGAGATTTTCTGTTTAACCTGCCTGTTGGGCAGGTTATAAACCTGAGTGGCGCACAGGTTTAAATATGGCCGTGGGCCATATTAAAGGTGACCGTCACTCACATTTCCGCACTATCGGATTATCCGATGGTCCAGGCAAACGTCCGATTTTCGGACGTTATAATATGGGAATTTCCCATATTGGGCGCAGCCCTCTGAATGGTGCGCTCCCCCTTCCCCGTCAGCTTCGCTGTAGAGGGGGTGAATCGGTCTGGGATCTGGCCCTCAGAAGGTTCGCCATTTTGGCGAACCTTTGTCTGCCCCCGCCCGACACCACCCAAAGCCGTCTCAGGAAACAGCTCCTCATCAACAGCCTTCCGGCGGTCGGTGGCGTAGACGGCTCGTTAGCCTCCCTCGCTACCGCTTCAGCCGGATTCCCCGGCCCGCTGCAGTGCGGCGTCTCCTCTGTCCGGCCGTCAGTGGCGACGCCCTACAGCTTCGCTATAGGGGAACCAGATACGCTCCACCGCCCGATGAAAATCATCGTGGTGCAGCTGGGCCGCTGCGACGAGCAATCCTGCGTCATTACCCGAGCCATGTTCGCGGCCATCGATATACAGAACGGATATGGCGCCGGCCGGTGTGTAAATCTCGTAGATGTGCGGGAAATCGGTCGCCCATAGAATGTCGACCGGATCGCGACCTGCGCGCGTACGAATTTGAGTGGACCATTGGAGCACCATTGTTCCCTCCTCAGCTGAGGCAAGGCGGCCCCGCGGCAACATATATAGCATAGATGCAAGTATGGTTATAAATTATTGCCATTATTTTTTAAATTTAATTCGTCTCTCATAAGGACATCGATAAACCACATTTGGCGCAGATACTTTGTTGGTGGCAGGAAAATCGCCACTCTGGCCGTGCAGCCCTATCCTTTTGCTGCGGTCCGATAGCCAGTTCCCAGGAGGGAAACATGGCATCTACTAATCAGAACACTCAGACCCGCGCGCATCAAGCCAATCAGCAGAGCGACCGCCAGCAGGTCCCGCCAATGAAGCAGGACAACGCCGACAAGTCTGCTGACAAGCGCGAGGCTGCCCCACAAGAGGAAGCGCCACTTGTGACACCGGCTCCGGCTCCCGCCCAACCGGAAAAGAAGGCCATCTGAGCGCCATTGCTCGATGGGATGATGACGGAGGGGCAGCAAAGCCCAACATTCCGTTATCCTGCAGGGAAGCCCCGCTACGGCGGGGCTTTTTGTTGTCTGCACGCACGGGCATACTTGGCATCAACCGCATGGCCGCCCACCGAGCCGTTGAGGTGGCCAATCTCATGGTCGGCCAGCAACGACCAGGGCCTGGACAGCTATCAGAGCCACGAAAACCAATGTGGCGGCGGAACCCAAAGCCCAGACGCCCATCGGACTGCCGCCCTTCCAAAGGACAAAGTTGCGCCGGTGCGATGGGGGACGTCAAATCACCTTTTGTGTCAGAGGCGCCATGGCCGCTCTTTTACGACTATGCCTCTCTCCCCGGCTCAATCAGCGCTCACTGTATGATGCAGGTGCCAGGCCAGTCGCGGCATGACCGGCCTGCACAAGCCGTGAGGCTGACGGCTACCAGTACTGCGATGACGATTCTCGTCATGGGCTTTCCTTGAGCCTGACCCCCGGGCCCGCCACACCCAGCCGCATGGAGCCGCGGCCAGCCAGCAGCCATGTCGCGTCGTATCCGCGATCAACAAGCTTCAGGAGCGTCTCGCTGCTAGGAAGGTTGCGGCCGTCCTCAATAGCCTTCCATGCGTTCGGGCTCATACCCAGCAGCTTTGACATCGCCGAAGCCGAGTCCATGCCGATGTCGGTGCGGATAAGTTTTGCTCTCAGTGCGATGTCAGCGGCCATGCCAACTATTCCTTCGTCGCCAGCCTCACGCCCGGGCCGCCGTCCACCGTGGCGCCCGCGTCCAGGAAGATGACGCCGGCCTGTTCGAGGGCGGTACGGATGGCCAATAGGTTGTTTGGACCCGGAAGGCGCCTATCCTTTTCAAAATCACGCACAGTGCTTTCGCTCAGGTTTGATTCCTTGGCGAGCCTAGCTTGCGACCAGTCGATGAGGCCGCGCGCGGCCCTAGATTGCTCTCGCGTCAACGTTTTCATGAATTTCGGGTATCATAAACGATAACCGTTGACACGCGCTGTTTTCCGTGTTTTACGTTGTCCATCAACGAAAACCGTTGAATTGATGAACCGCAAGGAACCACAGATGCAGAACGCAGCCAATGTCATTCCCCATCCCGGCCAAAGATTAAGACCCCGCGCCCCTGCGGAGCGCCGTGCGCCCGATACAGGGCGGGTTCTCCGCCAGACGCGTGACCTCAAAGCCGAAACAGCCAGCGACCTTGAAGACCTCGTGTGCGCCAACCTGATGGCGGCCGAACTGGCTGTCCTGTCGGTCTCTGAGCGCATCCCTGACGATATAGCCATTTACGCCGTGTTCGAGGCGCGCGACCGAGCGCGTGAGTTGCACGCAGCCTTCTATGCCCTTGTTGAAGGCGCCTGACACCACCAGGCCGGTTCGTGGCGGGGCGGGCGGAGATCACGCACGGTAGCGCCCCGCCGGGCGGCAGGAAGCGTACGGAAACCGTTAGGGTTGAGATTTGGGCTAGCCCTACTCGCCAAGTTGGATTTTCGTTAAAAATCAACAACTTGGTAGAATAAAATGGCGGAGACGGAGGGATTCGAACCCTCGAAGCCCGTTTCCAGGCTTGCTCATTTAGCAAACGAGTGCCTTCAGCCTCTCGGCCACGTCTCCAGCTGCGGCAAGGGATAGTCACAGACGCGTGGGAGGTCAACGGAAAACCGGGGCCCGGGCTGAAAATCGGTGGGGATATTGCGGAGGATCGACCGAAACGGTTTCGGAACCAGGGCGCATTGCAGCTGCCGGCGCAGGTTTCAGATCGCACTGACGTTTTCCGGGGCGTGCGCGCCGCGGGACCCCAGCGGCCTGTCCGGACATGCCGGGCGGGCCGAACCGGCGGTTCATGTCACGCCTGCGACGACCATCGGGCCAGCGCCGTTGGGTTCACAAGGCGGTCGTCTTGCGGAGCACAGCCTTTGACGCAAAAGACTCCCTACCGGCCGCCAGCCGCCGCGCTTTGAGAAAGACGCGTTTGAGACAGGCGCGTTTGAGACAGGCGCGTTTTGGCAGGCAGGCGCGCGTCGCCCCTTGCCGACGCGGCGTCGGCGGCGGCCAGGCCGGTTCGGCGTCGCCCTGCCCTGTCCCGCCATGCCCTGCAATACCTGGCCCGGCGCAGATGTGGGTTGGCAAGGCGCCGGCAAGCTGACAGCCTGTCGCCCGATAAACCATCCCGGGGGAAACAATGGACATTCAGGAACGGCCGACGGCGCAGGGCGGCGTATGCGGTTTTTGCGACCCGCAATACGTCGGCGTGCTGGAAGCTTTTATTGAAAACTTCAACACGCGCGGCGAGATCGGCGCCAGCGTCGCCATATCCGTCGGCGGGAAAACCGTGGTGGATCTGTGGGGCGGGCGCAAGACGCCGGATGGTCCTGCCTGGGCGCAGGACACCCTGTCGGTGGTGTTTTCCTGCACCAAGGGCGCCTCAGCCCTGTGCGCCCATATGGCGGCGGATCGCGGCCTGCTCGATCTTGATGCGCCCGTCACGCGCTACTGGCCCGAATATGGGCAGGCCGGAAAAGAGGATACGCTGGTTTCGATGATGCTCGACCATTCGGCCGGCGTTCCCGCCCTGCGGGAGGAGCTCAGGCCGGGCGCCTATTACGACTACGCGCACATGGTCGAACTTCTTGAAAAGGAGACGCCGTTCTGGCGCCCCGGAACCCGCAACGGCTATCACGCCGTCACCAGCGCCTGGACCGTGGGCGAAATGGTGCGGCGCTCCACCGGCATGCGCATGGGCGCCTTTTTCCAGCAGGAAGTGGCGGCGCCGCTTGGCGTCGAGTTCTGGATGGGGCTGCCGGAGGCCATGGAGGATCGCGTCGCCCCGGTGCTGCCGTTCATTCCCGACGAGACAACGCGCGGCAGCCGGATCGTGCGCGCCGCCCTGGCGGATCCGATGAGCCCGTCGGCGCTGTTCCTGTTCAACAATGGCCACTTCAACCCGAACTCCCGTGAAGCGCGGGCGGCGGAGATTGGCTCGGCCACGGGCGTCACCAATGCGCGGGGGCTGGCCGGCCTGTACGCGCCGCTGGCCAACGGCGGCGCGCTGGATGGCGTCAGGCTTGTCAGCCCGGACGCCCTGGCGCGCATGGCGCGCGTATCAGTGGCCACCCATGAGGACGCCACGCTGGCAATCCCGACGCGTTTCTCGCTGGGCTTCATGAAATCGATGGACAACCGCCGCCTCGACAACGCCGCTGATTGTTCGGTGATCCTGTCGGAGGCTGCCTTTGGCCACGTGGGGGCCGGCGGCTCGATCGGCTTCGCTGATCCTGAGGCCGGCATGAGCTTTGGTTACGCCATGAACCGGATGGGACCTGGCATCCTGCTCAACGACCGGGGCCAAAGCCTGGTTGACGCCGCCTACCAGGCGCTGGGCTACAGGTCTGACGCCAGCGGCGACTGGCGCCGGTAAGGCTGGCGGCGGCGCGATATCGCGGTGGCGGTGATGCAATATCGCCCGTCCGCCGTCGTGGCAGGCAATTATGGGCGGGCAATTAATCCAGGCAATTAATCGTTGTGGCGACGGTTGCGAAACCTCTGCCAGAACGACGGAGCGTCGAGCACATCATCGGCCCGGTCCGTCGCCTGCCCCGGCTGCCCGGCCCGCAGCCATATCTCGGCGGCGGCGGCGGTTTCGGCGGCGGAAACCTCGCCGTCCCCGGCCCCGGGAGCGGCGTGCGGCTCATCTGACGCGTCCCCCGCGCCCGGCGCAGACGCGTCCGCCGCATTGGCGTCGCTGTTGTGCATGCTGTCGGCGATGCCGCGCAGCAAGGCTGGAAACGAAGCGGAACTCAGAAAAATCGAGATGCCGCCAATCGGTCCGTCCGATGGCCGGATTTCTATGTGAAGACCATCATCGTGGGCGCTGACCACCCTTAACTCCGCGCTCGGCAGATGGACGCGCCCACTCCCCTTGCTAAACGGCATCACCTTCACCGGATTGTTGTTTTCACCATGGTTGTATGGTCAGGCCACGGCCCGGACAATTAACGTTCCGGCGATCGTGATGGCCCGGCGCGCGCGCCCTACCCGACGTCTGGTCCGCAGCGTCAGCGCAGGATGACGCCCTGGCCCCCGGTTTCTGCGCGACTTTGTCCCTCAGCGCGTTTATGCTTGATGCTCCGCCAGCCTTCACCAGACACGGAGTTCCGCCGGATGCGCATCGTGGCGCCTGTTGCCTGTCTCGTCGTCAGCCTGCTCGTCTCCCCGATCGCTGCGGCGAACACGCGGCCGGCGGCCGACACGGCAAGCAGCAGATTTCAGGTTGGATCGAAACCGGCAAATAGCGGCCGCGGTTTTTCGCTCTTCACCAGTTTCGTCAATTCGACCTATCGGGTGGAGTGCAATTGCGCAGACTTCAGCGTCGACATTCGCGTCTGCAACAGCAGCAACTACCAGTGTAACTGCGCGCCGAAAGCCATTCTCTCCTGCGCGCCCCTGTAACCCCTCCCGAAAGCCCCGTCTGACTTCGCGTCTGCGCGTCACGTCATGGAAGTGGTGAAAAATGGGGGCGCGGGCGCGACCTTCCCACGGACAGACCGCGCGCCGGCCTGTATATGATCAACAGCGCGGCGCCGGTCCCCTTCGGCGCCGCGCGTCCGTCCATGGGCGGGATTAAAGACAACAGGGACAAGGGGGAGGAAACACGGGAATGGCATCGCCAGAGATATTGCCGACGCTTGCGGACGTGGTGCGGGCGCAGGCCCGGGACCGCGCCGGAATGGTCGCCTATGAATTTGAGGGCCGGCAAACAACATTCGCGGAACTGGACGACAACACCAATCGCGTCGCCAACGGCCTTGCCGCCCTCGGCCTCGGGAAGGGCGGCCGCATCGCCTACATCGGCAAGAACAGCGACGTCTATTTCGAACTGCTGATGGGCGCCGGCAAGGCGGGCGTGGTGATGACCCCGGTGAACTGGCGGCTGGCGCCGCCGGAAAGCGCCTTCATCATCAACGACTGCATGGCGCCGGTGCTGTTCGTGGGGCCGGAATTCGTCGATCTGGCGCGGAAAATCCAGGGCGACCTTCCCCACGTCCGCACCATCCTGACCACGGAAGGCGGCGCGGCGGAGTGGCCGGATTACGTCGCATGGCGCGACGCCCAAAGCAGCGCCGCGCCGGCGACGCGGGTGGGCCGTGATGACGTGGTGATCCAGCTCTATACCTCCGGCACCACCGGCAAGCCCAAGGGCGCGATGCTGTCGCACGGCAATCTGCTGCACATGGTGCAGGCGGAGGATCGCGACAACCCGGCCTCGTGGAACGACTGGTCCGACGGGGACGTGGCGCTGCTGGCCATGCCCTGCTTCCACATCGGCGGCACGCAATGGGGCGTCAACAGCCTGTGTTTCGGCGCCAAAGGCCTGGTGGCGCGTGAGTTCGATCCGGGCAAGGTGCTGGATTATTTCGAGCAGGCGGGCGTCAGCCGGATTTTCATGGCGCCCGCCGCGCTGCAGATCGTCGTGCGGCTGCCCCGGGCGGCGCAGGCGGATTATTCGCGGCTGAAGACCATCTTCTATGGCGCATCGCCGATCCCCGCCGCGCTGCTGCGGGAGTGCATCGACACCTTCTGCTGCGAATTCGTGCAGGTGTACGGCATGACCGAGACGACGGGTTCGGTCGTCGCCCTGCCGCCGGCCGATCACCTTGAGGGCGGCGCGCGAATGCGCGCGGCCGGCAAGGCGATGCCCGGCGTCGAACTGATGGTGCGCGGCGGCGATGGCAAGCCCCTGCCGGCGGGTGAGATCGGCGAAGTCGCCATCCGCTCCGGCGCCAATATGGTTGGCTACTGGAACCTGCCCGAGGCCACCGCCAGAACCGTCGACAGCGACGGCTGGCTGGCGACCGGCGACGCCGGCTATCTGGATGCGGACGGCTATCTGTTCATCCAGGACCGCATCAAGGACATGATCATCTCTGGAGGCGAGAACGTCTATCCGGCCGAGGTGGAAAGCGCCGTCTGCGATCACCCGGACGTGGCCGAAACAGCGGTGATCGGCGTGCCGGATGACAAATGGGGCGAGAGCGTCAAGGCGGTCGTGGTGCTGCGGCCGGGCGGCGAGGCCACGGCGGACGACATCATCGCCTTCACACGCACGCGCATCGCCGGCTACAAAACGCCGAAATCCATCGACTTCATAGACGCGCTGCCGCGCAATCCTTCAGGAAAAATCCTGCGCCGGGAGTTGCGCGCCCCCTATTGGGAGGGGCGTGACCGGCAGGTGAACTGAGCGGGCCCCAGGCCGCGCATGTCCGGCGAATACCCGTTCGCCGGACATGCGCCAGGCGCGCCACATGGCGCTGGCGGCGCCATTCCCCCTGCTCCGCCCCGTTATTCGATGAGCTTGTCCGACGCATCGGCCATCCCGTTGACCCAATAGCCGGAGGCCTTCAGCCAGGGCAGCGGATGGCCCCGCTGTTCAACGAGGAACTGGCGCGCCGCCCGGGCCACGCGGGCCTCGGCGGCGATCCAGATGAAGCCGTCGCCCGCCGGCAACTCCAGCGCCGCCAGGGCGCGCAGCACCGGCTCCGGGTCGTCGGCCTGGTCGGGCGACCGGTGCACCCAAAGCGCCCGGTGGTCGGCTGGTGTGACGAACGTCTGTTCGTCGTCCCTGCCGGGAACGGCGACGAGGCTGATGAC
>Ga0182740_1002432_pt1 | contig 11392 bp, 12 predicted proteins | sample eDN5th37CKraftBY_FD_128872 | JGI IMG/M metagenome (GOLD analysis project Ga0182740, IMG submission 128872) | Enriched backyard soil microbial communities from Emeryville, California, USA - eDNA 5th pass 37_C Kraft BY (version 2) (version 2) | ecosystem: Environmental > Terrestrial > Soil >...
AGATAGGGCTGGCGTTTGAGCATCTCGGCGGGCGGCCGCCAATCCGGCCACTCGCGCTTGGCCGTGATCTTGTGCGTCCCGGCCCAGGTGAAGCCCGGGCGGCCGACACCGATGCCATAGCGGATGGCGCGGCCGTTCTCCTGCACCACGAACAGGAAGCGTCGCGGCGTGTCGATGACCACGGTGCCCGGCTGCTCCGGCCCGTCATACAGCACTTCCTGCATCTGGTAGCGCGCATCCGGCGCGGCACGCACCGCGGATGGCAACGCCGCCATCTGCGGCCGCGACGCGCCATAGGCCGGCGCGACATATTGCGGCACGGCCTGCTGATAAACTTGCTGCTGGTAGACCGGCTGCTGATAAGCCGGCTGCTGACGGTAGACCTGCTGATAGACCGGGGCAGGCTGCGGCTGGCGTTGCAGATAGACCTGCTGGCGCGGCGCGACCTGATAGGCCGGCGGCTGAACATAGACCGGCTGGGCGGCGGGCTGACGGGCATAGAGCGGCGTCTGCTGGGCATAGGCCGGCTGGCGCGGATCATAGGCTTGCTGGGGCGCATAGCCGCGCGGCGGCGCAGCGTCCGGCTGAGCGGCATAGCCCTGGCGCCGGGCATCGCCGGGCCGCGCTGGAGACGGCGCGGCACGCCGGACCTGCCGGTCCTGAACCGCCATGCCGGGCGGAGGCGCCGGCATCGGCTCGGCATGTCCGGCAACAGCGCCTTGCCGGCCCTGCATCCGCGACGGAGCAACCTGCCGCATCTGCCGCTGCTGCTGCGGCGGCTGAACCGCGACGGGCTGATAGCCTCCGCCGGTGAACACATACTGGATCAACCCGCCGCCCATATTGGCGGACGCCTGCGGCGCGGCCTGTCCGTAAGCCGGATAGGGCTGCCCATGAGGCTGACCGTAAGTTTGCGCCTGCGCGCCAGCCGCGGGGATGGCGGCCAGCGCCAATGCGGACATGAGGATTCGCTGCATCGACGTACTCTGCACTGATCGTCGGGGCGCAAACGCCGCCCGTTGACTCAGTAGAGCGGCAAACCCATGCTGATCGGTAAAAGCCGGCGATGGTTAAACCCTGCGCGCCACCGAAAACCGCCTGTTCATGAAGTTATGGTTTCCCGCCTGTTAAGCCTGATCTTGCGCCGTCGCCGGAAAATGTCCGCGCGATGGCGTCTCGCAACACACCCTTAAGCCTGGAACCTTCAGAGTCGCGTCATCGGGAGGGCATGATGGCGATACGGCGCAGAGTTTTCCGCATCGAGGAGCAGGCTGAACGTTCTGGATTGATCCGCGCAGAAACATCCATTCAGCCGTCCGGCGCCCTGCCCTCGACCGGGGCAACAGCACCGGCGCAGCACAAAGCCACGCTCGGCAATCTGGCGCGCGAGCTTGAGGCGCTTGAAAGCGACGCCCGCGCTTCTGTGGAACGCATCCTTTCGGCCACAGAAAACCTGGAAAGGATCACGTCGCAATTGTCCGGCGCCGAGCGGCAGATGCTCGCCGCGGACATGCGAGACTGCCTCGCCCGCATCTTCGCGGCGTGCAACCTCCACGACCTCGCCGGGCAACGGATCACCAGAGCCCTGGGCATGCTGCATACCGTGGAAGAGCATATCGTGCTGCCGCCCGCGGAGGCGGTGAAATCGCAGCACGCGCCAGCGGCACGCGCCGGGGCCGGCTTTTTGCTTCCGCCGGTTCCGCCCGCCGATACCGCAGCCGCAGCGCCGCTGCCCGCCCTCCATGGTCCGGCCCGGGACGGCGATCCCGGCCATATGACCCAGAGCGAGATCGACGCCCTGTTCGCCGTCTAGAGCATGATCCCGGCACCGACGGTCCGGGAAAGGCCGCCGGCGTCGCCGGTGACATATGGCGCGTCGCGACGGCAGCATCTGATCGGACGTTTGCCGACCGGCCATTCCCTGAAAGAATCGGATGCGCTGCGGCCGGCGGTGATCTACAAGCCATGACCTCCTAGAGTTGGTGCCATGAGCAACGTCCCGGTCTCCCCCCTCGCCCCCGCCACCGTGCCCGACATGCCGCCGCTGGACGGCGTGCGCCTCGCCACTGCCGCCGCCGGCATCCGCTACAAGGGCCGCACCGACGTGCTGATGGCGGTGTTCGACCCCGGCACCACGGTGGCCGGCGTGTTCACGAAGTCGAAATGCCCATCCGCCCCGGTCGAATGGTGCCGGGACCGCATCAAGGCCGGCAAGGCGCGGGCGCTGGTGGTCAATTCCGGCAACGCCAACGCCTTCACCGGCAAATCCGGGCGGCAGGCCGCGGCGCTGACCGCAAAGATCGCCGCCAGGGCGCTCGGCTGCGACGCGGACACGATTTTCCTCGCCTCCACCGGCGTGATCGGCGAGCCGCTCGACGCCCGCGCTTTCGACGGCGTGATGGCCGGGCTGGTGGCCGACGCCGCGCCGGAGCCATGGATGGATGCGGCGGGCGCCATCATGACCACCGACACCTTCCCCAAGGCCGCGACCGCCACCGCGCGCCTTGGCAAAACCAAGGTGACCATCAACGGCATCGCCAAGGGCGCGGGCATGATCGCACCGGACATGGCAACGATGCTGTCCTTCATTTTCACCGATGCACCGATTTCGTCGCGCGTGCTCCAGTCACTGCTGAAGGAAGGTGTCGAGGACACCTTCAACGCCGTCACCATCGACGGCGATACCTCCACCTCCGACACCCTGCTCGCCTTCGCGACCGGCGCAGCGGCCACGCGCGGCGCGCCGCGCATCACCTCCGCTTCCGACCCGCAGCTCAAGGCGTTCCGCAAGGCCTTCCAGCAGGTGCTGGCGAACCTGTCCGAACAGGTCGCCCGCGACGGCGAAGGGGCGCGCAAGCTGGTCGAGATCATCGTCGAGGGCGCAACTTCCAAGACCTCCGCCCGCCGCATCGCCATGTCCATCGCCAATTCGCCGCTGGTGAAGACCGCCTTTGCCGGCGAAGACGCCAACTGGGGCCGCGTCGTCATGGCGGTCGGCAAGGCCGGCGAGCCGGCGGACCGCGACAGGCTCTCGATCTGGTTCGGCAGCATCCGCGTCGCCCACAAGGGCGCGCGCGATCCTGCCTATGACGAGGCCGAGGTTTCCGCCGTGATGAAGAAGCCGGAAATCACGCTCCGCGTCGCGCTCGGCCTTGGGCAGGGCAAGGACCGCGTGCTGACCTGCGACCTCACCAAGGACTATGTGGCGATCAACGGCGATTATCGGTCATGACTGTCTTTGCTGTGTGCCTTGACGGTCCCTTAACAGCGCTCTGAGAGATTGGGGAGGCGGAACGTGAGGGTCGTTCTGGTGGCTGCCTGCGCGCTGATCGATCCGGACGGGCGGGTGCTGCTGGCCCAGCGCCCCGAAGGCAAGCCGATGGCGGGGCTCTGGGAGTTTCCCGGCGGCAAAGTGGAAAACGGCGAACGCCCGGAGGATTGCCTGATGCGCGAGTTGAAGGAGGAGCTGGGCATCACCGTCCGCGAGCCCTGCCTCGCGCCGCTGACCTTCGCCAGCCATAGCTATGACGATTTCCACCTGCTGATGCCGCTCTATGCCTGCCGGCGCTGGGAGGGCACCGTGATGCCGATGGAGCGGCAGGAACTCGCCTGGGTCCGCGCCGGCCGCCTGCGCGATTACCCGATGCCCGCGGCCGACGAGCCGCTGATCCCGCATCTCCAGGCCCTGCTGAACTGAACGGGAAAGCCCCTGACATGCAGCCGACGACCCTGACGAGGACCATCGCCCGCCGGCTGCGCAGCTTTCGCCGCGACGACAGCGGCGGGACGGCTATCGAATACGCTCTCATCGCCGCCGGCGTCGGCGCCTGCATCGTCGCCACGATCTGGAACCTCGGCGAGACCGTGAACACCACGTTCTTCGAGAAGCTCGGCAGCATGTTCTGAGCGTATCGCCGCCGGCTACATCATTGCCCGGCAATCAGCGGCCGGCCTTGTCTCCCGCCGGCCATTCACGGGCATTCAGCGCATCGGCAAGGCGGGTCTGTGCCGAGCCGGGCTTGAGCGGCTTCTGCTGGCTCGCATCCGGCGCCCATCCCGAGAGCCAGACGATGTCGAATGTCGCGCGGAAGCGTCCGTCCGCATCCGTGAAACGCTCGCCATAAATCTCCATCATCCGCGCAAGCGTGGCGCGCCGCAGCGGCTTGCGCCGGCGCTCCACCAGCATGTTGGTCGCGCCCATGGCGCGCAAATCAGCCATCAGGCCGAGCGGCGAGCGGTAGCGCACCACGACACGGTCGAGATCGGCTACCGGCAGCGCGAAGCCGGCGCGCTGAAGCAGCGCCCCGAGTTCTCGCACGTCCGCAAATGGCGCGACACGGGGCGAAACGCCGCCCTCCACCTCGGCTTCCGCCTGGGCAAACGCCTGCCGCAACTCGGTCAGCGTTTCCCCGCCAAGCATGGCGGCGAGAAACAGGCCGTCCGGCCGCAGCGCCCGGCGGGCCTGCACCAGCGCGCCGGGAAGGTCGTTCACGGTCTGCAATGCAAGCGCCGAGACGATGAGATCAAGGGAGCCTGCCGCGAAGGGCAGCGCCTCCTCGTCCGCACGGACATGAAGCCCGCCCGGCGCGGCGGAATGCGGCAGACGGTCCGCCGTGATCACCGTTCCGACATTTCCGGCGGCGTCCACGGCGCCGCGCAGCAGCGCCGGCAGCGCGCCGAAAACAGCCGCCCGGTCGAACCGGCGCAGCACGGCGGCGAGGCGCTCCCGCAGATCGTCCGCCACCCGCTCCATCAGGAACGCCGCACACCCCGCCTGTAGCGCCCGCGCCTGCCGCCGCAGCAGCAGCGCACGGTCGAAAATCACCGGATGATCCGGCTTCACTGACACAGGCGAAGAAGACGACGAGACCGACATGGCGGGACCTTAGCCTTCCGGACCTCGCAACGCGAGGCGGCTGGCCGCTCCCGGCTCCGCCGCCCCCTTCCCATCCCCGGCAGATGCCGTAGCATCCCGCCATGGCGAGGGATGTGGAAGCAACAACGCCCGGCGATCCGGCGATTCACGGCCTGCGCCGGCGGCTCGGGCTTTGGGGCGCGGCCCTGCGCCACGGCGGCACGGCCGCCTGCGCCGCCGCGCTGGACATTGCGCTGCCGCGGCAATGCCCCGCCTGCCGGGACGCCATCGCCACGGAAGGCGTCTGCCCCGCCTGCTGGTCCGCCCTCGCCTTCATCCGTCCGCCCTATTGTGAACGGCTCGGCATCCCCTTTGTCTATGATCCCGGCCCCGGCATCCTTTCAGCGGAAGCCATCGCCGCGCCGCCGGCCTTCCATCGCGCCCGCGCGGCGCTGCGTTTCAACGATACGGCGCGGCAGCTCGTCCATTCGCTCAAATATGGCGACCGGAGCGACCTTGCGCCCCTGTTCGGGCGGTGGATGGCCCATGCCGGCGCGGAATTGCTGGCCGGGTCGGACCTGCTGATCCCCGTGCCGCTGCACTGGCAGCGCCTCTGGGCCCGGCGTTTCAACCAGTCCGCCGCGCTGGCCCATGCGGGCGGCCGGACGGCAGAGCGGCCGGTCGCGACGGACTTGCTGCGCCGGGCGCGCCCAACCGCCCATCAGACCGGGCTGACCCGGGAGGAGCGCGCGGCCAATGTGCAGGGCGCCTTTACCGTTCACGCCGAGGCGCGCGGCAGAATCGCCGGCCGGCGGGTGCTGCTGGTCGACGATGTGCTCACCACCGGCGCGACGGCGGATGCCTGCGCCCGCGCCCTGCTCCGCGCCGGCGCAGCGCAGGTCGATCTGCTGGTATTTGCACGGGTTGTCGCCCCCGCAGACGGACTTATATAAAAAAACTGTCATTTCCGGAGCGTGCTCATGCCGCCTATCGATATCTACACGACGACCTATTGTCCCTATTGCATTCGCGCCAAGGCATTGCTCACGCGCAAGGGCGTGGCGTTCAACGAAATCAACCTCGACGACGATCCGCTACGCCGGCGCGAGATGATCCAGCGCGCCAATGGCGGGCGCACCGTGCCGCAGATCTTCATCGGCGACCGGCATGTCGGCGGCTGCGACGACATCCATGCGCTGGATGCCGCCGGCGGCCTCGACCCACTGCTCGCCGGGCAGGCCAGCCCGGCATGACCAGACCCCAGCACACCGGCGGCGCTTTCACGGTCGGCCTCGTCGGCATGCGCTCGACCTTCTCGCCCCCCGAGAATCTCGACGCCGCAGCGAAGCTGATCGCCGAAGCCGCGGCCGGCGGCGCGGATTATGTGCAGACGCCGGAAATGACCAACATCATGTCGCTGCGCCGCGAACAGATGCTGGAAGTCATCACGCCGGAAGACAACGACATCACGCTCGCCGCCGCGCGCGAGCTTGCCCGCAAGCACCGCATCCATCTGCATCTCGGCTCGCTGGCGATCCGCCTCGCCGGCGAGAAGATCGCCAATCGCGGCTTCGTCATCGACCCCGCGGGGGAGATCGTCGCACGTTACGACAAGATCCATATGTTCGACGTCGATCTCGCCAACGGCGAGAGCTATCGCGAATCCCAGAACTACCGGCCCGGCGAACTCGCGGTCGCGACCGACCTGCCCTGGGGACGCCTCGGCCTGACCATCTGTTACGACCTGCGCTTTCCGGCGCTCTATCGCGCGCTGGCGGAATCCGGCGCATCCTTTCTGTCCGTCCCGGCCGCCTTCACCCAGCAGACCGGCGAGGCGCACTGGCATATCCTGCTGCGCGCCCGCGCCATCGAGAACGGGGCTTTCGTGTTTGCCGCCGCGCAGGGCGGCCTGCATGAGAACGGCCGCGCCACTTACGGCCATTCGCTGGTGGTCGACCCCTGGGGTCGCGTGCTGGCCGAGGGCACGGACGCACCGGGCGTCACGCTGTGCAAGGTCGATCCGGCGGAAGTTGCCGCCGTCCGCGCGCGCGTGCCTTCGCTCCAGAACGGCCGGCGGTTCGAACTCGTGACGCCGATGGCCGAACCCACCCATCTTCACGCGGTGGATTCCCAGGCATGATCAAATACGCCCTGCGCTGCGCGAAGGGTCACACCTTCGAAAGCTGGTTCGCCAATTCGGAAGGTTATGACGCACAGGCCGCGCGCGGTCTCGTCACCTGCCCCGCCTGCGGCTCGGCCAAGGTGGAAAAGGCGATCATGGCGCCAACGCTCGGCGCCGGCACCCGCAAGCGCTCATCCCGGGCAAAGCCACCGGCCCCGGCCGCCGCCGAGGCGGGCGTGGCCGCACCGATGGCAATGCCGGCGCCCATGGAAGCCGAGCTGCGCAGCAAACTGAAGGAACTGCGCGAGCACCTGACGCAACATTCGGAGAATGTCGGCCGCCGCTTCAAGGAAGAGGCGCGGAAGATTCACTACGGCGAATCCGAAGCGCGTTCGATCTATGGCGAAGCCACGCTGGAAGATGCCAAGGCCCTGCACGAGGAAGGCATCGACATTCATCCGCTGCCGATTCTTCCCGAAGACCATAACTAGGCTGCCGTTGCAGCGCCTGATTCGCATGCGGATCAAGCGTCATGCGCGTTCGTGTGATTGTCCTGTTTCGTTCGCAAAGAACGAATCAGGACGGCGCGTTTCACCGCTTCGCGAATCTCTCCAAAGCCTTAAAGTCCGCATGCGGCGGGCATTTCTTGTCCGCGTCGCGGCCACAGGCATGGATGCCGCACATTCCGGCGTTGCGATTCGCCTCGGCACCCACATGCCGCAAACGTGCAGCCTGTCGGCATTTCATGCGTATCGCCTCGTCCCGCGTGCGCGTTCCGTTCTCAGGGAACGAATCGGGACGGTGTTCTCAGCGGCGTTTCGTTTCTGAAGAAAGGCTTTACCGACATCGCTAACGGCCAGCTAACACACGCTGGCGGTACCGCTCTAGCTGCATCCGCGCATGTGATTTTTGCTCTCGATTCGCGCGATCATGCCACGCGCCGTTGAACCCTGAATGTGCCGCATCCGTTCCCCTGGAACGAATCGAGGCCGGTGGAATCGACGCAGCGCGAATCTGAACAAATGCTTTCCGTCGCCATCATGCGGCGACAACTTCAGTGCGCGCGGATCAGCAGCAGCACGCCAACAACCACCATGACGATGCCGAGGGCTTCGCGCAGGCTGGTCCGCTGCTTGAAGACCAACAGGCTCATGGCCTGCGCGAACAGCACCTCCACCAGCGCGAGGGTGCGCACGCTGGCGGCGGTGGCCAGCGCGAAAGCCAGAAACCAGAATTGCGACGCGGCGGCGCCCGTGAAGCCCGCCAGCAGGGAGCGCCGCCATGCGACGGCAATCGCCCGCAGCACTTGCGGAGAGCGCACCAGCAGATAAACCGACAGCAGTGTGGCCTGCAAAACCAGCCCCACCGCCAGGGTGAAGGTGGCGGCCATCACGAATCCGACATCGCCCAGCGTGAGGATCCCACCACGAAATCCGACGGCGGACATTGCGAACAATCCGCCCGCCAGCAAGCCCAGCAGCGTCGGCGTGACGCTGCCGGCGGCACCGTCGCGAGACGCGCGGAAGGACATGACAAAAACGCCGGCGGTCGCGATCAGGATCGCTGCGATCATCATCGGCGAGAGCAGGTCGCCGAGAAAGACGAAGCCGAACACCGCGACCTGGATCGGCTCGGTTTTCAGATAGGCCGTCGTCACGACGAAGGAGCGACTGTTCATCACCGCCAGCATCAGCGCAGTCGCGACGATCTGCGTAAGCGCCCCGGCCAGCACCCACGGCCAGAAGGCGGCCGGCGGTACAGGCAACGTCTGGCCGGACATGGCCAGCACGCCGGCCAGAAAGATCAGCGCGAAAGGAAAGCCGAACAGGAAGCGCACATGGGTCGCGCCGACCGTGCCGAGTTCGGCGGTGAGGCCGCGCTGCATGACATTGCGCGCCACCTGCCCGCCGGCGGCGATCAGCGTGAAGGGAATCCAGAGCCAGGAAGGGTCCACCGCGTCGGACTCCGGCAGATCAATGGAGGAGGATCAGAGGAGGAAGATCAGTGGGCGATCAATGGAAGATCACAAAGCCGCCGGCTTCACCGCCGCCAGCATATAGTTCACATCCATGTCGGACGAGAGCTTCCAGCGGTCGCCCAGAAGATCATAGACCACGCCGGACTGTTTCACGACATGGAGCCCGCCCTTCTCGATGGCGATCTCCAGTTCGTTCGGCGTCACGAATTTGTCCCACTGGTGCGTGCCGCGCGGCAGCCAGCCCAGCACATATTCCGCACCGACGATAGCCAGCGCAAAACTCTTGACCGTACGGTTCAGCGTTGCCGCCACCATCAGGCCACCGGGCTTCACCATCTCGGCGCAGCGGCGCATGAACAGAGCCTGATCCGCGACATGCTCGACCACTTCCATCGCCAGCACGATGTCGAAGCGCTCGCCGGCATCCGCCAGCGCCTCCGCGGTCGTCGCGCGATAGTCGATGGACAGGCCCGAGCGCTCGGCGTGAAGGCTTGCAACGGCGATGTTGGTCTCCGAGGCATCCGCCCCGACCACCGCCGCGCCGAGCCGCGTCAGCGGCTCGCAGAGCAGCCCGCCGCCACAGCCGATATCGAGCAGCCGCAGGCCGCTCAGCGCATCGAGCGCCTTCACGTCGCGGCCGAATTGCGCGCAGGCCGCTTCCTTGACGAAGGCCAGCCGCACAGGATTGAACTTGTGCAGCACGCCCATCTTGCCGCGCGGGTCCCACCAGGTATCGGCAAGCCGCGAGAACCGCGCGACCTCGGCCTCGTCAACGGTGGTAGCAGTGTGTGCCGCTGCGCTCATGCCCGATCCTCGTCCATCCCCTCACAGATATCGGCGCGGGCGTGGACTGGCAACGCGGACGCAGCACCAACGCCATCCGACACCGGCATTTCCTCGCAACGATGCGGATTAGCTAGAACATAACAAGAACAATCAGATGCGCGGCGGAGACCGGAAAATCCATCCCGAGGCCGCCGGATGCGACCACTCCGGCGGGCGGCTGGATTCGTCGGCGAGCCATCGTAAAGCGGGCAGCGCACCACCCGCCGCCACGGTTGCAGCCACCCGGCGCCGCCGGTATGAAGAGCCGCCTTTCGCGAATGAGCGAATTAGCGGTTTCGCCTTGTCCCGCCCGCCCGGAGAGTTGTCAGCCCGCCATGGCCCGCCTCGTGATGAAGTTCGGCGGAACATCCGTCGCCGATATCGACCGCATCCGCAACGTCGCCCAGCACGTCAAACGCGAGTTCGATGCCGGGCATGACGTCGCCGTGGTGGTCTCGGCCATGGCCGGCAAGACCAACGAACTCGTGGCGTGGTGCCGCGATGCATCGCCCTTCCACGATGCGCGGGAATACGATGCCATTGTCGCCTCCGGGGAGCAGGTCACGTCCGGCCTGCTCGCCATCGCGCTTCAGGCGCTCGACATTCCGGCGCGCTCCTGGCAGGGCTGGCAGATCCCGATCGAGACTTCGGGTGTTCATGCCTCGGCGCGCATCCTCGGGATCAATGGCGAAGAGCTTGTCCGCCGCTTCGGAGAGCGCCGCGAGGTCGCGGTCGTCGCCGGCTTCCAAGGCATCCATACGCCGACCGGGCGGATCACCACGCTGGGGCGCGGCGGGTCGGACACGTCCGCCGTTGCCATCGCGGCCGCCATCGGCGCGGAGCGGTGCGATATCTATACGGATGTCGACGGTGTCTACACCACGGACCCGCGCGTCGTGCCCAAGGCGCAGCGGCTTAGCAAAGTCGCTTACGAGGAGATGCTGGAACTCGCCTCCCTCGGCGCCAAGGTGCTACAGGTGCGCTCCGTGGAACTGGGCATGGTTCACAATGTCCGGGTGTTCGTGCGCTCCAGCTTCGACAAGCCGGAAGACATTGATCCGCATGGCGCGCCGCCCGGCACGCTGATCTGTAGCGAGGAAGAAATCGTGGAACAGCAAGTCGTCACCGGCATCGCCTTTTCCAAGGATGAGGCGCAGGTTTCCCTGCGCCGCGTGCAGGACAAGCCGGGCGTGGCGGCGGCGATCTTCGGTCCGCTCGCCGAGGCCAACATCAACGTCGATATGATCGTGCAGAACGTGTCGGCGGACGGCAAGACCACCGACCTCACCTTCACCGTGCCGGCGGCGGATTATGCCCGCGCCAGCGCCGTGCTGGAAAAGGCCAGGGGCGACATCGGCTATGAGCGGCTGGACGGCGCCACGGAAGTGTCCAAGGTCTCGGTGATCGGCATCGGCATGCGCAGCCACGCCGGCGTCGCAGCGGAAGCGTTCAAGGCGCTGGCGGAGCGCGGGATCAACATCCGCGCCATCACCACATCGGAGATCAAATTCTCGGTGCTGATCGACGCCGCCTATACGGAGCTGGCCGTGCGCACTCTGCACAGCCTCTACGGGCTGGACAAATAAGACAGGCGTAAACGCGCCTCCTACCC
>Ga0182740_1002434_pt1 | contig 11386 bp, 8 predicted proteins | sample eDN5th37CKraftBY_FD_128872 | JGI IMG/M metagenome (GOLD analysis project Ga0182740, IMG submission 128872) | Enriched backyard soil microbial communities from Emeryville, California, USA - eDNA 5th pass 37_C Kraft BY (version 2) (version 2) | ecosystem: Environmental > Terrestrial > Soil >...
TCGGCGCCAAGCCCTTCGGCAATGCGCGCGCCTTCGGCCATCCAATGGGCCTCGCGGCCGGCAAGCTGCATGACGAAGGGGCGCGCGTGGGCGAACGCCGTACGCCGCAGAACGTCCGGCCGCTCGCGCACCAGCTCTTCGCTGGCTATCATCTCGGAGACGACGTAGCCGGCGCCACAGTGTTGCGCTGCCTGCCGGAAGGGCAGATCAGACACGCCCGACATCGGGGCGAGCAGCACTCGGCTCGCAATTTCCGCCCGACCGATCGTCAGGCCGGACGCACGATGTGGCGCCACGGGGGGAGTACCCACCGCCGCCCTGCCCAGCTTGTCGTCCGGTCGCCCGTTCATTGCCTGCCCTGTTTTTGAGCAAGATTACACCTTGCCCAATAATCAATCAAACTAGAGAAGGGCGAAGGCCTTCGCAAGTGCGAAATTGCGCTGCAACCCGCGCCCATTGCATAGGTCCGGCGGCAAGCCTATGACCGTTGGCATTTTAGTGGGGGATTCGATTCGGCTTTGCTGGCGCACGCACAAATCCGGGGACAGGAGCCGTGTCAACCGTAGCCATTGTCGTTGCCGCCGGCCGTGGCAGCCGGGCCGGCACCACGAGCGGCCCCAAGCAATACGCCGACCTTGGCGGCGTTCCAATGCTGACGCGGACGCTCGAGGCGTTTGCCGGGCACCGCGGCATTGACCATGTTTTGACGGTCATCCATCCGCACGACATGCTGCGTTATCAGGCGGCGGCTCAGCGTGTCTCCGGCAAGCTGCTGGCGCCGGTGATCGGGGGCGCCAGCCGGCAGATCTCGGTCCACCACGGGCTCGAGGCCCTTCTCCAGCTCAACCCCAAGCTGGTTCTCATCCACGATGCGGCGCGGCCGTTCGTCTCGCACGCCCTGATCGACCGGGTCATCGACGCGCTGGCCACGTCCGTTGGCGCCCTGCCGGGGCTGCCGCTCGCAGATACGCTGAAGCGCGCCGATGCTGCGGGCAAGGTTGCCGGCACTGTCGATCGGGCGGGCCTCTGGCGTGCCGAGACCCCGCAGGGCTTCCGCTATCCGGAAATCCTCGCGGCCCACCGAGCCGCCGAGGCCTCCGGCCGCAACGAGTTCACTGACGACTCGAGTATCGCCGAATGGCACGGCGTCGCCTGCACACTCGTCGAAGGCGAAGCCCGCAACATCAAGATCACGAGCGCGGAGGACCTTGCCTTGGCCCAGCAGTCGTTCGGCCGCGCCGCGCCCGCCATCACCGATGTGCGCCATGGCACCGGCTTCGATGTCCACCGCTTCGGGTCCGGAGACCGTGTGTGGCTTTGCGGCGTATCCATACCGCACACGCACGCGCTCGAGGGGCATTCCGACGCCGACGTCGGCCTGCACGCGCTCACCGATGCCTTGCTCGGCGCCATCGCTGACGGCGACATCGGCCAGCATTTCCCACCGAGCGACATGCGCTGGAAAGGTGCGCGATCCGAAATCTTTCTCGCTGAGGCGACGCGACGCGTCGCGTCCGCCGGCTACCAGATCGGCAATGTGGACGTGACGATCCTCTGCGAGGCACCGCGGATCGGGCCGCACCGCGATGCCATGCGCACGGAGATTGCGCGCATCCTCCGCATCGATGCCGGCCGCGTCGGCGTCAAGGCGACGACGACGGAGACGCTCGGCTTCACGGGCCGTCGCGAAGGCATTGCAGCCATGGCGAGTGCAACGCTCATCCGGAGCGCCTGAAGTTCTCCACGCGCGCGCCGAAAGCCTCGAAGAGGCCTCACCAGAGCTTGTAGCCGAGGCGCACACCGGCGCTGGTTATGCCGCTGTTGTGCGAGCAGAGGTTCGCATTCGACATATGCGCGATGGTCGCGTAGACGGTCCAGGACTCGTTGAGCGCATATCCGAGCGACGCCGACTCGCGGAAGTTGAGCCGGCAGCCGTAGAGATCGGGAGCGCTGCCGTTCAGCGGGCCGTCGTGCCAGGCGCCACCGAAGGTCGCCTCGAAGGAAAGCCTCTCGGTGATCTTCAAATCCCAGCTGAAGCCTGCGTAAACCTGGCTCGTGTCGCCGATCGTGTTGATCGACGTCCCCACATGGACCCGCGGCCTGAACACGAAGTCAGCCACGCTGTTGTCGAAGGTGATGGCCGGGCGCCGGAACAGAAGCTCGAGATTGACGTCCGCGCCGCCCTCGGAGTGACCGGGCTCGACACTATGTGCCATCACACCGAGCCGAACCTCGTCGAGAAGCGGCGTCTGCGCTCGTGCCGGCTGGGCAGCAGCAGACATATAGATGGCCCCCACGGCCAACGTGGCGGCACCGAGCCTGCCGAACCAATGCCTAGCCTGCTCCATCGCGCGAATCCTGCGTCATCGCGGTGTTATCTCTGGCATAACGGAACGCTCTACGCATGACATCGTGAAAGCACCTTCGCAATTCGCGCAATGGCTGTGGCTCGAAGAGCACGGCCAATCCCCGATTGTGCGCAATTTTTTGCTCATCCGGCGCGCGGGCCGGATGCCTCCTCGACTTGGTGCTGCATCGGCAGCTCGATGATGAAGGTCGCCCCGATGCCGGGCTGGCCGTCGGCGTCGATCGAACCACCGTGCCGCTCGACGATCTTGCGCACCGTCGCGAGGCCCACCCCCGTGCCCTCGTACTCGAGCCGCCCGTGCAGGCGTTGGAAGATCGTGAAGATCTGATCCTTGTACTTGTTGTCGAAGCCGATCCCGTTGTCCCTGATCTCGATACGCGCATGCGGGATCCGGCCACCAAGGCGCACGCCGGCGTCGGTCGAGCACGTGATGCTGATCTCGGGCTTCACATTGGGCTTGCGGAATTTGAGCGCATTGGCCAGCACGTTCTGAAGAAGCTGGCGCATCTGTGTTGCATCAGCGTCGACAGCGGGCATTGGCTCCGCCTTGATGACGGCGCCCGACTCCTCGATCCGAATCTGCAGGTCGGACAGCACGCCCGTCAGCACCTCGCCAAGCTCGACACGGGTGAATGGCTTCGCCTTGGTCGTGACGCGCGAGTAGTCGAGCAGGTCGTTGATGAGGCGCCGCATCCGGCCGGCGGCATTCTGCATACGGTCGAGGAACATGCGGCCGTCCTCGGGCAGGTCCTTGCCGTAGCGCGTGACAAGACGATCGCCGAACGCCTCGATCTTGCGCAGCGGCTCCTGCAGATCGTGCGAGGCAACATACGCGAAATCCTGAAGCTCGCGGTTCGACCGCTCGAGCTTGGCCGTGTACTCGCGCATCTGCTCGGCGTGACGCTCGCTCTCCGAAACGTCCATGCACGTGGCGATCGTTCCGCCGTTCGGCATCGGCTCGCTGACGACGGCGATCACACGCCCATCGCGCAGGTGTTGCTTGAAGGTCCGGCGCACCTTCTGATGACGAGTTTCATGGCGCTCGCTCAGAACGCGGCGTGCTTCCTCTTCGGTGTAGTTGCCGACGCTCGCGCTGTGCATCATGACATCGCTCAGGGCGACGCCCGGCTTCACGATCTCCGGCGAGAGACGGTACATCTCGAGATAGCGTCGATTGCAGATAATGAGGTGCTGATCGGGACCGTACATGGCGACGCCCTGCACCATGTTCTGCATCACCGCGTCGAGCTGCATGTGCTGAGCCGCAAACCGGGCATTCAGTTGCTCGCGGTCGGTGATGTCCTCGTGCGTGCTGAGAAGACTGCCGTCCGGCATGGGCAGGCGCAGGACCGCAATGGAACGCCCATCGGCGAGGTGCAGAACCTGCGAAAGCCTCTGCCGGAACGACGCTACGCCCTCGCGCACGAACGCCTCGCCGTCTGTGCCGCCATAGATGCCGGTTGCGACTCGCGCCTCCAGGATCTCCCTCAGCGTGGTCCCCGGCCTGATATGCTCCTGCCCGAGACCATAGATCTCGGCATAGCGGCGATTGGCAAAGACGACGCGCTGCTCGGGATCGAACAGGCAAAGACCCTGCGACATGTTGTCCAGGAGGAGGTCGAGCATCGTATTGCGCGAATGCAGCTCGCGCGTGACGCGGACGAGATCGGCCTCGCGCTGCTTGAGCTGCGTGATATCGGAACGTGTCTGGACGATCTCGCCGCTCGACGTCCGCATTTCGTTGACGAGATGCCAACGACCATCGAAGAGGCGCACCTCGGTCGGGATGCCAGGATTGCGATGGCGCTTCAGCGCAGCCGTCAGATACGCTTCCGCTGTGCGGCCCTTGAGATCGAAGCCGCCGCGGCGGATCTCTTCGGCAAGGAGCGCCTCATAGGATGCACCGCGCACGATGAGTTCGGAAACGAGCACGCGGCATTCGACATACTTCCGATTGAAGACGACGAGCTTTTCGTCGGCATCGAAGAGCGCGAAACCTTCCGCCATGACGTCGAGCGCGTGGGTCATGCGCTGGCGTGCACTAGCCGCGATCTGTGCAAACTGCACATTCAAATCCGTCACGCTGGCCGTCGGCTCGACCTCGCGAACAGTCTCGACGAGCGTGCCGCTCGGCAGGCAGGCGCGATGAACCTCGACGAGTTTCGCGCTCGCGGCGACATAGCGGAAAGTATCCTCGGCGCCGGGTACGACGCGGTCCATCGCGGCCTTCAGGCGTGTGGCGATCTGTTCATCCGACAGCTCGAGGCGCTCGAGCACGCGCCGGATCAGGTCCTGGAGATGCGCCCCCGGCACCAGTTCCTCGGGTTTGTGCCCGCGCAGGGTGCGATAGGTGTCATTGCAGGCGAGCAGCCGCAATTCCTTGTCAAACATGGCGAGGCCGACGCCCGCGCCGGCCAACAGCGCGCCGGTCGGGTCCGGGGGCACTGTATTCGCGACACGCGCGTCACGGCCGGGCATTTTCGTCTCCGACAGTGCCAACTGGCCCGACTGAGCGCTTGTCATCGCTCTCCCCCTTCGTTCGCCATCCCCACCACGGCCTGAAAAATGGCACACGGGCAATTAAGAACTTCTAAGCGAACCCCACATCGGCGGCTGAAAAGTCCGTGACCGGCGTATTCGTTGATGCGAAGGGACCCAACCGCAAGAAATAGTGTGCGTTTGGGGTGATCCTCTCGCATAACGCCGCATCCGCGGCGGGTTGACCGGGAAGTCGGACTGACTACAGGTTGCCCGGAAATTTCCGGCCCGGGCGCCGGACAGGAGCCGAAGCGCGTGAGCCTGACACCCGATCGCCGACCGCAGTTGAGGCGTCCTCTCGCGAGGGCCCGCCGAGGGCTGCTCGGCCGCTTCTTCGATGACTGGATCTGGCCGCGCTGGCGGACGCTGATCTACGCACTGGTGCTGACGGCTCTGCTGGCCGCCGTCACCGGCCTCTATCCGATGGTGATCAAGTATTCCTTCGATTCCGTGAGCAAGGGTAACTTGGCGCCGCTTCCCTGGATCCTCGTCGCGATCATCGCCGCGACCATGGTCCGCGCTATCTTGCTCTATCTGCACGCCGTGACGGCCAACCGGATCGTGCTGCGGATGACGACAGACATCCAGAAGGCTGCGTTCAAGCACCTCATCGGCGCCGACTATGCCCGCCTCACGCGAGAGACGCCGGGACACCTCGTCTCGCGCCTGACCAACGACATCCAATTCATCCAGCAGGCCGCCCAGTCCGGCCTCATCAATTCAGTGCGCGACGGCCTCTCGATCATCGCCCTTGCCATCGCGATGATCCATCTCGACTGGGTGATGTCGCTGGTCGTGCTTGGCATCTATCCGCTTGCCATTCTGCCGATCATGGCGCTCGGCCGGCGACTGCGCCGTGTCGCCAAGCAGACCCAGGCCCAGGTCGGCGACATGACATCGCTGCTGACCGAGAAGCTCTCGGGCGCCCGCCTGATCAAGACCTATCGCCTCGAAAGTTATGCCGCCCAGCGCATGCATGCGAGCTTCGAGCGTATTCTCGCGCTGCGCATGAAGGCGGTGCGCAATCGCGCCCGCCTCGACCCGATGCTCGAAGCCCTCGGCGGCTTCGCCGTTGCCGGCGTGATCGCCTTCGCCGCCTGGCGGATCGGCACGAGCGGGGCGAGCTTCGGTGATTTCATGGGCTTTGTAACCGCCATGCTCATGGCCTCGCAGCCCGTGCGCGCGCTCGGCAACATTTCGACACGCGTGCAAGAGGGCCTCGCGGCTGCCGAGCGCATTTACGAGCTTCTCGATGAGCGGCCGCGCATCGTCGATGCGCCGGGTGCGCTCCCCCTGATCGTCACGCGCGGCACCGTCCACTTCGACAAGGTGAGCTTCAGCTACGAGGACGTCGGCGCGCGCCGGACCCTCAACGATATCGATCTCGTCGTCCCGGGCGGCAGCACGGTCGCCCTTGTCGGCGCCTCGGGCTCAGGCAAGACCACGCTTCTCAATCTGGTGCCACGCCTCTTCGATGTCGATCGCGGCCGCATCCTGATCGACGGTCAGGACATTCGCGGCGTCACCGTGTCGAGCCTGAGGGCCGCGATCGCCATGGTAAGCCAGGATGTGGTCCTTTTCGACGACACGATCCGCGCCAACATCGCGCTCGGCCGCCTCGGCGCCAGCGAAGGCGAGATCGTTGCAGCCGCCCGCGCGGCAGCCGCGCATGATTTCATCATGGACCAGCCGAACGGCTATGAGACCGAGATCGGCGATCGCGGTTTGAAACTTTCGGGCGGCCAGCGTCAGCGGCTCGCGCTCGCACGCGCCATCCTGATGGACGCGCCGTTGCTGCTGCTCGACGAGGCGACGAGCGCGCTCGATTCGGAATCCGAGCGTCTCGTGCAGGAGGCGCTTGCCACCTTCTCGAGCGGGCGCACCACGCTCGTCGTTGCGCACAGGCTCTCGACGGTGCGCAATGCCGATCTCATCTGCGTGATGGAGCAGGGACGGATCATCGAGTGGGGAACCCATGCCGAGCTCGTGGCTGCCGGAGGCAGCTACAGCCAGCTCCTGCGCATGCAGTTCGGCGATGCGGCAACTGTCGAGACCGAGCAGCCGACCCGTGCCGAGACCGAGTTGCCGGCATCGCTAGCGCGCAGCGGATACTGATCGCTCATCGACCCTCGGAGTTCGCACGCGGCAGCCGCCCCAGCCAACCTTGTTTGCGAAAGCTCGCGACCAACATTTCAGGGTCGTAGATCGTATCCAGCCATTCGGCGAACGGCATCGGCGATCGTGCGTCGTACTCGAGGTACTGATCGAAAAGGTGATCGAGGATGCCGGTTTTTGTGAGCCGGATATGACCGTAGCGCAGCGAGAGCTGACGGCGCGCCTCGGCAACCGGAACATTTTCCCGCAAGATCAGATAGAGCGTACAGAAGAGGCCGGTGCGATCGGAGCCCGACTTGCAATGAACGAGCGTTGGCCGGTCAATGGCCTCGATCGCGGCGCGCATGGCTGCAATATCGTGGCGCGGCGGGGCGGCCCGCGATCTCAGCCTCAAATCGACGAGTTCCAACCCGAGGCGGGCGCACGTCTCCTTTTCGAGCCAGTAGCCGCCGTACGGCTCCTCGCCGCGCAGATTGATGACACGCCGGACCCCGCGCTCTGCCGCCGCACGCAAATGGCGTGGCGCCGGCTGCGCCGATCGCCACAAGCCATCCCGCACCTGATGGAGGTTGCCGTAGACTTCGCGAATGAAACCGTAGTCAATAAGCCAAAGGTCGAGGTGATGCACTGCATGGCCGAACCGGCGCACCAGCCACGAGGGCAAGGCCGCCCCGACACTCGCCTGCCATGCGCGAAAGTTTTGGCGAAAGCGGCGCCGCCGTTCTCTTGCGAGCTTTCCCATCAGCAACCGCAACGACCCTTTCGTCACATCCGGCGCGAGCCGCGGAACGAAAACCCGCGTCATCACGCCGGCTTTTCCGCAACCCCGACTCCCTCACCCCTTGGCGAACGTCCATATCGCCTGTATCGATGACAGGCAAATGCGACTGCGGTCGCCCTGCTGGCGATGCCGCCGCAGGGCTGGCGGAAGGGGCGCCGAGCGCGGCGATATGGCACCGGACGGGTTGGCCGTTTGCGTCTAAAGGGACCGACCGCATCGGTATCGGGCTCTATTCACGGGGCAGCTCCAAAGTACGCGAGCGCCCGGTGCATCGGGCGGCCGCATCATTGCTAAGGCGCCCCGCGTCTGGAGTGTCACGGTTGCAGAACGATGTTCCGGCAAGATTGGGGCGCGAAGACCGGTGCCGACGCGCACCGATGCCACTGTCTTCTTTTTACCCGAGGCCCGGCCTCGGCCTGAGGAGCACACGAGCATGAGCAGCCAGGCGGCACTCGGCGGAACTCCGCCACTGCCCCTCGCTCTGCGCACGTACCGCGCCGCGATGTCGCTCGCACGTCCGGCGCTATGGCTGCTCCTGCGCCGTCGGGCGGAGCGCGGCAAGGAAGACGGCATGCGCCGCTCCGAGCGCTACGGCATTGCCGGCATTCCCCGCCCCGATGGCGATCTCCTCTGGCTGCACGCGGCGAGCGTCGGCGAGACCAATGCCGTGCTTCCGTTGATCGAGCGCCTGCTTGCTGCCCGCGCCAATCTGACCGTGCTCCTCACCACCGGTACCGTTACATCGGCCGGGCTCGCGGCCAAGCGGCTGCCGGCGCGGGCCCTGCATCAATACCTGCCGCTCGATTCGGCTCCCTACATGCGCCGCTTCCTCGATCACTGGCGCCCGACCGTGGCCGTACTTACTGAGCAGGAGATCTGGCCTAATCTCATTCTCGAGGCGCACGCGCGCGGCATCCGGCTTGCGCTCATCAACGCCCGCATGTCCGTGCGCAGCCTCGCGCGCTGGCAGGGCAAGCCCAATGTCGCCAAGGCACTCTTCGGCCGGCTCGATGCCGTGCTCGCCCAGAACGATCAGCTCGCGCGGGCGCTGGCCTCCCTCGGCGCACTCAACGCCGCAGCGGTCGGCAATCTCAAGCTCGACGCCCCACTCCTGCCGATTGACGAGGCGGCCGCGACCGCTCTCAGCGCTGCGCTCGCGGGGCGCCAGCGGTTTGTTGCGGCAAGCACGCACGCCGGTGAGGATGCCGTTGTCGCCAAGGCTCACCGCCTCATACGTTCGGATTTTCCGGATCTCTGCACGATCATCGCGCCGCGTCATCCACATCGCGGACCGCAGATCGCGGCCGAACTTGCTGCGGCCGGCCACACCGTCGCCGTACGCTCACGTGGCGAGCTGCCGAACGCCGGCACCGATATCTATATTGCGGACACGATCGGCGAACTCGGCACGCTCTACTCGGTGGCGCGCATTGCCTTCATCGGCGGCTCGCTCATCGACCGCGGCGGACAGAACCCCATCGAGGCCGTCCGTCTTGGCGCCTCAGTGCTCGTCGGCCCCCATAGATCGAGCTTCTCCGACATTTATGAGCCGCTGCTTACTGCCGGGAGCGCCATCGAGGTCCGCAGCGCCGAAGACGTGGCGCGTCAGATCACGGCATGGCTGCAGGATCCGACGAGCCGCGATGCCATCGCCGCCACTGCCAGCCTGACACTCGAGCAGCTATCGGGCGGTCTCGAGCGCACGACGCAGGCCATCATCGCCATGTTGACCCAGCGGCCGCAGAGCCCTTAAGCGTGCCCGGCCTCGCTATGGAGATGTGAGAGCTCGACACCGATCTTGGACAGCGCGCGCACGTACTTGAGCTCGAGATCGGTATCGAAGATCAGATCGCGGTCGGCCGGGCAGTGCAGCCAGCCATTGGCACCGATCTCCGCCTCGAGTTGCCCAGGCGCCCAACCGGCATAACCGAGGGCGAGCACGGAGCGACGTGGCCCTTGCCCGGCGGCCATGGCCTTCAGGATCTCGATCGTCGCCGTCAGGCAAATGCCATCGCCAATCGCGAGCGTCGCTTCCTCGGCAAAGTAGTCGTTCGTATGGAGAACGAAGCCACGCTCCGTCGAGACCGGACCGCCGTTCAGGACACTCTGCTCGAGAAAGGTGTCCGTGCCCCCATCGCCAAGTCCTAGCTGCTCGACAAGATCGCCGAGCGAAACGTCAGGCGAGCGCTGATTGACGATGAGCCCCATGGCGCCCTCGGCCGAGTGGGAGCACATATAGATTACCGAGCGGCGGAACCGCCGGTCGCCCATCGTCGGCATGGCAACGAGAAGCTGACCGCTGAGGTAGCTCGAGCCCGAGACGCGGCGTTTGCGTGCCTGATCCATCACGGCAGATTAGCGCTTGCTGCGGCAGTATGTGAAGCTGTGATTTCTACTGAGGCCGCCGTCGGGTATCGTCCTCGCGTTGAAAGTGCGTTGCGATCTTGGATGCACCGAAACTTGATCCACCGAGAGCAGAACGTCACTTCACATCGTGAGCACTCTCGCTAGGATCCGGCACCTGTGGAGGCCAAAGTGCGTCGTTTTCTACCGATCGTTGCCGCGGGTATGCTGTCCTGCAGTCTGCTTCAGGAGGCTGCCGCGGATTCTCCGCCGCTTGCCTCGCCATGGGCCGAGCAGCAGTTCGCGCGTGCGCGCCTCATTGCCGGCGGCCGCGTGACGGACGCGCCGCCGGGAACGATCGCCGCCGGCATCGAGATCGAGCTCGCGGACGGATGGAAGACGTACTGGCGCAATCCCGGATCTTCGGGCGTGCCTCCCCTGTTCGACTGGTCGGCGACATCGAATCTTGCATCTGCCGAAGTGCGCTATCCGGCGCCAGCGCGATATGGCGATCGCGGCGGTGACACCATCGGCTACAAGCACCGCCTCATTTTCCCACTCCTCGTGCGGCCGGCCGATCCTCAGCGCGGGGTCCCCCTCGACGTGTCGATCGAATTTGGCGTCTGCAAGGACATCTGCATACCCATGCAGACGCATCTCACGCTCACTATTCCGCCCGAAGCCGGGAAGGATCCCGTCGCCGGCGATCTTGGGAGCGCGCTCGACCGCGTGCCCCGCCCGCTCAGCGCGCGCCGCCCCTCGGACCCCAAGCTCGGCAAGGCGACAGTCGTGCTCGACGGCGATAAGCCGGTGATCCGGCTCGACGCCACCTTCCCAGGCGGGGCTGAAGGCGCAGACATTTTCATCGAGGTCCCGGACGGACTTTGGATTCCCATGACCCGGCGCGATGGCGCCCCGAAGGGCGACACCGCGAAGTTCGTCGTCGACCTGACAGAGGCGGACATCGCCGATCTCAAAGGCAAAACCGCGCGCATTACGCTCGTCTCGCCGCGCGGACAGTCCGAAACGTCACTCCGCCTCGAGTAAGCGTAATTTTCCCGGTCGCGGCGTGCTTGCGCTCATGGGGGACGCAAGATATGTTCCGCGCGCCGTTCGACCTGCGCTTTCCACGGGGCGCGGGTGGCGGCTCCGGAGAGGTGGCAGAGTGGTCGATCGCGCCGCACTCGAAATGCGGAGTACGGGTAACCGTACCGGGGGTTCGAATCCCTCCCTCTCCGCCA
>Ga0182740_1002437_pt1 | contig 11363 bp, 9 predicted proteins | sample eDN5th37CKraftBY_FD_128872 | JGI IMG/M metagenome (GOLD analysis project Ga0182740, IMG submission 128872) | Enriched backyard soil microbial communities from Emeryville, California, USA - eDNA 5th pass 37_C Kraft BY (version 2) (version 2) | ecosystem: Environmental > Terrestrial > Soil >...
AAGAACCTGTTCCTCACGCAGGAACGGACGATGACGCGCAAGCTGCAGGAAGCGCTGCTCGCCGTCTGGCTGGAGCAGAAATTCACCAAGACGCAGATACTCGAGCTTTATCTCAACCGCGTCTATTTCGGCGCCGGCGCCTATGGCATCGAGCAGGCCTCGCAGCGCTATTTCGGCAAATCGGCAAAGCAGATCAATGTCGCCGAAGCCGCCCTGCTCGCCGGTCTGGTCAAGTCGCCGTCGCGCCTGGCGCCGACCCGCAATTACAACGCTGCGGAAAAACGCGCCCGCATCGTGCTGGCGGCCATGTCCGAACTGCATTTCATTTCGTCCGCCAACGAGAAGCAGGCGATCGCCTCGCCGCCGCGCATCGTCGCCCAGGCGAACAACGGCTCGGGCAATTACGTCGCCGACTGGGTGATGGATGCGGTCAACGATTCCATCGGCCATGTCGAGGAAGACGTCGTCGTGCAGACGACCATCGACGCCGCGTTGCAGGCCGACGCCGAGAAGGCCGTGGCCGCCGAATTCGCCAAGACCGCCAAGGGTGGCGCCTCGCAGACCGCGCTGGTGTCGATGACGCCGGACGGCGCCGTGCGCGCGCTGATCGGCGGCCGCGACTATGCCGAAAGCCAGTTCAACCGCGCGGTCGATGCCAAGCGCCAGCCCGGATCGGCCTTCAAGCCCTTCGTGTATCTCACAGCGCTGGAGCGCGGCCTGACGCCGGACACGGTGCGCGTCGATGGCCCGATCAAGATCAAGGGCTGGCAGCCGGAGAACTACGAGCACAAGTATCAGGGGCCGGTGACGCTGACGCGGGCGCTCGCCATGTCGCTCAACACCGTGTCGGTGCGGCTGACGATGGAGGTCACGCCGATGGCGGTGATCCGCACAGCGCACCGGCTCGGCATCTCCTCGAAGCTGGAACCGAACGCGTCGATTTCGCTCGGCACCTCGGAAGTGTCGCCGCTCGAATTGACCGGGGCCTACGCCACCTTCGCCAATGGCGGCTACGCGGTGATGCCGCATGTCATCGAACGCATCAGCACCACCGCCGGCAAGGTGCTCTATGTGCGCAACCGGCAGGCGCTCGGCCGCATCGTCGATGCCCGCTACATCGGCATGATGAACCAGATGATGCAGGAGACGCTGACCATCGGCACGGCGCACAAGGCCGAACTGCCGGGCTGGCCCGCCGCCGGCAAGACCGGCACCAGCCAGGATTTCCGCGACGCCTGGTTCGTCGGCTACACCGCGCATCTCGTCACCGCGGTCTGGCTCGGCAACGACGACAACACGCCGATGAAGAAGGTGACCGGCGGCAGCCTGCCGGTCGAGATCTGGAGTCGCTATATGCGCGACGCACATCAGGGCGTGCCGGTCGCCGGTCTGCCGAGCGTGCCATCCACCGGCTTCTTCGGCGGGCTGTTCGGCGGCGGCGATGCCGCGCCGCCCCCGCCGCCGTCGCAGGGCGTGCCGATGTCGCAGGCGCCGGTGCCGCCCGGTTCGGTGCCGATGGCCAATGCCGAGCGGCAGACCGCCGGCAGCGGCAGCCTCGATGGCTGGCTGCTCAACAATCTGTTCGGCAGCCGGCGCTAGCCCGCGCCACGGTCTATTTGTGGTGATGCAGCGCGGCGTTGCGCTTGCGCAGATCGCGCGTCGCCACCCAGATGACGAGGGTCGCCACGCCCATGAAGGCCACACCGGCAGCGAGCGGCCAGGCATCGTGACCCAGCAGCAAGCCGACCATCGCGCCGCAGATGGCGGCCAGAGTCTGCTGCACGAAACCGAACAATGACGACGCGGCGCCAGCGCGCTCGGGAAACGGCGTCAGCGCGCCTGCGATCGACTGCGGCAGCACCATGCCGAGTCCGGCGAGATAGACCGACACCGGAATGACGATGGACAGCGACGATGCACTGCCGATGGCGACCGAGGCCACCATCCCGAGACCGCCGACGGCAGCGCACGCACCGCCGACACCCAGCACACCGTCCAGACCGAGCTTACCGACGATGCGCGCGGCGATGAACGAGCCGATGAGAAAGCCGCTGGAGCCGATGGCGAAGACGAAGCCGAACTGGAACGGCGTCAGGCCATAGAGTCCCTGCAGCACGAAGGCGGCCCCCGACAGCCAGGCAAACAGCCCGGCATAAATCGTCGAGCACATGGCGAGATAGGCAAGATATACGGGGTTGCGCGCGACGATGCGATACGACGCCCAGATCGACGCCATCGAGATGCGCTCCGCGGCGCGCTGCTTGAGCGTCTCCGGCAACAGGAACCAGACGACGGCGACCATCGCCGCACCGGCCACGGACTGCGTGACGAAGATACCGCGCCAGCCGAAGGCCGATTGCATGATACCGCCGACGACAGGCGCCACCACCGGCGCCAAAGCCATGACCGCGCCGATCACCGACATTTCGCGGCCGGCGCGGTTGCCGGAAAACAGGTCGCGCACCACGGCGCGCGCCAACACGATGCCACCCGAGCCGCCGATCGCCTGAACGAAGCGCGCGGCGATCAGCGTCTCGATACTCGGCGCTACCGCGCACAATATTGTCGCCACGAAATAGATCGTCATCGCGCCGATCAGCACCGGCTTGCGGCCGTGCCGGTCGGACACCGGGCCGTAGACGATCTGGCCGACAGCGAAGCCGATGAGATAAGCCGAGATGGTAAGCTGCACCTCGGCGGTCGAGGCCGACAGTTTCTGCGCAATGTCGGGCAACGACGGCAGGTACATGTCGGTGGTCAGCGGCCCGATGGCGCTGAGCGCGGAAAGCAGCAGCGTCAGCGCAAAGGTGCCGGGGACGAGCATGAAATTTTCCTACCCCGTCATGGCCGGGCATAGCCCGCCGAAGACGGGCGTGAACGCCCTTTTGTCCCGGCCATCCACGCCTTTGTTTGGGGCCCGAGACGTGGATGCCCGGCACAAGGCCGGGCATGACGGAGTACTATAGAATGCGCTGTCGAATGGCTAGCCTTCCGCGCCATAGCGATGCAGTTCGGCGCCATGTGCATCGAGCCAGGCCTTGGCCCGCTTGAAGTCCGGGCAGATGCGCTCGACCTGACGCCAGAAGGCGCGGCTGTGGTTCATCTCGACGAGATGCGCGGCCTCGTGGGCCGCGAGGTATTCGAGCACGAAAGGCGGCGTCAGGATCAGCCGCCAGGAATAAGACAGCACGCCGGTGGTCGAGCACGACCCCCAGCGGCTCGACTGGTCGCGCACCGACACGCGGCGCAGCACGACGCCGAGCGCCGCAGCGGCGCGGCGGCTGGCGAGCGTGAGATCGTGCCGCGCCTCCTTCTTGAGGTAGTCGTGAACACGCCGGGCGATGTGCGGCTTGTCGCCGGCAACACACAGCAGCATCGCGCCGTCGTCACCGGCTTCCGTCCATACCGTGCCTCGCGCATGCGGGCGATGCACCACGCGATGCGGCACGCCGCGCAGCGGAATGGTCGAGCCGTCGGCGAACGGCACCGGCACCGGTAGACGCGCCAGCCGCGCCGCCATCCAGGCGCCATGCTTCTCGGCGAATTCGCGCGCCTGTTTAAGGCTGCCGCGCGGCGGGATGGTCAGAACCACTTCGCGGGTCGCCGACTGGATGCGCAAGGTGTAGCGCCGCGCCTTGGCGTTGCGCTTGAGCTGCACCGGGATCACTTCCTGCTCGAAGGCGACCGTGATCATCGACGGCTCGCTGGCGCGGCGGATGAACAAGGCGCGAAGAGGAAGGGACATTGGGGGGCGAGCCGGCATCAGGGAATCGGTCGGCTGTCACTCTGGCACAGCACAGGCCCGGTCGTCATTCCGGCAGGGTCCGAAGGACCGGAGCCGGAATCCAGCGGCGGATGAGGATGTGGCTGGATTCCGGGTTCGTGCCTTCAGCGCGCCCCGGAATGACGGAAATGGTTACGCCCGCTTCTTGCCGCCGCCGTGGCCACCATTGTGCGACAGCATGAAGTCGGCAATGCGCGGCTGAATCTCGGAGCGGAAGCGCGAGCCGTTGAACACGCCGTAATGGCCGACGCCGTTCTGCACGTAGTGCACCTTGTCCTCGGCCGGGATGTTCGGGCACAGCCGATGCGTCGCCTCGGTCTGGCCGAGACCGGAAATATCGTCGAGCTCGCCCTCCACGGTCATCAGCGCGACGCGGCGTATCTTACCGGGATCGACCGGCAGGCCGCGATGCGTCATCGTGCCGTTCGGCAGCGCGTGCTTGATGAACACGGTATCGACCGTCTGCAGATAGAACTCGGCCGACAGGTCCATGACGGCGAGATATTCGTCGTAGAACTCGCGGTGCTTCTGCGCCGAGTCGCCGTCGCCCTTCACCAGATGCGAGAACAGGCTGCGATGCGCCTCGAGATGGCGGTCGAGGTTCATGCTCATGAAGCCGGAGAGCTGCAGGAAACCGGGATAGACGTCGCGCATGAAGCCGGGATGCGGGAACGGCACCTTGGTGATGACGTTGCGCTGGAACCACTCGATGCCTTTACCTTCGGCGAGCTTGTTGACCGCAGTCGGATTGCAGCGCGTGTCGATCGGTCCGCCCATCAGCGTCATGGAGTGCGGCACGTAAGGATCGTCGTTGCCTTCCATGACCGACACCGCCGCCAGCACCGGCACGGCCGGCTGGCACACGGCGACGACGTGGCAATCGCCCTGCAACATGTGCAGCATCGAGATGACGTAATCGATGTAATCGTCGAGATCGAAACGGCCTTCCGACAGCGGCACGTTGCGCGCATTGCGCCACGCGGTGATGTAAACTTCGTGGTTCGGCAGGAACGCTTCAACGGTCCCGCGCAGCAAGGTCGCGTAGTGACCGGAGAGCGGCGCCACGATCAGTACCTTCGGCTGCGGCCGGCGCGGCGCGCGTTCGAATTCACGCTCGAAATGCAGCAGGCGGCAGAACGGCCGCTCCCACACGGTCTGGATCTTGACCGGGACGCGTTCGCCGCCGACCACGGTTTCCTCGATGCCCCAGTCCGGCTTGCCGTAGATGCGCGTGGTGCGCTCGAACAGCTCCGCCGCCGCCGCCACCGACTTGCCGTAGGTGGTGTGCGCGAGCGGATTGGCCGGATTGCGAAAGAACAGCTTGGTGGCGTCGGCCCAGGCGCGCGACGGATCGAGCGCGGCGTGACCCATTTCATAAAGCCAGTAGAGCGGCGTCGACAAAGCGCCACCGTTGCCGGCGGGCATGGCTGCCGCACCGTCGAATTCGCCGATCGGCATCAGTTCACCCGGCTCCTGCTGCACTGCGGCACACTGTCGCTTTTGATGGACCACGTCAACATTAGGCTCGAATCCTTGGGAACTTGTTTACAAGGGCGAAACGGTAAGATTTCCAGCGATTTACCGTGTTTATTCGCCGCTTTGCACCAGCGCGCCGTTGGTCCGGGCGCTCTCCAGCAGCCGCACGAAGGCGTAGGACGCCAATGAAAACAGCACCACGTTGAAGGCGAAGGCCTCGAGCATCAGGTCGCCGCGGAACTCGTGGTCGATCAGCAGCGCCCGCATGCCTTCGAATACATAGGTCGGCGGCAGGCTCCATGCCACGTATTGCAGCCATTCCGGCAGTACCGACACCGGGTAATAGACGCAGGTGAGCGGCAGAAACAGGAACATGATGGTCCAGGCCATGCTCTCGGCGCCCATGCCGTTGCGCAGCAAAAGGCCGGCGACGAAAATGCCGATCGCCCAGCTCGTCAGGATCAAGTTGACGAAGAAAGCGACCAGCGCCAGGCCGAGCGCCCAAAGATTGAAGCCGAAGAAGGCGATCGCCAAAAACGACACCGGGATCATGCCGATGGCGAGGCGCACGATGCTCATCACCATCAGCGCGGCGACGAACTCGGTCGGCCGCAGCGGCGACATCATCAGGTTGCCGAGGTTGCGCGCCCACATCTCTTCGAGGAAGGAGATGGAGAAACCGAGCTGGCCGCGAAACAGGATGTCCCACAGCAGCACCGCACCTATGAAGGTGCCGGCCGCGCCAGCGGCAAAGCCGGCGGTTTTCGACACGTAGAGCTGCAGAAAGCCCCACATCAGCATCTGCACCGTCGGCCAGTAGATCAGGTCGAGAATGCGCGGCCAGGAGGAGATCAGTAGATACCAGTAGCGCCGCACCATCGCGCTGACGCGGTGCAAGGAGAAGCCTAGGCTTCGATCGGACGCGGCGCTGCTCATGGCAAAGACTCGCAACACCGCGACTCCCCTCCCCCCACGCAATCTTTGCGTGGTGGGGAGGGGTTGGGGGTGGGGGGAAACTGGCAAGCCGAGGGCAAACGCCCCCCACCCCTGACCCCTCCCCGCCGCTTCGCGGGGGGAGGGGAAAAGAACGGCGTGCATGCACCCACGCTCATCGCACCGCCTCCGCCTGCCGGCCCCGCGCGACGTCGAGGAACACCTCCTCGAGATTCTCCCGGCCGTAGCGCGTGAGCAATCCCGCCGGCGTGTCGTCGTCCTCGATCCGGCCGCGCTTCATGATGATGACGCGGTCGCACAGGCGCTCCACTTCATTCATGTTGTGCGAGGCGAGCAGGATCGTCGCGCCGGTCTCCTTGCGGTAACGCTCGAGGCGCCCCCGCACCCAGTCGGCGGTGTCGGGATCGAGCGAGGCGGTTGGCTCGTCGAGCAGCAGCACCTCCGGCTCGTTGAGCAGCGATTTGGCGAGCGACACCCGCGTCTTCTGCCCCGCCGACAGTTTGCCGGTCGGCCGATCGATGAATTCGTTGAGTTCGAGTTCACTCGCCAGTTGCGCGATGCGATCCGTGGCCTGAGGCACGCCGTAGAGCTGCGCGAACACCGACAGGTTCTGCCGCACCGTCAATCGCATCGGCATGTCGACGTAAGGGCTCTCGAAGTTCATGCGGTGCAGGACGCGATAGCGTTCGGCGGGCATGGCCGCGCCCAGCACCGAGACGGCCCCTGCGGTTGGGGTGACCAGCCCCATGATCATGGCGATGGTGGTTGTTTTGCCGGCGCCGTTGCCGCCGAGCAGGCCGGTCACCGTTCCCGCCGGCAGCGCGAAGGAGATGCCATCGACCGCGGCCACGCCCTTGTAGCGCTTGACCAGATCGGTGACCGCGATGGCGGCCGTGGAGATTGTTGCTGCGTCCATTGGCCTAGCCCTTTACCACATGTGACCTTCCGCCACCTCGGACGCAAGAGCCGCGAGATGGCAGATGGACGCCATGGAAATAGGCTACACTCCCTTCATGCCCCCCGCTCTCGAACTCGCCCAGCATCACCCGCGCCGCAACGTCCGCCTCGACACGCTGGTGCGGCTGCGCTGGCTCGCCGTGGTCGGTCAGACCACCGCCGTGCTGGTCGTCTATTTCGGCCTGGAATTCCCACTGCCACTGTGGACCTGCCTCGCCGCCATCGCGTTGTCGGCCTGGCTCAACGTGGCGCTCCGGCTGCGCTTTCACCTGACGCAGCGGCTCGAGCCCGACCGCGCCGCCTGGCTGCTGGCTTTCGACGTCGCCGAACTCGCGGTGCTGCTTTATCTCACCGGCGGCCTGCAGAACCCGTTCTCCTTCCTGTTCCTCGGTCCGGTGCTTCTGTCGGCAACGGCGCTGCCGCCACGCTACACCGTGCTGCTCGGCATCTTCGCCGTCGCCTGCGCGACGCTGCTGGTGTTCACGCATTACCCGCTGCCGTGGGACGACGCCGATCCCCTGGTGCTGCCGCCGGTCTACATGATGGGCGTGTGGCTCTCGATCCTGCTGGCGATCGGCTTCATCGGCGTCTATGCGTGGCAGATCACCGAAGAATCGCGTCAGCTCGCCGACGCGCTGGCCGCTACCGAGCTCGTGGTATTGCGCGAGCAGCACCTGTCGCAGCTCGACGGTCTGGCCGCCGCCGCGGCGCACGAACTCGGCACGCCACTCTCCACCATCACCGTCATCGCCAAGGAGCTGGAGAACGCCATTCCTGCCGATGCCCCGCATGGCGAGGACGTGCGGCTGCTGCGCAGCCAGGCGTCGCGCTGCCGTGACATCCTGTCGAAGATCACCGAACTGTCGTCGAGCGGCGCGCCGTTCGACCGCACGCCGATCACCTCGCTGATCGAGGAAGTGGTAGCGCCGCATCGCGACTTCGACGTCGTCATCAATGTCAGCGCGCCGTCGGAGCACGAGACCGAGCCGGTCGGCGCCCGCAACCCGGCGATCATCTACGGCTTGGGCAACCTCCTGGAGAACGCCGTCGATTTCGCCCGCGAGCGGGTGGACGTCGTGACGCAATGGGACGACGCCACCATCGAGATCACCATCACCGATGACGGCCCCGGCTTCGCGCCCGATATCCTGGCCCGGATCGGCGAGCCCTATGTCACCACCCGCCGGCGCAAGCCGGACGGCAACGACGATCAGCCGGCCGGCCTCGGCCTCGGTTTCTTCATCGCCAAGACGCTGCTGGAGCGCTCCGGCGCCACCATCGTTTTCGCCAACCAGTTGCCGCCGAAACGCGGCGCCATCGTCAAATTGCGCTGGAACAGGGGCGATTTCGAGCGAATGGCGGGCCTGACCGGGACTTGATTTCGCCATACCGCCGCGATCTGCTCTGCGACGTTTTGTACCCTCGCGCATCGCGGGGGCGATGAATAGCTCCACGGGTTACCGGTGCAGGTTAAGCGCCACATAGCCGAGGACCAAGGACAGGATATGGACGTTGCCATGAACGACACGGTCGAGATGCCGCTGCCGCTCGACAACATTGCCGACCGCTCCGTGCTGATCGTCGAGGACGACAAGTCGTTCCTGCAACGGCTGGCCAAGGCGCTGGAACAGCGCGGCTTCGAGGTGACGACCGCCGAATCGGTCGCCGACGGCCTGATGCAGGTCGAGCGATCGGCGCCGGCTTTCGCCGTGGTCGATATGCGGCTCGGCGATGGCAACGGCCTCGATGTCATCTCGGCGCTGAAGAAGCAGCGCCCCGAGGCGCGCGGCATCATCCTCACCGGCTACGGCAACATCGCCACCGCCGTTACCGCGGTGAAGCTCGGCGCCGTCGATTATCTCGCCAAGCCTGTCGATGCCGACGACGTGCTCGCCGCGCTGCTCGCGCATGAGAGCCCGAAGATCGAGCCGCCGGAAAATCCGATGTCGGCCGACCGCGTGCGCTGGGAGCATATCCAGCGCATCTATGAACTGTGCGGCCGCAACGTTTCGGAAACCGCGCGCCGGCTCAACATGCACCGCCGCACCTTGCAGCGGATTCTGGCCAAAAGGGCTCCGCGGTAAGTCCCTCACCGTCATCCTGAGGTGCGAGCGTGCGAAGCACGCGAGCCTCGAAGGATGGGCCAAATACCCGGGCCGTCGCCCTTCGAGGCTCGCGCTGACGCGCGAGCACCTCAGGGTGACGGATCAAACAAACTCCGCATACGGCCCATTCGGATCGATCAGCGATTGCAGCCGCAGCGCCGCGGCGCGCGCGACCAGCAACAGCATCGCCTTGCGCGTCGCGGCCGCGAGCTTGTGCTCGGGCGCCTCGCAATAGAACGCGGCGCCGAAGGCGTCGGCGACAATGAGCCCGGTATCTTGCGGAAAGATTTCGCATGGCACGTCCTGCGACGTGGCGAAAAACAGCCGGTCGCAATGCGCGCGGTAATCCTGCCATTTCTGGTCGGCGCGGAAATCGGCCACCGAGGATTTGATTTCGACGATCCAGACCTCGCCATTGTCGCGTAGCGCCACCAGATCGGCTCTCCGGCCGGAGGGCAGTGGCAGTTCACTGACGACGCAGAAGCCATGCGCGTGCAGCAACCGCGCGGTGCCGCGCGCCACCGCGAGCGCAGTTTGCGACTGGCGGCCATCGACCGGCAGAGTAAGCGATTTGATCACGGCGGACATGCGCTGAGCCTAGCGCAAGGCGGGCGCCGCCGCACGTCTCTTGTCTCGTCCCGGGCGATCGGCCAGTGTCGGCGGAACCGGAGAAACATCATGGCGATCGACTACACCAAGGAATACGACAACCGCGCCCGCGTGCCGGAACATCCGCAGATCTTCGCGCGCTGGGAAGCCGAAGGCGCTGCTTACCGCAAAGCATCGCCCAACGCGGAACTAGGCATCTCCTACGGGCCGTCGCCGCGCCAGACCATCGACTTTTTTCCGGGCCGCGACGCCGGCGCCGACGCGCCGCTCGCCATGTTCATCCACGGCGGCTGGTGGCGCAGCCTGTCGCCGGCCTCGTTCAGCCAGATGGCCAAGGGCCCGAACGCCCACGGCGTTTCGGTCGCCGTCGTCGGCTACGACCTCGCGCCGCAGGTTTCGATCGCGGAGATCACCGAGCAGATGCGCGCGGCCTCGCTCCACCTGTGGCGCGCGCACAAGAAACATTTCATCGCCTATGGTCATTCCGCCGGCGGCCACCTGTCCGCCTGCCTGGTCGCCACCGACTGGGAGATGCTCGATCCGGCGGTGCCGACCGATCTGGTGCCGGCCGGCTATGGCATTTCCGGCGTCTACGACGCGACCAAACTGCTGACGACGCCGCTCAACACCGATCTCAAGCTGACCGAAGGGACGGCACGCGCCTGCTCGCCGCTGTTCTGGCCGGTGCCGGCCGGCCGCACCTTCGATGCCGTCGTCGGCGGTATCGAGTCCAGCGAGTTCCTGCGGCAGAGCCGCGATTTCGCCGAGGCCTGGCGGCAGGACAATGTCGCGACCCGTTACGAAGCGATCGAGGGCGCCAACCACTTCACCGTGCTCGATCCGCTGGCCGATCCCGACAGCGCCATGACGAAACGCGTCGTCGAACTGGCGCGCCAGACGGCAGCACTGGACCGCTAAGAACTTGTCCCGGGCGCATCGCGGCGTGGAACGCTGCGATGCAGACCCGGGACCGTTACAGGCCTCTGCGTTTCCGGCGGTCCCGGATCTGCGGCGCATAACTTACGTGCTGCGCCGCGTCCGGGACAAGAGCCTCAGAAGAACGCCTGAATACCCGTCTGCGCGCGGCCGAGGATCAGCGCGTGGATGTCGTGCGTGCCCTCGTAGGTGTTGACCGTCTCGAGGTTCGAGACGTGACGCATGACGTGGTACTCGCTCGAGATGCCGTTACCGCCGTGCATGTCGCGGGCGACGCGGGCGATATCGAGCGCCTTGCCGCAGTTGTTGCGCTTCATCAGCGAGATCGACGGCGGCGCGGCGCGGCCGGCTTCGATCATGCGGCCGAGGCGCAGACAGCCCGACAGGCCGAGTGCGATTTCGGTCTGCATGTCGGCGAGCTTCTTCTGCACCAATTGGTTGGCGGCGAGCGGCCGGTTGAACTGCTTGCGGTCGAGCGTGTACTGGCGCGCGGCGTGCCAGCAGAACTCGGCGGCGCCCATCGCGCCCCAGGCGATGCCGTA
>Ga0182740_1002440_pt1 | contig 11357 bp, 10 predicted proteins | sample eDN5th37CKraftBY_FD_128872 | JGI IMG/M metagenome (GOLD analysis project Ga0182740, IMG submission 128872) | Enriched backyard soil microbial communities from Emeryville, California, USA - eDNA 5th pass 37_C Kraft BY (version 2) (version 2) | ecosystem: Environmental > Terrestrial > Soil >...
CGTCGAGCGCCACGGCGCCGGTCCGTTCGTCGGCGGCTCGTCGGGCGCTCACGCACGTCCTCGCGATGCAGGCGACGGTTCCGGCGGTGACGCTCGTGGCCCTGGTGCTGTTGGTCGGGCTGACGCATCCCGCCTTCTTCTCGGGTCAAGCGGTCGAGGGCAACATCCGCGTGGCGGCGCTGACGGCGATAACCGCCTGCGGCATGGTCTTCCTGCTCGCGATGGGGGAGATCGACATCTCCGTGGGCGGCATCTTCGGCGTCTGCTTCATCCTCGCGGGCAAGCTCGCGGGGAACGCGGGCGTCGACATCTACCTGGCGGCGGTGATCGCGATCGGCTGTGGTGCCGTCATGGGGCTCGCGAACGGCATCTTCGTCTATCTCTTCCGGGCTCCGGCGATCATCGTCACCCTCGGCACCTTCTCGTTGTACGCGGGCCTCGTGCAGGTCATCTACAACAACGAGCAGGTCGGCACCGGGCTCCCGGTCGAGTCGAGCTTCTTCACCGTGGTCGGGGGCAATCTCCTCGGTGTCCCGGTGACTGGGTGGGTCGCTCTCGTGGTCATGATCGTGTTGACGATCATCCTCACGCGGAGCCGTCCCGGCGCGATGATCCGAGCTGCCGGCTCGAACCGAGCGGCTGCGGAGTTCTCCGGGATCCCCGTCGCTCGTCTGCGGACCTATTGCCTGATGCTGACGGGCGCCTTGGCGGGGCTGGCGGGAGTGCTGAATCTCGCTTACCAGCAGGGTGGCGACTCGACCGTCGGCACCGGCTACGAGCTGAAGGTGATCGCGGCGGCGATCATAGGTGGGACCGCGATCACCGGTGGGTCAGGGTCGGTGCCCGGGGCGCTGATCGGAGCGCTGCTCGTCTGGACCATCACCAGCGGGCTCGTGTTCTTCAACGTCAACCCCCTGTGGTCTGACGTCGTGACCGGGATCGTGATCCTGGTCGCGGTTGGCGCCGGCACGCTGCTGGCGCATCGCCGAGCCGAACGCTTGGCGCGGTTGGACGCGGAAGCAATCGAATAACCAAGGAGGAGAGGCGATGGGCAATCTGATCACCGGCGTCAGACGACGCCGAGCCGGATGGTCTGCGCTCTTGTGCGCGGGCCTGGTGGCCGTCGTGTTCGCCGGTTGCGGATCGAGCGACAGCACCGAAACCAGCGCCGGCGACACCGGGTCGGCGGCGTCGACGACCGGGTCGTCGAGCACCGCGTCTGCTGACAAGAAGGTCAAGATCGCCGTTTTCGTGGGTCAGCCGGCGATTCCGACATATGTGTCCGGTGGCTGGGGCGCGAAGACCGCCGGTGAGGAGGACGGCGCGGCAGACGTCACGGTCAACGGGCCGACGGACCCGTCACCGAACAACACGACGCAGTTCGCGCTGAGCATGCAGCAGTCGCTGCAGCCCGATGGCTACGCCGCGATCCCGTGTATCACGACCGCGTGGACGAAGGTGTTCCCGGTGTTGATGAAGGAGATCCCGGACGGGAACGTGCTGACGTGGAACTGCCCGGCGACCACCGGACCGGACGAAACCCCGCCCCCAGGCGGCACGACGTTCGTCGGGATCTCCAATCCGGAGATGATCACGACGGCGACGGAGGCCGCGATCCAGGCCTCGGGTCTGGACTCCTCCGCCACCGGGACCGCGCTGATCGCGTTCTGCTACCCCGGTATCGCCACCCAGGAGGCCGCGGTGAACGCGGCGGCGGATGTCGTCAAGCGCGAGCTGCCGAACGTCAAGCCCGAGACGTTCTTGACGGCGGTCGACCAGACCGAGAACACGAACAAGTGGTCGTCGCAGCTGGCCAAGACGTCTGACGCCGTGCTGGCCGTCGGTGCGTGCAGTATCGACACGGCCAGCCTGGACACGCTGTCAGCGAAGAAGTCGACCGGCGATGTCGTCCTCGTCGCCAACGACGCCGAGGACGCCAAGTCCGCCCAGGCGATCGCCGATGGCCGGTTCGCGGCCGGCGCGACCTCGAACCCGTGGGTTCAGGGGTACGTGGCGACGAAGCTGCTGATCGACGGGGCGCGCGGCACGGCTTTCCCGGAGGGGTGGATCAACACCACCGTGTCCGCGATCAACCCCGACAACGCGGCGGATTACGTCAAGGCCTTCCAGGACCAAGCGGCGGCGAAGGACATGTTCCTGCCGATCGCGCAGAAGGTCATCGACGATCTGCCGGGTCACACGGCGCCATTGGCTGACTCATTCGAGTGATAGACCTGCCGGGGGTCGCATGACTGAGCACACATCAGAGGCGATGTCCGCTTCCAGCCGCGAGGCTGGGAGCGGGCCCAGCCCGGTCCGGGAGTATCGAGCGTCAGGCATGCGCAAGTCGTTCGGCGGCACGCGCGCGCTCGACGAGGTCGACTTCCGGTGCCTGCCAGGGGAAGTGCACGCCCTACTGGGCGCCAACGGCGCGGGCAAGTCGACGCTCGTGAAGATCCTCTCGGGCATCATGCGCCCCGACAGCGGGACCCTGTATCTCGATGGCGAGGCGATCCGCTTCCGCAACGGCCGAGAAGCGCGATCCAACGGGATCGCGCTGGTCTCCCAGGAGCTCAGCCTCTACCCGGACCTGACGGTCATGGAGAACCTGTTCCTCGGCCGGGAGTCGCTGCACGGGGGCGCCGTCACCGCTCCTCGGGAGATGCGCCGACGCGCGCTCCCGGTGCTCGACGCCGTCGGTCTGCAGCACTCGGTGCTGGAGCGGCCGCTTCGCTCGCTGGCCATTGGCGCCCAACAGCTCGTGGAGATCGCCCGGGCGCTGCTTGAGGAGCCACGCGTGCTGATCCTGGACGAGCCGACGTCCGCGCTGAAGGCCGCGCAGACCCGCCGCCTCCTGCAGGTGGTCAAGGAGCTGCGCACGCGCGACGTGGCGATCGTCTTCGTCTCTCACTTTCTCGAGGACGTCTTCGACGTCGCCGACGTCGTGACGATCCTGCGGAGCGGAAAGGTCGTCAACGAGGCGACGCCGCTGGCGCACCTGACCCCGGACGCGGTCATCCGGTCGATGCTCGGCAAGGCGCTGGCCGCCGACGCCGATGTCGAGGAGACGTCGCTGCCGTTTCCGATCCCCCCGGCGCCGAAGGACCTCGGGCCGCTGGTGTTTGAGCGCGCCTCTTGCCGGGTGGCGTTCGAGGATGTGAGCTTCGAGGTCCAGCCGGGCGAGGTCGTCGGGCTCGCGGGACTGGAGGGGTCCGGAGCAGGCGACGTCCTGCGCGTCCTGTTCGGGCGGCGAAAGCTGATCGGCGGCAAGGTCCTGCTGCCCAACGGCGGTGGCGTGCCAAGATCCACCCGCGCGGCCGTGCGCGCTGGCGTCGCCTACGTTCCCGCGGATCGCAAGGCCACGGGGCTGATCCTGGATCAGTCGATCTACGAGAACGTGAGCATGGTCACCGCTGGCCCGCTGCGACGACTGGGCTTCTTGCCTTCGCGGCGAGCGAAGGCCGAGCGCGTCCGCGCCTGGCAGGATCCCGTCGGTCTTGTGATGGCGTCGCCGGCGATGCCGGTCAGCTCGCTGTCGGGTGGCAACCAGCAGAAGGTCGTCTTCGCCAAGTGGCTGGAGCCGATGCCGTCGCTGGTTCTGCTCGACGATCCGACGCGAGGGGTCGACGTCGGCGCAAAGGCCGACATGATGCAGCTGATCCGCGCCGTCGCCGCCTCGGGGCGGGTCGTCCTGTACACGTCGACGGATCTCGAGGAGATGTCGCGGGTCTGCGATCGCGTGCTCGTGTTCTATCGGCGCAGGGTGGTCGGCGAACTGCGCACGCCGCTGACCGAGCACCGGCTGCTTGACGCGGTCACGCGCGGGGTGCTGGCGCCGCCCGTGGATGCTTCGATCGACGAGAGGGATGGTGCCTCATCCCAATGACCACGGAACTGACCATCGCCCAGGTCGCGTTCGTCGGCGTCGAGGTAGGTGTGCGCGACGCGGTGGCGTGGTACTCGGACGTGCTGGGATTCCGGCCGAGTGGCGGACTGACGGTGGAGGGTGGCCCGTCGGAAGCGGACTTCCTCGGGGTCTCCGATGATCCGAAGCTGGAGATGGGCTGGCTCGTCGACCAGACCGACGTGTTCCAGCTCGAACTGTACGAGTTCGACCAGCCGCGTGGCCGGCCGAAGCCGAGCACCTGGACACCGCGAGACATCGGCTACTCCCTGGCAACGATCTGGGTCGGGGACTTCGACGGGGCCGTCAGCCGCGCGCTGGCGACCGGCAGCCTGGTCACCGAGCCCGCGGGCATCGACGGGGACCGTCGCGCTGTGGTGGTCGATCCGAACGGCAACCTGATCGAGCTCATGGAGCGGGACCCTCTCGGGGACCGGCCGATCGTGCCGACCAGGCCCGCGGTCGCGGTCCGCGGTCTGCGCGCGTCGGTCGCGGATTTGGACAAGTCGATCGCGTTCTTCGGCGACGGATTCGGCCTCGAGCCGATTGCCGACCCTCACCGGCTCCACCGACCCGAGCACGAAGCCTCCTGGGGCCTGATTGGTGAGACACCCGCGCTCGTGACGTTCCGCGCCGGCGACCTGTTCCTCGAGCTGGCGCGGTACGACTCGCCGGGCGCTCCCCCGAGCGCCGACCGCCTGGTGTCCGACGCGGGGATCATGAACTTCGCCCTGACGACGCAGGACAAGGCCGTCTACGAACGCGTGGCCGAGCGGATGGAGGAACGCGGCTGTCGCGTCCGCAAGGCGACGATGAACGACGACGTCTCGCTTGCCTACATCACCGACGGCGACGGCTTCGGAGTCGAGCTCCTGTTCATGGCGCCCGCGGCCTACGGCGATTTCGGGTTCTGGCCTGCGCAGGAGTGACTCGTCGCGTCCCCCGCGGCGACGCGACGAGAGCGAAGGCTGGCGGTCAGTCGATCACCACGACCAGCTTCCCGGTCACGTGGCCGGCCTTGCTGATGCGCTCCGCCTCCCGGAACTCCTCGAAGGGGAACGTCCGCTCAACGGGTAGTTCGAGCTTGCCCTCGGCCGCGAGGTCGACCACGGTCCCGATGGCATCCCAGCGATACTCGGTGCCCTCGCGCCCGGACACGCGCACGCCGAGCGACGGAGCGGTCTCGAAGTCCGAGACCGTCAGAACGCGGTCCGGAGTGCCCGCGATGACAACGAGTTCCGGCAGCGCGCCGGGAGGCGCCATGTCGAAGATGACGTCCACCCCGTCGGGGGCGATCTGCGCGACGCGCTCGGCGAGGCCCGGGCCGTATGTCGTCGGCTCGGCGCCGTAGCCGCGGAGGCGCCCGGCATTTCGCTCGCTGGCGGTGGCGATCACACGCGCGCCACGCAGGACCGACAACTGGGTGGCGATCGACCCCACGGCGCCGGCGGCGCCGTTGATCAGCAGCGTGGTGCCGGCGCCGACCCCCAGCAGGTCGATCCCTCGCGTCGCCGTCTCGGCCGCGAGGGGGAGGGCGGCGGCGGCGACGACGTCCAGGCCCTCGGGGATCGGCACCCAGGCCAGCAGCACGGCGAAGTCGGCCAGGCCAGCCGATGTGACGCCCACGACGGCGTCCCCGACCGCGACATCGGTGACGCCCTCCCCGAGCGCGTCGACCACGCCGGCGGCGTCGATGCCGACGCCCAGCGGCAGGTCGCCGCCCAACTCGCCCTCGATCACCTTCCAGTCCGCCGGGTTGACGCCGACCGCGCGGACCGCGATGCGGATCTGGCCCGGTCCCGGCTCCGGGATCGGCACTTCGTCGACCTGGAGGACATCCAAGTCTCCGAACTGATGGAACCTCACTGCCCGCACAGTCGACACTCCTCACGTTGGATTCTGCGTTCGTGGCACCCGCCACCAAGAATATATATATATACTGCAGTCCGCCCCCACGGGGTCGTCCCGATCTCGGCGTCGTGGAGATAGAGAGGGCGCAAAGGTGCGAGAGGAGTTGAGCGGAGTGGGTCAGACGACCAGCGATGAAGAGGCGATCCGCGCGGTCGTCCAGCGATGGGCGGTCGCTCGTGACGCCGGCCTGTGGGGCGCCCTGCTGGACACCTGGCACCCGGACGGCCGCATGCACACCACCTGGTGCAAGGCGACCGCGGCGGAGTTCGTGGAGGCGGTCCGTGGGGCGTTCGAGAGCGGCTTGGTCGTCCACCACTACCTCGGTGGGACAATGGTCGAGGTCTCCGGTGATCGAGCGATCGCGCAGTCCAAGACGACGATCGCCAACCGCGTGACGCTCGACGGCGTCGAATGCGACCTGCTGTGCTGGGGGCGGTTCTACGACTTCTTCGAGCGCCGCGACGGCCGTTGGGCGATCGTGCTCCGGCTCCCGATCTACGAGAAGGACCGCGTCGACGTCGTGATGCCTGGCGCCACGCTTGACGTCGACCAGGAGCTACTCGCGAGCTTTCCCAGCGGCTGCCGCTGGCTGTTGTACGCCCAGCACAAGGCGGGCCTGCCGATCATCACCGAGCAGGCGGGCGTCACGGGCGAGCTGGTGGAACGGATCTACGCAGCGGGCGCGATCTGGCTCGCCGGTGGCCCGGCGCCCGCCGCCTGAGCGTTACTGACGCCCCGGCGCTCCGCGGTCCTAGGAGGCGCTCTCGGTCGTCGAGCGTGCGGTGACCAGGGAGGAGCCATCGGCACGAGCGGCGTCCGCCGCGCGCAATAGCTCGACGGACCTGGCGATATGCGCGCGGTTGCTCTCGAGGTGCTCCTCCATGAGCGCTCGTGCGCGCACCGGATCGCGATCGTGCAGCGCCTCCACGATCGCTTCGTGCTGGGCCCGGACCTGATCCCCGTGTGTGTGGTCTGCGCCCGCGATGATGTCGAGGCTGACGTAGGACTCGAACACATCCCGCAGGGACTCGATGATCTCTGCGAGTCGTTGGCGGTCGGCCGCCGCGTATATGAGCCGGTGCAGCTCGCGGTTGAGCGCTTGGTGGTCGGCGCCCTCGGCCGAGCGCATCTGCTCGATCACGGCGTCGATCTCCCGGAGCTCGTCGTCGTCGATGCGCTTGGCGGCGAGCTCGGTCGCGAGCGTCTCGAGCGCGATGCGGATCTCGTAGTTCTCGAGCACGTCGTCAACGGTCGGGGAGAACACCACGACGCCGCGCTGCGCGTCGTAGCGGACGAGACCCTGGTTGGCCAAGAGCTTGAACGCCTCACGGACCGGGGTCGGGCTGACCCCCAGGCGTTCGGCCCACTCGATCTGGCGAAGGCGCGTTCCGGGCGCGACTTCGCCCGAGAGGATGAGCCGGCGGAGATCGTCCGCGACCCGCTGGGACAACGTCGGCTTCGAGGTCTCGGTCATTGGTTTTCCAAGCGTAATTGACTTGACGGGGGGCCCGCGAGGGGAGAAAATATATATACATTCCCGGTGAAGCGACGGAGGAGACCAGGTTGAGCACGAGTTCGAAGATGCTGGGCGACGTCGTGCGCCCCGATATGGCGCCAGATGGCATCCGGCATCCGGTGCTGCACCACATCAACCTCAAGACCAATCGACTGGACGAGATGATCGAGTGGTACGGGATCGTCGTCGGGATGCATCCCAACTTCCGCTCGGACACGATGGCCTTCCTCACGAACGACGCGGCGAACCACCGGATCGCGCTGCTCGGTCTCCCCGGCTACACCGATGACGCTGAGCGCGACAACCACTGCGGAATGCACCACTCAGGGTTCGAGTTCGCCAGCCTCGAGGACCTGCTCACCCGATACGAGACGCTCAAGGCGGTGGGCATCGTGCCGGTCGGATGCATCGACCACGGGCTGACGATGTCCTTCTACTACGCCGACCCGGATGGCAACCAGGTCGAATTGCAGGCCGACAACTACGAGGACTGGCGGACGTCCACCGAGTGGATGGTGGAGTCCGAGGATTTCGCGCGAGACCAGATCGGCAAGTTCGTCGACCCCGAAAAGATCGTCGCGGCCTTCCGCGGGGGCATGACGCCGATGGAGATCCACGAGGAGGCGTACTGGGGCACCGCCCTCGACGCGCCTCCGGTCGTGTTCGGGCCGAACGGGGCCTGATCGCGGGCCGTCGCCCGTTGGCGATTGGCGGGCTCCCTGCAGCCTGGCGATCGCTCCGTACGAACCGCACCACTGCGAGGAGAGCCAGATGAGATTCGCCAATTACGATGGTCGCCTGACCCTGCTCGACGCCGACGGTCTCGGCGTCGATGTCCACCGCGCCAGCGGAGCGGCGCTGCCGTGGAGCGTGCCAGAGGCCTACGAGCGCTGGAGCGAGGTCCTCGCCTGGGCTCGGTCGTACTCCGGCGCGGGCGACATCGTCCTCGATGAGGCGCTCATCGGGCCGCCGTCTCCGGCGCCGGGCCAGATGCTCGCCGTCGGGATCAACTACGCCACGCACGCCGAGGAGGCCGGATTTCCGATCCCTGAGGTCCCGATGATCTTCCCCAAGACCGCGCCTGCTACGGCGGGACCGTTCGAGGAGATCGGCATCTCGACCGACACCGTCGACTGGGAGATCGAGCTGGCGGTCGTGATCGGCAAGCCGACTCGGTCGGTGACGGTCGAGGACGCGTGGGATCACGTCGCCGGCCTGACTGTCAGCCAGGACCTGTCGGAGCGCACCATCCAAGCACGACCCCAGGCGGCGCCGCAGTTCAGCCTCGGTAAGTCGCTGCCGAAGTTCGGGCCCACCGGCCCGTATCTGGTCACGCTCGACGAGGTGGGAGATCCCGACAACCTCGAGCTCACGTGCCTCATCAACGGTGAGGAGGTGCAGCGCGGCAACACCAGCGACTTCATCTTCTCGGTCCCCCAGGTCATCGCGTACCTGTCCTGGGCCACGACGCTGCGTCCCGGAGACGTCATCCTGACCGGCACGCCCTCGGGGATCGGCGCGACACGGACGCCCCCACGCTTCCTGCGCATCGGCGACGTGCTGGAGAGCCGGATCGAGGGACTCGGCGCCATGCGTCACCAGATCGTCGCCGATCGCGCTGCCGCCGAGGAGCCGCAGCTCGCCGGACAGCGCTGATGGCGCGCACCACGGGCTGGGACGGCAGCGACCCGCTTCGCCCCGGCCGGTGACCGACCGACAACCGACGGAGGACACAGACCGATGAGCGACATCACGACAGAGCCCGAGGTCCACGGGATCTCCGACGAAGACCTCGAGGTGATCAAGAAGCTCTATCGGGCGGTCGCCGGCGAGGCCGACCTACTCGACGAAGTCGTCACGGCCGACTGGGTGGACCTGCCCGCGCCACCGGACCACCCGCCGGGACCTGACAGCTTCAAGCCGGTCATCGAGGCGTTCAAGTCGATCTTCGCCGATGTGGAAGTCGTGCTCCACGAGGTGATCGGCGCCCCCGGCCGCGCCGCGGTGCGGGCCGAGATCCGCGGAACCCACGTCGGAGAGTGGATGGGCGTCGCGCCGACCGGCAAGCGCACCTCGTTCGCCATCCACGAGTTCCACCACCTCAAGGATGGGCGCATCACGCACAGCTGGCACTTGGAGGACCTGCACGGCTGGATCCAGCGCGCCAGCGAGTGACGCTGACCCCTCGGCTCGCGTTCCCCTTGGCCGCCGCGGCGTTCCTCGTCGCGGCGGACGCCCGCCTGCCCGCGCCGCTGCTTCCGGCGATCCAGGAGAGCTTCGACGCGACGACCGGGCGGGCCGGCCTGATCGTGAGCGGCTATCTGATCGCGTACGCGTTGTGCCAGCTGTGCTACGGACCTTTCGGCGACCGCGTCGGTCCCCTGCGACTGATGCGTGGCTCGCTCACGCTGTTCGCCGTCGCCACGGTGTTGTGCGCGTTTGCGCCCACGCTGGAGACCCTCGTCGCATTGCGCGTACTGACCGGTATCAGCGCCGCGGCGGTGATCCCGATGTCGCTGGCGCATCTGGGCGACAGCATCCCGTTGCCGAGCCGGACCCGCGTGATCGGGACGCTGCTGTCCGTGCTGATCGCTGGGCAGGCCCTGGGCGCGGGTCTCGGTGGCGTGCTCGCGCAGTTCGTCTCGTGGCGCGTCGTGTTCGTGATCATCGGCATCTGCGCTGCGATCGCCGCCATGAGCCTGCGGCGGTCGGCACCGCGGATGGCCGCCGGGACACGGCCGCGTGTGCCGCGCGGCGGACTGCGGACGACCGCTGGACTGATCGGCCGCAATCCCGGGTTGTTCGCCTGCCTGATCCTCGAGATGTTCGCCCTGAACGGCGCGTTTCCATTCGTCGGGACGGTGCTCGTCTCCGATGAGGGGCTTGGTTACGGCGTCACGGGTGCGCTGCTCGCCCTGTTCGCCGTCGGCGCCGCTCTGGGGGCGCGGCTGCCGATGACCGACATCCGTCACCGGCTGTTCGTCGGCGGCGCCCTGCTCGCCGCCGGCTTCGCGCTGATCGCCGCGCAACTGGGTGTGCCGGTGAGCGCGGTCGCGATTCTGGGCCTGGGCTTCGGTGTCGCGCTGGCGCACGCGACGATGCAGACGCGAGCGACGGAGATCGACCCCGAACGGCGCGCCAGCGCGGTGTCTGTCTACGCCTTCACCGCCAATGCGGCAGGGGCCCTGGGCACGCTCGCGGTCGGCGCCACCATCGACGCGTACGGGGCGGCGAGCTCGTTCGCGGGCGCCGCGGTGCTGCTCGTGGTGTTCGCCCTCGTCGCGCCCAGAGTGCTGACGCACCGAAGCGGGGACGCCCGCACCGCTCGATCCACGAAGGTGACACATGTCTGACTCCTTGACGCTGGCCCCTCCGTCCGCTCAGTTCGCTCTCACGCTCCGCGTCCGGCTTGAGCACAGGCCAGGCATGCTAGGGCTGCTGGCCGCCGCGGTCGGCGGGGCAGGTGGTGAGCTCAGCGCCGTCGACATCGTCGACGTTGACGACCGGTTCACCGTGCGTGACCTGGTGGTGGACGCGAGCGATCAGACGCATTGGACGCGGATCACCGACGCGGTCGAGGCGGTGGAGGGCGTGAGCCTCGTGGCGACCACGGATCGGACGTTTCACGCGCATGCCGGGGGCAAGATCGAGCAGCGCAACAAGATCCCTTTGACGACGCGTGACGACCTGTCCATGGCGTACACGCCGGGCGTCGCCCGGGTCTGCAGCGCGATCGCGTCCGAACGGTCGCTCGCCTTCGACTACACCATCAAACGCAACACCGTGGCCGTGGTCTCGGACGGGACCGCGGTGCTCGGCCTCGGAGACATCGGCCCTGAGGCGGCGATGCCGGTCATGGAGGGCAAGGCGATGCTCTTCAAGGAGTTCGCCGGCGTCGACGCGTTCCCCATCTGTCTCGCCACGAAGGACCCTGACGAGATCGTCCGGATCGTCCGGGCCATCTCGCCAGGCTTCGGTGGGATCAACCTCGAGGACATCTCGGCGCCGCGCTGCTTCGAGATCGAG
>Ga0182740_1002441_pt1 | contig 11355 bp, 8 predicted proteins | sample eDN5th37CKraftBY_FD_128872 | JGI IMG/M metagenome (GOLD analysis project Ga0182740, IMG submission 128872) | Enriched backyard soil microbial communities from Emeryville, California, USA - eDNA 5th pass 37_C Kraft BY (version 2) (version 2) | ecosystem: Environmental > Terrestrial > Soil >...
CCGAAAGCTGAGCGGCGGGCGCTGCGCGGCAACCGCATCGCCATGATCCTGCAGGACCCGAAATATTCGCTCAACCCGGTGATGACCATCGGCCGCCAGATCGTCGAGACGCTCAAGACGCATGAGCGGATTGGCAGGAGCGAAGCGCGCAAGCGGGCGCTCGACATGCTGGCCGCCGTGCAGATCCGCGATCCCGAGCGCGTCTTCGATCTCTATCCGCATGAAGTGTCGGGCGGCATGGGCCAGCGCGCAATGATCGCCATGATGCTGGTGGCCGGCCCCGAACTGCTGATCGCCGACGAGCCGACTTCGGCGCTCGATGTCACGGTGCAGCTCGAAGTGGTGGGTATTCTCAACCGCTTGGTGGCCGATCGCGGCATGGGGCTGATCTTCATCTCGCATGACCTGAGGCTGGTGTCCTCCTTCTGCGACCGCGTGCTCGTCATGTATGCGGGGCGCATCGTGGAAGAGCTTGCCGCCGGGCAACTGGCGCAGGCGAAGCATCCTTACACGCAGGGCCTGCTCAACTGCATGCCGCGCATCGACAATGACCGCCATCCCCTGCCCGTTCTCGACCGCAGACCGGAGTGGGCGCTATGACGGCGCCTGCTCTCGAAATCGACCGGCTGAGCGTCACCTTCGAGGATTTCGTGGCGCTGAAGGAGGTGAGCCTGACGGTGGCGCCCGGCGAATCCTTCGGGCTGGTCGGCGAATCCGGCTCCGGCAAGTCGACGCTGTTGCGCGCCGTGGCGGGCCTTTCGCCCGTCAGCGGCGGCACTATTCAGGTCAATGGCAAGACGCTCGACGGCAGGCGCAGCAAGGAATTCTACCGTCAGGTGCAGATGGTGTTTCAGGATCCTTATGGTTCCCTTCATCCGCGCCAGACGGTGGACCGGCTGTTGCTGGAGCCGCTGGCGATCCATGGCTTCGCCGATACCGAGCGCCGCATCGTGCGGGCGCTGGAAGAAGTGGGGCTGGGCTCCGGCTTCCGCTTCCGCTATTCGCACCAGCTTTCCGGCGGCCAGCGCCAGCGCGTGGCGATCGCGCGCGCCCTGATCCTCGAACCGTCGATCCTGCTGCTCGACGAGCCGACCTCGGCGCTCGATGCCTCGGTGCAGGCCGAGGTGCTGAACCTTCTGGAAGAGGTGCGCGCCGCACGCAACCTCACCTTTATCATGGTCAGCCATGATCTCGCCGTCGTTACCCATATGTGCGACCGGCTGATGGTGATGCAGCATGGACGCGAGGTGGAGCTTCTGGCCTCCGCCGATCTCGTCAGCCGCAATGTGAGCCAGGACTATACCCGCAACCTGCTTGTCGCCAGCGAGGGCTTCCAGCGCAGCGCCTGAGTGCCTGTTGGCGAGGACTGCCCTGTGCATGAAGCCGATGCCGGACAAAAAAACCCGCCGGATTGCCGGCGGGTTTTCTGTTTGGCCGAGGGTCTTGCAGCCTTACTTCCTGAGCTTGTAGGCGATGACGTAGTCGCCGCGGTCGTCGGAGTTGCGGGCTCCGCCGGCGCTGATCAGGACAAACTGCTCACCGGTCGTCGGTGACTTGTAGCTGATCGGGGTTGCCTGCGAACCGACCGGAAGCCGGCCTTTCCACAGTTCATTGCCGGTCGAGCTGTCATAGGCGCGAAGATAGTAATCGAGCGTCGAGGCAAAGAACAGAACGCCGCCCTGCGTGACCATCGAACCGCCAATGGTGGGAAGCCCGACGGGAATGCCCAGGCCCAGCTTGAAGCCGAGAACCGAGGCATCCTTCACCGTGCCTGCGGGTACGCTCCAGGCGATCTTCTGTGTCTTGAGATCGATTGCCGTCATCGTACCGAAGGGCGGTTCCTGGCACGGAATGCCGAGCGGTGAATAGAAGCGGGTCTTTTCTTTCACATAGTAAGGTGTTCCCGCCATTGGCAGGCTGGTGCCGGCCGGCAGCACCTCGTCCTCCGACGTGCGCTCCCCGAGCTGGAGGCGCAGGCCCAGACGCAGGTCGTTGACGAAGATGGTGTGACCCGTCGGATCGACCGAGATACCACCCCAGTTGAATCCGCCCAGCGAGCCGGGAAGCAACAGCTGCTTTTCAAGACCGGGCGGAACGAACAGGCCGTAATTGGTCATGCCCTTGAAGTCGATCCGGCACAGAAGCTGATCGAAGGGTGTTGCGCCCCACATATCCGCTTCAGTGAACAGTTCATTGCCGATTTGTGGCATGCCGACCGAGAAGGGCTGGGTGGGAGAATATTTCTCACCCTTGAGGTTGCCTGCGGGAACAGGGCGTTCCTCCACCTCGGTAAGTGGCTGGCCTGTCTTGCGATCGAGGACAAAGAACATGCCCTGCTTGGTGCCGAAGATGACGGCAGGCACGTCCTGACCGTCCTTGGGGAAGGTGGTCAGGGTCGGCTGCATGGGGATGTCGAAATCCCACAGGTCGTTATGCACGGTCTGGTAGTGCCAGACAGGGCGGCCGTTGGAAGCATTGAGTGCCACGATCGATGCGGAATAGCGCTCGCGGTTCTCGTCGCGGTTGCCGCCCCACAGGTCGGGCGAATTGTTGCCCATCGGCAGGAAGACGGTATCCGTCTGCGGATCGTAGGACATTGGCGCCCACACATTGGGAGAACCGCGTGTGTAGGGCATGTCGGGTGTTGGCGCGCCGGTAACTGCCGGGTTGCCGGAATCCCAGGCCCAGCGCAGTTCACCCGTTTTGACATCGAAGGCGCGGATGACGCCCGAGGGCACTTCCGTTGAAACGTTGTCGGAGACGAAGCCGCCGACGACAATGACATCACCGGCGAGTGTAGGCGCCGATGTCTGTTTGTAGTCGCCGGGACCCTCGCCCATGCCGTCATACAGGTTGACGCGACCGTTGGTGCCGAAATCGGAGCAGAACTCGCCCGTGTCGGCATTGATGGCGATCAGTTCCGTGTCGACCGTATTGGTGAGGATGCGACGCGGGCAGACACCCGGATCGGTGTTTGCGACATAGCCGAAACGCTTCTCCACACCCGCCTGCGCCCGGTTTGGCTCGGCGCCGGTGCCGTCATAATAGGCAATGCCACGGCAGCGCGCCCAGTTGCCAAGCTTGGAATCGATGATGGTCTTCCACTTTTCCTCGCCCGTGGTCGCATCCAGTGCGACCACGTTGTTCTTGGGCGTGCAGAAGAAAACGGTATTGCCGATCTGAAGCGGTGTGTTGAGATCTTCGCGGCCAAGACCGTTGGGGCTCTCGGGAATGTCGCCATGGCGATAGGTCCAGGCCACTTCGAGATTCTGCACATTGTCGCGGTTGATCTGGTCGAGCGCGACGAAACGCTCACCTTCGGCATTGCCGCCGTAGTTGTCCCAGTTCCTGTGCTCGGTTTCAGGCGTTACAGCCGCAGCTGCTGTCGGGGCCGGCGCGTTGTAGATTCCGCGATCCTTGTACGTGCCGGCGAACATGACAATGGCAGCTGCCGCAAGCACGCCGCCAATCGCTGCGTGGAGCCCGGTTTTGCCTTCGGCACCTGCATTGCGGCGCAGCGACGGGATTGCGAAGGCCAGAAGTGCACCAGCCACGAGGAAGATGAAAAGGCGGGTAAAGAGCGGCCAGAAATCGAGCCCCGCTTCCCAGAAGGACCATGCGAGCGTGGCCACGAAAATAATGGCGTAGAGCGGTCCGACATAGAGCTTGTTACGGAACAGGCCCCAGGCCAGCGCAAGAATCGCAAGTCCGCAGATCAGATAGTACCAGCTACCGCCGCGCGCGATGAGAATGCCGCCTCCAACAGCGAAGTAGAGGCCGGAAAGGGCAAACAGCACCCCCAGTATGATATGGGCCCATCGGCCCGTCGTCTCAGGTTTAGCATCGGAAGCCACGGTGTAGTCTCCTTGATCGCACGTGGAAGCGAGGTTGGCATTGTCCACACGGCCCCGGCGTGGGGCCGTCTACACAGAACTGGAGAGGGCTGATGCGCTTTAAGGCAAGCGGTCGTCCAGTCAGTTTCGTCCTTACATGGGAACTGCTGGGTGTCTGATGAGCGCCAGGTCCACGACTGGCGCAGGCACAGAACCTTGCGCAAATGCGAAACTTGCATTGGGCTATATTCCGACTTAGAGCACCGTTCAAGCCAACGCGTCATCGGAAACCGACGCAGGCCGATGCGCATGACGCAATTCGGCAAAGCCACATGGTCCGGGCATCCGGGAAAGGCTGGTGTTTATCATGATGGCGCGTTTTACCGCCGTTCTTTCTGAAGAACTGGGTGCCGCTAGAAAATTTTTGACCAGCATCGACAAAGCAAAAATTCTTCTCGTTTTTCTTTTTTGTCTCGCATGCATTGTATGGTTCCTGCTGGGGGAAAAATATCCTGCAGCAACATTTGCATCTCCCTATGAGACCTTCGAAGCTCTTTACTGGATGCTGGCAGACAGACATAACGAATATATTGTGGGAATAGGCGAAACGCTCTCGGTTTTTTTCCGGGGCTTTCTTGGTGCCGTAGCGGCAGGGCTTTCGCTGACACTGGTGATGGGGCTATCCCCTCTTCTCGGGCGCGCGCTGAATCCCCTGCTCGATCTGCTCGGTTCGGTGCCCAACATCGCGTTCATGCCAATGGTCGTGGCGCTCATGGGGCTGGACCAGCCAGCCAAGGTGACGATCGTGTTTCTGGGCGCCGTTCTGCCCGTGGCAATCAATGGCCACGCCGCGCTGAGGCAGATCGATGGCGATTATGAAGAGGCCGCACTTGATCTTGGCGCCACGCGGCTGCGTGCACTGCTCGCAGTGGTGTGGCCTCTTGCCCTTCCCCAAATGGTTGCCGGCATGCGCGTTGGTGCAGGCTATGCGCTGGCGGCCTGCGTGGTGGCTGAAATCTACACTGCAATGACCGGACTTGGCGGGTTGCTGGTCGGTTATGGGAATTCCTTCAACATGCCGCGCTATTTCGTGATCGTCATCACGCTTGCCCTGATCGGCATCTTTACCACGGCTCTGCTGCGCTACGTCGAAACCTTTTTCGCGCGCCGGGCAGGCCTCATCAGTGAAAGAGAGTGAAATGAAGACTGTGATTGCCTGCGCGCTGGCATGCGTGCTCATGACTGGTGTTGCGATGGCAGACCCGTTTCGCATCATCGTCACAAGCAAGGAGGCCCCGCTGGTTCCGAACTCGGTGCTGCATCTGGCGCAAAGCGAAGGCTATTTCGAACGTGCAGGCGTAGATGTCGAACTGATACCGGTTGAACAGACGCCGATGGCGGTAACCGCATTGCGCACTGGTGGCGGAGAGATGGCCAACATCTCGGTGGACAGCCTGCTGGGGCTCTACACCGGCGGTGTCACGGATCTGAAAGCGGTTGGTTCGACCGACAAGGCCATTCCCTACATCATTGCCGGTCGGGCGGATTTGACCCTTGAAACCATGGCCGGCCGGAAATTCGGTGTCGGCCGTCCCAACAGTCTGGATCATACGCTGTCATGGACGGTTTTGCAGTTTCTCGGCGCCAAACCGGACAAGATCGAGTTCGTGCCGCTGGGCCAGCCGAATGTGCGCGGTCAGGCACTGGCGCAGGGCCGGATCGATGCCACGACCATGTCGATCGGTGTATTCACGGCCATGCCTGATCGTAAGGACCTGAAGATACTGGTCGATGTTAATACATATTTCAGTGCGGCGCCTATCGTTTCCAAGGTGAATGTGGTGCCGCGGAGCGTCATCGCCGAACGTGCCTATGAGCTTGATGCGGTGCTTGAGGCGCTGACCATGGCGGCCCGTGACTATGCGGCGGATCCCGGCAAGTGGGTCGATGCCATGACGCGCGCCCGTCCGGATACAGGCCGAGATACGCTGGAGGAACTGGCGAAAATCTATGCCGGAAGCTGGACGGTGAATGGCGGGCTACAGCGAAAGGAGATGGATTTCACGCAGGTCTGGCTCTACCGCACGGAAAAATACGACAACAGGGACCTTGTCCTGCCGGGAGCATGGGGCGATTTTTCGCCTGTCGACAGGGTGTTGAAAAAGATCGGCATTTCGGACAAGGGCGATGCCGTCAGCCGTTAGAGCATCTTGCAGCCGGATGGTAGCATCTGGCGTCGTACAAATGCGGCCAAACAAAGAGACAGGGCATCTTTGCGATTCAGAGAAAAGCAGAAATGCTCCAACGTGCAGGCAGCACTTTCACGCCATTGAACTGCAGCCTTTAATCGTCATGCGCCAAAGGGGAGCCGGGCATGTATCATGCGGCGTCCTTTTGATGTGCCGATCTCCTGTCACCACTCCAGAACGATCTTGCCGGCCTCTCCGGCGGCGGCATTGGCGAAGGCCTGTTCATAGTCTTCGGCCTTCATGCGGCTGGTGATCACCTTGCGCACGTCGAGACCGCTTTCCAGCATGGCGAGCATCTTGTGCCAGGTCTCGAACATTTCACGCCCATAGATGCCCTTCAGCGTGATCATCTTGAACACGACCTTGCCGAGATCGAACGAAAACGGTTTGGCCGGCACGCCCAGCAGTGCGATGCGCCCGCCCATCAGCGTGTGGTCGATCAGCTGCTCGAAGGCGGCCGGCGCGCCGCTCATCTCGAAGCCGATGTCAAAGCCCTCGCGCATGCCAAGCCTTGCCATGGCGTCGCGCAGTTCCTCCTTCGCCACATTGACGGGTGTCACGTCGGCGACCTTGCTGGCGAGTTCCAGCCGTGCCGGATTGACGTCGGTGATGACGACATGGCGCGCGCCGCAATGACGCGCGACGGCGGCGCCCATGATGCCGATCGGTCCCGCGCCGGTGATCAGCACGTCCTCGCCGGCCACGTCGAAGGAGAGTGCCGTATGCACGGCGTTGCCGAGCGGATCGAGAATGGCGCCGAGTTCATCGTCTATCGTGTCGGGCAGCGGCACGACATTGAAGGCCGGCACGCGCACGTAATCGGCGAACGCGCCGGGCAGGTTGACGCCGATGCCGCGCGTTTCGGGATCGAGATGATAGCGGCCGGCCCGGCTGGCGCGGCTGCGCATGCCGATGACATGGCCCTCGCCGGACACCCGCTGGCCGACCCTGAAGTCGCGGACGTGGGAGCCGACCTCGACGATCTCGCCGGCATATTCATGGCCGGTCACCATGGGTACGGGCACGGTTCTGGAAGCCCATTCGTCCCAGTTGTAGATGTGGATGTCGGTGCCGCAGATGCCGGTTTTCTTCACCTTGATGAGAACGTCGTCGGGGCCGATTTCCGGTATCGGGCGCTCTTCCATCCAGATGCCGGGTTCCGCCTTGGCTTTGACCAGTGCGCGCATGGGGTGCTCCTGCGGGTCAGATGATGCCGAGCGTGCGCCCGGCATCCTTGAAAGCGTCGATGGCGAATGTGACGTCCTCATCCGTCAGCGCGGCCGACATCTGGGTGCGGATGCGCGCTTTGCCCTGCGGCACGACGGGATAGAAGAAGCCGGCGACGTAGACGCCGCGTTCATCGAGGGCGCCGGCCATGCGCTGCGCCAGCACGGCATCGCCGAGCATGACGGGAATGATCGGCGTTGCGCCGGGAAGAAGCGCGAGGCCGGCCTCGGTCAGGCCTTCGCGAAAGCGTGCTGTGTGGCGAGCGAGGCGGGCGCGGAGGTCGTCGGCTTCGCGGGCGATTTCTATCGCCTTCAGCGACCCTGCGGCGACGGCCGGTGCAAGGCTGTTGGAAAACAGATAGGGCCGCGCACGCTGCCGCAGAAGATCGATGATCGGCTGCGAGGCGGCGATGAAGCCTCCCATGGCACCCCCCAGCGTCTTGCCGAAGGTGCCGGTGACGATGTCGACGCGGTCGCCGGCGCCCGTCAGGGCGGGCGTGCCGCGCCCCTGATCACCCAGATGGCCGGTGGCATGGCAATCGTCCACGGCCACGATCGCGCCGAAGCGCTCGGCCAGATCGCAGATTTCCGGCAAGCGGGCGATGTGGCCGTCCATCGAGAACACGCCGTCGGTGACGATGAGCCTGAAGCGGGCGCCCTCCGCATCGGCCTGCCTGAGCTGCGCCTCCAGATCGTTCATGTCGCCCGGCGCATAACGGAAGCGCTTCGCCTTGCTCAGCCGCACCCCGTCGATGATGGAGGCGTGGTTCAGGCTGTCGGAGATGATGGCGTCCTCGGGACCGAGCAGCGGCTCGAACAGGGCGCCGTTGGCATCGAAGCAGGCGGCAAACAGAATGGCGTCGTCCTTGCCGAGATAGGCGGCGACGGCGTGTTCGAGCTCGCGGTGCAGCGTCTGCGTTCCGCAGATGAAGCGCACGGAGGCCATGCCGAACCCGTAATCATCGAGAGCCTGCCGGGCGGCTGCCTTTATCTCGGCGTTGTCGGCAAGGCCGAGATAGTTGTTGGCGCACAGATTGACCATCTGCCGTTCGCCCTCAAGGCCCCTGACCCGGATGCGGCCGGATTGCGGGCCTGCGATCAGACGCTCGCGCTTGTAGAGCCCGTCCGCCTCGATGCCGGCGAGCACGCCTTCGATGTGGGAAAGGAAATCCGGTGTCATGGGGCTTTTCATCCGTTAAATTGGAATTTCCAATATAGTGGATTTGATGTTAAATCCAGAGGAATGTTTATGCCAGCCTGCCGGATGCGCTGCCATGCGGCCTGCATCCGGTGCGATGAATGAGGCCATCCGGTGTTTCAGATGCACAAAAGCGGCCCCTTGCATCTTGATCAGGCAACGGATTGAGCGGAAGAACGGTTCCGATTTTGCAGTCCGGCGGCCGACCGCTCTCTCCTCCGGCCTGCTGCTTTGGAAAAGATGAAATGGACAGTGTGAACGAAGCGCCGAGGATCGGGCCCGTCATTCAGGCGGAGCGCAAGAAGCGGCATCTGACGCTCGATCGTCTGGCCGCGCTTTCGGGCGTGTCGCGCTCGATGCTGTCGCAGATCGAGCGCAGCGAAGCCAATCCCACTTTTGCGGTTCTGTGGTCGCTGACGCAGGCGCTGGGCATCGATTTTTCACAGTTGCTGGCCGGCGGCACGTCGCAGCAGCGCAAGCCGGACAGCATCGATCTGGTGACGCTGGCGCTGACGCCTGAGATCAGGAGCCCCGACGGCGCATGGCGGCTGCGGATTCTCAGCCCGCCCATGCTGGCCGGTCAGGTCGAATGGTATGAGGTGGAGATTGCGCCCGGCTGCATGCTGCAGAGCGCGCCCCATGCTCCCGGCACGTTCGAGCATCTCACGGCCTACAGCGAGGGCCTGCTGGTCGAAACGGAGCATGGGTCGCAGAAGCTGGCGACGGGCGAAACCGCGCGCTATCGCGCCGATGTCGCCCATGAGATCAGGAACACCGGCAGGCAGACCGCCCGTGCGCTGATGGTGGTGCTGCACGAACTCAAGGCCTGAACCGCGTTCGCTAAAGCATGTCGCCCGAAAGTGGGAACCGGTTTCGGGATAACGACATGCGTAAAAACAGCAACTTAAAGCGTAAGGCGCGATCTGAAAGATCGCGACACGCTTTAAGCGGTTCAGGCTGCCGGCGCCGCGTTGCCCAGCCGGCGCGAGACGGTCATGCCGATCCATGCGCCCAGTGCGCAAAAGATCAGGAACACCCAGCCCGAAACGGCGCCGGCATGGATGCCGGAGAGAAGAACGCCGACCGTGCAGCCAAGGCCGGTCATGGCGCCCCAGCCCATCAGGATGCCGCCGGCCAGCCCCTTGCCGACATCGCGGCTCGTCGGACGGCGGGGCTGGAACTGTCCGCCCGCCAGTGCCGCGGCGAAGCTGGCGATGACGAGACCCAGAACGAAAACCCCGTTCGCGGACAGCAATGTCTGCTTGACCACGGTGGCGCAGCCGCGCAGCAGGTCGAGACCGTGCAGCGTGTCGGGCAGCAGGCCTGATGCCGAACCGGCGGTGCGCACGATGCTGCCGAGCTCCGCCGTCACGCCGAGCGGCGCTACCCGCAGATAGGCGATGGCCGAAATGATGGCGACCAGAAGCCCGGTCGTGACGGGCGGCCAGCGGTCCACGAACAGTTTTCCGGCCGTGCCGCGCAAGTCGTAGCGGCTCGGGGCAGCCGGTCCGGGATTGCCGGAGAAGCGCAGCAGCAACAGGCCGATGACAGCGATAATCGCAAGGCTGACGAGCAGGGTGCCCGTGTAGCCCAGCCGGTGCGGCAGCCAGATGGCCGGGCTTGCATAGATCGCCAGCGTGAACAGCGGATTCCATGTGAGAAAGCCGATGAAGAACCCGATGCCGGCGCCGATGAGCGCGAAGGGCGAGCTTGGCGAGCCTTCTCCCAGCCGGTAGAGATGCGCCGACAGGCAGGAGCCCGATATGGCCATGCCGATGCCGAAGGCGAAGGCTGCGAAAGCCAGCACCGGCCCGACCGGTCCGATATGCGCGTTGGGCGGCAGGCGTCCGGGCTGCGGCACCGGCACCCACGCCATCATCACCGCGTGATAGAAGGCGACGCCGGCCGCCAGCGCCACGACGATGGCAAGCAGTCCGCGCGGGTCGCGCTTTTCCACGAAATCGCGAAAATTGCACAGAAAGCAGAAGCGTCCGCGCTGAAGCACGATGCCGAAGGCAGCACCGGCAAGCAGGGAAAAGGAGAGATCGCGCCCGCCGGGCTGGCCGTGAAGAAACCATGCCAGAACGGCTATGCCAGACAGCAGCACGACCGGCGCCAGCGTTCTTGTTGCCCCGGATTTCATTGCATCCTCCCCCGCAGGTATGAAACGGACAAGGAGGCGGGCACTCGAACGCCCGCCTCCGGTCCTGATGGGTATGTTGCGACGCTTTACGCCGGAACGGTCATTTTCCGGTCCAGACGGTGCCGGCCACGTTGACGACCGGCACGCCGACGGCGTTGCCATATTCGGTCCACGAGCCGTCATAGTTCTTCACGTCGTAGCCGAGGATGCGCTTGAGGGCGAACCAGGTGTGCGAGGAACGCTCGCCGATGCGGCAATAGGTGACGATGGGCTTCGAGCCGTCGATGCCCTTGGCCGCATAGATGGCCTTGATTTCCTCGGCCGGCTTGAATGTGCCGTCTTCCTGAACGATGGAGCCCCACGGCACGTTTTCCGCGCCGGGAATGTGCCCGGCCCGCACGGCCAGTTCCTTCACGCCTTCAGGCGCGAAAACCTTGCCGGTATATTCGTCGTTGGAGCGGATATCGACGAGGCTCGCCTGCTTGCGACCCTCGGCGATGTCGAGCACTTCGGCGAAGCGCGCGCGCAGATCGTCATTGCGCTCGGGCAGTACGATTTCGGAGGCCGCATACTGGGGTGCTGCGGTGTCGAGCGGCAGCCCCTTCGCTTCCCACAGCTTGCGGCCGCCGTCGAGCAGGCTGGCCTCGATGCCGTAAACGTTGAACACCCATGCGCCCCATGCGGCGAACCAGTTGTTGTTGTCGCC
>Ga0182740_1002442_pt1 | contig 11350 bp, 12 predicted proteins | sample eDN5th37CKraftBY_FD_128872 | JGI IMG/M metagenome (GOLD analysis project Ga0182740, IMG submission 128872) | Enriched backyard soil microbial communities from Emeryville, California, USA - eDNA 5th pass 37_C Kraft BY (version 2) (version 2) | ecosystem: Environmental > Terrestrial > Soil >...
CGTTGAAGACGAAGCTCTGATCGCAGAGTTGCTGGCAATGTACATCGAAGAGATAGGGCATGAGACCATCGGTCCTGCGGGCACCGTGGCACAGGCTCTGTCGCTCTTGAATGGTGAACGTCCGGCGTGCGCGATCCTCGATTGCGCGCTTGGCCGCGAAGAGAGCACGCCCATTGCAGAAACGCTCACGAAGGCAGGCATTCCCTTCGCATTCGCGACTGGGCGCGGCGCAGATGCCCTGCCTGAAGGTTTCAAGCAGCGCCCGATGATCTCGAAGCCATACGTTTTCGAGGATGTTGAGCGCGTGCTGTCAGCCATGATCGGCTAAAGCGAAGACAACTTCACAGCGGAAATGCGAGTGTCGCGCGGGTGCCCTGCCCTGCGGCGGAGAGCTTGAGTTCGCCGCCGAGGTTCATCGCCATGGAAGCAATGACCTTGGAACCCAAGCCCGTACCGCCTGCCGGTTCCTGAGCGTTCACGCCAACGCCGTCGTCTTCGACGGCAAGCAAGCCCTTCCCATCGTCAATCTTCAGGATGACGCGGATCTCGCCCACGCGATCCTCGGGGTAGGCGTACTTATAGGCATTGGTGACGAGTTCCGTCGTTATGATGCCCAGGGAGACTGCCTTGTCGGTGGGGATAAGGACCTTCGCGCAATCGAGGCGGATGGGATGGTTTCTACCCTCATCCGTCATCGTGGCTTTGAGTTCTTCAACCAAGCCATCGAGGTAATCGTGGACATCGACGTTACGGACATCTGGCGAGGTATACAGCCGGCGGTGAACGCTTGCGATGGCAATGATCCGAGCTTGGACGCGGGCGAGCAGTTCCCGGGCCGAGTCATCGCGAATGGAATTGCGCTGAAGCCCGACAAGGCCGGCCACGATCGCGAGCGAATTGGCAACGCGGTGATTGACCTCTTTCAAGAGCATTTCGGCCCGGTCGCGCGCCAGCCGCACTTCGTTGTCGGCGGCTTCCTTTTCCCGGCGGAGGCGCTCCTGCTCCAGCGCCGTAGCGATGGCCTTTGCCAGGAGTTCGCGGAAATGGCCCTGGACATCCTTCCAGACGTAATCCACGGCGCCTGACTTCATGGCCGTGACGGCGATGTGACTGTCTTCCGACCCGGTCACATAAACGACTGGCGGCGCTTCGGGGAGCGCACGGATGCTGCGAAGAATATCGAGGCCCGTCTGTCCCGGCAGATGGTGATCCAGCGCGACGATGTCGAAGCGGCTGCTTTGTAGAAGCTCCAAGCCTTGCGTGCCCGAGGGCGCGATAATGACTTCGAAGCTATGCGCTTCGAGCGTTTTTTGAACTAGCCGGGCGATGCCGGGATCATCGTCGATGTACAGGACCCTGGCGCGTGACATCGTCACTGAGTTTCCGGGACCTGGATCACGGCGAAGAACAGCCCGAGCTGACGAATGGCATTGGAGAAGTTGTCGTAGTCGACGGGCTTGGTGATGTAGACGTTGGCGCCAAGATCGTAGCAGCGTTGAATTTCGCGCTCGTCGTCGGTCGTCGTCAGGACGACTACGGGAATGCGGCGGGTATGTTCGTTGGCCTTGATCTTTTCAAGGATGCTTACCCCCGTCATATCCGGCAGGTTCAGATCAAGTAGAACCAGCAGATGCCGGCCGATGCTGATTTCGCCACTGCCATCAGGCCCGAAAAGGAAAGCCAGCGCATCCGTCCCATTGGCGAAGGGGATGATCTCATTATTTACGCCGGCGCGGCGAATATTCCGCTCGATCAGGCGAGCGTGCCCGGCATCGTCTTCGATCATTACGATCCGTACTGGATTTCCACTCACGTGATCATTTCCCCCGGATAATCAATTTAATTGGCAGGCTCACCCGGAAGGTGGTGCCACGGGCCAACGCGGATGTCATCGTTATTTCGCCGCCGAGCCTTCTGACGAGGGTCCGGACATGCGCTAGGCCGATGCCCTCGCCTTGCTGATCCTGCGGTCCAGCCCGGCGAAATAGATCAAAGACCCTTTCCTGATCCTCAGGTCCGATTCCCCGGCCATTGTCTTCCACGTCGATATCGACCATTCCCCAGCGGCTCGAAGCTTGCCGGATCGTCACCACAGGCGGCCGGTCCTTCGCCCTATATTTCAGGGCATTGTCGACCAGATTTCCAAATATTTGCTCAAGAGCCAGCCGGTCGGACTCGATTGTGGAGAGTGGTTTGAGGATACGAACTTCCCCACCGACGGTGGAGACACGGTGCTGAACACCATCGGAGATGGAATCGAAGAATTCGTTGAGGTTTATGCGCTCTGGAGCCAGCACCCTTTGGCCTTCGCGGGACAGCTTCAATATCGCTTTGATCAGGCCGTCCATTTTCTGGGTCGAGGTGCGAATAAACCCGATCGATTCCGGGAGATCGGTCGCGATCGCGGTTTTGGCTGCCTCGCCGTGGGGGAGCGCCTCAATGCCCGGATCGTTCGTCAACTCCCGCAACGTTTCGAGGCTCGCCTCCAGCTCGCTCGTGTATCCCATGACGTTGACCAACGGCGCACGCAGATCGTGGCTGACGATGTAGGCGAAGCGCTGGATCTCCTCGTTTGCCCGTTGCAGATCGGCCGTTCGCTCTTTGACGCGGCTTTCCAGCCCGGCGTTAAGTTCGCCGAGTTCGTTTCGGGCCGCAACCAGTTGCCGCGTGTATCTAATGATCGTCGCTATTCCGCCTAATGCGGTGAGCAGAATGAAGCTGCCGGCCAGGAGCGCGAATTGACGGGCCATGGCGGTGTCGAGGCGCTGCTCCTCCACGCCTTCGCTCAGGTTCCTGTCGATCTGGTCCAACACGGCGGAGATCCCACCGCGGATCTGGTCCATCAGTTCCTTGCCGGTGTCACTCTTGACGATTGCAAGGGCTTCCGACGCCTTTCCAGCGTCATAGGCCTTGATCGTCTCCGCCAACTCGGAAAGCTTCAGATCAATTGCTTTCTCGACTTGCGCAATTTTGGCAGCTTCCTGCGGATTACCCGTTAGCGACGCGCGGACGACGGCAAGCCGATCGGGCATATTGGAAACCGCGGCTTGGTATGGCTGGAGATAGTGGGCCTCACCTGTCAGCAGATAGCCTCTCTGGCCCGTTTCCGCGTCCTGGACGGTCGAGAGAAGGCGCACGAGCGCGGTGCGCTGAGCACGGGTCTGCAGCACGCCTTCCGTCGTCGTTTGGGTTCTCTGGACGAGCCAGAACGAGGCCCCGATCAGAAGGGCGAGAGCCACGAAGCCGGCAATGGCAAATGCATACGTTGTGCGGAGAAGTCGTTGGGGACTGGGGGGCATTTCGCTCTTGGGAAAACTTTTAGCAGAGCCTTATTACCAACCACCTCCCCCTGTGGCCAGCCTTCTTAGGCCGAATTATCTGCCTCGACCCTGTGCGATAGGCCGGATGCACCAGCGGCTTAGGCTTGCGGTCTACGGCTTTGGGGGCCGCGTCCTTTCACCCGCCCGAGGCGGGTGGAACCGGCAGTGGCCACACGAATTTAGAGTAGTATGAGCGACCGTATCCTGGATGACGCCAGAGAGGCGTTTTTATTCGTTAATTCCGATCGCACCTTGAATGCCGTCTCGCTTCGTCGCGACGGGCGGGATCTTCCGCAAACCGGCGAGAGCCAGTGGCGGTTTGAGCGGGAATTCCCACTTGGTGTGCATGAAGCCACGCCATTCGGGCTGGACCCAGAACCCATCCTTCGCGGTGTAGCGTCCGATGGATATTTCGTCTGGCCGGTCGAGCATGTGCAGCCGTTTGGAACGTCTCAGTGAGTTTGAGTGAGTTGAGTAGCCGGCGTACCAGTCCTGAGCCACCGCGGCCCCCGCCTGAGCCGGCTGGGCCTCAGCGGCATTGGGTCGAGATTTTTACCGACGGCGTGACAGAGCGGCTGAAGGAAGTTCTCCAGGAAGATATGGATTGGATGACGTCGCGCCCAATCTTGGAGCGCCTCAATCGCCTGTACGATATCGAACAGACGCGCGGATCGGAAAAGGACGTTTCAGACATCACTCGTCCTTCTGTCCAAAGACCAGGATCCAGCAGATAATCGCTCCCGTAATCGTCTGCAGCGCCAGAATGATTTCAAGAGGCAACAGGTTAGCGGTCATCTCATCTGTCCTTTCCCATTCGCAGAGAAAACCGCCCCAGAGCGATGCCAGTTCCGGCTGTGAAGAACGCCGCTGTGGATAAGGAATTCAGGCCCGCTGATACAGATACGGCAAAAAAACGTGCGGAGACGTTTCCGCTCCGCACGCGCCATATCGAAGGCATATGTCTTTAATTTCAGGCCCGCCGCACCATGCCGACGATAAAGAGCAGGATTAAAGATCCGATCACGGCTGCCACGATATTTCCTGCCGTCGACTCCGTATAAAGACCCATCGCTTGGGCGAGGATTCCGGCGATACCTGCGCCCAGAATGCCAATGACGATGTTGCCGATCAATCCAAAGCCATAACCCTTGACGAGAAGCCCCGCGAGCCACCCCGCGATTGCACCAATGATAATCCAGGCTAAAACGGATTCTGGAGCGAGCATGTGTGACTCTCCTTTGTTTTGAGGTGTTCCCGTAGGCCTCCTTGAATTCCTCAAAACCAAATAAAGTTCCAAATTGTCACAGAACGTTTTCAGATGTGGCAGGCGCACCACTATCTTTTATCAAGCGTCGTCAGCGGATTGTTCGACGGCGCATTGCCGGTTCCGACTTTTTCGGTGGGATTTGGATCCGGCGCAGGGGGCGCTTCGGCGGTTCCATAGAATTGCCAGCCCGCAATTGCCGCCAGGACAGCAACTGCGACGACGATCGCCGAGCTGCGGAAGACTAGGGTTCGGCGCGCGCTCGCCTGGTTCGGTGTATTCATTCGAGTTTGGCCTTGCTGGTTGAGTTCTTTCGCCCGCGAAGGGCATGCGGCTCAACGAGATCGAGGCGCGAAAGGTTGCGCGTGGTCAACCTGAGCTACATCGGGCGGCGGCCAAAGGGTGCTCGGCCAAGCTCTTCAGATCAGTTCGTGAACGCTGAATTGCTCGCCAGCATCGGTCCATAGGCGCTTGGGCTTCCAGCCGGCCTTGCTTGCCAGCTCACGGAACTCTGAGACCGCATACTTATAGGAGTTCTCAGTGTGGATTGTTTCACCCTGGGAGAAGTGGAAGCGGCTCCCGGCGGCCATGACGTCCTGAACGCGGTCGCTAACGAGATGCATCTCGATCCGGCCCGCGCGCGGATTGTAGAGAGCCTTATGACGGAAAGCGGCCAGATCAAATGTGCCAGCGAGTTCGCGATTGATGCGGACGAGGAGGTTCAAATTGAATTCGGCCGTGACCCCTGCGCTGTCATTATAGGCATTCACGAGGACGCGTGGATCCTTCTTCAGATCGACGCCGATGATCAAGCGCCCCCGATCTCCCAGCACGTTTCTGAAGCTCCTCAGCAGGGCGACCGCCTCATTCGGAGAAAGATTTCCGATAGTCGATCCAGGGAAGAAGCCTGTCTTGTTAGAACCGGCAAACTCATCGGGGAGCTCTGGCAGATTGGAGAAGTCCGCCACGAGCGGCCTGATGTCGAGCGCTGGATAGCGGCCTTGCAAGCGCGCAGTCGCCTCCGACAACGCAGATTCCGAAACGTCCAACGGCATGTACGTCACGCGACCAGCAATATGGTCGAGGAGGATTTCGGTTTTCAGGCTCGAGCCGGAGCCGAATTCCACCAGAACATCGCCGCTTGAAATACCATCGACGATTTCGGCTGCGCATTGCTTGAGGATGCCGATCTCGGTGCGCGTTGGATAATACTCTGGGAGTTCTGTGATTTCCTCAAATAAGCTGCTGCCACGAGCATCGTAGAGGAAGCGGCACGGCAGCGTCTTCTGCGGGCGAGATAAACCTTCAATGACACTCGCCCCAAAATCATCCGCCAGCGCCGTTGTGCCCGGCAGCGGCAAGGTCTCAAGGTTCGGAACGTGGCGCATCACTCAACCTCCGCCGCGAGACGCAAGCCGAGGAACTGCCAGCGCTGATGGGGATAAAAGAAATTGCGGTAAGTCACGCGGGAATGGCCCGCCGGCGTTGCGCATGAGGATCCCCGCAGCACGTGTTGCCCGACCATGAACTTGCCGTTGTATTCGCCGATTGCGCCTGCGGGCGGGCGGTAGCCCGGATATGGCAGATAGGCGCTCGCCGTCCACTGCCAGACTTGGCCGAAGAGCTGCTTTGGCCCTTTTGAAGCCGATGTTTCACTTCGCTGCGGACGCAACACGCCAGATGATTTCGCTGCTTCCTGCCCGTCTGAAAGGGCCGCCGATTCCCATTCGAATTCGGTGGGCAAACGCTTGCCGGCCCAGCGGGCGAAGGCGTCGGCTTCATAATAGGATACGTGGGTCACGGGTTCTGCGGGCGCCACCGGCCGAAGACCCTGGAGCGACATCTGCGACCAGCTGCTGTCCGTCTGCTCCCAATACAGCGGGGCCTCCCAGCCCTCTCGGTTGACGGCCGCCCAACCGTCCGCCAGCCAGTGCGCTGGCGTCGCGTAACCGCCATCTTCCATGAATTCGAGCCATTCGGCATTCGTGACGAGCCGGTTGGCAAGCTTGAACGGCTGAATGAGCGCGTCATGCGAAGGCAGTTCATTATCCCAGCAATAACCTTCGCCGGAGTGACCGATCTTCACGATGCCGCCGGGGTACTCCGTCCATCCAAGCGGCTCGGGTCCGGTGAAATCGACAGCGGAGGGTTTGGCTTGATACGCGGGGCGCAGAGGGTTTGATGCAAGCAGCGCCAGTATGTCGGTCAACAACAGTTCTTGATGCTGTTGCTCGTGGTTGATGCCGATTTCGAGCAGCCGGGCGACTTCGTCTTGATCAGTCCCATCGCTTGCGAGAAGACGCCGAAGCGCCTCGTCGACGTGGGCTCGATATTGGAAAACGCGCTCGGATGTTGGCCGCGTCAGCAGGCCTCGTTTTGGCCGCGGATGACGAGGGCCGAGGCTCTCGTAGTACGAGTTGAAGCAATAATTGAACGCCTCGTCGAAAACTTGATAGCCGGCGAGGTGCGGCTTCAAGACAAAGTTCTCAAAGAACCAAGTCACGTGTGCGAGGTGCCACTTCGTCGGGCTCGCATCATCGGAGGCTTGCACGACCATATCTTCGGCCGAAAGCGGCTCGGCCAAGTCCATCGAGTGCTGTCGCGTCTTGAACAGACGCGCAGACAGCGCGTCGCGGACGCTCGTGCTTGCCTCATCAGCCGGCAGCAGTAGGGAGCCGTCGGTTTGCTCGTGGGGTGCCTTGCCGGCTGCAGGATTTTCCAAACGCTGTTCTCTGGATTTTTCGCCTGCGCCGCCGCGCGCAGCTAAAAGGTCAATTCGCCTAAACTCAGAGCTTCCAAGATAGTTCCCTCAGCGGCTGCCAAAGTCGCCGAGCAAGCGGACCTGAGCCCTTCTTTTGCTTCTCTACTTGTTTTGTTTTGGCTTCGATTTTTCGTGCTTCTCGCCGTATTTCATTCCTTCGAGCTTGATGCCGTCAGGATCTAAGAAGAAGACGGCGTAGTAGTCTTCATAATACTCATCGGCAGGATCGACAATTTCCACGCTGTTCTTCTTAAGATACTCCTGCAGTTCATCGACGTCTTTTCGGTTGCGAAGCTGGAAGGCGTAATGATGCAGCCCGACGTCGCCGGTCCGGTGTTTATGCTTCCGTCCATCCGCGTCGGCCTGCGTAATCCAATAGCGGGTCTTGCCGTTCGTCCAGCCAATCGAGTTCTCGTATTCATCCAGCACGTCGAAGCCGAGGAACTCGAAGAGGCCGCCGTAGAAGGCCTTTGATTTTGCAAAGTTGCTGACGCGGATCGCTAAATGGTCGATGCCGGCGACGCGCGACATGGCTGCACTCCATTCTGCTCACTCGGTTCAGTTCTCGAGAAGGTGTTCCAGGCGGATAGGCAAATGCCGGATGCGCTTACCCGTTGCATGGAAGATCGCATTGGCAATTGCCGCGTTCGTCCCGACGTTGCCGAGTTCGCCCAGACCCTTGATGCCCGCCGGATTGACCTCGTCATCGACTTCGGGAACGAGGATGACCTCGACATCTGCAATATCCGCATTCACCGGCACGAGGTAGTCCTGAAGCTCGCGATTGACATAGCGCGCATTGCGCGGATCGACCTGCGTCTCTTCCAGCAGCGCTGAACTCATGCCCCAGATCATGCCGCCCATCAGCTGGCTTCGGGCCGTGCGGGTATTCATAATGCGACCGGCTGCGAACGCGCCGACCATGCGAGGCACGCGGATTTCGCGCGTTCGGGCATTGATGCGGACCTCGACAAACTCGGCGCCAAACGCGTACATCAGCTTCTTGCCGTGCGAACCGCCAACGAACGTGCTTTTGCCGGTATAGAGCGAATGCACCGCATCCGCGGGCGCGCCTTCCGGTACGAACTCGGCATACTCTTCGACCATGCCGGCGCCGAGAATTTTGAACACGTCCGAGAGCTTCTGCGAGCGTCCGTCCTTGGCGACGACTTCGCCGTTCTTGAGATCGAGATCGGCAATCGGCTTGCCGACGAGCGGGCCATCGTTCGATCGAACGGCAGCTTCGAAGAGCCTGCGCCGTATTCCCTCGCAGGCCTTGAGCACCGTGGAACAGACACTCGCAGTGCTGTTCGAGCCGCCTGCGACGGGCGCGGGCGGATGATCGCTGTCTCCCATTTCGCACTGGACCGCCGTGATATCGAGCCCAAGTCTCTCGGCCGCCATTTGGGCTGCAACGGTCCGGATGCCCGTGCCGATCTCATGGGAGGCGCTTTGAACGTCAGCAGTACCGTCGGCAGACAGGCGGACGCGCGCAGTGGCGGCCCCAACATGGGTTGGATATACGGCGGTCGCACAGCCCCACCCGATCATCCAATCGCCATCGCGCATGCTGCCAGGGGCTTTGACTCGGTTTGACCAACCGAATGCTTTGGCCGCCTCGTCGTAGCATTCCATCAACGAGCGGCTGCTGTATGGCTTGCCTGAGATGGGATCCTTGTGGGTGTCGTTGAGGCGCCGAAGTTCGACGGGGTCCATATCCAGCTTGTAGGCCAGTTCGTCGATCGCACTTTCGAGCGGGAACATATACGGCGTTTCGGGCGGAGATCGCATGTACCCCGGCGTTTGCCGGTCCGCCTTCACAAGTTCGACTTTGCTTGCGACTGCGCCGTATGCGTACATTCGCGATGTCGTATCGACGCCACCGACCACGTAATTATCGATGCGGGACGTCAGCTCGGTCCCTTCGTGGCTGAATGCCAAAAACTTGCCGTCGCGGGATGCTCCTAGGCGAAGGCGATGCTTCGTCTCCGCGCGGAACGTCGTAGTCGTGAATCCTTGCATGCGTGTTACGACGCAGCGGACCGGCCGGTTGAGACGGCGCGCGGCGACGGCGACGATCGCCGTCCGCGGCGTCATCGGTCCCTTGGAGCCAAACGCGCCTCCGACGTACGGGCTCACGACGCGAACGTTCTTTGGATCCAACTGCAGCTGCTTGGCGATTTCCGCTTTGAAGCCGTAAACGTTCTGCGTCGGTTCGTAGACGGTCAGCTGATCGTGCGTCCAGGCGCAAGTCGTGGAGAAAAGCTCGATCGGGTTGTGTGTCTCGGGGGCGGTCGCATATTCGGCATCGATCTGCACAGGGGCGCTTGCGAACGCAGCTTCGAAGTCGCCAGCCTTGAGATCTTCCGGATACATCGGGCTAACGCCCGCTGCAGGGATCGTCTCCGTGCCCGGGGAATCCAGCGTCGCGCTCGCGGGCTGCTCCGCGTAGGTCATGCGCACTAGAGATGCCGCTTGAGATGCGGCTTCGAACGTGTCGGCGACGACGAGCGCTACGATCTGCCCGTCATGGACGATTGTCTTCTGATGCAGCGGTGCCAACGACGTCGATGTTGAATTGGAATACTTGGGGGCCTTGACGCCACTCATGTCGCCATAAGTGACGATATCGAGAACGCCCGAAACGGCCTTTGCCTCCGAAAAATCCATCCAGGTGACTTCACCGTGCGAAATGGGGCTAGTCACCAGCACGGCGTGAGCGAAATTGTTCAGTGGAATGTCGGCAGCGTAAGGTGCTTCGCCCGTTACCTTCAGTCGGCCATCAATGCGCGGCGCGGGCTGACCTTGATTTTGACGCGGCTCGGGAGCGGCTGGCTGCAGCATTTCTCAGATCCTCATCGCCTTCGCTTCGAGCAGTGCACGCACAATGGCGGCCTTGCCGGCCGGCACCTTGAATTTATTGTATTGGCGGGGCTCGGCTCCGGCAAAGGCCGCTTCGGCCGCCTTTGCCGCCAACCTTTCATCGAGGATGTTGCCTCTGATGACCGCTTCGGCCTCGCCCGAGCGCCAGGGCACCGTTGCCACGCCGCCGAGCGCGAGCCGCACGTCGCGAACCCTGTCACCATCGAGATCGAGAGCCACCGCAACGGAGGCAACCGCAAACTGGTAAGACTGGCGGTCGCGGATTTTCAGATAATGAGAGCGGCGCGTGTGCGGTCCGGCGGGGACGTCAATAGACGTGATCAGTTCGCCCGGCTCTAGGACTGTCTCGACTTCCGGTGTATCGCCCGGAAGCCGGTGCAATTGTCCAAACGGAATCTGACGATTGCCGTTCGGTCCGGCCGTCGAAACAATCGCATCGAGCGCGATGAGCGCCTGGGCAAAGTCACCGTGGTATGTCGCGATGCAGGCTGGGCTGGTGCCGAGAACCGCGTGTTCACGGTTGATGCCCTCAAGCGCAGAGCATCCCGATCCCGGCTGACGCTTGTTACAAGGCCAAGACGTTTCGCGGAAATATTGGCAGCGCGTTTTCTGCAGAATATTGCCGCCTAGGCTCGCCATATTGCGGATTTGCTGACTGGCAGCCAGCATGAGGCTTTCTGCTATGACCGGATAATCGCGTTTGATATCCGGGTGGTCCTGAGCTTCCGCCATGCGCACCAGCGCACCGAGGTGAAGACCTTCGCTCGTCACGTCGATGCGCCCATGCACGTCCTTGGCGAGGACGTTGATGTCGACCAAGCGATCCGGTTGAAGTACGTCGAGCTTCATGTAGTCGACGACATTCGTGCCGCCGGCGATGAATTGCGCCCGGGCCGCGTGGGCTGCGGCGGCTGCAACCGCGTCGCCCGTATCGCGGGCTTTGTAGTATCCAAACCTATTCATCAGGCCCGCTCCATTTCAGCTTTGGCCTGTCTCACAGCAGCGACGATGTTGGGGTAAGCGGCGCAGCGGCAGAGATTGCCGCTCATGAACTCGCGGATCTCATCGTCGTCGTTGGCATGGCCTTCGTTGATGCACGCAACGGCCGACATGATTTGGCCC
>Ga0182740_1002444_pt1 | contig 11348 bp, 9 predicted proteins | sample eDN5th37CKraftBY_FD_128872 | JGI IMG/M metagenome (GOLD analysis project Ga0182740, IMG submission 128872) | Enriched backyard soil microbial communities from Emeryville, California, USA - eDNA 5th pass 37_C Kraft BY (version 2) (version 2) | ecosystem: Environmental > Terrestrial > Soil >...
GACAGCGCGGCCACCGGTCCTTGCGCGCCCTCGTAGCGCTTTTGCAGGCCGTCAAAGACGATGTGCGCGTCGTCGGTCTGGACTCGCGACGCGGCGTCGGCTACTTCCGCCAAGGAAAATTCGTGTTGCATCATTGCCCGGTTCCAACTTCAGAACACCGGAATGACCGAACCTTCGTACTTGCTCAGGATGAACTGGCGCACCTCCTCGGAGTGATAGGCCTTGACCAGTTCGGGCACCCAAGGCGCGTTTTTATCCTGTTCGCGCACCGCGATAATGTTCACGTAGGGGTTGTTTTCCTTCTTCTCCACCGCGATGCCGTCGCGCGTGGCGATCAACCCGGCCTGATAGGCAAAGCTGTTGACGATGGCCGCGGTGTCCACGTCCGGCAGCGAACGCGCCAGCACCACGGACGCGCTTTCCACGAAGTTGAGCTTTTTGGGATTGGAGGTCACGTCCGCCAAGGTGGCCGTGCCAGTGGCCGGATCGAATCCGTCCTTGAGCGTGATCAGGCCGTGGTCGCGCAGGATGACCAACGCGCGCGTCTGGTTGCTGGGGTCATTGGGAATGCCGATCCGGGCGCCGTCGGGCAGATCCTTTAGCGATTTGTACTTCTTGGAATAGAACGCGATTGGCGAGATCAGCGTGTTGGCAACCGGCACGAGCTTGTAGCCGCGCTGCTTGATCTGATCGTTCAGGAAAGGGATGTGCTGGAAGGCGTTGGCATTGAGGTCACCGTTGTTGAGCGCTTCATTGGGGCTGGCGGTGCCGGTAATCACCACGGGTTCGACGGCCAGGCCGTTCTTCTTGGCGACCTGGGCCACCACTTCCCAGATCTGCTCGTCGACGCCGCCGCGCACGCCCACCTTGAGGGGCTTGGGATCGGCGGAGAACGCCGGGCCATGGAACATTGCCGCCGAAGCCAGCACCGCGCCCAGCAGGCGCTTGAAGAAACGGGAAGTCATATTGGAATCGCCTCTCAGGCTATACGGTTATGAGAGAGACGATTCTAGGGAGGGGGATGAACCGCGCGAACGAATAGTTCGTTGAGTCCTTATTACAGGGGCGTTTGGTTATGGCGGCAAGGCATATGCTCCCGGGTCGTGCCCTGCCGCGCGGTTCAAAAGGGTTTGACGACCACCAGCGTGACGATGACGGCGGAAGCGATGACCGTGAACGGCGCATACAGGTCCACCAGGGGCGGACGCTTGGCGCTGCCGTTGGCCATGCGGCGCAAGGCCGCGCTCTGGATGCCGAGCAGCGCCGACAACGCCAGCGCGAAGGCTACCTTGACCCAGATCCAGGTCATGGCGAACCAGCCGAAAGTCACGGCCAGATGCAGCCCGACCAGCCAGGTCAACACCATCGCGGGAGTGGTCACGCACAGCGTCCAGCGGCGCAAGGCCCCCAGCATCTTGCGTTCTTTCGGGGCTTCATCGCTGTCCTGGGGTTGCGAGGACAGCAGGAACAGCGACACGAACAGCGATCCGCCCAGCCAGGCGACCACGGCCGCGACGTGGAGCATTTTCAGGAGTTGATAGGTCATGATGACCGGCATTATCGCCGGACGCGGACCGGGCCGCGCATGGGCGGCACGCATCGGCTTGCGCTACGGCAACCCGGCGCGGCGCCGCGGCCTTATTTAGCCGTCTCGGGACTGGCCGGCGCAGGCGTCGCGGGCGCGCCAGGGGCGGGCACAGCTGCAGGCGTGGCGGAGGTGGGCGCGGCGGTCCCGGCCGCTGCGGGCGAACTGGCGCCAGCCGGCGCCGACTGGCCCGGGGCTGGACTTGCGTTGGCTGCCGCTGGGGGCTTGGCGGATTCGCCGGCGCCCGAAGCTGCGGCCGGATTCAGGGTATCGGCCGGTTTGTCCGGCGATTCCGCCGGTTCGGGCGGCACGACCTTCGGCAGCCCCTTGGCGCGGCTGCCCACCGGCGCCTGCGGCGCGGCGGCGGCCTGCGCATCCGGCAGGAAACGTTGGAGCAGCTGGAAGAACCCTTCGTAGAATTTGGGTCGCGCAACCGTCTGGCTGCCCGTCTTCACAAGCGAGTCGTCGCTGGAGCCAAATGGCATGGACACCTGGCCCAGCACGCTTACGCCCACGCTGGCCGAGCTGGCGGTGCGCTTGATCGAGTAGCGGTCCTGCACTGCATTGGCGAACACAGTGGCCCGCTCGTTCGAACTGCCGTCGGAGGCGCATTCGATGTTGAAGGCGATCTGCGTGTGCTGTCCGTCCTCATCCTGGAAATTCTTGTGTCCGGTGACGCGTGAACCTTCGAACTTGTCGATGTTGTAGCCCTGGCTCAGCAAGGCGCGGCGCCCGGCATCGCAGGCCGCCACGTTGCTCGCAGGGACCGTGCGCGAGTAGGTGTCGCTCTGGGTGAAATCTTCTTTTTCGAACTCGGGCTTCGGGGATGAGCATCCCGCCAGGACGCCCGTCAGGACTACGAACAGGGCCAGGGAGGGACAGCGGAGAACTCGGGACATGAATTGGGGTCCGGCTTGGGACGGCGTGCAGCATGGTCCGCCGCGATGGCGGCCCGCGCACCGCGTCCGGCGCGGAATCGTGAAGCTTAAAGCGGTTGTTATAGCGCATCCCCGGCACCATTTCCTTTACGAGGAATGTGGAGTTCAACGCAGAGGTAACAGGATTAAAAAAAGGGCCGTATCGCGGCCCCTCGACCGCCTTCAGGGTGAGACGCGCGCGGTTTCCAATGGCCGAATCTCGTGCGCTTCCAGGTTCAGGCTGCGCCGGTAATGCTTGCAACCGGCGGCGAGCAAGGCAATGCACAGCACCGTGGCCGCGCCGACCAGCACGGACAGCGACTGCCCCACCGCTGCCGGACTCATGAACAACCGGTCGGTCAGCATGGCCACGGCAGTCGTGCCCAGGCCCAGTCCGATCAGGTTGGAGATCAGCAGGAACAGCGCAGACACCTGGGCGCGCAACTGATTGGGAGGAAGTATCTGCATCGCGGCCGTTGAGGTCGGCATGGGAAACGATGCGAAAAACATGGCGGGCAACAGCAGCCCGACCGACAGCCACAAGGAATCCACCTGTGTGAATATCACCGCCGGCAACGCCATGCCCGCCGCGCCGATCACGCCGGCGCGCAGGGGCGCATCGCTGTAGCCGCGCCTGGCCAGCCAATCCATCAGCCAGCCGCCGCAGAATACCCCGGCGGTATTGGCAACCAGCACCACCGCCCCCAACATGTAGCCTGCCTCCACGGGCGACATGCCGAATCTGCGCATATAGAACGCCGGTGTCCAACCCAGTAGCGCGAACAGCACCATCGCATAGAAAGAGAAGCCAAGGTAGTGGCAAAAGAAGGTGCCGCGGTGCCGGCCCAGGAAGCGCCAGGTATCCTTCATGGCGGGCTTCTCGACCTGCCCCGCGGCATTGCGCCGCAACCCCAGCCGCCGCGGATCGCGCACCGTCAAGAGGATAAGCAAGGCAATCAGCAGCCCGGGCAGCCCCACGATGAAGAAGGTCACCTGCCAAGGCCGCATCGTCCCTGCCCCAGGCAAGGTGACGGTGTCCACGCTCTTGAGCAGATCGATGACATAGCCGCCAATCAGAAAGGCCATGCCGCCGCCAATGAACGAACCGATCGAATAGACCCCGACAGCCCGCCCCAGTTTTTCCCGCGGAAACATGTCGCTAAGCATCGAGTATGTAGCGGGCGACAGGGCGGCCTCCCCCACGCCCACGCCGATGCGCGCCAGGAACATCTGCGCGAAATTGCGCGACAGGCCACAGGCCGCCGTGGCCAGGCTCCAGAACGCCACGCCGATCGCGATGATCCTCGGCCGCGAATAGCGGTCCGCCAACAGAGCGATGGGGATGCCCATGAAGGCGTAGAACAAGGAGAACGCCAGGCCGTGCAGCAGGCTGAACTGCGTGTCCGACAATTGCAGATCGTGCTTGATCGGTTCGATCATCAGCGCAAGGATCTGCCTGTCGACGAAGGAAAATATGTACGCTAGCATGCATATCACCACGACGTACCACTCGTAGGCGTAGCTAGGTTTCGATCCGTGCCGCGGGCTGCCGTCAGTCATGGTTTGTTTCCCTTGTATGGTGGTGAGATCTGCCCGGCGCCCAACGGGCCGGGTGGCGCCTCACTTGCTTGCAGGCCCATCTTTTGTAGGTCTTTGCGCGGCCGGCCTCTATACGCCGGGCGCAATGACTGTTCCCGCTGCGCAGGAAAGCATGTTCAACGACACCAATCCGCTGGACCGCCATTGCTTGCTGGATTCGGGCAACATCGCCGAGATCAAGGATCAGGTCAGCCAGCACCTGTGGTCGCACCGCATGTGCGTCCCCCCGGGAAAACCCCTGCAGTCCCGCCTGTATGGCGTGTTCTTCGGCAATGCGGCGCTGTTCGACCTGCACTACGGCGCCGAAGTCGAGATCGATGCCGGCGACATCGCCAGCTACTACCTCATCCGCATTACGCTGCAAGGCTCCGGGCTGATCACGCTGGGCAAGCGCAGCGCCACCATGAACGCCGGCAGCCTGACCATTTCATCGCCGTCCGAACGCAGCGTGATCCGCATCGGCCGCGATTGCCGCAACCTGATCCTGCGCATCGAGCGCGAGGCGCTGGAACGCCAGCTGCAACGGCTGCTCGAGCGTCCCCTCAAACAGGCCCTGGTCTTCGACCTGCAGATGGATGCGAACGCCCCGGGGCCGCTCGCGGTGCGTGAAACGCTGGACTATCTATGCCGGCTGTACCGGCATCCCGCCATCGAAGGCGTCACCCAGACGCTGGCCTCCGGATTCTCGGACTATCTGCTGACACTGCTGCTGACCCAGTTGCCGCACAATTATTCCGAAGCCTTGCAGGCAGGCCGCCGCCAGCCGCTGCCCATGCACGTGCGCCGCGCGCGCGACTACATCGAAAGCCATCTTGCCGAAACCATCTCCCTGTCGGACCTGGCCGCGCACTGTGGCGTTTCCGTGCGCACGCTGCAAAACGGCTTCGCGCAGTTCCTGAAGCAAAGTCCCAGCGATTACGTGCGCAGCCAGCGGCTGGCCCTGGTGCACACGGCGCTGGAGCAGGCCAGCGAGGGCGACAGCGTCACCGACATCCTGTTGCGGCATGGCATCTCCAGCTTCGGGCATTTCGCCACCCATTACCGCAAGCGCTACGGCTGCCTGCCCTCGGATACCCTGCGCCAGGGCAGGCAGTAAGCAGCAGCCCGGCCACGCCCTTATTCGCTTGCCGGATCGGAACGTCGCTTGCGCGTTCAGCGCAGCCTCGCCTGCCCGCCGACGCTAGGATCAAAGCTCCAAAAGACGGAGCTTGACCATGAGAATCAGCGTCATAGGCGGCGGCCACGGCTGCTACGCGGCAGCGGCCGACCTGTGTGAAAAAGGCCATCAAGTGCGCTGGTGGCGCCGCGACTGGGCGGCGTTCCAGGGGCTGCGGGACGCCGGCGCGCTGACCGTCACCGACTACCGCGGCACGCGCCAGATCCCGCTGGGAGTAGGACCGCGGCAATTGGAGCTGGTCCGCGACCTGGCCGCGGCGGCGGCCGATGCCGAGCTACTCGTCATTCCCCTGCCGTCCACCACGCACGAGGCGCTGGCCCAGGCATTGGCCCCGCTGTTGCGCGACGGCCAGGTCGTGTTCCTGCCGCCGGGCACTTTCGGCTGCTACGTCTTCGCCCGCGCCATGCAGAATGCAGGCAATGCCGCCGATACCGCCTTCGCTGAAACCGGCACCCTGCCCTACCTGGCACGCAAGCATGGCGAAAGAGTCGTGATCAGCGGCTACGCCACTCGTCTGCCCACGGGTGTGTTCCCGCGCCGGTTGTCGGAGCACGCGCTGGCGGTCGTCCAGCGCGCCTACGCCAGCATCGAACCCATAGAAGACGGGCTTTCCGGCGCGCTGATGAATGCCGGCCCCATCATCCATCCTCCGCTCATCATGATGAACGCGGGTCCGCTCGAACACTTCGACAAGTGGGACATCCACAACGAAGGCACCCAAGCCTCCATACGGCGCGTGACCGACGCGCTGGACGCGGAGCGCATTGCCATTCGCGTGGCCCTGGGCTATGCCGCCCCGCACTTTCCGCTGTCCGACCACTACGCCGCCGAAGGCGACGAATGGATGTACGGCCGCGGCGCCCATGGCAGGCTCACCGACAGCGGGGATTGGCGCGAAGACATCGATCTGCACACCCACCGCTACATGCTCGAGGACACGCGGCTGGGTCTGTCATTCCTGGTGTCCGCCGGCCGTTGGGCGGGCGTGCCCACCCCCGTGGCGCAAGGACTCCTGAGCCTGGCCAGCGCCGTTACCGGCCGTGACCTCTATGCCGAAGGTCGCACGCTGGAACGCCTGGGCCTGGACCGCCTGTCGCGCGACGATATGCGCAAACTGCTGGCTGAAGGCTGCTGATACAAGGATGCAAGCCATGAACCAAAAACTGTGCGTGATCGGCGCTGGCCGCATGGGCGTGGGCATCACGCTGTCATACGTCCATGCCGGCCTGGACGTCACGCTGATAGACATCAAGCCGCGCACGGCCGCCGAGCAGGCCGAGTACTTTGCCCGCGTGCGGGACGATCTGCGCCGCGAGCTCGCCATCCTGTCCAGGCTGGGCTTGCTCGATGCCGCCCAAGCGGAGATTGCGCTGGCGCGCGTGCATCTATGCTCGCGCGAGGATGCGCAAGCAGACCTGCGGCAGGCGCGCGCGGTGTTCGAAGCCGTGCCCGAACGCCTGGACGCCAAGCGCGACGCCTTTCTGTGGCTGGGGTCGGCCTGCGCGCCCGACACCATCATCGCATCCACCACGTCCACCTTTCTGGTTACCGAGCTGGCAGAGCTGGTGCAGGACCCAAAGCGCTTCCTGAACGCGCACTGGCTCAACCCCGCCTACCTGATACCGCTGGTGGAGGTGAGCCGCGGCCCCCAGACCAGCGATGCCGCGACGCAGGGCTTGATGGAATTGCTGCGCCAGGCGGGCAAGAAGCCGGTGCAATGCGCCCCTGCCGCCGGCTACATCGTGCCCCGCATCCAGGCCCTGGCCATGAACGAAGCGGCCCGCATGGTAGAGGAAGGCGTAGCCAGCGCCGAAGACATCGACACGGCCGTGCGCCTGGGCTTCGGCCTGCGCTTCTCGGTCCTGGGACTGCTGGAATTCATAGACTGGGGCGGCGGCGACATCCTCTACTACGCCTCGCGCTATCTCGCCGACGCCATCGATCCGCGCTTCGCCTCGCCCGCCGTCATCGCCCGCAACATGGAACAAGGGCGCAACGGACTGCGCGACGGCCAGGGCTTCTACGACTACGCCGGCATGGACGTGAACGCCTACAAGATGGAGCGGCTGGCACAGCTGTGCAAGCGGCTGGAAGTGATGGAGCTGCTGCCCCGCTACGACGCGGCGAGGCAGCCGCCTGCGCGCTAGTCCCGGGGCTGCGCGCCTACTTGTCCAATTCGCCCAGGATCCGGTACGCCAGCCGGACCCTGGCCTCGTTCGGATAGTTGCGGTTGGCCAGGATCACGATGCCCAGGCGCTTGGACGGCACGAACGCCACATAGCCGCCGAAACCGTTGGTCGAGCCCGTCTTGTTGATCCACACGGCTTGCTGCGGCGGCAGCGGCGGGTTCAACTCGGCCACCGGCTGGCTCTGGCTGTTGTAGTTGCCGGCATTGGCCGTCAGCAAGGCGTCCAGCGTCGCCGGATAGCGCAGTTGTTCCCAGGCCAGGTCCTGGACCATGTCGCCCAGTTGGTAATAGCCGACGTGCGTCTGCCCGATCGCATCGCGTAGTTCGGCATTGGTGACGTTCAAGCCCATGTTCGCGTCGACAAAGCGGATCAGGTCGCTCGCGCTGGTCTTCACGCCGTAGGCCTCGTCCGCCAGCACGCCCGGATTCACGCGCACAGGCGCATTTTGCTTGTTGTAGCCCAGCGCGTAGTCTGCCATTCGCGCGGCGGGCACGTCGATGTAGGTGCTGGTCAGGCCCAGCTTGGGAAACAGGTCCCGCTCCATCGCCGCCTTGAACGGCTGGTTCAGGCTCTTGGCGGCGACCACGCCCAGCATGCCGATGCTGGGGTTGGCGTAGGTACGGTACGTGCCGGCGGGATGCTCGGGCTTCCAGTTCTTGAGATAAGCCATCAGCTGCGCCTGGTTCTTGATGGCGTCGGGCACCTGCAAGGGGAAGCCGCCGGTCGTATGCGTGCCCAGGTTGATCAGGCTCAGTTTGGCGAAGTCGCTGCCGGCGAGTTCGGGCAGGAACTTGGCCGGGCTGTCGCCCAGGGCCAGGCGGCCGCGCGCCTGTGCATAGGCCGCCAGGGTCGCCGTGTAGGTCTTGCTGATGGACCCGACCTCGTAGAGCGTGTCGCTGCCGGCGGGCTTGCCCGTTTCCCTGGACGCCACGCCGTAGTTGTAGAAGCGCTGCGTGCCGCCCTGGGTCACGGCGACCGACATCCCGGGGATGTCGTGTTCGCGCATGACGGCCTGGACCGCCTCGTCGATCTTGCGGTCCGCGTCTGCCTGGCCGGCCTGCGCCAGTGCGCTGCCGCCGACCATCAGCGCAAACCATCCCGTGCGCAGCATGCTGTTCAAGCGCATTCTCGTCATTCCCTGTCATGTCGAATCCGTGGCGCCGCAACGGCGGCGCGCATGCATCGTAACGCGGCGCGGTGTCCCATTGGTACTAACCCTTGGTCTCATTCCCGGGGATTTTGGCTATTCTCGGCTCGTCGATCCAAAACCTCGCAGAAGAGACCTGCCCCAGCGACAGGCGCCGACGGAGCAACCGCCCCGGAAACTCTCAGGCAAACAGGACTGCGCGGTCTAGACAATCTGGAGAGAGGCGCGATGCGCCCACCGAAGGGGAACCCGCCGCCGCCCGCGCCGCGGGTGAAGCTCTCAGGTACAGAGACAGATGGGGTGCTGCGGCCGGGTGGCCGCGGCCACTCAATCTGGAGCCATCATGCCCCGCATCGCCATCATTGGCGCCGGTATCACCGGCGTCACGTCCGCCTATGCCCTGAGCAAACTGGGATACCACGTCACCGTCTACGACCGCCAGCGCTATCCCGCCATGGAGACCTCCTACGCCAACGGCGGCCAGTTGTCGGCCAGCAACGCCGAAGTCTGGAACAGCACCGCCACCGTCATGAAGGGCCTGCGCTGGCTCGGCCGGCATAACGCGCCGCTGCTGCTCAATCCCAGATTCAGCTGGCACAAGTATTCCTGGCTGGCGCAATTCATCGGGCAGATCCCAAACTACCGCCGCAACACCATCGAGACCACCCGGCTGGCCATCGCCGCGCGCCAACACCTATATGCCATGGCCGAAGAAGAAGGCATCGATTTCGACCTGGAGCGCCGCGGCATCCTGCACATCTATCACGACGCCGCCAGCTTCGAGACCGCGCGCCGCGCCAACGCCTTGTTGCAGGAAGGCGGGCTGGAGCGCTACGCGGTATCGCCCGAAGAAGCGCGCAACATCGAACCCACTTTGACGACCACCTGCTACGGCGGCTTCTACACGCCGTCCGACGCCACGGGCGACATCCACAAGTTCACCAGCGGCCTGGCGCGCGCTTGCGAACGCCGGGGCGTGCGCTTCGCTCAGGATGCCGACATCCGCAACATCAGCGTGGACGGCGCGCCGTACGTGCTCGACGTCGCGCGCGAGGGCGGCACGCGCCGCGAACAACACGAAGCCGACGCCATCGTCGTCTGCGCCGGCGCCGTCAGCCGGCAATTCGCGAAACAGCTGGGCGACACGGTCAACATCTACCCCGTCAAGGGCTACTCCATCAGCGTGCACCTGGACGACGCGGCCAGCCAGGCTGCCGCGCCCCGTGTCAGCCTGCTGGACGAGGCCGCCAAGATCGTCACCAGCCGGCTGGGCGACCGCTTCCGCGTGGCTGGCACGGCCGAGTTCAACGGTTTCAACATGGACATTCGCGCCGAACGCGTACAGCCGCTGGTGGATTGGACCCGCAAGCACTTCCCCGGCGTCCGCACCTCGCGCGTGGTGCCCTGGTGCGGACTACGCCCCATGACCCCCAGCATGATGCCCCGCGTCGGCCCTGGAAAACGGCCCGGCGTGTTCTACAACACGGGACATGGGCATCTGGGGTGGACCTTGTCAGCGGCGACCGCGCAGATGCTGGCGGCGAGCGTGCAGGAAGGGGTGGGCGAGGCTTGAGCGGATGGGCGCGGCGCTCGGGTAGGACTGAATTCAGACCATATTGAGCAGGCGACCTGTGCGGATACTCAGGCCATAAGAATCAGATCGCCAACTCGCCGCGTAAGAGCATTGCGAAAAACGGGTGCTCTGGCACAGCCTAGTTTTCGGCCAACGCGGTCTCCTTCCTATTCTTGTCATCCGCGGAGACAAGCATGGAGGAATTCGGCTCCACCGTACTGTTCTGGCCATACACACCATTGCTCTTGCACACCTGCCCCTCCTTCATCACCAGGACTATCCTGTCCGGATCGACCAACAGCGACAGGTCCTTCAACGGATCGCCGTCGACCATGACCACGTCCGCCAGGTAGCCTGGGCGCAGCATGCCCAGCTCGTCCGGCCGTTGCATGATCTCGCCGCCCAACCGGGTGGCGGACATCAGCGCCTCGGCCGGGGTCATGCCGATGTAATCGACGAAGTACTGGAGGTCGCGGGCATTGGTGCCGTGGGGCATCCAGGCAAAGCCGTAGTCGCCGCCGGGCAGGATGCGAATGCCGCGCTGGTGCATCTTGCGCAGTGACTCCGAGGCGATTTCCAGTTCGCGCTTGTAGCCCATTTGTTCGGCGATGGCGGGCGTAATGCCGTATTCCGAAGCGTTGAACGCGGTGCGGATAAGCCAGCCTATGCCGGGCGCGACGAAGTGGCGGTCCTTGTTGGCTTCCAGCATGTCGAGCGCCTCTTCGTCGGCAAAGCTGGCGTGATAGATCATCTCGATGCCGTGGCGCACGCATTGCTTGACCGACTCGCTGGAGCGGGCATGCGCGGCGACGCGCTTGCCGTAGCGCTTCGCTTCGCCAGCCAGCATGGCGATCTCGTCCTCGGCGAAGGGCGACATCTCGGCCGGCAGCCCGGCGATGTACTCGCCTGACAAGTTGATCTTCAGGTGGTCGACGCCGTATTTAATGAAGGTGCGCGCCGAGCGCCTGATCTCTTCCGGGCCGCAGCACACACTGCCGAAGCTCAGTTCGTCGAATGGCATGTGCGGCAGCGAATTGTCGCCAAGCGCGCCAATCGTGGTGATTTCCTGGCTGCCCGCCAGGTAGCGCGGCCCGGGGCATTCTCCGGCATTGATGGCGTTGCGCAGCACCACGTCCAGCCGAGGCTTGGCCGCGGCCGCGC
>Ga0182740_1002445_pt1 | contig 11345 bp, 10 predicted proteins | sample eDN5th37CKraftBY_FD_128872 | JGI IMG/M metagenome (GOLD analysis project Ga0182740, IMG submission 128872) | Enriched backyard soil microbial communities from Emeryville, California, USA - eDNA 5th pass 37_C Kraft BY (version 2) (version 2) | ecosystem: Environmental > Terrestrial > Soil >...
GCGCGTGCGTATTCGATGCCGTCGGCGATCGTGTAGCCGAGTTCGAGGTCCGCCGTCGCGCCCGCTTCCTGCATGTGATAGCCGGAAATCGAGATCGAGTTGAACTTCGGCATGTTCGCGCTGGTGTAGGCGAAGATGTCGGAGACGATGCGCATCGAGGGTGCGGGCGGATAGATGTAGGTGTTGCGCACCATGAACTCTTTCAGAATGTCGTTCTGAATGGTTCCGGCGAGCTTCTGCGGCGGCACGCCTTGTTCTTCGCCCGCCACGATGAAGAGCGCGAGAATGGGCAACACGGCGCCGTTCATCGTCATGGAGACGGTCATGTCCTGGAGCGGAATGCCGTCGAAGAGAACGCGCATGTCGTAGATGGAATCGATCGCCACGCCGGCCATGCCGACATCGCCCTTCACGCGCGGATGATCGGAATCGTAGCCGCGATGGGTCGCGAGATCGAAGGCGATGGAAAGACCCTTCTGTCCGGCTGCGATGTTGCGGCGGTAGAAGGCGTTGGAATCTTCCGCGGTCGAGAAGCCGGCGTACTGGCGAATGGTCCAGGGCTGCAGCGCGTACATCGCGGGATATGGTCCGCGCACATACGGAGCAATGCCCGGCATGCCGTCAATGAAATCGAGACCGGCGGTATCCGCGTCGGTGAAGACGGGTTTGACCGGGATGCCTTCCGGCGTTTCCCAGACGGGCGCCTCGGGGGCAGTGGCCTTAGCGGCCGGTTTTGCGGTCGCGGGCGGGTCGAGAGGCACCTGTGCGAAATTCGGGATCGACGTCATTTAGGGCACTGATCCGGTATGAGATGATGGTTTGTGAAGCAGTCCGCTGCACGGTACGGCAAAACCGGGTACCGAGACAATCGCCGTGCGACTTTCTTACTTGCACTGGGCGACTCCCGCTTCGCGGAGCCGGCCGCCCAGTGCGGGGATTCCGGTTGCCGCTGGCGCTGGCTGCCCAGTGCGGTTGGCGATGTTGGCCTAAGGGGTAGGTGGCTCGTTATAGGCGTCTTCGAGCGAGGAGATAGTCGCGCCGGCGCAGCAGCAGATCATAGATGACCGCGAAAAGTACGCCGCTCAAGAGGGCCGTGATCAGGTCGTTGCGCTTGACGCCCGAGGGTGTGAGGGCGTCCGGCGAGAGCATGAGATAAATGGCTTCCCCTGCCAGAAGCCAGATGATTGCGCCCAACACGATGAACTTCGCCAGCCGAGCGCCGCCGCTTCCCGAAGTCGCGCCGGAGATCTTGGCGAGCGGGGGAAAAACGAACGTCCCAATCGGAATATACCAGAGGAATGCCGCCATCAGAGCGGTCGGCAGCGCTTCGGCGTAAGTTTGAAAGGCCGCTCCGGGCGGGGTTCCCGAGGAAGGCTTTGCGTAGAAGAGATAGTCGGCAAGCGCCTGCATCGTGATGGCCGCAAGAATTGCCGAGATGATCGCGGCAAGCAGCCCGGTTGCCGTCAGCCGCAAAAGCGACAGGCCTTGCGTGCGGGCGGGCATCGGTGACGTAGGCATGACGATCATCCTTTGCTGCTCGCCGGCGGCGGTACACGGTGCATGCCGATGGCGGGAATGGGAACGGTGCCGTTCATCCAGATTCTTTTTCAAACGCCCGACCGGCCTCAGAGTTTGCCACAAACTTCCGCATGATGCGTGGATCCGCCTTCATCCGGTTCAGGCATGCAACACAAGCCCTCTGATCCGCTTCCTGGCCCGCTCTCTGGCCCAAATCCGAAGCAAAGTGCAGCGCGACTGTGGGCGCCGCTTGCCCGTTTCATCGAGTGGGAGTGGCGCGTGGGCGTGGCGGCGCAAGCGCGAGGGCCCGCCGCGCACTTCGGCTATGAGTTCGTCCGCTTCGGCATCAAGCAGGCGTGGGCCTGCTTGTTCGGTGCGTTGCTGCTGGCGCTTCTGATCGCGACGCATCTTTTCTATCCGAAGGGCGCGCCGCTCGCGCGATACGATTTCCTCGTCCTCGCGGCTGTTTTCATTCAAATCGTCATGATCGATTTCAAGCTCGAGACGATCGACGAGGTGAAGGTCATCTGCGTGTTCCATGCTGTCGGCACGGCAATGGAAATTTTCAAGACCTCGGTTGGATCGTGGATCTATCCGGAGGCGAGCCTGCTGCGCATCGGCGGCGTGCCTCTATTCACCGGTTTCATGTATGCCGCGATCGGTTCGTATATCGCGCGGTGCTGGCGGCTCTTCGATTTCCGGTTTACGCGGCATCCGCCTATTTGGGCGCTGATCATTTTGAGCGTGGCGATCTACGCCAATTTCTTCGGGCACCATTACGTTTGGGATGCGCGGCCAATTCTCTTTGCGGCGGCGATCATCCTCCTCGGGCCGTGCACGATCTACTATAAGATTTGGCGCGTACACCGGCGCATGCCCCTGCTGCTGGGCTTGCTTCTGGTCGCGATTTTCATCTGGTTTGCGGAGAATATCGGCACGTTCACCGCGGCCTGGGCCTATCCCAACCAACGGCACGGATGGGTGCCGGTCGGGCTCGGCAAGCTCAGCTCTTGGTTCCTGCTGATGCTGATTTCATATACACTCGTCGCGTGGCTCAATCGGCCGAATGCGATGATAAAATCACAATAGCTAAGTACATTATTTACCGCGAATTCTCGTGCTTATTTCCCGGAAGGCATTGCCGTACAATAAGACGGCATCAATCGGGAGCGGACTTATGGCGCAATCACCTTATCTCGTATCGGCGTTGCTTTTGGCGGCGTCCCTCGTTGCAACGCAGGCATCAGCGGCGGGCAACTTCGCTGCAACCGACCTCGCCGCGCAGGTGCGGACGCAAGGTTTCAAGTGCGATAAGCCGCTGAGCGCCACGAAGAATGAAGGGGCTTCCCGGCCGAACGAGGAAGTCTGGGTTCTCGATTGCGAGGACGCTTCCTACCGCATGACCGTCGTGCCCGACATGGCAGCGCGAGTTGAAAAGCTAGGCGACTAGCCGTCCCGAGTTTTCATCCTTTCCACACGGTGTCACCCGCGGAACAGCGGGAGCTCTGAATTTCCTGCATTCTCCCTCTCATCAGACACCAGCCCGGTTTTGAAAGCATTCGAGAGGACCGTGATCATGTCCGTCATCGTCGTTGCATCTGCCGCTGCAGCCATCACCACCGTTGCCACTGTCGCGGTCGCCGCGCTGCCTGAGGCTCACGCGCTTCTGTCGCCGCTGACGGAAGGCGGCAACGAGTATGCCGTGACTGCCATCTCGATCCTCGCCTCCATTCCGATGCTCGGCATCATGGCCGTGATCGCGACATCGGCCCGCGAATAGCCTTCCCCGCGCTCCGCTCGCAACTTACTTCCAGCACCTTGCCGGCTCTCATCGGGAGCCGGCATTTTTGTTTTCATGCCGCACCGTTCGGCTCAGCCGGAGCATGCTCGCGGCCATTCTCCTGCCTTGGTTACTAAACAATTATCTTGAGGGAAGATGAGGGGTTAGCGAGTTCGCGCCCGAGCGTTGACCGAATTTTCGAACGGAGTGATAGCGCCGGTGCGGGCCGGTTCGATGAGTGGTTCCAAGTATCGCGTGGGGGTGTGCGTCGTGAAATTCAAAGCTTTGATTGTCGCCGGAGGTGTGATCGCCGCGTCGACACTTTCCGCTCCCGTAGGACAGGGCAGCAAGGCGGGGGCAGCGGATGCGGGCGATTTGCCAGTTCGGGAAACCGTAACGGTCCCCGAGTTCGTACCGATCCTGAACTTCAGCCAATTCGTGCTTGCGACCGAACAGTTCAGCACCGCCAACCGCGATGCTGCCGCGCAAACGATCGGGGCGAAATTCGCGTCCGCTTCCGAAGGTCAGCGCATCGAACTCAATCAGGGCCCGCAGCCGACGCCTGCCATCGTCGAAACGGCGATCAGCATTGCGGTGCCGGATCCGGCCGAGAAGCCCGAGGAGCCGCTTACAGATCCGGTGAAGGTGGCGACCGCTGCCGCGGATGAAGCGCCGGAAACGGCGGCTGCTGAGGAAGAGGCTGCCCCGCCAGCGGCGGCGAAGACGAAGCCTGCTCGCCATTCGCGGTCGAAAGCGCGCTTCCAGCCCGCCATGGGTCTTGGCATGGCTGCCGATCCGGAAGAGGCGGCGGCGCCCGTTACCTCCACAAAGCCCAAGGTCAGGAAGAAAAGCGCCGCTCATGCGAAATCCGAGACGACGATCTTGGGCCGTCTCTTCGCTTCGATGACGCCGGCAAGTGGTGCGGCTGAGAGCGTGGCGCCCACCGTCGAGACTGCGCCGCCGAAGCCCGAGTATCAGGTCGGCATTCCCGGCCAATCCATGGAGCCGCTGATCTCCAAGTGCGCCAAGGCCGATAGGACCTGCTACGGGGCGCTCTGCGGCTGCTGATCACGAACCGGGCTGGGGCGGCTTTGCTGCTCCAGTTTGCGCGCGCGGTGCGTACGCATGCGATAGCGCGTGGTAGAGCGGTTCGCGGCTGATCAAGCGCGAGACGCCTGCTGCAAGCAAGGCTGTCGCCATCAAGGGGATCACCATGTTGCGGTCGCTCGTCATCTCCATGACAATGACGACGGCCGTCAGCGGCGCCTGGACGACGGCCGCGAAGTAGCCGACCGTCATCAGCAGCATGAAGGCGCGCGGATCGACGAAGGTGACAAGCGGCGTCAGCATCGAGCCCAGGCCAGAGCCGACCGCGAGCGAGGGCGAGAACAGCCCTCCCGGTATGCCGCTCGCCGAGGACAGCATGGTGGCGACGAGCTTTGAGGGTCCGTACCAGAACGGCAGCTGCTCGCCGAACAACAGGCCTGCTCGGGTTTCGCGGTAGCCGTTTCCGGACGCATAGCCTGCCGTCGCTACGCTCAAGGCGGCAACGATGAGACCGCAGATGCCGGCGAAGATCGCCGGTTTCGACCGCAGCACTGCGATGACGCGCGGCGGCCGTTGCGTGATGGTGACGAGCAAGAGCGAGAAGATGCCGCCCATCAGGCCGCCGAGAGCCGCGCAAATCGGCACGGCCGTCCAGTCGGCGGCATTGATCATTTTTGCCGAGACCTCGCCGAAGTAGGCATAGTCGCCGAGGATCAGCCAACTCACGCCGCCAGCAATGGCAACGGACGCGATGACGATGTCGTTGATGCGCCCGGCGAAAGATTTCGCCAGTTCTTCGATGGCGAACAGAATGCCCGCGATCGGCGCGTTGAATGCGGCGGCAATGCCGGCCGCAGAACCCGCAAGGACGAGGCCGTTGTGGCGTCCGATGCCGGCAACGCTGGCGACAGCGAACATCACCGACGCGCCGACTTGCACCGTCGGGCCCTCGCGTCCGACCGACGCGCCGAACATCAGGGCAAGCGCGGTCATGACGATCTTCGCGATCATCGTGGGCCAGCCGAGGAGGCTCAGCCGGTGCGCGGTATCAGAACTCGCGCGGGCGGCGATGACTTGCGGGATGCCGCTCCCGCCTGCAGCTGGGAAGAAACGCGCAGTGATATGGGCAAGTCCAATGAAGCCCAATGGCGTCATGATGAACGGCAGCCACGGCCACGTCTTCATGATCTCGTAGTAGAGATCCTGCGCCTTGTCGGCGAGTTCGGCGAAACCGACTGCCGCGAGGCCGACGAAGATCGCGCCCGAGAGGAATACGGCACGCCGATGCCAAACGCGGCGCGAAAGGCTGACATAGCGATAGCGGCGCAGCCGCAAAGCAACGCGGGCGCGCCTCCTATTATTCTTGAGAACTGGTGCGGATGGCTGGTGCACTGATACTATAAGCCGTCCGGCTCAGGAGAGTTTCTCCTGAAGGCCCTTGAGGGTTGCGACAGCGTCTGCGCCTGCGAACAGGAACTGGTCGACGCCTGCGGCTTTGAGCGCATTTTCCTTGTCGCCTGGACGACCCGCCATCAGGACGAGCTTGGCGCCTGCGGCTTTCAAGGCTTGGGCTGTCGGCTCGGCGAGCGTTTCGTTGATCGCGTCGGACGAGCAGATGCAGGCCGCGTCAGCGCCGGATGCCTTGAAGGCTTCGGCGGCTTCATCAGCCGTTTTGTAGCCATCGCTCACGAGGGTCGCGATGCCGCCGGCTGCGAGATAGTTCTTCGTCCAGGTCGTGCGAACGTTGTGATCGACGATCTCGCCCATGCTGGCGAGGAAGATCTTGAAGCCGCCGTGCGCGTCGGCTGCGTCGCGCAGTTCCTCGAAGGCTTCGCCGAGGCGATGAGGCTTCAGCGGGGTCACTTCGACTGCCGCTTTTGCGGTTGATGCGGAAGGCGGGTCCCAAGCCTCCGCGTGTACGCCATCGTCGCCCAAGAGCGGGAATGCGTTGACGCCCGTCAGCTCCTGCCGGACGGTCGCGACCGACTTCGCGCGTGCTTCGGCGGTCTTGCCGATGGTCTCCTGGATGTAGCCCGAGCGCAGGCATTCCAGCAGGCCGCCGCGCGCTTCGATGTCCTGGAAGATCTCCCAAGCTTTGCGCGCCATTTCGTCCGTCAGGTTTTCGACGTACCAGGAGCCGCCAGCCGGGTCGTTGACGCGGCCGAGGTTGCTTTCTTCCTGGCAGACGATCTGCACGTTGCGGGCGACGCGGCGTGCGAATGCATCGGGCTTGCCGAGTGCGAACGTGAAGGGAAGAACAACGATCGAGTCCGCGCCGCCGAGGGCCGCGCCAGCGCACGCGATGGTGGTGCGCAGAATGTTCGTCCAGGGATCGCGCTTGGCCATGATGCGATAGGACGTCGGGCAGTTGAGCTTCACTGCGGAGGCTGCATCGCCCGCGCCTGACGCATCGGCGACGCGCCAGATGAGGCGTCGAGCGGCGCGAAGCTTCGCAATTGTCGAGAATTCGTCGATGTCGGCTGCGAGCGCGACATTGATTTTCGGCAAGGCCTTGGCGGGCGGAATGCCGCCTTCATCGGCTGCGCGCAGATATGCGACGAGCGCGGACAGCATGAAGGCCAATTCCTGCGCTTCGCTGGCGCCGGCAACGTGGGCGACAACGCCGTCGGCCGTCATGACCTGCACGCGGGGGCTCGCCTCCGTCGTGTTCATCAAGGCGACGGCGCGGGCCAGTGCCGTTTCCACGGACTCGGAAAGGCGGCCGGTCGCGGCGAGTGTTCCGAGCGGGTCGGCGCCGAACGAGCCCTGGCGGTCAGCGGCCTTTATGCCGCGCGCTTCCCATTCGGCATTAAGCGCCAGCGCGGCGTCGAAAAAGTTCTCCTGGGCGACGAGAACGACCGGGCAGACGTCTAGGAGCACGTCTTTCAGCGCGGCGGCGAAAGCCTCTTTCGTAATGGGCAAGCCGTTACCGCCCGCCTGCAGAGCAACCGACGTGACGCCGCCCGCAAGATCTTCGAGGATGGCGGCGTTCAGGGGCTTCGGATCGGCCTCGATGTGGATCGTGCGGATGTCCCAGCCGAGGCCCTCGCGAACGGGCTTCGTGCCGCGCGTATAGGGGGCTGTGCCGGGAAGCCCGTTCAGGGTCTCCGGCAGCGTGTCGCCACGCGTATAGAGCGGGTTAATCTTGATGCCGTCGGCGGTACGGGTCACGAGCCGTTTTTCGAAATCGGCGCCCTTCAGAGCCTTATCGACCAGCGCGCGCCACTGATCCGTGGTGGCGGCTGGGAAATCGTCGGCGAGGTGCTGTTCGTTCGTCGAGGTCGTCATACAACTTGGCTCCCACAGGCGAGAGGGCGTTACCGATACGCCCGCTTTCCGATATACCCGCTCAGGAGGCCGGTGCGAGCGCGAAATATTGAGGGCGGTTTGGCCCAATTGCCGCGCTTGGAGATCATTTGGGCGGGTTTGCTTCGCCCCGCGGCGCATGGCATCACCGGCCAAAGCGGCCGAGATGAGTCGGGTTCGAGCATAGTGGAGGAGAAATGACTGGAACGCACGGCGCAGACCGGGCTGGCGAGCCTGTCGCCGATCCTCGCGACTATGTGCAGGATGGGCTCATTCTCATCGGTGTCAGCAAGTCCGGGCACGATTTGAAGCCCGAATGCATCGAGCTTGCGCTCGCCAATCGCCATGGTCTCGTCACGGGCGCGACGGGCACCGGCAAAACGGTGACGCTGCAAGTGCTGGCTGAGGGATTTTCCGCGGCGGGCGTTCCCGTGTTCGCGGCCGACATCAAGGGCGATCTCGCTGGCATTGCCGAGAAGGGCAAGCCGCTGCCGAAGCTCGTCGAGCGTGCGGAAGAGATCGGGCTGACGCGTTACGGCAATACGTCATTTCCGACGGCGTTCTGGGACATCTTCGGCGTTGACGGACATCCGGTGCGCGCGACCGTGCAGGAGATGGGGCCGCTGCTTCTCTCGCGTCTGATGGAGCTGACGGAGCCGCAAGAGGGCGTGCTGAACATCGCGTTCCGCTGGGCGGAAGATCAGCGCGCGGCGGGCGACGACAACATGACGATCCTGGATCTCAAAGATCTGAGATCGGTCATCGACGAGATGGGCAAGCAGGCGTCGGCGCTCCGCAGCAAATACGGTCACGTCGCGCCCGCGACGGTCGGTGTCATTCAGAGGCGATTGCTCGTTCTGGAAGAGCAGGGCGCGGATAAATTCTTCGGTGAACCGGCGCTCGACATCATGGACTTCATCAAGCTCGCGCCAGATGGGCGGGGCATGGTCAACGTGCTCGCCGCCGAGAAGCTTATGAACACGCCGCGCCTCTACGCGACGTTCCTGCTGTGGCTGCTGACGGAACTCTTCGAGAAGCTGCCCGAGGTCGGCGATCTCGAGAAACCCAAGCTCATCTTCCTCTTCGATGAAGCGCATCTGCTTTTCAACGACGCTCCAAAAGCGGTGCTGGAGCAGATCGAGCGCGTGACGCGCCTCATCCGGTCGAAGGGCGTTGGCGTCTATTATGTGACGCAGAGCCCCGGCGACGTGCCGGATCGGGTTTCAGCGCAGCTTGGCAATCGCATCCAGCATGCGCTTCGCGCGTTTACGCCGAAGGAACAGAAAGCGATCCGCGCGGCGGCGCAGACGTTCCGGCCGAATCCCGCGATCGATACGGAACGTGCCATTCAGGAGCTGAAGGTCGGCGAAGCGCTGGTCTCGCTGCTCCATGGCAAGGGCGAGCCCTCGATCGTGGAGCGCACGCTCATCCGGCCGCCGATGTCGCGTGTCGGTCCGCTGACCCCGGAAGAGCGGAAGGCGCTCATCGCTGCCGATGCCGATAACCAGCGGAAATATGGGACGGAACTGGACCGTGAGTCGGCGCACGAACGGCTGCAGGCGCGAAATACCGTCGTCGGACAGTTGAAGCAGCGGCTCTCGTCGTTCTCGAACATCCTGCGTGGCAAGGGCTGAGCGGGGAGGTCTACGGCCCTCCGTTGAATGTAACGGTCAGAACCGCTAATTTTCGCATGAGAATCGCAGACGGCTTTGGCCGCTGAGGAGAACGACCATGGGTCACTTTCGCTTTCGTAAGACGATCAGCATTCTGCCGGGCGTTCGCATCAATCTCAGCAAGACGGGTGTCAGCGGCAGCCTCGGCGGCAAGGGCGCGACGGTGAACGTCGGCAGGCGAGGGCAGATGGTGACGCTTGGCATTCCGGGTACGGGGCTTAGCTATCGCACGCCGGTCAGCCTGATGCTGGTGCTCGTACTGCTTCTCGTCGTGGTGGCCGTTGGGATCGCGTATCTCATTTCGCCGGCAACCGTGACGGCGCTGCTGCACTGGTGGCAGCCGCATTGGTTCTGAGCAGGTCTTTGACCGCCAGATGATTGTTTGGGCGCCGGGCGATCTGCCGGGCGCCTTTCTCTTTTATGGGTTCGGTTTTGCGGGCGGCCCGATCAGCCGCTACCGGGCATTGCGGCTGAGGACGATACTTCGCTGCCGGCCGGCGGCATAACCGGTGCCTGACCCGGCGGCGCCTTCATCCAAATGTTTCTTTGACCCTCGGCCAGGCCTTCGGCATAGAGCGCGGCCTGATAGTGCGGATCGTAGAGTTCTTTCGTCTGTAGGCGGAATGAGGGCGGCACGGCCATGAAGTTGAAATCGGCGCCGCCGTCGAGCGCGACGCGATAGATCTTGTAAAGCTCGCCCTGGTTTTGGCTCTTGATCAGCGTCGAGATTGATCGCGCCGCGATCTGCAGCGTCGTGGGCGTCACGACTTCCTGCACGGGCGTGGCCTTGCCATTCTTGATGACGAAGTAGCGGCGCAGCGGCGGGTTTGGATAGAGCGAGTTGAAGGCGCTGAGCGGAGCCTCCACGGGGCTGACGAAAACTTCGCGCGTCGTCCCGCCGTCGACGTGTAACTCGTCATACATGCGGCCACCGGCTTCAACTTCGATTTTGACGGGCGGGAAGGCGGCGGGAATGGCGGCAGACGCAAGGATGACCTGGCGGAAGAGCTCGGTCGCGCGCGGGCTGCGATTGAGCGCGATTTCTCCCATGTTCCAGACGACGGGGCGCTGGGCGTCGAGGTTTGTCGTCAGCACCAACAGAACGCGGCCTCGCTTATACTGCGCGGCGATCCGGTCGAGGAAGCGACGGTCAATGTATTGTGCGATCAGATCTTGAAGAGGCGCGGTGCTCGCCAGCGCGGGTCCGCCCAAGAGGCCGGACAGGATTTCCGGCGTGACGACCTGATCCTGTTTGTATTGGGTCCAGATGACCCGAAGCTTTTCATCTTCCGAGGGGCCGAGATAAGCGAACGGAGCGATGATGGCCCCGGCGCTGACGCCGGTGACGACTTCGAACTCCGGACGGTCGCCGCGCTTCGTCCAACCTGCAAGGACGCCGGCACCGAAGGCGCCGTCTGCGCCGCCGCCCGAGAGGGCAAGTGTCTCTATGATCTTCCGGCCGTTCCGCATTTTGGCGTGGAGGCCGACTGGCGGCATGTGCGCTGTGCGGCGGCGGACTTCTGCCAGCGGATTGCGGGGGACTTCGTCGGCCCAGAAGCGGACGCCGGGCATGCCGGGGATCTCGGCCGTTTCGGCCAGCTGGGCGCTGCTGATTCCATTGCGGGGGATTGCCGACGCGCAGCCGGATACCAGGAGCGCCAACACCACCAGTAGCCCGACATGTCGCCTAGGCCCTTGCACTCTACTTACCCCCGAAACGCGCCTAATCCCCGATACGGCTTCCGGTTTACGGCAGCCTCAAGGCTGCGGCAATGACAGAGGAGTCTCAATAAGATGATAAAATAGACTTCTCCTGAGAAATAAATGCGCTTTCGGCAATAGAAACGGGGCGCCGCGTTGGCCGGCTTCATCAGCCGACCACAGCAGCGCCCCCATTGAATAGATGCGCTCGGATATAGCGCTTGTCCGGAGTTAGCCGGCCAAGGCCTCAACGTGCTCCCAGTTCACGAGATTGTCGAACCAGGCTTCGAGGTACTTCGGACGCGCGTTGCGATAGTCGA
>Ga0182740_1002446_pt1 | contig 11341 bp, 6 predicted proteins | sample eDN5th37CKraftBY_FD_128872 | JGI IMG/M metagenome (GOLD analysis project Ga0182740, IMG submission 128872) | Enriched backyard soil microbial communities from Emeryville, California, USA - eDNA 5th pass 37_C Kraft BY (version 2) (version 2) | ecosystem: Environmental > Terrestrial > Soil >...
GCCAGATGCGGTAAGGATCCCGGGTGTTTTGCCAGGGGAGGTCGTGGCGGCCGTGTTGGCGCTGCCAGTCGACGATACGAGGGGCGAAGTTCATGGCGGCAATTATCGCATCGCCCTATTGCCCGGGGTGGGGCGACCGGTTACAACCGATGGAAACAGAAGCGCGCCAGCGCCCGCAATTCACGTCCCTTGCTCGCCCGCGTGCGCTTCAAGAGGGTGTCGCGCGAAGCCGGCCGGGGTTCCTGGATCCCTTGGAGTAGACATGAACGCTCCTGTTACGCCTGCCTTGCGTGCCGCGCTTGAATCCGTGCAACTGGACGACAAGTACACCCTGGAGTCCGGGCGCGCCTGGATGAGCGGCATCCACGCCCTGGTCCGCCTGCCCATGATGCAGCGCGTGCGCGATGCGCGCGCCGGCCTGAACACCGCGGGCTTTGTGTCCGGTTACCGAGGTTCTCCGCTGGGTGGCGTCGACCAGAACATGTGGAAGGCGGCCAAGTACCTGAAGGCCCACCACATCGAATTCCAGCCCGGCATCAACGAAGACCTGGCCGCCACCGCAGTGTGGGGATCGCAGCAGGTCAATCTGTTTCCCGGTGCCAAGTATGACGGCGTTTTCGGGATGTGGTACGGCAAGGGACCCGGCGTGGACCGCTGCGGAGACGTCTTCAAGCACGCCAACGCGGCGGGCACGTCGCGCCACGGCGGTGTGCTGGTGGTGGCGGGGGACGACCACCCCGCCAAGTCCTCGACGCTGCCTCACCAGAGCGACCACATCCTCAAGGCCTGCATGATCCCCGCCTTGTTCCCTTCCAGCGTCCAGGAAGTGTTGGACTATGGCTTGCATGGCTGGGCGATGAGCCGCTATGCGGGCGTATGGGTGGGCATGAAGTGCATTACCGACATCGTCGAGGTATCGGCTTCCGTGGACGTGGATCCTCACCGCGTGGAGATCGTGCTGCCGCAGGACTTCCTGTTGCCGGCCGACGGCCTGAACATCCGGTTGCCCGATACGCCGCTACAGCAGGAAGCCCGCCTGCTGGACTACAAGCTCTATGCCGCGCTGGCCTACGCCCGCGCCAATAAGCTCAACCGCGAGCTCTGGCAGGTGCCGCAGCGCGATGCGCGCTTCGGCATCATGACGTCGGGCAAGGCTTACCTGGACACGCGCCAGGCGCTGTCGGACCTGGGCCTGTCCGAAGCGGTGTGCCAGCGCATCGGCCTGCGTCTGTTCAAGGTAGGCATGGTCTGGCCGCTGGAGTCCACCGGCATGCAGCGTTTTGCGGAAGGCCTGGACGAGATCCTGGTGGTCGAGGAAAAGCGCCAGGTACTGGAATACCAGCTGAAGGAGGAGTTGTTCAGCTGGATCGGCAGCGGCAAGAAAATTCCGCGCGTGGTGGGAAAATTCGACGACAAGGACGGCGGGGAATGGTCGGTGCCGCAAGGCAATTGGCTGCTGCCGGCGCATTACGAGTTCTCGCCCGCGATGGTGGCGCGCGCGATTGCCGCGCGTCTGCTGCGCTTCGAATTGCCTGAAGATGTGCGCGCCGGTATCGAGGCTCGTCTGGCCTTCATCAGCGGCCGTGAACAGGCGCTGGCGCGCCCGCGTGTCGTCGAAGAACGCAAACCCTGGTTCTGTTCGGGGTGTCCGCACAATACCTCGACTCGCCTGCCGGAAGGCTCGCGCGGGATGGCGGGCATAGGCTGTCATTACATGGTCCGGTGGATGGACCGAAGCACCGATGTCTACACGCAGATGGGCGGCGAGGGCGTGCCGTGGGTAGGGCAGGCGCCGTTCACCGAGGAAAAGCACGTCTTCGCCAACTTGGGGGACGGCACGTATTTTCATTCGGGCCTCTTGGCGATACGCGCGGCGGTGGCGGCCAAGGTACCCATCACGTACAAGATCCTGTTCAACGATGCGGTGGCGATGACGGGCGGGCAGCCGGTGGACGGCCCCTTGAGCGTGCCGATGATCAGCCGCCAGATGGCGGCCGAAGGCATCGACAAGATCATCGTCGTCACCGACGACACAGAGAAGTATCAGCGCATCGAAGGCATGGCGCCCGGCGTTCCGGTCAGGCACCGCGACGAGCTGGACGCGGTGATGCGCGAACTGCGCGAGCATCCCGCGGTGTCGGTGCTGATCTATGACCAGACCTGCGCCACCGAGAAGCGCCGCCGCCGCAAGCGCAACGCGTACCCCGACCCGGCTCGCCGCGTGCTCATCAATGAGCGCGTGTGCGAAGGCTGCGGAGACTGCTCGCAGAAATCCCATTGCCTGTCGGTGGAACCCTTGGATACAGAGTTCGGCCGCAAGCGCACGATCAACCAATCCAGCTGCAACAAGGATTTTTCCTGTCTGAAGGGCTTTTGCCCCAGCTTTGTCACGGTGGAAGGCGGCAAGCTCAAGAAGCCGGGCGCGCTGGCTCAAGACGGCGCCATCGACGACGACGTACCGCATCCGGCCGCGCGAGAACTGCATCAGCCATACGGCGTCTTCATTGCGGGCGTGGGCGGAACGGGCGTGGTGACCATAGGGCAGCTCTTGGGCATGGCCGCGCACCTGGAAGGCAAGGGTTGTTCAGTGCTGGACATGGCGGGGCTGGCGCAGAAGGGCGGCGCGGTGTATTCGCACGTGGTGCTTGCGCAAACGCCCGACCATCTGCTGAACACCCGCGTCGCCATGGGCGAGGCCGATCTGCTGCTGGCTGGCGACCTGGTCGTAGCCACCAGCGCGGAATCCATGGCACGGGTGAATCCTGAGCGCACGCGTGTCCTGCTCAACAGCGACACGGCGCCCACCGCCGCTTTCGTCAGCAACCCTGACTGGACGCTGCCGGGCGCCAACCTGACCACGGACCTCGCTGCTGCCTGCGGCAAGGAGCACTTGGCCACTGTCGACGCGGCCGCGCTGGCCGTGGGCCTGTTGGGCGACGCGATCTATTCCAATCCGCTGATGATGGGCTATGCCTATCAGAAGGGCTGGATTCCACTGTCGCAGGATGCGCTGTTGCGCGCCATCGAGCTGAACGGCCAACAGGTGCCAAACAACCTCGCGGCCTTCGCCTGGGGCCGCCGCGCCGCGCACGACCTGGCAGACGTGAAGCGCCTGATCGCCAATGGCGGCGCGCCTTCTCAGCCGGAGGGCATCATCGAGCTCAAGCGTCCACGCGCACCCAGCCCCGTGCTGGAACTGAAGAAACCGGCCGGCGAGCTGGAACGGTTGGTGATGGTGCGCAAGGCTTTCCTGACCGACTATCAGAACGAGGCCTACGCCCGGCAATACACCGAGCTGGTGGAGAAGGTGGCGCACGCCGAGCGCGAGGCCACAGGCACCAACCGGCTGGCGCTGGCGGTCGCACGCTATTACTTCAAACTGATGGCCTACAAGGACGAGTACGAGGTGGCGCGGCTGTACACGGACGGCGAGTTCCTCAAGCGCGTGCAGGCGCAGTTCGAAGGCGACTGGAAGCTGCACTTCCACCTGGCGCCGCCGCTGTTTGCGCGCCGCGACAACGACGGCCATCTGATCAAGCGCAGCTACGGTCCCGGAATGCTGCGAGTCTTTGGCCTGCTGGCGCGGATGCGCAGGCTGCGCGGCTCAAGATTGGACCCTTTCGGCTACACGGCCGAGCGCCGCGCGGAGCGCGAACTGATCCGCGAATATCGCGAGACGGTGACGGCGATCCTGTCGAAATTGAATCGCGGCAACCTGGAGCGCGCGGTGGCATTGGCTAGCTTGCCCGAGGACATACGGGGGTATGGGCATGTGAAGGAGGCGGCGATGGCGAAGGTGGCATTGCGGAGGGAGGAGTTGCTGAAGGGGTTTAGTGCGACGGTGGTTTCTATCGGGGGGGCTAGGGTGGCTTGAGGTGTTGGCTATTTGCTTTTGGCTCTGTTGCGGGGAGGGTTCTTAACGCGCCCGCCGCTTCGGGGTCCTGCGGGGCGCGGGGCAACGATTGCGGTCCGGAGCCTTCGCTCCGGACTACCCCTGCGTCATCCTCGTCCGCCTTCGGCTCCCTACGGATTCCCTCGGGCTTATCGACGCCCCGCGCCCCGCACGCCCCCGAAGCGACAGGCTCGGCCGGAGTATCTTCCCGGCCGTTGGGGCGAGTCGTTTGCTTGGTGTTTTTGCACGCACCTGGGTGTGGTGGCGTGTCTTGCGATGCCCGCCCCAGGTCGGCCGCGCGGGCGGCCTTTTGGGGCTTACGCGGTGTCTTGCGTCCAAGGATGACGCTGCGCGCTGGTGTGAGTCCCCTTCCTATTTTTCATACTGCGCCCCTGCTGGCAGCCGCAGCGAATCAAGCCATCGACGCCCTCGTATGACGCAAGACACTGCGTATGCTCCCGGAGGCCGCCCGCGCGGCCGGCCGGGAGCGGGCCCCGCAAGATCTTTCGCCAAACCCCGCCGGTGGCGAGTACCCCGCGCAAGCCTATCGTCCCAGCACCCGTGAAGATGGATGCAACGGAGCCCGGAGTAGCGGTGGCCTGCGGGACGCGGGGCGTCGATAAGCCCGAGGGAATCTGAAGGCAGCCGCCGCAGGCGGCAACGAGGATGACGAAGGGGGAGTCCGGAGCGTAGGCTCCGGACCGCAATCGTTGTCCCGCGTCCCGCAGGCCACCGCTACATCGGGCGTCTAAAGAACCACAATCGCGACTGAACAAATCCCCTCTATCCAAGCACTACCTCTATACAATCGACCGACACACCAAGGAGCCCCCCTATGTCCCTGAACTCTGACGCGCTGCGCCTCTTCCTGGGCGTGGTGGATGCCGGGTCTATCAGCGCCGCCGCGGAGCTGCTGGGGCACACGGCATCCGGCGTCAGCCGCGGGCTGTCGCGCCTGGAGGAAGACCTTGGCGTGATCCTGCTGAACCGCACCACCCGGCGCATGGAACTGACCGAGGAGGGCAAGCACTTCCTCCCCAAGGCCAGGCATATCGTCGCGTCGCTGGATGAGGCTGAAGACTGCATGCGCATGGTGCACCAACGTCCGGCGGGGCGCTTGCGGATCGATGCTTCGGTGCCCGTCATGTTGCATTGCGTGGTGCCGCTGGTGGCGGAGTTCCGGCGCGAGTATCCGGCCATTACGCTGGAACTCACCAGCAACGACCGCATCGTGGATCTCATGGAACACCGCACCGATGTCGCGCTACGCATGGGGCCGCTCACGGACTCTACCTTGCATGCGCGCCCGTTGCGCCCTTCGCCGCGTTGGGTGATGGCCAGCCCGGATTACGTGGCCCGGCGCGGCGCGCCGGAGACTGTCGAGGACTTGGCGGCGCATGAGCTCTTGGGATTCACCCAGCCCGAAAGCCTGAATGTCTGGCCCTTGCGCCACGCAGGAGGATCCAGCTACCTGGCGGTCCCCACGTTGGCCACCTCCAGCGGCGAGACGCAGCGGCAGCTGGCGGTGCGCGGCGTGGGCATCGCTTGCCTCTCCGACTTCGTGGTGCGAGAGGACGTCAAGGCGGGCCGGCTGGTGAAGCTGATGGAATCCGCGCACTCGGACTACCTGCAGCCCATGCACGCGGTGTATCACCGCAATACGCAGCTTTCGCGGCGCATTGCCTGCTTCCTCGATTTCTTCGCGGCGCGGATCTGATCCCGCGCCGCGCCTTGCCTTGCGCCTAGGCGTGCAGGGCTCGGCCGAAGGCCGATAGCACCGACTCGTGCAGCGTTTCCGACAACGTCGGATGCGCGAAAACGGTGTGCATCAGGTCTTCCTCGGTGGCTTCCAGCGACGCTGCCACGCCATAACCCGTGATCAGCTCGGACGCTTCGGGGTGGATGATGTGCGCGCCCAGCAACTCGCCGCTCTTGGCGTCGAATACCGTCTTGACCAGCCCCTGGTCTTCGCCCATGGCGATCGCCTTGCCGTTGCCGGCGAAGGTGAACTTGCCCACGCGGACGTCGCTGCCGGTCTTCGCGGCATGTTCGCGGGCGCGAGCCTCGCTCATGCCGATGCTGGCGACCTGCGGATACGAATACGTGCAGGCGGGAATGCGCAGCGGATCGATGGGGTGCACGGGCTTGCCGGCGATGGCTTCCACGCACAGCACGGCTTCGTGGCTGGCCTTGTGGGCAAGCCACGGAGCGCCGGCCACGTCGCCGATGGCGTAGACGCCGGGTTCGCCCGTGCGGCAGTGGCCGTCGGTGACGATATGCGTCTTTTCCACCTTGACCCGAGTCTGCTCCAGGCCCAGGTTCTCGACGTTGCCAACGATGCCGGCAGCGACGATGACGCGGTCGACTTCAAGCTGGCTGCGCTTGCCCTGCTGATCCAGCACCACCTTGACGCCGCTTGCCGTGAGCGAGGACGAAGTCACCGCGCATTGCGTCATGACGCGGATTCCCTGCTTCTCAAAGGATTTTCGCGCGAGCGCCGAGATATCCGCATCTTCCTGCGGCAGGATCTCCGCGGTCATGTCGATCAGCGTGACCTCGGCGCCCACGGCGCGATAGAAGCTGGCGAACTCCGCGCCGATGGCGCCTGCGCCAACCACCAGCAAGGACTTCGGGATCTCGGTGGGGACCAACGCCTGGCGGTACGCCCAGATGCGTTCGCCCACGGGCAACGCGGGCAGTTCGCGCGCACGCGCACCGGTGGCCAGCACGATGTGCTTGGCCGACAGCGCAGTGCCATTGTCCAGCGTCAGACGGCCGGCGCCGGCCAGCTTGCCGCTGGCGGCAAACACGGTCACACCGTTTTTCTTCATCAGGTGCGCCACGCCCTGGCCCAGGCGGCCCGCTACCTTGCGCGACCGCGCCACCATGGCGGCCAGGTCCGGGCGCGCATCGCCTGCGCCCGATACGCCATAGTGCGCGGCTTCACGGCACGCGCGCAGCACGGTGGCGCTGTGCAGCAGCGCCTTGGTGGGTATGCAGCCCCAGTTCAGGCAGATGCCGCCCAGCTCGGCGCGTTCCACCAGCGCGACCGACATGCCGAGCTGCGCCGCGCGTATGGCGGCGACGTAGCCGCCGGGGCCGCCGCCCACCACGGCAAGATCAAACGTAGTCTTGGTCATGGCTGGTCTCACAGCAGGATGCGCACGGGGTTTTCGATCAGCGCGCGGAAGGCGGCCAGCCAGCGCGCACCCACCGCGCCGTCCACGACGCGGTGATCGGCCGACAATGTCACCGCCATGACGGTAGCGGCGACGAGTTGGCCTTCGCTGTCCACGACCGGACGCTTTTCAGCCGCGCCCACTGCCAGGATGGCGGCCTGTGGAGGATTGATGATGGCCGCGAATTGGCTGATGCCGTACATGCCCAGGTTGCTCACGGTCAGCGAACCGCCCGTGAATTCCTCGGGTTTCAGGCGATTGATCTTGGCACGGCCGGCCAGCTCGACGATTTCGCCGGCGATGGCGGACAGCGGCTTGACGTCCGCGTCGCGCACGATGGGCGTGACCAGGCCGCCGTCGGTCGCCACCGCCACGGAGATGTCGGCGCCAGCGTGGTATTCGACGGCGTCCTCTTGCCAGCTGGCATTCACTTCCGGCACTTCGCGCAGGGCCAGCGCGGCCGCGCGCACGATGAAGTCATTGACCGAGAGCTTCACCGTTCCGCCCTGGTTTGCTTGGGCGCGCAGCGCCAACAGCGCATCCATCCTGCAATCCACTGTCAGGTAGAAGTGCGGCACGTTTTGCTTGCTTTCGGTGAGACGGCGCGCGATGGCGCGGCGCATGCCGGTGTGCGGCACGCGGCGCGAGGCCGCACGGCCAGCCAGCGGAGCGGCGGCAGAGGCTGGAGCGCGGTCACGGGCGGCCTCCACGTCGCGGCGCACGATGCGTCCATGCGGGCCGGTGCCGGTCACGCCCAGCAGGTCGACATGCCACTGCGCGGCCAGGCGGCGCGCCAGCGGACTGGCGAACAGGCGTCCGCCGGGCACCGGAGCGGCGCTTGGCGGATTCGAGATTTGTGGCGGAGTGGCGGGAGCCGTCGACGCTGGGGCCGTGACAGCGGCGGGCGCCGGTTCAGGCGTGGGCGCCGCCGCGGGCTGCGCCGCAGCGCCGGCTTCCGCCAGGGCGCGGTCAATGGCGGATGCATCTTCGCCTTGGGCCAGCAGTACGCCGATCACCGTGTTCACCGGCACGGACGCCGCGCCGGCCTGAATCACGATCCGGCCCAGCACGCCGGCTTGCTCGGCGTTGATTTCGACGATGGCCTTCTCGGTTTCGATTTCAGCCAGCGCGTCGCCCACGGCGACTGTATCGCCTTCTTTCTTGAGCCACTGGTGCAGCGTGCCGCCCGAGGTGTCGGCGGCAACGGAGGGGAGCTTGATAAGGTGTGCCACGATGTTCGTCCTATTCTGCGGCGCTGTACAGGTCGGGCCGGTAGCTGGCGGGATCGTCGTACTCGACCAGTTCCAGCACATTGCCTTCGGGGTCGCGGAAGAACGCCAGCCAGGTGCCGGGCCGCACTTCCATCGGCGCCGGCGCGCTGTCGAAAACCACGCCTTGCGCTTCCAGGCCGCGCACCACGGCGGGCAGGTCGCGCACGATGAAGGTCAGGTAGGTGGCGCCCTGGCGGTCCAGGATGGCCGCGCCGCGCGCGGCGGCCTCGGGCGCGGCGGCGGGCTGCAGCAGTTTGATGCGCTCGCCGTAGCTGGTCTGCAGCCGGGCCACGTCGTAGCCGTGGCGCGTCAGGCCGGTGGCCTGGGCCTTGTCGGCGGCGACGGTCACGCGGTTGACGAGCTTCAGGCCCAGCACGCCGGTATAGAAGGCCAGCAGTTTGTCCAGGTCGGCGCAGCAGATGCCGACTTCCATCGGCACGGTCATGTGCAGCGGGACGCTCATGCTTGCTCTCCCAAGTCGGCCAGCACGTCGGCCAGGCCGGCCATGACTTCCTCGGTGTCCGCGAACGCGGCGCGCTCCAGGACCTTGGAAATGCTGGGCGAGGCCTCGCCGCCCGTCACGCGCTTGACGGGCTGATCCAGCCAGTCGAAGTAGCGGCGCTGGATCTCGTCGGCCAGCATGGCGCCATAGGACGTGCCGCGCGCGCCCTGTTCCACGATCAGCACGTTGTTGGTCTTCATGATGCTGGCGCCGATGGTGTCCCAGTCCAGGCTGGCGCGGTCCAGCGTGCGCAGGTCGATGACCTCGGCGTCCACACCGGCAGCCTCGGCGGCCTTGAGCGCGCGGCTGACCATGGACAGGTAGGTCAGGATGGTGACCTTGCCGCCCGCGCGGCGCACGCGAGCCTTGCCGAACGGGATCGCGTAGTCCAGGTCGTCAGCGGGCACCTCGCCCGAGGAGGCATACAGGTCCACGTGCTCGATCACCAGTACCGGGTCCTTGGAGGCCAGCGCGGTGTTCATCAGGCCCACGTATTCATAGGGCGTGGACGGCGCGACGACGCGCCAGCCAGGAGCCGTTGCGAAGATGCCCGCCGGATCCATCGAATGCTGCGAACCATAGCCCGTGCCCATCGCGACCTTGGTGCGCAGCACGAAGGGCACGTCGATGTCGCCGCCGAACATGTGGCGGGCTTTGCCGATCTGGTTGAAGATCTGGTCCGCCGCAACCCACATGAAGTCGGGATACATGAATTCCACGACCGGCCGATAACGGCCGTCCATGGCCAGGCCGCCGCCCAGCCCGGCAAAGGCGTTTTCGGAAATGGGGGTGCCCAGCACGCGGTCAGGGTACTTATCCTTCAGGCCGCGCGTGGCGCCGTTGGTGCCGCCCTTCAGGCGGTGCACATCCTCGCCCAGCACCACCACGCCCGGGTCGGTCTCCATGCGGCGGTCCAGCACGTCTGCCACCGCATCCACGAACTTGCGGTCGGCGGACTGGCCGGCATAGTCGGCGGCTTCCTGGTAGCGCAGGCCGGTCAGTTCCGAGCCATCACTGCGCAAGCCCACGTCGCGGAAGTCCGGGCTGGGCCAGAGGTCGGCACGCACGCGGCGCTTGCCGCCTTCGGCGGCTTCGGTCAGGCGGCCGGCCACGTCCTTCATGACGTCCTTGCAGCGCTGGCGCAAGGCGTCCACTTCGGCCTGCGTGACCAGCTTGCGGCCGACCATCTCCGTAGCGATCTTGTCCAGCGGATCGCGGCCGCGCCATTGCGCTTCCTCGTCCTTGCTGCGGTAGCCGAAGGCGCTGCCAGGGAAGGGGCCGTTCTGGTGGAAGAAGCGGTACACGTCGACTTCGACGATGGTGGGGCCATTGCCGGCGCGCATGTGCGCCACGGCTTCGGACATGGCGATGTGGACCGCCAGCGGATCCATGCCGTCAACCTTCCAGGACGGAATGTTGAAGGCCAGGCCGCGCGCCGACAGCCGGGGCTCGGCGGTGGACTCTTCCACGGTGGTGGACACGGCGTAGCGGTTGTTCTCGATGAAGAAGCACAGCGGCGTCTTCCACGCCGCAGTCAGGTTCATGGTTTCCAGCACTGAACCGATGTTCACCGCGCCGTCGCCGAAGTAGGTCACGGCGACGCGGTCGGTGCCGGCGTGCTTGTGCGCCCAGCCCGCGCCCGCGGCCAGCGGAACGCCGCCGCCCACGATGGCGTTGGTGCCCAGCGCGCCGGCTTCCAGCCAGCGCAAATGCATGCTGCCGCCGCGGCCGCGGCAATAGCCTTGGGCCAGGCCCATGATTTCGGCCAGGGTCTTTTGCAGGACCTCGTCGATGGCGGGCGTGAGCGGATTGCGCGGGTCCAGGCCTAGCGGCGCGACATGTTGCAGGGCCTTCGCCAGGAACTGATGGTGGCCGCGGTGCGATCCGTTGATCTGGTCGCCCGCGCCCAGCGCCAGCACGGAGCCGACCGCGCCGCCTTCCTGGCCCACGGACGAATGCGCGGGGCCGTGGACCAGGCCTTCGGCGGCGAGCTCCAGCACGGCCTCTTCAAAGGCGCGGATCCAGTGCAATTGGGTCAGCATGGTGTCGAGCAGGGCGGGATCCGCCTGCTGCCAGTCCTTGGCATCTACCGTCAGTTGCCGCCAGGGCGCCTGGGGCTCAAGCGGTTGGTGGGTGGCCATGAGTGAATCTCCAGAGATAGGTATGCGTTTTGCGGTTAGAGGTAGCTGTAGCGGCTCCAACCGCCATCGGCCACCAGGGTGTGTCCGTTGATGTACGAGGCCTGGCGCGAGGCCAGGAAGACCGCCAGGTCGGCCATTTCGGCCGGTTGGGCCAGGCGGCGCAGGGGCGTGCGCTGCTTGAGGCGTTCGGGGTCGAGACGGCCGCGAGCGGCCAGGTCGCGAACCAGGTCCGTTTCCACGTAGCCCGGGGCCAGCGCGTTCACGCGCACGCCCGCCGGGCCCCATTCCACGGCCAGGGTCTCGGTCAGCAGCACCACCGCGCCCTTGGTGGCGCAATAGGCGGCGCGGTCGGGCGC
>Ga0182740_1002447_pt1 | contig 11341 bp, 12 predicted proteins | sample eDN5th37CKraftBY_FD_128872 | JGI IMG/M metagenome (GOLD analysis project Ga0182740, IMG submission 128872) | Enriched backyard soil microbial communities from Emeryville, California, USA - eDNA 5th pass 37_C Kraft BY (version 2) (version 2) | ecosystem: Environmental > Terrestrial > Soil >...
AAGTGCCTTTCGAAGTTGTGCCGATAAGTGCCTAGAGAACACTCATCATCACAGCTCAGAAGGCACTTTCCTCGTCACGACACCCTGCGACCAGCCAATTCATCGGTGGATCGAGGCTTAGTCTTCCGCTGGGTCACCGACGGCTGGCACCTGGAACGTGGTGAGACGTTCGATTTCCGCCGTCTGCTCGAGTCCTACTATGACTGGGACAGCGCCGACGTCCTGCTCCACGACAACGCCGATCCCGATCGCGCGCTCTGCCGCTCGGCGGCGTCGTACGCGGTCCTTTGGGACCGTGCCCTGACAACGCTTGTGGCGCTGGACAACAACGTCATCGACGGTCCCCACGTGGCCATGTCGGGAGACCTTGCGGTGGCGGACGTGTGTTTTCGCAGTCGGTTCGAATTCGACAACGGCGACGTCGATGTCGTTCCCACCCGATCCTCCCTGGCTCTGCGCCGAAAAGGTAACCGCTGGGTCATCTTCCGGGAGCATGGCTCGGCACTGAGCCCCGAACGCGAATCGAGAGAACAGGTATGACCGCATCACAGTCATCAGGCCATGGACAGGTTCTCGTCGTCGGTGCCGGCGAGCTCGGCGGCAGCGTTGTCGCTGCGCTGACTCGACGGGACGACGCACCCGAGGTGACAGTGCTGCTGAGGCCGTCGGACTCGCCCCGGCACGTCCGGCTGCGAGACGAATTGGCGTCCCTGGGCGCGAAAGTGGAGCAGGCGGACGTGGCAACGGCGGCGGTGTCCGACCTGGCGGCGATCTTCGGCCGGTACGACACCGTGGTGAGCTGCATCGGGTTTGCGGCCGGGCCCGGCACCCAGCGGAAGATCACCGAAGCTGCGCTGGCGGCGCGTGTTTCCCGGTATTTCCCATGGCAGTTCGGTGTCGACTATGACTTGATTGGTCGGGGCAGCCCGCAGGATCTGTTCGACGAGCAACTCGACGTCCGGGACATGCTCCGCGCCCAGCGCGACACCGAATGGGTGATCGTGTGTACGGGGATGTTCACCAGCTTCCTGTTCGAACCCGGCTTCGGCGTCGTCGACCTCGCCACCAACACCGTGAACGCACTCGGCAGTTGGGACACCGAGGTAACCGTCACCACCCCGGAGGACATCGGCGTCCTGACCGCTGAAATCATCCAGACCCGCCCGCACATCGCGAACCAGGTCGTCTACGTCGCAGGGGACACCATTTCGTACGGCGAACTCGCTGACATTGTCGAGAAGGTGAGGGGAGTGCCCGTGACCCGCAACGAATGGACCGTCGGGCACCTGCTGGAAGAACTCGCGCGTCACCCTGACGACGGTCTGGCCAAGTATCGCGCGGCGTTTGCGCAGGGCAATGGGGTCGCATGGCCGAAATCGGGCACGTTCAACAACGCTCGCGGCATCGCCACGACAACCGCCGAAGAATGGGCGCGCGCCAACCTCCATGCGGCGCCGGCCCGATAGCCCGTCCACAGCCACGCAGGCCTTCAGGTGACGGCCTGTGCTTTTCCTGGCGCACGGGAGACAATCGCTGTATGTCCACTGCCTTCTGGATCGTCATCGCTGTGCTCGCCATCGGGACGATTGCCGGCGGGTTGCTGCGGATGCGCGCCTGGCTGCAGCGGCCGGTGCCACCTGAGGTGATCGAGGCAGCACACCGCAACGACGACGAAGACAACTGACCGGCTGTCAGCGACTTGCCGTCGCATCTGGCCGATCGCGGTCAGCATCGTGCGCCATCCCGCTTGGGTCTGTTCGCGGTACTCGGCACAAGCCTCATCCATCTTGTGGGTGAGGACGACCGAACAGCCCTGTGTTTCCAGCGTGATCTCGATGAGAGTCGGTCGCTTCAGCGCCCGATACGTTCCCCAGTGTTCCGCTTCCTGACCACCGCGCACGTCCGAGAAGAAGAATTGACCGCCGACGCGGGGGTCGATCTCGACCCCGCCGACATCACCTTCGAGGCCGTGGCCCCTCAGGGTGCTCTTCGATCGCGTCCAGATTGCGCGTCCACATCGCCCGGTAACCCTCCAGCCACTCGTCGACGGCTTTCAGCTGGGACGGTTCGAGCCGGTATATGCGCCGTTGGGCCGCAACCGTTGTACTGACGAAGCCGGCCTCACGCAGCACCTTCAGATGCTTGGAGACGCTCGGTTGCGACAGTCGGAGGTGTTCGACGAGCTCCGTGACGCTCGACTCGCCGAGGCGCAGCTTGTCGAGGATGTCTCGACGAGCCGGCTCGGCGAGCACAGCGAACGGATCGGTGCGCACTCAGTTATATTCCGCCTTCGGAATATAACTGTCAAGGCATACGCAGTGCACTCGAACATATTGCGCCGTCACCGACCCCGTAGGATCACGTGGTGCCTTACATCCTGCAGCTTGACTCTTCAGCGAACCTGTCGTCTTCGGTGTCCCGATACCTGACCGAGAAGTTTGCTCAGCGGTGGGCGGCCGGTGCGCCCGACCGGGAGATTCGCCGGCGCGATCTGCACGTCGAGCAGTTGCCGCACCTACCGACCAACGCATTGCACTTCACCGCCGACACCCGCCCACAGGATGCGCAGGCTCCTTCGGCTTCTGCCGAGGCGCTGCAGTCCGCCCTGGTGACCGAATTGAGCGAAGCCGACGCAGTTGTCATCGGCGCACCGATGTACAACTCGTCGATGCCCTCGACGATCAAGGCGTGGCTGGACTACGTGCACGTGATCGGACTGACATCGCCGGCCGCCGAGGGAGTGTGCCCGCTGCGCGGAAAGCGGGTGGCCGTTGTCTCGGCCCGCGCGACACCCACGGGGCAGGATCCTCGCACCGACCTCGCCGTCGGACCGTTCTTCACGATCCTCGGCGGGTTCATGGCCATGGACGTCGAAGGATTCGTCGTCCACAGCGAACCACCGGCCGCCGAAGGCGACTTTTACCGGCCGGTCGCAGAAGTGGAGGCCGAACTGTTGGAGTGTGCCGACCGCTGGCGGTGAGTATCGGCTACTGCTTGCTGAACGCGGTCGGCCTCACCACGATGATCACGCGATCGGCCTTGTCGGCGGGTGGCTCGGTCAACGGGCCGTCGTAACGGTCGTTCAGCTTGAGGTAGAACGCGCCGGTGGGGTCGGGCACGATGTCCTCGACCAGGCCGCGCACCTCGAGGTAGCGGTAGGGGTTGTCGGGATCGATGACGGACATCGCGACCGCCGGATTCGCCTTGATGTTGCGGTACTTCTGCCGCTTCGTGGTGTGGGTGAACCTCAGCACCTCACCGTCCCAGGCGAACCACATCGCGTTCACCTGAGGAGTGCCATCAGGACGGACAGTGGCGAGATGCCCGTACAGGGGCCGCTCGAGCAGAGATTCGTAACCCTCGGGCACGGCGACCATGGCGATCCTCTCGTTGGTGACGTCCTCATCGCAGTTCTACCGCACGTCCGTATCGAATGCATCGACCGATGGGCGGGCAAAACTCCGGCAACCGACACCGGGGCGTGGATCGGGGATATGCTCTGCGCGAATGCGCGTCCCCGTGGCCACAGCGCGCTGTCGACGTGGAGGTTGCACCATGCGAGCCGCACGGACATCGGCGACGATCCTCCTGGCGATTCTGGCACTGGTTGTGCCGCCGCCGGTCACAGCGCAACCGCTCGAGTTGGCCGCGAGGCTGGATCGCGCGATAGAAGCGCGGCTGGCGCAGATGGGTGCGCCAGGTGCGATCGTGAGCCTGTCGATTCCCGGTGAGATCGACTACGTGAAGACGTTCGGTGCGGGTGACACAGCCACAGGGGTCCCCATGCTGGTGGACAACCACCACCGCATCGGCAGTGTCACGAAGACGTTCACCGGAACCGCGATCCTACAGCTCGTCGAGCAGGGGCGAATCCGCTTGAGCGACCCAATTTCCCGGTATGTCGAAGGTGTTCCGTCCGGTGACGTGATCACGCTCGATCTACTCGGCCGGATGCGCAGCGGGCTCATTGACTACACCGAGACGGGTGACTTCATCGAACGGCTCTACCGGGAGTCACCCAAAGGTCCTGATGCTTTCGCCGTGACTCCGCGCGAATTGGTCGAGTCGGCGTTCGCGCAACCGCTGAAGTTCACACCGGGCAGCCGGTACGAGTATTCCAACACCAACACCGTGCTGCTCGGCATGGTGGTGGAGAAGGTGTCCGGAGTGCCGCTGGGACAGTATCTGCAGGACAACATCTTCGGCCCGGTGGGGCTGAGCCAGACCAGCTATCCGGGCAATGGCTGGTTACCCGGGCCATATGCGCACGGGTACAACAGGGCGCCGAACGACGCGATCGTGGACACCACGCTGTGGAACCCCTCGTGGGCGGACGCAGCCGGGAAGATCGTGTCGAATGTCCACGACATGCGAACGTGGACCAAGGTGTTGGGCAGCGGTGCGCTGCTGCAGCCGGACACACACGCTCAGCGGATCAGCAACGGTTCCGAGGTGGTCCCCGGAATCGACTATGCATTCACGATCTTCGACGTCCAGGGCTGGCGCGGGCACAACGGTGACATCCCCGGTTACGCCACGGTCGCGGTCTACCTCCCGCAGCGCGACGCCACATTGGTCGTGTTCGTCAACTCCGATGTGCCCGAACCGCATTCGGCGGGGCAGATCGCGGATGTGGTGACCACCATCGCGACACCTGACCACGTCTACGCGGTGGGCCCGCAACCGCCCCTCATGCTCGAGGACACCGACGACCGACCCGCCGGCTAGAACTTGAGGTAGCCGCCGTCGATACGCAGCACGTCGCCGGTGTGGTACCGGCTGGCCGAACCAGCCAGATAGACCGCCACTCCGCCGATGTCGTCCGCGGCACCCCACCGCCGCACCGGGACACGCGGCAACACACGCTCGCGGAAGCGTTCGTCGGCCAAACCGTCCGCGGTCATCTCGGTGTCGAACCATCCGGGCGCCACCGTGTTGGCGCGGATTCCGTGACGGGCCAACTCGACGGCCATGCTGTCGATCAGTGACGCGACGCCGGCCTTCGACGCCGCGTAAGCGGGTTGGCGCGGCATGCCCTGGAACGCGCCCAGGCTGGACACCGCCACCAGGCTGCCACCGCGACCCGCCTCGATCATCTGGCGCGCCGCTTCACGAAGCGTGACGAACACGCCGTCCAGGTCGACGCGCGTGACTTCCCGGAACATCTCCAGCGACGTCTCCAGAACCGGAGTGAACTCACCACGCACCCCGGCGTTGGCGAAACACGAGTCCAGAAAACCGAATTCGCCACGAACACGCGCCATGGCAGCCGTGGTCGCCTGCTCGTCGGCGACGTCGCACACCAGCGGAAGAACGGGCCGGGCGTGCCGTCGTAGGTGCTCCGCAGCGGTCTCCAGGCGGGAGGCGGTGCGTCCGAGGATGGCCACAGCAGCGCCGGCGCGGGCCAGCCCCTCGGCCATACCCAGGCCTATGCCGGAACCGCCGCCGGTGACAACCGCGACGTGGCCGGTCAGATCGAAGGGATTCTCAGGTGTTGCTGCGTCGGTCACGGGCCGACTCTACGCAGACGCGCTACGGAGGAATCCGGGTGCCCCGCGTGCGACTCCACCGGTGCCCGGCGCGTCCGCGCAGGCCGGGTTCTGCGCCGGTCCGATCACCGGTGGCGCGTCAGTGGGGGGCCGGTTGGGGCCACCGTGGATCGATTCTGACCGGAATGGATGGCTCGCAATCAACTGTCTTGTTTCCCACCAGGTTTCAATGCCGACTCCGGTAAACCTGTTGCAGGGTATGAGAATTCGATGCGAAGCTGTACCGATTCGTTCGAACGCCACCTGGCTGTGTTACCACCGGGATCGACCCCGCACAGCCACCTCTAGTCGCACTTTCAGCAAACATGGTGTCCCATTTGGACAATGCGCGGAACGCCTGAGGAAACTTGTGAGGTTCCTGTGCGATTTTGCGAGATCGCGATTGTTTTAATACAGTTCACGGCTAACGGCGACAGTGCAGTAGCACCAGTTTGGGTGACGCCGATCACAACATGGCAAATCGGGAATATCCGCACCACGGGTGTGGTGGGTCCTAGGTCGGCCAGTTCGTGCGTCGCTGCGACTGCAACGCGCTCAGCAAATTTTGCTGGCGTGCACCGACCATTTCGGTGACAAGTCACCGGATCGCGACCCGTGCGCGGTCACGCCACGCTGCTCAGCTCCCGGGCGGCGGGGTTTCGAGGGGGAGTACGAGGTCCGGCACACGGATCCACAAGTTCACACCCCAGAAGAGAGCAGAACTATGCCGAAACACCGAATGCCTGCCACATCCGGCGCGCAGAAACCTGTGAAGAAGATCCTCGCCGGCGTGCTCGTGATGACGGGCATCGGTGGGGCGGGTCTGCTGTCGACGCCCACGAACCGCGAGGCCGCCGTCGCAGTTGAGCAACAGCCTGCGCTGGAAGCCGCGGTGGCGCCGGTCGTCGCACCCGCCCCCGCGCCGGTGGCTGCACCCGCGCCGGTGGCCGCCGTGACCAAGGACTCCGACGCGCAGGCGGTCGTCAGGGCAATCGTGGCCCAGGGACAGGCGGCCGGGCTGAATGAAGACCAGATCAAGACGATCATCGCCACCGCAAAGATCGAGTCCGGTTTTCGTCCTGCGGTCTCCGGTGGTGTGCAGGCCTATGGGAGCCGCGGTACCAGGGCTGACGAGGTCATCGGCCTGTTCCAGGAAAAAGCCAGCTTCGGCACGGTCGAAGAGCGCCAGGACCCCAACAAGGCAATCGCCCGGTTCATTGTCCGATTCAATGATGCGTTCAGGAAGTACGGCACCAGCGACAACGTTCTCGCGGCGACGCTCGCCCAGAACCCGCAGCTGCGCAAATACCGCAGTGGTGGCGTCGGTACGCACTACTACAACACCGTCCGGGCCGCGATGGGCGCGGCCGCGGACCTGTACAACCAGGCCACCGCCGCCACGCTCTGACGCGGTACGAGGGCCGTAGGCGCAAATCACGGCGTACCCTGCCCACGCGGCCGCCAGGGGTCGGAGCGGATTCGATGACGGAAAATCGCTTGCCGCTCCACGCGCCTGAAAGGTGCGCGTCGTGAGCTGCCGACTGCGCTGGGCTTCGGGGTTCAGCTTCACAACGCGTCGACGTTCAGCCAACCGTCGATCATGAACGCGTCGCCGCGTGCCACCACGGTCGCCCCGCCGTGCCCCGGATAGTGCGCGGGAATGACGGCGGCACGCCGCCTGGACGCCTCGGTCAGCACGCGTCGACGCGTCACTGCGGCTTGGTCGAAGTCCTCGTCGAGCACACATGAATCCGTGGGGTGGTGGATCTGCATGGGGCTGTGGGTGAGGTCCCCGACGAACACCGCCGGTCGGCCCGCATCCAGCCACAGCACCGATGAGCCGGGTGTGTGGCCCGGAGCGGGCCGCAACCTCAGCGACTCGCTGATCTGGTAGTCATCGCACCACAGTTGGATCTGACCCGCCTCGTCAACAGGAAGAATACTGTCGGAGAACAGGATTCGGCTCGCATCGAGTCGCGCCTGATGTTCCTCGTCCCGGCCGGGGCCCCGGGCGTCGGCATTTTCCGGGTGGTAGTAGCGGTAGTCGGCTTCCGGCACGAGATAGCGGGCGTTCGGGAAGGTCGGCACCCATCGATCGTTCTCGCGTCTGGTGTTCCACCCGACGTGGTCGGTGTGGACGTGGGTGTTGACGACGATGTCCACCGAGGCGGGGGAGACGCCCGCGGCTTCGAGCGCCTCGAGGAAATCGGTGTCGAGACCAGCCAGGAATGGCATGGCCGGGCGGTCGCGACCGTTGCCGACGCCGGTGTCGACCAGCACCGTGAGTCCGTCGACCTCGACGACCCACGTCTGCACCAGGGCGTGCCACTTGTCGGAGTTCCAGAACGTGGGGCTCAGTTCGGACGCGAGTTCCTGCCACACGTCGTGCGGGGTGCGGGGAAACATGGTGAGCGGTAGATCAAGACGCCATTCGACCACCCGTGAGATGGTCGCGGCACCCAACTGCGTGCGGTCGGCCATACACGAAGATTATCGAGTCATCCCAGGATCGCGCGCGCGGCGCGTTCTGCGATGAGCATCACCGGCGCATTTGTGTTGCCGGAAGTGATGTTCGGCATCGCGGAGGCATCGGCCACCCTCAGACCGGCGACCCGGAAGACGCGCAGATCGGTATCGAGAACTGTGGTGGCCGAGGTAGGCAGACCATGTGTGTCGAACGCACCCATTGCACACGTGCCGACCGGATGGAAGATCGTCGTACCCAATTCGCGCGCCGCCTGTTGCAGATCGTCGTCACTCGCCAGCTGCGGGCCGGGAAGCATCTCCTCCGGAGAATATCGGGCCAGTGCCGGGGCGGACATGATCTGCCGCGTCATTCGCAGGCCTCGCACCGCCTTTTCGCGATCGTCGTCCGTGGACAGGTAGTTGCAGAGGATCTTCGGGTCGGCCAGCGGATCCGCGGTGGCCATGCGCACGTGGCCGCGGGAAGTTGGGCGCAGATTGCACACCGAGGGAGTGATGGCCGCGAAGGGGTGCAGGGGTTCGCCGAACTTCGGCAGGGACAATGGCTGCACGTGCCACTCCAGGTCAGGGCTGGCCAGAGTGGGGTCGCTCTTGGCGAAGGCTCCGAGCGTGGACGGCGGCATGGTCATGGGCCCCGAGCGCAACAGCAGATACTGAATTCCCATGCCCGCGCGCGTGATCCAGTTGCGGTAGAGCGTGTTGACGGTACGCGCACCGCGGACGCGGAAGACCGTCCGAAGCTGCAGATGGTCCTGAAGATTCTCACCGACACCGGGCAGGTCCACGGCCACAGGCACCTGGTGCTCGGCGAGTAACCCGGCCGGACCCAGACCCGAGACCTGCATCAGATGGGGCGAACCGATGGCGCCGGCACTCAGGATCACTTCACGCCGGGCTCGGACGTCGACAATCTGTCCGTCTTTGAGCAGCCGCACCCCTGTCACTCGATGCTGCGCCGTCGTCCAGGCACCCCGACGTTGCTCCTCGCTCACCTGATCGTCCATCAGCAGCCGCAGAGCACGGGTTTGCGTATAGACGGTGAGATTGCGACGGTGCGTGACAGGGTGCAGGAACGCATCGGCCATCGACCAGCGCCGACCACGCCGTTGGTTGACGTGGAAATACGCGCTCCCGGAGTTGTCGCCGCGATTGAACTCTTCGATCGGGGTGATGCCGAACTGGGCAGCGGCGGCCTGCCAGGCGTCGAGGATCTTCCACCGCACACGCGGCCGCTCGACCCGGATCTCGCCATCGGCGCCGTGCCACTCGTCGGCACCCCCGAAGTAGTTCTCCAACTCCTTGTAGATCGCCAGTGTTTGGCCGGGTCGGTCGGGGCCACCCCAGAGCCATCGGTCGTCACCGGTGGCCCGAGCCCACAGTTCGTAGTCGCTGGCCTGCCCGCGCATGTGGATCATGGCGTTGATCGAGGAGCACCCGCCGATCACCCGACCACGCGCGTAGATGATGCTGCGGCCGGCCAGACCCGGGTCGGGTTCGGTGTTGAAACACCAGTCGGTGCGGGGGTTGGCGATGGTGAACAGGTAGCCCACCGGCACCTTGATCCAGAACCAGTTGTCTTTGCCGCCGGCCTCGATCAGGAGCACACGATGATCTGGGTTGGCGCTGAGCCGGTTGGCCAGTAGGCAACCGGCGCTACCGGCACCGACGATGACGTAGTCGAATTCGGCCACAGGGCTGATTTCCGGCACCGTTCCTCCGTTCGGCGTTGGATGCGTGGCCCATTGTGCGCCATGGCGATCCGGTGCGAGGCAAGGGGCGAAACGTGTCGCCTGCAGGATGGGAACACTTCGCCGTGGCGATCCGCCGGCACCGCGCAAAAGAGAGGGCGTGCATTTCGGGCGCCGAATCACACACAGTCAGGCAAAGCGCTGGCTACCGTAGGAGAACAGTCGCTCAGTTGCCCGATACCGGGTATGTGAACGGCCGAGAACTGACGTTGAGTACATACGGTATCGGCAACGCAAGGAGTTCGTGATGGCGGCGCGGGGGATCAAGGCTTTCAAGAAAATCATGCAGACAACGTTCGATCCAGACACGGTGATCCCGGATGAAGTGAAGGTCCCTGAACTCACTGGCGACCACAGTCTTGCGCGGAACAATCTTTCTCAACACCCCATTCCGCCCGGTTCCCTGATTTGGAAATATTGGGGACGACTTGATGTCTCATTCTTCGGAAATGCCGCCATGGGTCCCATTGCCGGCGCTTGGCCGCAGATGGCGCAGGCGACCGCGGGTTCTGTTCTTTTCACAGGTGACAACTCGCTGCGGGCCCGCGCCAAGATATACAAAGAGCGAACACGGCGATCACACGAGTACATCTACAGCACGGTTTACGACGCCCCCGAAGATGCGAAGAAATACGGGCTGAAGATCAGGAACATGCACAAGCCGGTCAAAGGAAAATTGAAGGACGGCACGTTCAACGCGCTCAACGCGGAAACCTTCTATTTCGCGCATGTCACCTTCTTTTATTACCTGCTGATACGGGTCGTCGAGCAGCTGCACTTCGACGGATCCATGCCCAGAGCGATGAAAGAGCAGATCTTCGAGGAGTCCAAGGAGTGGTACAGCCTGTTGGGTGTGGACGACAGCGCTCAGCCGGGCACGTACGACGATTTTGAGCGGTACCTGGAAAACATCGAGCGAAACAAATTGGTGAGATCGCAGGTAACGGAGCTCATGTTGGAGCAATTCATGGAGCGTCGCGTGGCCCCGCGCTGGTGGCCACCGGTCATGAAGAAGTATGTCTGGCCGTGGCTGGCGGCGCGTCGGCAGATCGTCGTCAATTGTTACCCGGCCCATGTGAAGGACTTGTTCGGCCTGGAGTGGACTCCCGAGGACGAGGACATGTCCCGTCGCTTCATGCACATGTATCGCCGGTTGTCTGCGGTCGTCGAGCGTTTCGTCCCGTTGAGATTGTTGTACCTGCCGATCGCGGCGAGGGGATTCGAGCGCGAGGGGATCGATCCACGCGACGTCACCCTGGAGTCCGCCCAGCGGACCCTGCGGGAGAGTCGTGCCCGCTGGGCTGCTCAGAAGTGCTCCGAAGGGAAGAAAGAGGTTCCGACACCCGGCTGACGTCCTGTTACGTTGCTTCATTCGTTCGGACGATTGTGTCCGGTGCACTTTGTTGCTCTGTGGCCAGCGCGCGGAGGAGGCAGGCCCCCACCGACAGGACGACAACCAGCCCGCCGTACAGGTAGGTGGTCTGGGCAAGGCCGATATGCGGTACGGCGACGCCGGCGAGGACGGCGGGACCACCGAACGCCAGGTAGCTGACGACGAACACTGCCGCGAACAACTCGCCA
>Ga0182740_1002451_pt1 | contig 11331 bp, 15 predicted proteins | sample eDN5th37CKraftBY_FD_128872 | JGI IMG/M metagenome (GOLD analysis project Ga0182740, IMG submission 128872) | Enriched backyard soil microbial communities from Emeryville, California, USA - eDNA 5th pass 37_C Kraft BY (version 2) (version 2) | ecosystem: Environmental > Terrestrial > Soil >...
CCGACCCCGCTCGGCCTGGGTGACCCTGCGCCGGACGGTATCGACCATCTCGTTGGCCTTCTTGACCAGGTGGAACCGGTCCACCACCAGTTGTGCGTGCGGCAGTGCCTCGCGCACCGCCTTCGCATACACCGACGACATGTCGATCGCGGCATGGGTGATCTGTGCCTTCCACGTCTCGTCGCGGGCGTCGAACCAGTCGATCACCACGGCGGAGGTGCGTCCGTTGACTTGCGCCAGCAATCCTTGATCGCCGGTCAGGTCGACCAGTCCGTGTCCCACCGGTCCACCCATCTCCGTTCCCCGGTCTCGGGGCAAGTTTCCCATTTCGCCTTCCCGCGTCGGGTCTCATCGATCCCGAGGACGACCACCGGTTCGGGTTCGTCGCCAAGGGCGGCGTCGGCGACCACGACGAGGTGGCCGTGGACGGTGTGCCAGGCGCACCCGTAGTCGCCCGCGACCGCGGACACCGACCGGTCCCCGTCGAGGACCGCCTCGACCAGCAGCGCCTTCGCTCGTGGCGTGACCCGTGCCCGGGACGGCACCCCCGGCGTCGACTCGGTGAACACCTTACGGTCACAGGGGGTATTGGTGCACAACCATTTCCGTTTCCGCCACACCAACAGCGGACGGTCGGGTCCGACCTGCACATCCCGCGGTCTGGTGGTGACCCAACCCTTCGAACGCGTGGACTTCTGCCCGCACTGCGGGCACATCCCGACCCATTCGGGTGCCGTCGCGATCTGCACGATCCGGCTGCCCTCGACCGTGCGCTGCACCGATTCGACGATGACGCCGTCGAGATCGAGCAGCAATGAACTACCGTGGTGCATGCCCGCGTTCCTTGCTGTCCTGGATGCCTGAGAACACCCAGCTCACAAGGGCGCGGGCCCTTTTTCAATCACCGACACGGCAATGGGGTCGATCGACACCCGCCCCTACCAAGTGCGAAGAGCCCTGATACGGGCGGTGCAGCGCTACATCGAGCACAACATATGCGCTGTCGTCGAACAGGATTTCGGTACTGCCGACGTCTTCCATCACTGTCGATGGGCTCCGGTAGCGGATTGCTCACGGTGGCAAGGGTGTGCCGAGGGACGCGAATCAGACTTGTGTGCCATCGATGTCGACGGACCAGCGCCGCCTCCTGCGTGCATGGACAGTAGGGACCACGAGATGGTGCTCGAAAGCACCGGCGACCGTGATAAGTGCGGCAGCAAGGAAGTTCCCAAATGCATACGTCGGCGGAGTTGATGAGTAGGTAGGGAGGGCTGGAGCGCAAGGCTCGTCACTGGCGCGACGGTGAAACTACCTGGGATGTGCACGGCGTCCTGTTGCGTCTTGTAGTAGCCCCCCCCGGGGGGCGTCGCGCGTGAGGACCACGGACGGCGGAGCGATGGGCTGTTATCGCCACGCGCTGACGACGTCGTCTGTGGGGTCGTACGAGGGGAGTCAATTGCTCGCCGTCGGCAATCGGTCGAGGGCGGGTGTGGTGTTGCATTGGCGGGTTGGTAGTGCCGCGGTCGATGATCTTGCTGAGAGGGGCGTCGATGTGGATGGCAGGTGCGTCGCTCTCACTGGTGCACGGGACGAATAGCGCGAGCTCAGGTAGTTCGGAGGTCTGAACCGCCAGAGGGGAGATAGGGGTGCCAACGCGGCGGCAGTACGGCTCCGGGGTTTTTCTGTCATGACGGGTGGGGTGAAGACCTGAGGTGAATCCCTCGGGTTTGTACAGTGACCTCGGCCGCAACGTCCCGTACGCGTGTTGCGGTCTGGCTGTGGCTCCGTCGACCGAGCTGCGGTGACGAATGTTCAACTCCATCTTTGGAGTGGTCGAGTCCTGGCAGGCCGCTCGCCCCTCGAAGCTGCCCGCCCTGTGCCCCGGAGTCCCTGATTCCGGGGCACGGCGACTCGGGGAGCGAACGCTGTATATCCCAGTGGGCTGATCGACCGTCTGCTCGAGCCGGCGATGGGGATCGTTACGGAGACGATCATCCTGGTCGGCAGCCCTGTCGGGAGGGTCGATCTTCGCTGTTCGATGACGAGAAGGTGTTGGCGGCGTCGACCCCGGTTTGGGATGTCATGGTCGTTGGAAGGGGCGCATGATGGTCGTGGCGCGTTGTTCTGGGTCTGTGTGGCTGCCGGCGCCGGTGTTGGGAGTCGTCAGGGTGTGCCTGCTCGACCGAGTTCGCTATCATGTATTTGCGAGCGTAAATCATCGCAAATCAGAAGGTCGTGGTGAGTGAAGCAACGACGGAGAGTCGCTATCTGCGAGGCGACCTCAATTTCGAAGATGCCTTGCGGGAAGTGACCGGAGTCGACATCGGCCGTGATCAACTCGTGCAGATCCTCAAGAGCCTCCATACGGCGAATCCCGCCGGGCCCGCACTGTCCGAGCACGACGCACGCGTGCTCACCGATGCCGGATTCACCGCGTGTCCCGCCGCTGCCACGGCTGCGCGAGTCGATCGCGATATTCGGATGGCCAACCTCGTCGCGACCTCGTTGTCCATTGCAGACGCTGCAGTCCGCCTCGGCGTCACGCCGGCTCGCATCAGGCAACGAATCGCCGACGGCACCCTGTGGGTATTCGACTCCGGTCGTAACCGCTTGTTGCCTCCGGCGCAGTTCACCGACAGCGGGGCCGTGCCTCACCTCGACAAAGTCATGCCCCACATCCCGAAGGACCTGCACCCGCTGACGGTGCAGACATTGCTCACGCAGCCGCAGTCGTCATTGGTCGTCGATGGCCTGCCGGTCTCGATCGTCGCGTGGTTGACCGGCAGCGCAGGCACACCCGAAGAGATCGAGATTGTGGTCGACGTGCTTGCCGCCGTCGAGTGGGAATCGGCGTAGATGGGGGCAATGCTTCCGACACCGCCCTCCATCGCGCAGCTTCGTGCGGCAGGTCTGCTGCCGAAGGAAGTACTCGAGTGGCAGCCGAGCGAGATCATGTGGCGCGTGCACCGTACGACCGGTTCACATGTTCTCCCGTGGAATGCGTTGCGTGAGTTCGGGCCGATTCTGCGGTTCGATCAGCATCCGTTCCCGCGTGGGGATCATCCCGGCTACGGCGTGTGGTACCGCGCGTCCAGCCCCCGAGGTGCATTGGCGGAAGCGTTTCGATCGGCGCGGGTGATCGATCGCCATCGCGGTGACCCTTATCTGACCGGTGTGCGCTTCACCCGCGTGCTGCGGTTGCTCGACGTGTCCGGTGTCGGTGGAGGTGCATGGGCCACTCGGGTGGGAGGCAACCATGCTCTCGATTCCGCGCACCGTCTTTCGCAGCATTGGACCCGCACGATCCATCGCGCTCACACCGGACTCGACGGGGTCATCTATCGTGGCCGGTTCGCCGGCAGCACATCCGTGGTGGTCGTCGAACGTGCTGCCGATGCGTTTCCGCAGCGTCCTGTGCTGTCGCTTCCCTTGCCACATCCTGGTCTGGCAGACGCCGTTGATACCGCGGCGCACGAACTCGGCTATGTCGTTGTCTGAGCCGGTTGCGGGGCATGGCCATCGCTCACACACCCACTGAACGGGGGAGGCTGCCGATGTCGAGTGGCGTGCCGGCTGCAGAGGGAGACGGGCTGGACTCGGCGTCCGAAGTTGAGCGGTACGGCCATCGTGGGGAGCCGATGAGGCGGGTCCTCGCGTCTTTGTTGAGCTCGGGATACGACGCTTTCGAACGCGCGATTTTCTGCAAGAGGCCGGTGACGACGGGTTGTGTTGGTGAACGAGCCGAACACGTTGTTACACAACGATTTGGTGACCCCGGATCCCGGCCCGGCGCGGGAGTTCTACGCGGCGGTGTTCGACTTCACTCTGGACGGGAACGACGACTGCCCGGCGTGGACTTCAACCTTTCTGCGCAGACCGGATGGGCACGAGATCGGCGGCATCATGGGCGACCCATCCGCCTCGGCGTCCTCGTGGGGCACGCTCTTCCAGGTCGTCGATGCCGACGCGGTCGTCGCCGCGGCCCGGGCCGGTGGGGGTAGCGCGGATATCCGGTGGACATGCCGTACGGGCGGACCGCGGAGATCACCGATCCGTTCGGTGCGAAGTTCACGGTGGGTTCCCCGCTGCCGGGTGTACAGGGGTAGACGTTCCCGTCGGACTGCCCGCCCCTCGCTGGTGCGTGCTCGGGGGTGGCGGGGGTGATCGCGGGCCGCCGGGCCGGGGTGCTCGGACGAGGCGGCACAGTTGCTTCTTGATGACTCGATCGGCCCGGTCGTGTGGTGAACGCCCAGAGCGAGCTGCCCACGCTGCTCCTGTCACGAGCGACCGCCGAGGCTGGGTCGAGGTGGTGACGGTCCCCGAACAGGGGTCTGCCGGCACGCGCGCCGCGGCAGGCCGGTCCTTCACGAGAAATTCTTGCTCGTGGCGGTTATCTGAGCGCGGGATCGGCGTCCTTGCAGTGAGTTCCGGCTGCACGAGGACTGGTTCGACATCCTCGGAGCATCTGCGCATCGTGATGGGTCGACTGAGAGCGAATGGGGCGGCCAAGCGTCGACCCGCCGTTGTGGTGAGTAATGATCGCGCCCATGCGACGGCGGAGCGGCTCGGTCAAGGAGGCGGTCACTGTGGAGCCGTTGGCGAGTACCACGGCACACGTATTCGCATTTCAGGTTCTCGTCGAACCTGACGAATCGGGTATGCCGCGCGTGAGTCGAAGGCTCGAGCGGAGCAGGTTCGCTCGGTTTCGGTGTGTCGTCTCGACGGCGACGCGGTCGGGAAGCTTTCGACGAGAACGCTTGCCGCGTTCGACGAAAGCTCTGCGGCTGCATCTCGATCTGCACCCAGTCGCGTCCCTGCGATCGGATTTGACGGTTTCATCAGGGGGTGCCCCCGTTTCGCAACGGGCGAAGGCCGCTACCGCAACGATGCGATCCCTTTCGCGGATGCCCTGTACGAGGTGATCGGCGTTCCCTTCGGCCGCGACGACTTCCTTCAGATCCTGCACAGTCTCGCCACCGGTGGACGGGTGGTGCCGGCCTTGTCCCGCCACGACGCCCGTGTCCTGAAGGAAATCGGTTTCGTCGGCGACCCCCGCGCTGCGACCGCTGCTCGTCTCGACCGTGACATCCGCATGACGGAGCTGGTCCGCTGATGCCGAATGTGGTCGGGATATGTTCGTCGCCACGGTCATCAAACAGTGCCCATTTCACGGTGAAGTCGAGGATCTCCGGCGATGGGCGGAGCTGGCGGGATGGGCAGAGGTGGGAGCTCCGCGCTCGCTGGGCGGGTCGTTGTTGCGGATGGAGCATGACGAGCGCTGACGGATGAGAAAAGGCGTGCTGCGGACGACTTTCCGTCTCGCCTGTCGTCTGCTCCGATCTGCGTTCCGGTCATGTGCTTGCCCCGGTGGTTGCAGCTGCAAGCACGGCCTCCAGCCGCGGCTGGATCGATTCGGCCATCATGGTGATCTCCTGGGTGTGGAGGCCATTGTTGCGCGCGGCGTCGCGCCAGCTGGACAGTGCTCCAGCGACGCGGCGCATCTTCTCTCGGGCCTGTGCGGCGTTCAGGCTGCAGTCCTCCGCGAGAGCCAGTAGGGTTTCGGCTTCTTCGGGATGCGTGTCGGCTCCCATGATCGAAGTCGACCGTGCTCGCCACGGGTCCGGGGTCGGGTTCACGTCGAACACGGGGCTGATGATCCACGCGCGGTGGTCTGTGAGAAAGCCGTGGTTGCGCAGGTGGTCGTCGGTGTTGCCCAGTACCACGCTGGCGACGACGCGGTTGAAAAGCTCGTGGTGGTCCGCCCTGGGGGAATGGGAGAGGTCCCGGATCGCCTCGGCGATGTCGGCGTAGTCGCGGTGTTCGCCGTCGGATGCGCCGAGGGCCGTCATTGCGCTGATGTACCCGATGCGGTGCCCCTCGTTCGTGCGATCGAACCTGCGCAGGATCAGGACGCTGCGTTCTCCTACGCGGGTGAGCCTCCTGTGGGGGGTGCGGACCCCGGCGCGTTCCATCAGATCGAGCGCCGTGGCCTCCCATGCCATCACGTCCCACTGGTCGTTGCCGTGCGGGAACTTCGCGATTGCCAGTGCTCCGTCCTCGAGTCGAATCGACGCCTTCGGACGTGCGCCGCCGAGGCCTGTCGTGCCTGTGTCGAGGAGTTGCTTGATCGCTTGTGCCGGATCGTCATTGGAGGCGACCTCATCGGCCGCGTGCAGCAGCTCAGGTAGCGACACCAGTTGAGGGACGGTCGAGGGTTTTCCGAGGAACGCTCTATCCCCAGCATGCCTGAAGCGCAGTGCGCCCTGGCGGGTATCGTCGCTGACTCCGAGCAGGAAGTCGAGGTCGTCCAGGCGGCGCGGTGTTCTGCGCTCCTCGCGGGCGCGGGCTCGCTCGCCCTTTTCGATCAGGTTTCGCCCCCACCGGTCCGGAGCGCTGTCGGCGAAGGCTCGCACGAGGCCGCTGTGATGTTGCGATCCTGCCACAAGTGGAAGCGCTGGGTCGATACTCATGCCATCGCCCGAGAGGTATTGGGGGTCGTAGAGAAATGTCGTGGAGATCCGGCCACGGCTTCGGGTGACGTGCGCCTGGCCGACCGTCCGGACGCTGCCCTTTTCGTCGATGAAGACCTCGACCGTGGTCATCGGGCGCGCTTCTTGGTGAGGTTGCCTGCCCGGAGCCGTCCGATGTCGCTGTTCAGGGGGTCGATCGCGTCGACGGTCTGGTCGAGCACGCCGAGTGCCCGGAGTACTTGGACGACATTGCGGAAGCTCACGCCCGGATCACCGGTCTCGATCTTGCGCAGGGTGTCGCGGGTGATGTCGGCGCGCTCGGCGACCTGCTGGGCGGTGAGGCCCAGCACCATGCGCCAGCCGCGCACGTGCTCGCCGAAGGCGGTGACTTGTCGGTCGATCTTGTACCCGGCCATCACTCCTCCTTGTCATCTATGGCTAGAACAGTAGTCTTATGTCTGTGCTATGGCGATAATTTTAGTCATATCAGGGGGTGCTGGTTCTACCGTCGCTGCTCGGTGCCAGGGCGCATGTATGCAGGGTTCTGCTCACCGGCTTCTGGGTGCACCCAGGAGAGCAGGCAGTGCGTGACGACGACCCTGAGCAGGACGAGTGGCACCCAGACCCCGCCGGGGTGGTAGAACGTCCCGAATGCGGGTTTCGACACGCTCATGGACGCACACGGAGGCCGGACTATTCGTGTGTGCCGCCGATCAGGGCCGTTTGGTCGTGTCGTCGGAATAGGTTGCTGCGCACGGTCTCGTCGCCACCTCGGTGTCACGCTGCGCCGGATCATCTTGGCCGAACCCGCTCCGGAGTTGTCCCGCAATCCGCGAGGGAGTGATCGCTGTGATCCCCGGTACGGGGTTGCGTGTGGCGACGCCGTGGTCGCCGTGCTCGGCGCGTCCGAGACGTGTTCGAGGTACTTCTTGGAACTCCCGCGAAATCCGGCTAAAACTACGGCTAGCGAGAGGCTGATATTAGGGCTAAAATGTGAGTGTGACAACTGTGCCGCTAGGTGAAGCCAAGGACAAGCTGTCCGCGTTGGTCGACAGCGCGGAGTCGACTCACGACATCATCACGATTACTAGGCATGGCAAACCGGCGGCAGTGCTTATGTCAGCCGAGGACCTCGAATCGCTGCACGAGACGATTTACTGGCTCTCGCGTTCTGGCACGCGTGAGGCAATCGCTGAGGCGGACCGGGAGTATGCCAGCGGCCAGACGGCTTCACTCGAGGATCTGCGCGCCGAATACGGCCTACCGCCGCGGTGACAACGCCACCCGAGAACTACCGTGTCGAGGTTGCAACACCAGCACGCCGTGCTCTTTCGCGACTACCTGGTCGTGTGGTCCACGCCGTCATCGAATTCATCTCCGGACCGCTGGCCGAGAATCCGCCCCGCCTCAGCACACCGTTACGTAACGAGCTCGAAGGAGTACGGAGTGCGCGCCGGGGCGACTACCGCGTCCTGCTCCGTATCGATGACGGCGAACGGGTCTTAATAGTGATCGACATCGACCACCGAGCCCATATCTATCGAACGTGACCGGACCTCGCTGCCGGCATACCGACGCGTCGCCATCTCGACAAGGGAAAGCGGCCGACCGGAAGTTCGAGGACTGCTGCGGCATAACCTTTCGAATTGTTGCAGGTCAGTCGTTGAGTCGACGAGCGAAGGTCATTTCAAGCGCCGGCGCATTCACCCCGGGGCCTGCATGGTCACTGTCTCTTGCTCATCCCGCGCTCGCCGATGGGGCCGCCACGGCAGCCCACCAGCTCGGCTACACCATCATCTGACCGCGCCCACCTCGGGTGCGCCGGCGCAGGGAATACATGCTGGCCTGATGGACCTTGTGGTGGTCACAGGCCGATCGCGGCGCGGGCGGTGGCCGTAACGGCCGGGTGCGTGTCGGTGAGCCGCCCGTGGCGTGTTGTGCCGGCGAGGAGTTCGAGGGCGTCGAGTGTGGGGTTGGCGACGGCGGCCGGAGCGAGAACTGCACGACCTTCCGAGCGCCATCCGAGCCCCTGCAGCACGGCGCCGATCTCGGTGTGCCAGTGCTCGGCGGGGATACCGGCGGCGACGACGGCTAAGGTCGACCAGCCGGCGTGCCGGTCGAAGTCGGTCCTGCCGAGGGGAAGTCGGGACACGATGTGCTGCCACAGTGCCACGGGCCGATCACGGGATCGTCGTGCGACCGCAGTCGGCGTCAACCGGCCGTGTCGCACGCCGACCAGCCCGAGTGCCCGCGCGCTGGCGCGTAGACGTGCGAGCGGCCAAGTCAGGTCCTCGCGGTTCGCCTTGCCGATCCACCAGTCGCTCACACCGGTCCGGTCGGCGAGTTGCTCGACCAGCGCCGGTGGTAGGTAGCCGGCGCTGGTCAGCCGGACCCCGTCGCCGATGACGTCGAGCAGCACGAGAAACGGCTCGAGCAGGGATGCGGCTTCTGCCTCCCCGATCGGGAGCACAGGCTGCGATGCCGACTGCTCCAGCAGGTGCGTCAGTGTCGGATCTGCGCGACGTTCGAGTCGTGCGCGCAACGCTGCCAGTTCCTCGGCCACGGGCACCGGTGCGGCCATCGCCGCCGCGATCGCGGCGGTGGCGTCGGCGGGATCGAACGCGTCGGGATGCCAGTCGAGCGGCAGCCACCTACGAGCGTCGTCGATGTCGTCGAACGGCGGCGGGACCGTTGCCGGGTCACATCCACCCCGGACCCAGACTGCCAGCTCCGAATACCCCCACAGGCCTCCGCAGTCCTCGGGTGGGCAGGCCCTGCGGCCGGCGGTGCAGCGCACCTCGGTGGGAGGCTCGTCGAGTACTGCTTCCACTTTCAGGACGTGGTGCCAGCCGTCACCGAAGTCGTAGTCGTACCAGAGGCGGTCGCCCGGCTCGGTCAGCAGCTGATCGAGCCGGACGGTGTCTTCGAGCACACCGTCCTCACCTTCCTCGACATCGAAGGCTGTCACAAAATAGGGGGAGCGGGGATCGCTACCGGTACGGAAGCGGTGTAGATGACTGTCGAGCCAACCCATCGCGGCCTGGATGACCGTATGCACTCGGTCGAGGGTCAGATCGCCGGGCACCTCGAGTCGTCGCCACACCGGCGGGGTGGCGCCGATCAGATCCAGCCGGATCCGGAAGCCACGTGCGCGCGCCGGTGGCTCACCGATGACAGGTTCGGGGGTGCGCAGCATGTCGTCGAGCCAGTCCCTGGCACCGTCGGCGCGCAGCGCCTCGACCACAGCCTGTCGCTGCTGCGGGGTCAGCGCCGCCATCAACTGTTCGGCGTGCTCGCGGGGATCTTCCGGGGTCACCACGCTCATCAGTGAACCATCGACGGTGGCCTGCGGGTCGAGCGGCCGGCTGCGGTGCGCTTGCGCGGACCGTCTTCCGGCCCCACGCGATCCGCCGTGGCTCCTCGACCTGGACACGGCGGCGATCCGCAATGGCCGCCCGCGTGCGCTGACGCAGGCGATCTCTCAGTGGGTCAACACCTTCTCCGATCCGGACGGTGAGCCGGTCGCCGGGATCGAGTTCGAATCCCGGCACGGCGACGGCCTGGTGCTCTGGGGCGCTGTGCGAGCGTCCCGGTGACGGACCGGTCAGCAAGAACGTCATGGTGCTGGACTTGCGGCCGGTCGAGGAGCGCGGCCCTGATCTGATCGAAGCTATGCGCTTGCACCATCTGGTCTGGGAGGACGATTGAATCATTGGGCCGCACAGTGGGCTGGCGACGAGAATTCTTGTCACAGAAGAGGGGTATCGGCGTGGGCCCATGTCCTCCGGAATATGCGGGATATGCATTGTCACGCTCGGTGGGGACGACACCGCCGTCCTTGACGCCACGGGGATCAAGCATGAAGGGGACCGATGGCGGGCTCTCGGTGTGAGTACGTTTCCACACGACCGTACTGGCGGCTCACGAAGCCTCTCGCTTCCAGGAGGGGAAATGCTGAGCGCACCGGAGATTATTCGAGTACGGCGATCCCGCCCCTGCGCCTGGCAGTGATCGTCTCTATAGGCAGGCAATTGCGCCTTGCGCAGTCGGTCGCGGGCGCAACGCGCCGCCTCGTTGGTGGTCTGCGCGGTGTCGATGTCTTGACGGGAGTCGACACCGGTTTCGGACACCGGGGGCTTGGCCAAACGCCTCAGCTCCGCGAGTGTCCCAAAACCGACCGTTATCGGACGCATCATCTGTGTCAGACGGTGAGGGGGTGCTGTGGCCGAGATGTCGTGCAGGCCATCGAAGGCCATGTGATCTCGTGCTCGAGCGTCCGGGTCACCGCCTCGGCGACCTGGGTATCGGTCACCGACCGTGGCCCACCCGATCGGGGCATGTCACCCAGGCCGGCGATGCGGCGCTCGAGAAAGCGAGATCTCGGGCGCCCCAATGCATGTTGCGTCGCACCGAGACGGGCGGCGACTTCCTAGCCGAGGCCCTCGAAGCAATCCGACCGGCGCTCGCCACCCGGCTTAGTTGGACGTTCCCGTCCTGTGTGACGGACGCCGGCAGGGAACGCGAACGACCCCTCTGTCGGTCCTCTGGTCAACACGGCCTTTCTGCCCAACGGAAATGTTGGGTAGTATCGGAGTATGTCCACTACGAAGAAGAAGTCGTCTGCCGCCGGACGGGGCCACGTGCCCCTCTCTACTGGAGGCCGCGCGGTTCGCCGCACGGTGTCGGGGCGTGTCGCCGCTGATGATCCGTTGTCTGCCGAGCGGGTGCGGTATCTGGTCGAGGAGTTCGGTGGGGCTGGTTTGGCGGCGATCGTGGGGGTCAACCGTTCGCAAACGTCTCGCTGGGTCAAAGGGGAGGAGCGGCCCGGTCCGGGTGCGGCGCCATTGCTGATCGACCTCGA
>Ga0182740_1002452_pt1 | contig 11329 bp, 13 predicted proteins | sample eDN5th37CKraftBY_FD_128872 | JGI IMG/M metagenome (GOLD analysis project Ga0182740, IMG submission 128872) | Enriched backyard soil microbial communities from Emeryville, California, USA - eDNA 5th pass 37_C Kraft BY (version 2) (version 2) | ecosystem: Environmental > Terrestrial > Soil >...
CGTCGAACACGGTGGCGGGCACCGCGGCCGGCGGTTCCGGGCTCGGCGCGAGCGCGGTCGGCTTCGTCCTCGGCATCGTCAAGGCCTACACCACCCGGGTCGGCGCCGGCCCATTCCCCACCGAGCTGGCCGACGAGACCGGCGACCGGCTCGGCACGCGCGGCCACGAATTCGGCACCGTCACCGGCCGCAAGCGGCGCTGCGGCTGGTTCGACGCGGTGCTGGTCCGTCAGGCGGTGCAGGTCTCGGGCGTCACCGGGATCGCGCTCACCAAGCTCGATGTGCTCGACGGTTTCGAGACGTTGCGGATCTGCGTCGGCTACCGGATCGGCGATCGCGACTACGACTATCTGCCGCCGCATCCGCAGGATCAGGGCCGGGTCGAACCGCTTTACGAGACGTTCGAGGGCTGGAGCGAATCCACCGCCGGCGCGCGCAGCTGGGCCGACCTGCCGGCACAGGCGATCAAATATATCCGCCGCGTCGAGGAATTGATCCAGTGCCCGGTCGCGCTCGTCTCGACCAGCCCCGAGCGCGAGGACACGATCCTCGTCCGCGATCCGTTCGCGGACTGAGCACGCCCCCCCCACGCCAAACACCCATACCGTCATCCCGGCGAAAGCCGGGATCCATGGATACGGCTCGCCCCACATCAAGCGGGGTCGAGCCCGCCGGGGTGACGAAAGGGAAGCACTGCCCATAATCGCAGGTTAACCGGCGACCCGGTATGTCTCTGAACGGCGCGCGCGATGGGTCCGCGCCATCGGCCGGGGACGAAGGAGCACCCATGTCGTTAACGGCGCTGCTCGTTGCCGGGCTGATGATCGCGGGCACGCCGGCAGCGGCGTCTCCGCCGACCGATTCCGCTGCGCTCTGCCCACTCTCCGCCGACGAGATTCGCGCGGCGCTGGTCGGCAGGCTCGTCGCCTATTCGCCACCGGGATCGGCGGACGCCGGTGCGCACGAAGCATTCCACACTGGCGGCCGATGGGCCGGCATACGATATGGCCGAGGCCCGAGTCCGTTTTCCGGCCAATGGGCGATCCGCGGCGATCAATTGTGCGTCCACGCCGAGCATGGCCTGCAAGGCGCTCGCTGGGGCCGCGATGGTTCTGCCGCGTCGTCTGGCGCGACGCGCGATCCGGCCGCATCCTGATGAACCATGTCGCTTCGGAATTCGGCCCGCTGGTGCTGTCGATCCGGCGCTCGCCGAATAGGACCTGATTTCGAGGCGGATGGCGACATCTGCCGACCCGGAAATCACGGCAACAAACAGACAACGAAAGTCGATCCGATTCAATCCGAAGCGGATCGCCTCCAGGCCGGGGCCGCGCCCTATTTCAGGACGAACGGAATCTCGACGAAGCCGCGCACCGTCACCGGCTGGCCGTTGCGCACCGTGGGCGACCAGCGCCAGTACCGCACCGCGTCCAGCGCCGCCTTGTCGAGGCGCTCGAAACCGCTGCTGCGGGCGAGCGATATCTGCGCGACCCGGCCGTCGAGGCCGAGCACCAGGCTCAGCGTGACGACGCCCTGCTCGTGCTTGCGGCGCGACTCGATCGGGTAGCGCGGCGGCTTCGCGAACAGCATCGTCGTCGACAGGTCGGATGCCGTCACCGTTTTCGGCGCGGGCGGCGCCACGACTGCGACCGGATGCGGCGGCGGCGGCGTCGTCGAGACCGCGATCGGCGGCGGCGCGGCGGCCGGCGTCACCACCACCGGCGCCGGCACCACGACGGCGGCGCGCACGGTCTTTACCGGCACCACCGGCTCGGGCGGCGCCTCGGGCTGCGGCGGCGGCGCGACCGAGATCAGATCGACCACTAGCGGCGCCGGCGCCGGCTTCTTGATCGTGATGACGTCGGCGCGGATAAGGGTGGCGAGCAGCAGCGCGTGCCCGGCGAGGATCGCGAGGATCGCCGCCCAGTTGGGCCGCCGGCCCGCGCCATAGACGGTGTAGGGGATCGGCGTCGGATCATGCTGCGGCACGAACGCCGCCCCGGGCACACGCGCGCGATACAGCGCCTTCGCGTCATCCCTGCCAGAGGAGCGCCTGTAAGCGGCGTGCATCCGCGATTCATCCCGTTGTCCGTTGAGCGCGAACCGCCGCTACTACGATTCGTAATGCAAATCAATCGCACTAGCAGCAAGACTCACCGGCCGAGCATGGCCTCCGGCCGCACATGGCTATCGAAGGTCGGCCCGTCGACCAGACCGAGCGCGAGCCCGGCCTCGCGCAGCGTCAGGCCGTTCTCATGGGCATGTTTGGCGATCTTCGCCGCCTTGTCGTAGCCGATTTCGGGGGCGAGCGCCGTCACCAGCATCAGCGACCGGTCGAGCAACTCCGCGATCCGTGCGCGGTCGGGCTCGAGCCCGTCGAGCGCATGGGCGGTGAAGCCGAGCGCGCCGCGCGCCAGCAACTCGACCGAGCGCAGGACGTTGGCGCCGATCAGCGGTTTGAACACGTTGAGTTCAAGATGGCCCTGAAGCCCGCCGACCGTGATCGCGACGTGGTTGCCCATCACCTGCGCCGCCACCATCGTCAGCATCTCGCACTGGGTGGGGTTGACCTTACCCGGCATGATCGAGCTTCCGGGCTCGTTCTCGGGCAGGTGCAGTTCGCCGAGCCCGCAGCGCGGCCCGCTGCCGAGCAGGCGCAGATCGTTGGCGATCTTGCTCAGCGAGACCGCGAGGACGTTGAGCATCCCCGACAGTTCGACGAGCGTGTCGTGGCTCGCCAGCGCCTCGAATCGATTCGACGCCGGCTTGAACGGCAGGCCGGTGAGGCGCGCCATCCCCTCGGCGAACGCCTCGGCGAAGCCCGGCGGGGCGTTGAGCCCGGTGCCGACGGCGGTGCCGCCCTGGGCAAGGCGATGGAGCCGGGGGCAGACCGCCTCGATCCGGGCGATCGCGCCTTCGATCTGGGCGGCATAGCCCGAAAATTCCTGCCCCAGCGTCAGCGGCGTCGCGTCCTGGAGGTGGGTGCGCCCGATCTTGACCAGCCCGTCCCACGCCTCGGCCTGCGCGGCGAGCCGGGCGTGCATCACCCGCAGCGCCGGCAGCAGATGCTCGTGGACGGCGAGCGCGGCGGCGACGTGCAGCGCGGTCGGGAAGCTGTCGTTCGACGACTGGCCCTTGTTGACATGGTCGTTGGGGTGGACCGGGCTCTTGCCGCCGCGCTGGCCGGTCAGCGCCTCGTTGGCGAGGCTCGCGATCACCTCGTTGACGTTCATGTTCGACTGGGTGCCCGAGGCGGTCTGCGAGACGACGAGCGGGAACTGATCGTCCATCTCGCCGGCGATCACCCGGTCGGCGGCCGCCTCGATCGCATCGGCCAGTTCGGTGGGGAGGCCGTGGCTGCGGTTGACGCCGGCGGCGACGCGCTTGACCCTCGCCAGCGCGTGGACGATCGCGAGCGGCATCCGCTCGCCGGCGCCGAACGGGAAGTTGAGGATCGAGCGCTGGGTCTGCGCGCCCCAATATGCGGTGGCGGGCACCTCGATCGCGCCCAGACTGTCGGTTTCGGTACGTGTATCTGCCATTCTGTTCCCGCCTCCCGACGGGACGATGCTATTTCTTGCGGGTGAAATCGACCGAGACGACGTTCGATCCGTCCTCCACCGGTTCGGCGGGCGGCGCGTCGTTGCCGGCGGCGGTGCTCGCCGGCACTTCCTCTTCGTCCTGCGACTGGAACTGGAGGGCGAAATTGACCGCCGGATCGACGAATCCGGTGACGGCAGAAAACGGGATGACGAGCTTCGAGGGCACCTGATTGAACGAGAGGCCGACCTCGAACCCGCTCGCCCCCACCTTCAGATCCCAGAACCGATGCTGGATGACGATCGTCATCTCGTCGGGAAACCGCTCCACCAGATGGGGCGGAATATCGACGCCGGCCGCCTTGGTTCGGAACGTGATGTAGAAGTGATGATCGCCGGGCAGGCCGCCATTCGCCTGGACCTCGCCCAGCACCCGGCCGACCACCGCGCGCAACGCCTCCTGGACGATCTCGTCATAGGGAATCAGGCTGTCGGGCGGCGTATCGGTCATGCGTCCTAGGTGAACGCTGGGGCGGAACGGGTCAAGCGCGTTGCATGGCGGCGCGGTCGCGCTATAGCATCCGGCATGCGCAGCGCCTCCGTCCACCGCAAGACGAACGAAACCGAAATCGCCGTCGAGATCGCGCTCGACGGCACCGGCCGCTACGATGTGACGACCGGCATCGGCTTCCTCGACCATATGCTCGAGCAGCTTTCCCGCCATTCGCTGATGGATCTGACGGTGAAGGCCACCGGCGATCTGCACATCGATCCGCACCACACCACCGAGGACACCGGTATCGCGATCGGCGAGGCCTTCGCCAAGGCGCTCGGCGACCGCCGGGGGATCACCCGGTTCGGCCATGCCTATGCGCCGATGGACGAGACGCTGACCCGGGTCGCGATCGACATATCGGGGCGCCCGTTCCTGGTCTGGAAGCTGGATTTCACCCAGACCCGGCTCGGCGAACTCGACACCGAGATGTTCGAGCACTGGTTCCATGCCTTCGCCGGCAGCGCCGGGATCACGCTCCACGTCGAAAATCTCTACGGGCGCAACAATCATCACAAGATCGAGAGCACGTTCAAGGCGCTGGCCCGCGCGCTGCGCGCCGCGATCGCGATCGATCCGCGCAAGGCCGATTCGGTGCCGTCGACCAAGGGGACGCTCGGCGGCCATGGCTGAGCGCGTCGTGCTCGTCGATTACGGTGCGGGCAATCTGCGATCGGTGGAGAATGCGCTGCGGGCGGCCGGCGCCGGCGCCGTGACGGTGACCGCCGAGGCCGCCACAGTGCGCGCGGCCGACCGGATCGTGCTCCCCGGCGTCGGCGCGTTCGCCGCGTGCATGGGCGCGCTCGCCGCACTGCCCGGCATGGTCGAGGCGCTGGAGGAGGCGGTGCGCGGGCGCGGCCGGCCGTTCCTCGGCATCTGCGTCGGCATGCAGCTGCTCGCCGATCGCGGCGAGGAGCACGGCGGCAGCGCCGGGCTCGGCTGGATCAGCGGCACGGTCCGCGCGCTCCGCCCTGCCGATCCCACGCTCAAGGTGCCGCACATGGGCTGGAACGACGTGACGCCCGCCGCGCCGCACCCGCTGATCGGGCCCGGCGAGGCCTATTTCCTCCACAGCTATGCGTTCGATGTCGCGGACCCCGCCGACCGCATCGCCGTCACCGATCACGGCGGCCCGGTGACGGCGGCAACGGCGCGCGCCAACATCGTCGGCGTCCAGTTCCATCCCGAAAAGAGCCAGGCCTACGGCCTCGCTTTCCTTTCGCGTTTCCTGGAGTGGCGGCCATGAGCCTGATCATCTATCCGGCCATTGATCTCAAAGGCGGCCATGTCGTCCGTCTCGCCGAGGGCGACATGGCGCGGGCCACGGTCTACGGCGACGACCCCGCCGCGCAGGCGAAGGCGTTCGCCGACGCCGGCGCCGATCATCTTCATGTCGTCGATCTCGACGGCGCGTTCGCGGGCGAATCGGTCAACCCCGGCGCCGTCGAGGCGATCGTCCGGGCGTTTCCCGGCAAGGTTCAGCTCGGCGGCGGAATTCGCGACCGCGCCGCGATCGACCGCTGGCTCGCGCTCGGCGTCGATCGGGTGGTGATCGGCACCGCCGCGCTCACCGACCCCGATCTGGTGCGCGGCGCGGCCCGCGATCTGCCCGGCCGGATCGTCGTCGGCGTCGATGCCCGCGACGGCTGCGTCGCCACCCACGGCTGGGCGACCGTCTCCGACATGCCGGTCGCCGACCTTGCCGAGCGCTTCGCCGACGCCGGCGTCGCCGCGCTCCTGTTCACCGATGTCGGCCGCGACGGGCTGCTCAAGGGCTGCAACATCGAAGCGACGATCGACCTCGCCCGCCACACCTCGATCCCGGTGATCGCGAGCGGCGGCGTCGCCGGCCTGGTCGATATCCTCGATCTCGCCCGCAATCAGGCCGAGGGGATCGCCGGCGTGATCGTCGGCCGCGCGCTCTACGACGGCCGGCTCGACCTCGGAACCGCGCTCAGGACGGCGCGCGGCGGATGACGGTCCGCGTCCGCGTCATCCCCTGCCTCGACGTGGCCGGCGGGCGCGTCGTCAAGGGCGTCAACTTCGTCGATCTCGCCGACGCGGGCGACCCGGTCGAGCAGGCCCGGGTCTATGACGCGGCGCGGGCCGACGAGCTGTGCTTTCTCGACATCACCGCGAGCCACGAGGGCCGCGGCACGATCATCGACGTCGTCGCGCGCACCGCCGCGGTCTGCTTCATGCCGCTCACGGTCGGCGGCGGCGTGCGCTCGGTCGAGGATGCGCGCGCGCTGCTGCTCGCCGGGGCCGACAAGGTCGCGGTCAATTCGGCCGCCGTCGCCCGGCCGGCATTGGTGGCGGACCTCGCGGGGCGGTTCGGCAGCCAATGCGTCGTCGGCGCGGTCGATGCGCGTCAGGTCGCGCCGGGCCGCTGGGAGGTGTTCACCCATGGCGGCCGCCGCGTGACGGGCATCGACGCCGTCGCCCATGCCCGGCACCTCGCCGAACTCGGCGCGGGTGAACTGTTGCTCACCTCGATGGATCGCGACGGGACGCGCGACGGCTACGACCTCGCGCTGACCCGCGCGGTGGCGGACAGCGTGCCGGTGCCGGTGATCGCGAGCGGCGGCGTCGGCAGCCTCGCCGATCTCGTCGCGGGCGTGGTCGAGGGCAAGGCGAGCGCGGTGCTCGCCGCCTCGATCTTCCATTATGGCCAGCACAGCCTCGCGCAAGCGCGCGCCGCGCTCGCCGAGGCCGGCCTGCCGGTCAGGCGCTAGAAAATGATTTCGAGGCGGATGGCATCCTCTGCCGCCTCGGCAATCACGGCCGCCAAACAGGCGACAGGAGTCGATCCGATTCGATCTGAAGCGGATCGACTCTAAGCGCCTTCATCGCCAGCGCCTCACCAGCAGCGGTGCCAGCGGCACCATTCACGGTGAGCCCGCGCGCGGCGGCGCTGTTCCTCGCGCCAGCGGCGGCGATATTCGCGCTCACGCCGCCGTTCCCAGCGATTGTCGTGCCGGCCGCGATAATAGGGACGGTAATCATAGCCGTAGCCATAACCATAGCCGTAAGGCTGGGCCGCCGCCGGGGTGGCGAGGGCGCCGGCCGCGCCGACGAAAGCGGCGGCCGTCAGCACCGCCGAAACCAGAAAACGCATCGAACTCCTCCTCACGCCGAAGAGGCCGCCAAGGGTGCCGCCGCGCCGCTGAACCGGCGCTGAGGGCGTTGTTCATCGCGCGGCCAGCGAGAGCACCGGGGAGGCGGGCGCGGCTTGACGGCCCTGCCCGCCTCGCGTTTAAGGCGGCCATGGCCGGCACGCTGCACTCGCTCGAAACCACGATTCTCGCGCGGGCGAACGCCGATCCGGCGACTTCCTACGTCGCCAGCCTGTTCGCGCGGGGCCGCGAGCGTATCGCCCAGAAACTCGGCGAGGAAGCGGTCGAAACCGTGATCGCCGCGCTCGGCGAGGATCGCGGCGGGCTGATCGGCGAGGCGGCCGACCTGCTGTTCCACCTCCTCGTGCTGCTTGCCCAGCGCGGCATCACGCTTGACGAGGTGCTGGCCGAACTGGAACTGCGCGAGGGCGTCTCCGGCCTCGCCGAAAAGGCGGCCCGCCAGCCGCGATAGGAACGCCATGCCGATCGACGCGACCCAGCCCTATGACGACGACAACATCTTCGCGCGAATCCTGCGCGGCGAACTGCCCGCGAAGAAGGTCTATGAGGACGCGCACGTCCTCGCCTTCCACGACATCAATCCGCAGGCGCCGGTGCATATCCTCGTCATCCCCAAGGGGCGCTACGTCTCGTGGGACGATTTCTCGGCGCGCGCGCCGGAGGCCGAGATCGCCGGGTTCATCCGCGCGGTCGGCCACATCGCGCGCGAGGCGGGGCTGGTCGAGCCGGGCTATCGCCTGCTCGCCAATGTCGGCCCGGACGGCCATCAGGAGGTCGCTCACCTTCACGTCCACATTTTCGGCGGGCGCCCGCTGGGGCCGATGCTGGCCGCCGCCGGCGCCGGATGACCCGAACAGGTTGCGCGGCGGCGATTAGCTTTTAGGGTCTTGCCCGAACAGGGCGGTCAGGCCGTCTGGAGGGGGAAGAATATATGGCATTCGGCCGCGTCAAACCGCTCGACTCGATTCTGGCCACCGCCGAGAAACACGCGCTTCACCGCTCGCTCGGCCCGTTCCAGCTCACCATGCTCGGCGTCGGCGCGGTCATCGGCACCGGGATTTTCGTTCTCACCTCCGAGGCGGCGCAGAAGGCCGGGCCGGGCATGTTGCTCAGCTTCGTCATCGCCGGCTTCGTCTGCGCGGTCGCGGCGCTCTGTTATTCGGAGCTGGCGGCGATGGTGCCGGTGGCGGGCTCGGCCTACACCTACACCTATGCGGTGATGGGCGAGATTCTCGCCTGGATGGTCGGCTGGGCGCTGATCCTCGAATATGCGGTCGGGGCGAGCGCGGTCGCGGTCGGCTGGTCGGGCTATTTCGTCGGCCTGCTCGATCATTCGCTGGGGATACACATACCGCTCGCCTTCGCCGCCGGGCCGAGCCAGGGCGGCATCGTCAACGTGCCGGCGATGCTGATCGCGCTCGGCGTCACCGCGCTGCTCACGATCGGCACGACCGAGAGCGCGCGGGTCAATGCCGTGCTGGTCGCGGTCAAGGTCGCGGCGCTCACCATGTTCGCCGTGCTGACCCTGCCGCTCCTCCAGGAATCGAATTTCCGCCCGTTCGCGCCCAATGGCTGGGGCACGTTCGGCGTCGTCGGCGCGGCGTCGTCGATCTTCTTCGCCTATGTCGGCTTCGACGCGGTCTCGACGGCGGCGGAGGAGACCCGCAATCCCCAGCGCAACGTGCCGATCGGGCTGATCGGCAGCCTCACCGTCTGCACCCTGTTCTATCTGCTCGTAGCCGCCGGCGCGATCGGCACGATCGGCGCGCAGCCGGTCACCGGCGCCGCGGGCGAGTTGCTGGCCCCCGGTTCGCCCGAACTGGCGCAGCGCTGCGCGGCGATCGTGGCGAGCGGCGCGATCGAGCCGCTCGGCTGCTCGAAAGAGGCGCTGGCGCATGTCCTGCGGGCGATCGGCTATGTGCCGCTCGGCAACCTGATCGGCCTCGCCGCCTTCCTCGCGCTGCCTTCGGTCGTGCTGATGATGATGTTCGGGCAGACCCGCGTCTTTTTCGTGATGGCGCGCGACGGGCTGCTGCCGGAGAAGCTTGCCAGCGTCCACCCCAAATGGAAGACGCCGCACGTCGTCACGATCTTCACCGGCGTCGTCGTCGCCTTCATGGCGGCGTTCCTGCCGGTCGGCCGGCTCGCCGACTATTCGAATTCGGGAACGCTGTTCGCCTTCACCATGGTGGCGGTGTCGGTGCTGGTGCTCCGCTTCACCGATCCCGACCGCCACCGGCCGTTCCGCACCCCCGCGATCTGGCTGGTCGCGCCGGCCGCGATCGCCGGCTGCATCATCCTCTATCTGAAGCTGCCGCTGATCGCGATCCTGGTCCTGCCGGTCTGGGGCGGGGTCGGCCTGCTGGTCTATTTCACCTACAGCCGCCGCCATTCCTATGTCGGGCGCGGCATCATCGACGTCCACGAGGACGACGCCGACGCCCCTCCGGGCCCGGTGCCGCCGCTCCCGGGAACGCCCGCCCCCGGCGATCGCCAACCCTGACCCGATCCTCCCCCGCAGGGGGAGGGGGACCGCCGCCGCAGGCGGTGGTGGTGGGGTATCCCCGCCGGGGTGGGGGACCGCCGCCACCCCGGCTGAGAGCGCGACACCCCTCCGTCAGCTCTCCGGGCTGCCACCTCCCCCGCCGGGGGCGGATCGCCGGTGGCGGATCGCCCTCAGCCGAGCCGTGTCTCGATCAGCGCCCGGATGTCCGCCTCGGGCCGCGCGCCATAATGGGAGATGACCTCGGCGGCGGCGATCGCGCCCATCGTCAGCGACTGTTCGATGGTCCGGCCCTGCGCCTGCCCCGCGAGGAAGCCGGCCGCGAACAGATCGCCCGCGCCGGTGGTGTCGACCGGCTCGACCGGCTCGGCCGGCACCGCGAAGCGCTCGCCGTCCCTGACCGCGATCGCGCCCTTCTCGGAACGGGTCACGACGAGCAGCGGCACCTGCCTGGCCGTCGCCGCCACCGCCGCTTCGAAATCGGTGGTTTCGTTGAGCGAAAGAATCTCGGCTTCGTTGGCGAACAGGATGTCGATCTGCCCGTCCGCAATCAGCGACCGGAAATCGGCGCGGTGACGCTCGATGCAGAACGCGTCGGACAGCGTGAACGCCACCTTGCGGCCGGCGCCGCGGGCATAGCCGATCGCGGCGCGCATCGCGGCGCGCGGCGCATCCGGGTCCCACAGATAGCCTTCGAGATAGAGGATCGCGGCCGATTCGATCAGCGCGCGGTCGATCGCGGTGGCGTGCAGGTGCTGCGAGGCGCCGAGCGCGGTGTTCATCGTGCGCTGCGCGTCGGCGGTGACGAGGATCAGGCAGCGCCCGGTCGGCGGATTGCCGTCGCTGAACGGGGTCTCGAACGCCACGCCGAGCGAACGGATGTCATGCGCGAAGACCTTGCCGAGCGTATCGTCGGCGACCTGGCCGATGAAGCCGCAGCGCGCGCCGAGCGCGGCCGCGCCCGCCACCGTGTTCGCGGCGGAGCCGCCGCTCGTTTCGGCACCCGGCCCCATCCGCCCGTACAGCGCGGCCGCCTCGGCGGCATCGACCAGCCGCATCGCGCCCTTGGCAAGGCCCTCGCGGGCAAGGAAGGCATCATCCGCCTGGGCGATCACGTCGACAAGCGCATTGCCTATGGCGAGAATATCGAGCTTGGTATCGGGCACACGGATCTCCTTGCAGAATATATTATCAGGTACGGTGTGGTTGCGCCTAGCTTCGCTCCGTCCTCGGCGCAACCGCCGCGCCAGTTCGCGGGCGCTCGGTTGGTTCGGCGCGAAACTGGCCCGGCAAGGCGCGGCGGCGGCTCCGGCGGCGCTTCCACGCCCGCGGATCAAACGCTACAGCAACCCGGATGACGCGCCTTCGCCCGCTGGCCGGCCCCGGCCTCGCCCTGCTCCTCGCCGCCTGCGCGACCGCCCCTGCGCCGCCGCCGACGCCGGCTGCGGCGCCGCCGGCCTCACTCGGCGCCGGGCTCGATCGGGTGACGGGCAAGGATGCGCGGGCGTTGCAGATCCTGTTCGGCGAGCCCGATCTCGACGTCCGCGAGCCGCCGGCGCGCAAGCTCCAATATGCCGGGCCGATCTGCGTACTCGAC
>Ga0182740_1002453_pt1 | contig 11314 bp, 10 predicted proteins | sample eDN5th37CKraftBY_FD_128872 | JGI IMG/M metagenome (GOLD analysis project Ga0182740, IMG submission 128872) | Enriched backyard soil microbial communities from Emeryville, California, USA - eDNA 5th pass 37_C Kraft BY (version 2) (version 2) | ecosystem: Environmental > Terrestrial > Soil >...
GCGAATGCAGAACGCTTTGCGCGCTGGAGAATTGAGGGACCGGACGATTTGGGTGCTGACGCCCCCGTGACATCGGGGCGGAACTGGCGCACTGGTGCCCGACCACCTGTCGTGCCGCAGCCGCCTCCACAAGAGCCTTGCCGATGCCCCTCAGCACACCCGCCGAGCCCGAGCCGATCACGCGCCGGAGGGGCGTTTGGCTTCGTCGAACGATTCTGGGGCTCGTCGCGCTGGCCCTGGTTGGCGGCGCCAGCGCGTGGATGGCCCTCAGGGGAAGCCTCGCGCGCCTCGATGGTGAGGTAACGCTGCCGAACTTCAAGCATCCGGTGAATATCTCTCGCGATGCCCAAGGCGTCGTGACGATCGAGGCGGAGACCGAGGCCGATGCCGTTCGCGCGCTCGGCTTCATCCATGCGCAGGAGCGCTACTTCGAGATGGATCTCGCCCGGCGCAGCGCGGCCGGTGAGCTCGCCGCGCTCTTGGGTCCGGCTGCACTTCCCATCGATCTCGGGCGGCGTGTCCACCGCATGCGTGCGCGTGTCGCCATGCACACCGGAGAGGCTGACCTGCTCGGCAAGCGGCGCCAGCTCCTCGAAGTCTATGCGGCTGGCGTCAATGCCGGGCTCGGTGTCCTCTCCGTGCGGCCGTGGCCCTATCTCATTCTGCGTCAGCAGCCCGCTGCCTGGACGGCCGAAGACACGGTACTCGCCGCGAATGCGCTGTATTTCGACCTGCAGGGCTATCATCCCTTCGCGCGGCTCGCGCTCTGGCGACTGAGCCGTGCGCTGCCGGCGCCTCTCTTTGCGATGCTCAATCATGGCGGGACGCGATGGGATGCGCCGCTCATCGGTGAGGGGCTTGGCGACGCACCGCTGCCGGGGCCTGAGGCCATCGATCTGCGCCGTCTGCCGAACGGCACAAAGTCCGGAGCCATTGCCGGCGGCGCAAGCGCGCCCGGCAGCAATAATCTCGCAGTCTCCGGCGCGCTGACCAAGGACGGCCGAGCCATCGTCGGCGGCGACATGCATCTCAATCTGCGGGCACCGAGTGTCTGGTTCCGCGCGCGGTTGATCTACCCGGATGCCCACGCACCGGGTGGCCGGATGGACGTCTCGGGCTTTACGTTTCCCGGCATTCCGGGCGTGATCGCGGGGAGCACCGGGCACGTCGCCTGGGCCGTCACGAACGGCTACGCCGACACCTCTCAGTGGGCACTCATGCCGCCATGTACGGGCACGCCGGCTCAATGCGGCATCACCGAGCACCGCGAGACGATCGAAGTCGCGGGCGCCGCGTCCGAGGTGCTCGTCGTGAGGGAGACGGATTGGGGTCCTATTTTGCGACAGGAGCCGGATGGCAGTCTTCTGGCGCTCAGATGGGTGGCGCATCTTCCTGGTGCGATCGGCAGCGGCCTTGCCGAGTTCGGCTGGGCGCGGAACCTCGACGAGCTCTTTGCCATCGCCGATCGCGCCGGATTGCCGATGCAGAACCTCGTCGCGGCCGACAGCACGGGCCGCATCGGCTGGCGACTGCTCGGTGCAGTGCCGGACTGGCAGGCGCCGTGCAACCGGGAGGGCATCGAGCGCGTCGTCGTGCCGGCGGGCGCGTGTCCGCCATGGCCGCTCAAAACGGCGGGACTGCCTGAGCTGCGCGATCCGCCATCAGGCCGTCTCTGGACGGCTAACAATCGCGCGGATGCCGGGCCCGACGGAATGCGGTTCGGCTATATCGGGCGCGATCAAAGCGCGCGCGCGCATCAGATTTGCGATGGGCTCATGGCACGCGACAAGTTCAACGAGCGCGACATCCTCGCCATCGAGCTCGATGATCGCGCGATCTTTCTCGAGCCTTGGTGGAAACTGCTGCGCACGGTGCTCGCGGGTGCGCAAGGCGATCCCCTACTCATGCGGCTCGAGGCGGCCTCGCAGAAATGGGAGGGCCGCGCATCGGTCGACTCCGTCAGCTATCTCCTCACGCGGCGCTTCCGCAACGCAGTCGAGCGGCGCGTCACATCCATGCTGCTCGGCGCATTCCCGCAGGCGAGCGCCAATGGTGCGGGGCAGCTTCTGCTCGGGCAGACGGAAGGCTGGCTCTGGCCGCTCGTGACGACAAAGCCTGCGCACTTGCTGAGCCCCGGGCACCCCTCATGGGACGACCTGCTCGCCGCCGCCGCCCGCGATGTCGCGCGCGATCCGGCGAACCTGACGAAGGACGGCCAATTCCGCGCATGGGGCGATCTCAATCGCGGTTCGTCGATCTGCCATCCGCTGGCGCGCGCTCTGCCCGAGATCGCGAAGCGCTACTTGTGCATGCCGGATGATCCACTCCCCGGCGACGACGACATGCCGCGCGTGCAACGACCGGCGTTTGGCGCCTCGCAGCGCATGGCCGTATCGCCCGGGCACGAGGCCGAGGGCATCATCGAGATGCCGACCGGGCAGAGCGGCCACTTTCTCTCACCCTTCTGGCGCACGGGCCACGATGCCTGGGTGCATGGGATGCCGACGCCATTCCTGCCCGGTAAGACGGAGCATGTGCTGCGGATCGTGCCGCAGTCGTAGAGCCAAGCTTCAGCTTAAGCAGGCGTAGCACGTCGCAGCATATGCTTCTGGATCTTGCCGGCGGCCGTGCGCGGGAACTCACCGACGAACGTGATGTGCTGCGGTACCTTGTAGGCAGCGAGACGCGCGCGCGCCCATGTACGCACCGCAGCCGCATCGAGCGCCTGATCGGGGCGCAGCAGAATGTGCGCATGGCCCACTTCGCCCCACCGCGCATCGGCAACACCGATCACTGCGGCCTCGAGAATGGCCGGGTGTGCGTGGAGAACAGCCTCGACCTCGGCGGGATACACGTTCTCGCCGCCGGATATGTACATGTCCTTGATGCGGTCGACGATGAAGTAATAGCCGTCAGCGTCGCGCCGGCCGACATCGCCGGACCTGAGCCAGTCGTCATCGAAGGCAGCAGCGGTCGCCTCCGGATTGTTGAAGTAGCCGGGCGTGATATTGGGGCCGCGGAATTGGAACTCGCCGGGCGCACCATCCGCCACGACCTTGCCCGCTGCATCGACGAGCCGAACCTCCGTCATGATCTGCGCCTTGCCGACGGAACCGATCTTTTCCTTGGCGTGAGCGGGGTCCATCAGGAAGACGGTCGGCCCGGTCTCCGTCATGCCCATACCGTTGCACACGAGCGCGCCCTTCGCGAGGAAGGCATGGATGAGGTTCTCGGGGAGTGGCGCGCCACCGCAGCCCCAGTGGTGAACGTGGCTGAAATCCATGCGCTGAAAACGCGGATGAAGACTGATCGCCTGATAGACCGCCGGCACACCGAAGAAGACTTTGATCGCGCGCGCCTCGATGAGATCGAGCAGCGGATCGATGTCGAATTTCGCGAGCACGTGGCTCGTTCCGCCGCCAATGAAGACGGGAAGCGCGTGCAGGTTGATTCCGGCCGTGTGAAAGAGCGGCAGGAAGTTCACCGTGCCGTCCGCGGGGCCGATGCCTGTTGCCTGCTGCACGTTGATGTAGTTCGCGAGCGCCATGCCGGGCGTCTGGATCACGGCCTTCGGCTTGCCGGTGGTGCCGGACGTGTAGAGCAGATACCAGACGCGGTCTGTGGCCCAGGTGGTCGCGCGATCGGCGCGCGGTTGCGTCTTCCTGGCGAGCTCGTCGCATCGATCGAAACTGAGGTGGTCGATATCCGCCTCGCGGGCGACGACTTCGGCGAGTGACGCCGTCGCGGCGTCGTGCAGCAGAAGGCGCGGATCGCAGTCCGCGAGGATCGGCCTCAGCTCGCTTGCCGTCAGGCGCCAGTTGAGCGGCACGAGAATGAGCCCTGCCTTCGCTGCAGCAAAGAGCAGCGCGAAGAACATCGGCGTGTTGTGGCAAAGCACGGCCACGCGGTCGCCCTCGGCGAGCCTACGCGCTTCGAACATGGCAGCAAGGCGCTCGGCTTGACGATCGACGTCCGCGAAGGTCCAGGCTCGCCCGGCGGCGATATCCCGGAAGGCGACCGCATCCGGCGTCAGCAGTGCACGCTGGCGGGCGAAGTCGGGGATGGTGCGCATATGCCTCCGAGACCTCCCGTACTTTCGCGTGGCGGATGAATTCACGCACGCCGGCGCGGTTCGAGGCCCTTCGCGATCAGCTCGAAAGCCGCGTCCGACACCTGATCGAGCTTAGTCTTGCCGTCCCAGAGCGCATAGCGCATTCCGACCATGTCGCTGAGGCCCATCAGCGCCCAGGCCCTGACCTCGGCGTCGCCCTTTGCGATCTCCCCACGGCGCACGGCCGACTTGAGCGCGCTGGCATAGCTCCGCGCAAAGTCCTCGTAATAGCGGCGGTACACCTCGGGATCGACGAACTGCGCCTCGGCGACGACCCGATAGAGATTCGGATTGGCGCGCACGAATTCGAGGAATGCGCGAATGCCGCGTCGCTCGGCTTCGAGCCGGTCGGGCGCATCCGCGATCGAGAGCGTGAGGTGCCGTCTCAGCCGACGGCCCATGCGGAGGACGAGCTCGCGCATCACGTCCTCCTTGGTGCGGAAGTAAAGATAGAACGTGCCCTGTCCCACCTTGGCCTGGGCCGTGATCGTGCTGATCGACGCCTCGGCGAAACCGCGTCCGCCAATCTCGATCTCGGCGGCATCGAGAATGCGCTCGCGCGTGCGCTGGCCGCGCTTCGTCTTTGGCGCAGGAAGGCTCGGCGATGAATCAGGCTCTGACATGAGTGACTTGGCCGGTTTGTGAGGTCGCCCGCAGCCGACGCATCTTGACGGTGCACTGAGGGATAGCTAGCCTAACATGAAACCTGACTCAAGTCTCATGTTCAGGCTCACCCAAGGGAGGAGATCATGCGGAGGACGACCCACAAGCCATGGCGGCGGGCGAGCGGTCTCGCGGCACTTCTGGCAGCCCCGGTACTCGCGCTGACGGCGCCGTCGGCCGTGGCCAAGGACATCAAGATCTGCCTGATCGCCGGTAAGACGGGGCCGCTCGAAGCCTACGCCAAGCAGACCGAGGCGGGCTTCATGATGGGCCTCGAGTATCTGACCAAGAACACGATGCAGGTCGGCGCCGACAAGCTCCAGGTCATCGTCAAGGACGACCAGCTCAAGCCCGATCGCGGCAAGACCCTCCTCGAGGAATGCTACAGCGACGATAAGGTGGACATCGCCGTCGGCACGACGGGCTCGCCGGTCGCGCTCGCCATGCTGCCGGTGGCGGAGGAATTCAAGAAGGTGCTTCTCGTCGAGCCGGCCGTGGCGGACTCGATCACCGGCGCCAAGTGGAACCGCTACATCTTCCGCACTGGCCGCTCGTCCTATCAGGATGCGCTCGCGAACGCGGCGACCGTTCCCGAGAATGAGGATGTCGCGATCGGTATGCTCGGACTCGATACGGCGTTCGGCCGCGACGGCGTGAAGGCGTACAAGCAAGCGCTCGCCTCGCTGCGCCCGAAAGCGAAGATCGTCGCGGAGGAATACGCGGCGGGCAATACCGCGGATTTCGCCCCCTTTGCCGAGCGGCTTTTCAATGCGTTGAAGGATCAGCCCGGCAAGCGCATCATCGGCTTCATCTGGGCGGGGCCGCATCCGCTCGCGAAGTTCGCCGACATGAAGCCCGAGCGCTTCAATATCGCGCTCGCGCCCGGCGGCAACATCCTCCCCGTCATGAACGCCTGGAAGCAGTTTGCGGGCACCGAGGGCGGCATCTACTACTACTTCGATTTCCCGAAGAACCCGCTCAATGACTGGCTCAAGGCCGAGTACGCGAAGCGCCATGGCGCGCCGCCGGACTTCTTCGTCGCGGGTGGATTCTCGGCAGCGGCAGCCGTGGTCGCGGCGCTGACCAAGGCGGGCTCGACGGACACCGAGAAGCTGATCGCGGCCATGGAAGGCATGAGCTTCGAGACGCCCAAGGGCACGATGACCTTCCGCAAGGAGGATCATCAGGCCATGCAGGACATGTATCACTTCCGCATCAAGAAGGACGCCAAGGACAACGATGTCCTCGAGCTCGTCGCCACGATCCCGGCAAGCAAGATGCCCCTGCCGGTCACCGTGCCGAAGTAAGGTTCTGCAATATCTGAGTGCGGCGGACGCGCCTTGCGCTTCCGTCGCGCTCTGATCTACCGTCGATACGACGAGACCGCATGTCCAAGCCTGTCCTCGAAACACAAGGGCTGACGATCCGTTTCGGCGGCCATGCGGCTGTCGACGATGTAAGCTGCGCCTTCCACGCAGGCAGCCTGACCGCGATTGTCGGACCCAATGGCGCGGGCAAGACGACGTACTTCAATCTGATGTCCGGCCAGCTTCCGGCGACGGCCGGCAGCGTCCATCTCGACGGGGAGGACGTCACGCGCCTTGGCACGTCTGAGCGGGCGAAACGCGGTATCGGGCGCGCCTTCCAGATCACCAATCTCTTTCCGAATCTCTCGGTCGCGGAGAACGTCCGCCTCGCCGTGCAGGCCAAGGCGCGTGCGGCGGCGAGCCTCTGGAGCCGCTGGGATCATCATGTCGAGTGGATCAATCGCGCCGAGCAGTTTCTCGAAGAAGTGAACTTGCAGGACAAGCGCGAGATTGCCGCTGCAGCGCTCCCGCACGGCGACAAGCGCAAGCTCGAGGTGGCGCTGATGATGGCGCTCGAGCCGCATGTCTACATGTTCGATGAGCCGACGGCGGGCATGTCCGTCGACGAGGTGCCGGTCGTGCTCGATCTCATTCAGAAGCTGAAAGCGGCGGGCGACAAGACCATCCTGCTGGTCGAGCACAAGATGGATGTCGTGCGCTCGCTCGCGGATCGGATCGTCGTGCTGCACAATGGCCAGCTCGTCGCTGATGGCGATCCCGAGACCGTCATCGCCTCGCCGATCGTGCAGGAGGCCTATCTCGGCGCGACGCCCGACGGCGGCAGCAAGGGGGAGGCCGTGTCGTGAGCGACGTGCTGCTCGTCCTCGACGGCGTCCACACGCACATTGGCCAGTACCACATCCTGCAGGGCGTCGACCTCGCCGTGCCACGCGGCGAGCTGACCGTGCTGCTCGGCCGTAATGGCGCCGGCAAGACGACGACGCTGCGCACGATCATGGGCCTCTGGCCGCCGAGCCAGGGCACGATCTCGTTCGACGGTCGCGCCATCGGCGGGCGCGCGACGCCGGATATCGCGCGCTTGGGCATCGGCTATGTACCCGAGAGCATGGGCGTGTTCGCGGATCTCACAGTCGCGGAAAATATGCGTCTCGCCGCGCGCCTCGGGCCGCCGGATGCGGCGCGGCTCGATTGGATCTTCGGCCTGTTTCCTGCGCTCAAGCGCTTCTGGCAGCTACCCGCTGGCCTGCTCAGCGGCGGACAGAAGCAGATGCTCTCCATCGCGCGCGCGATCGTCGAGCCGAAGGCGCTCATCCTCATCGACGAGCCGACCAAAGGCATCGCGCCGGCCATCATCGAAGGCATGATCACGGCCTTCAAGGAGCTGAAGCGGGACAAGACGACCATCCTCCTCGTCGAACAGAACTTCCGCTTTGCCGCGAGTCTCGGCGACAGCGTTGCCGTCATGGACGACGGACGTATCGTCCATCGCGGTGCCATGCAAGCGCTGGCCGCCGACAGCGCCCTGCAGACACGCCTGCTCGGCCTTTCGCTCGCAGCGCACCAATAGGAACTCGCCATGGCGACGACGACATCGCGATCCGCCCCGGATGATCTGCCGCAGACGCCGCGCGATCTGATGCCGGTGCTCATTGCGCCTGTCATAGCGTTGGCGGCGCTGCCGCTCATCGGTAGCCCGACGACCTGGGTGACGCTCACGGTTGCCGCGCTCGCCATGGGCATGATGATCTTCGTCATCGCCAGCGGTCTGACGCTCATCTTCGGCCTCATGGACGTGCTCAACTTCGGCCACGGCGCCTTCATCGCGATCGGCGCCTACATGGCCATGACCGTACTCGGGCCACTATCGGGCTGGGTTCAGTCGGACGCCCTCACGCTCAATCTCGCAGCGCTCATGCTCGCCGTCATTGCCGCCATGATCGGCACGGGCGCGCTCGGCTGGGCCTTCGAGCGTGTGATCGTGCGTCCTGTCTACGGGCAGCACCTCAAGCAGATCCTCATCACCATGGGCGGCCTGATCGTGGCCGAGCAGCTCATTCATGTCGTCTGGGGCGGCGACCAGAAGCCCATGCCGCTGCCGAACGGCCTGCGCGGCGCCATCACGATTGGCGACTTTGCGCTCGAGAAGTTCCGGCTGCTCGCGGTGGCTGTCGGGCTTACCGTCTTCATCGTCATGCAGCTCGTTCTGAATCGCACGAAGGTCGGTCTGCTCATCCGCGCGGGCGTCGAGAACCGCGAGATGGTCGAAGCGCTCGGCTATCGCATCCGTCAGCTTTTCGTCGGCGTGTTCATTGCCGGGTCGGCACTGGCCGGTCTCGGCGGTACGATGTGGGCGCTCTATCGCGAGACGCTGACGGCGGCCATCGGCGGCGACGTCATGGTGCTCGTGTTCATCGTCATCATCATCGGCGGGCTCGGCTCGGTCGGCGGCTGCTTCCTCGGCGCGATCCTCGTCGCGCTCACGGCCAACTACACGGCTTTTCTCGCGCCGAAGATCGCGGTTGCCTCGAACATCCTGCTCATGGTCGCGATCCTCATGTGGCGACCGCAGGGACTCTATCCTGTGGCGCGGCGGTAGGGGCGCACGATGATCCAGTCCGCACTCTCCGGCGACCTGCCGCGCAGCCGCATCCTGAGTTTCGTGCTTGCCGCCATCCTGTTCGCGCTGGCTTTCGCACCGTTCCTGTTCACCGGCTCGCAGCCCATCAACACGGCCGCCAAGATCTGCATCTTCATCGTGCTGGTGGCGAGCTATGACCTGCTGCTCGGCTACACCGGCATCGTTTCGTTCGCGCACACCATGTTCTTCGGCATTGGCGGCTACGGCGTCGGCCTTGCGCTTTACGGCTGGGGCCCGACGTGGACATCGGCAGGGCTAGGGCTCGCGATCGCGCTCATCGTCGGTGCCGTGCTCGCCTTCGTCATCGGACTCCTGTCGCTGCGCGTGCGCGCGATCTTCTTTGCCATGATCACGCTCGCGGTCGCGTCCGCCTTCGCGATCCTCGCGAGCCAGCTCTCCGAGTACACCGGCGGCGAGGATGGGCGCTCGTTCCGCGTGCCGCAGCTCCTGCGGCCTGGTTCCGTGCTACTCGACATGCCCGCGATCGGCCTGCGCATCGATGGCCGCGACCTAAGCTACTATCTCGTATTCGGTGCTGCGCTGTTGCTGCTGCTCGCGGCATTCAGGATCGTCAACTCGCCATTCGGGCGCGTGCTCCAGGCCATCCGCGAGAACGATTTTCGCGCCGAGGCGCTCGGCTACAACGTCGTGTACTACCGCACGGTCGCCAACTGTCTTGCGGCGGGCATGGCGGTGCTTGCCGGCGCCATGAGTGCGATCTGGGTACGCTACACGGGGCCGGACACCACCCTCTCGTTCGCGATCATGCTCGACATTCTGTTGATGGTCGTGATCGGCGGCATGGGCACGCTCTACGGCGCCGTAATCGGAGCGACACTCTTCATTCTCGCCCAGAACTACCTGCAGAAGCTCATGGCCGTTGCGAGCGAGGCGACGTCCGCCCTGCCGCTCATTCCGCACCTGCTGCATCCCGATCGCTGGCTGCTCTGGCTCGGCGTGCTCTTCATCCTGAGCGTTTACTTTTTTCCGAGCGGTATCGTCGGCAAGCTCAGGGATATGGCGCGCACCTGATGAATTGCTGAATTCCGTTTAGGTGGGCGTCGTGAACCGTTTGCCTACATCCGCGTTGAGTGATTCACGCAGCGTTCATCACGACTGGCGATGAATGCGCGCCTCAACAGCCTAGGGAGTGTCCCATGAGGACTCTTGTCGTTGCTCTCGCACTCGTTGCCGGTGCTTCACTCGCTCACGCACAAGGTACGGCGCAAAGCTGCCAGGCGCAGGCCACATCGAAGAAGCTGGCCGGTGCAGCATTGAAGTCGTTCATGACCAAGTGCGAGAAGGATGCCTCGGCGAGCTGCACCAAAGCCGCCACCGGCAAGAAGCTCGCCGGGGCCGCGAAGGCGAGCTTCGAGAAGAAGTGTGTCTCGGACGCGGTCGGCAAGTAGCCGCTTCATTATCGCGCTGCTGATAGTCAACGCCCGTGCGCCCCTTGCGCGCACGGGCGAAAACGTTGACCATTCCGATCTGGTGCCGTGTGCAGTCCCGCTGTCCGGGCGGCCGTGATCGCGAAAGTTCGACCTCAATGAAGATCCCGTCTCTTCCATTCACAGTCACTGACTGGTCAAAAGTCGTTCCGACAATCCACAAGGGCGAGCAAGGCGAGGCGATCTGGCGCACCTTGGAGATCGGCGATATTCGCGTCCGCCATGTCGAGTACACGCCAGGCTATCTCGCGGATCATTGGTGCGACCGCGGTCATATTCTCTATGTGCTTGAAGGTGAGCTCATCAGCGAGCTCAAGGATGGCCGGCGCTTCACGCTCTCGGCGGGAACGAGCTACCAGGTATCCGATTTTGGCGATGCGGCACACCGATCCTACACGCCGACCGGCGCGAAATTGTTCATCGTCGATTGAGGGCCGAATTGGCGGGGGGGAGTCGCAGTCATGCTTATCGATGTGCACGCGCACGGATTCAGCGAACCGTTCGTTCGCCGGATGGCCGAGACGCCAGGCCTCGGCTTTCCGCTGCAGGCGACCGGCCCGCGGAGCTATCATCTTCCGAGTTACGGTACATTCGATCCACTTCTCTATGATCTCGATGCGCGTATGGGGGACTTGAAGCGGCGAGGCGTGACGCTGCAACTCATATCGCCGTCACCGAGCATCATTTCGAACGGGCCGAAGGTCGTCAGTCTCGAAGAGACGCGAGCGCTGAACGAGTCGACCGCATGGATGGTCGCGCATGGCGAGGGCCGCCTCGCCGGACTTGCCGTTCCGGCATTGGGCGATCCGGAGCTCGCCGCGGAAGAGCTGCGTCGCGCTGTGGGGCAGCACGGCTTCGTGGGCGTCGTGCTCAGCACCTCCGCGGGACCGCGCCCTCTCGACGATCCTGCCTTCGAGCCCTTGTTCGCCGAGATCGAGAAGCTCGATCTCATGATCTTCATGCATTCGACCTCGTCGGCGCTGAGCGCCACGCAAACCGAGTACACATTGAGGACACTGGTGGCCTGGCCCACAGAGACGACAGTCGCCGTGACGCGTCTCATTTTTTCCGGTGTACTGGAGCGCCATCCGCGACTGAAGCTGGTGCTCTCGCATGGCGGCGGCAC
>Ga0182740_1002454_pt1 | contig 11306 bp, 9 predicted proteins | sample eDN5th37CKraftBY_FD_128872 | JGI IMG/M metagenome (GOLD analysis project Ga0182740, IMG submission 128872) | Enriched backyard soil microbial communities from Emeryville, California, USA - eDNA 5th pass 37_C Kraft BY (version 2) (version 2) | ecosystem: Environmental > Terrestrial > Soil >...
GCCCGGCTGCGTCACCGAGACCATGCCGTCCTTGCCGATCGTGATGGTCAGCGCGTTGTCGGGGATGTTCATGGGCGGCTGGATCACGTAGCCGCTGACCGTCGTCAACTGGCCGTTCTGGTCGCGCTGCAACGCGCCATCGCGCGTGTATGCCTGGGTACCATCCGGCAGCTCGACCTGCAGGAAACCGCGGCCGTTGATGGCGATGTCCATCTCGCTGCCGGTGTTATTCAGGTTGCCCGTGGTGTGGATACGTTCGGTGGCGGCAACACGTGCACCGGTACCAAGTTGCAGGCCGGACGGCAGTTGGGTGGCATCACCCACCTGCGCGCCAGGCTGGCGCAGCGTCTGATACATCAGGTCCTGGAACACGGCCCGGCCACGCTTGAAGCCGTTGGTGGAAACGTTGGCCAAGTTGTTCGAAATCACGTCCATGGAGGTTTGCTGCCCCTCCAGACCCGTCTTGGCGATCCACAGCGAACGCATCATGATGAAATACTCCTGGTGGCGCGGCCCGGCCGCGCGCGAAAAATTGATCTAGGTTCAGTTGCCGTATCAGGCGCTTACCGACAGGATGCCGTTGGCGCGTTCGGCATTGCGGTCCGACTGCTGGATCACCTGCATTTGCTGCTCGAAGCGGCGCGCGTTGGCGATCATGCCGACCATCGCCGCCATGGGATTGGTATTACTGCCTTCCAACACACCCGACAACAGCCGCAGGCCGGGATCAGCGGGGGCCGGAGGCGCCGGCTGGCCATTGACTGGCGCCAGGCGGAACACACCGTCGTCGCCATGCACCAGTTGCTCGTTGGGCGGGCTGGCCAGCTTGATTCGGCCCAGGTTCAGGATGTTGTTCGGCGCATCCCCGGCACCGATGGCGGTAATGGTGCCATCCGACGTGATCGTCAGCGCGGCTTGATCCGGCACGTCGATGGGACCGCCTTGGTCCGACAGCACCGGCTGGCCCAGCGACGTCTGCAGCAGGCCATTGATCCCGACCTGCAGGCTGCCCGCCCGTGTATATGCCTCGCCTTGCGGAGTCTGAACGGCGATCCAGCCGCGTTCGCTGGACAGCGCCACGTCCAGATCCCGGCCCGTGGTCTGCATATTGCCCATCTGGAAGCTGTTGCGAGGCGTGGACGCCACCGTCGAAACACGCGTGGGCAGGCTCACTCCGTCCGTGACCGGTACCGAGCGGTACAACGCGATCTGCTCGCGAAAGCCCGGCGTGTTCACGTTGGCCATATTGTTGCTCAACGCGGCCTGATGCTCCGTGATGCGTGCCGCGCCGTTCATCGCGGTGTAGATAATCCGATCCATTTCCTATCCTGTCGCCATCGTCGTCGAACATGCACCCAATCCGCCCCTGCCCACGCTCCCTCCGGAGCGAGGCGCGGCGAATCCGGCTTCGCCGGTCCGCCAGCGTGCCCCCTCGAGGGGGAAGCGCCAAAGGCGCTTCGGGGGTGGGCTCACCGCTATTTCAGGTTCATCAGGACTTGCATGATTTCGTCCTGGGTCTTGATGGTCTGCGAGTTGGCCTGATAGGTGCGCTGGGCGATGATCATATTGACCAGCTCCTTGCTCATGTCGACGTTGGACGACTCAGTGGCCTGGCCCACGACCTTGGACAGACCGTTGCTGCCGGGCTGCCCAAGGATCGGTTGTCCGGAGGCGGCAGTTTCCGTCCAGGCGTTATTGCCCACCGGCTGCAAGCCTTGCAGATTGGAGAAGTCGGCTAGCACGATGGTGCCCACGACCTGGGTCTCACCGTTGGTGTAGCTGGCGACCAGGCTGCCATCGCCGCCGATGTTGATGCCGCTGAACTCCCCCGAGGTGTATCCGTCCGGCTTAGCCACCAGTTTGTAGGCGCTACCATACTGCGTAGTCCCCGCATAATTCATCGCGATATTGATCGGATCGGCAGGAGTAGCTCCACCACCAGGGGTCGCGAACGACAGGTTCACAACCGGCGCGCTGGTCATCACCCCGGCCTTGTTGAACGTGAACTGCTGCGGATTGCCCCAGACACCGGCGGCTTCGGTCGTCGGCGCCATCGCCTCGCCGTCGATTGTGTAATAGACGTCGTACGTGCTGTTGCCGGCTGCGTCAGCGGGACGCTTCACGAAATACTGCATGACCTGATGCGAGTTGCCCAGCGAGTCGAACACCGTCATGGGCGACGCGTTGGTATAGGTCGAGCTCAGCTTCGGGTCGAACGGCTTGCCGGTCTCGATCACTGCCGCCACATACTCGGTGAACGACGCCATCTTTGACAAATCGCCCGTGACAATGCCTCCGGCCCCTACAGTTATCGTCTCTGCTCCGTTGGTGAACGTGGTACCCGGGGCAGGCAATGCACCACCCGGCGGAGTAGTAGTATTCACAAGCGTAGCCGTTCCGGTGCCGTCGCGCCTGAAGGTGTATTCAGTACCGGGAGCCGGGCCCAGAGTGACCTTTCCAAGGACTGGCGCCTGAGTTTGCGTGTCAGTTTCGTAGATAACCTTCGCGTTGGCATCCAGGTTGGCCACGGTGGTGCCTGTCGAGGTCGCCTTGGGAGCCACGTTAGCCATGGGCAACTGCAGCTCTACCGGGTTCGCGCCGATCGCGCCTGCCGGATAGCCGGTCAGGCGATAGCCCTGCGCGTTCACGATGAAATTGTTCTTGTCGACCAGAAATTCGCCGTTACGGGTGTACATCACCGCGCCGCTCTGGTCCGTAACGCGGAACATACCCTTGGCGCCGTCAATCGCGATGTCATATTCGCCGCCGCCGCCATTCACGGTACCCACCGTGAAGCGCTGGTTGATTGCCGCGACTTTCACGCCCAGGCCCACGCGCGAGCTGGCGTAGACGTCGGCGAACGAAGCAGTCGACGACTTGAAGCCGACGGTGCCGGAGTTGGCGATGTTGTTGCCGATGACGTCGAGGTTCTGCGCCGCGGCATTCAAGCCGCTCAATCCTTGTCCGAAACCCATGTTTTTTCTCGCTAATCTTTAACTAGGGAAGCCGCCGCGCCTGCGCCGGCACCGATACATTGCGTACGCCCGCCTCAGGCGCCGATCACCTTGCGCACGTCCAGCATGCTGGTCTGGCCTTCCAGGCCCAGATCCAGTCGCAGGCCGTCGGTCGAGTAGGCCACGCTCTTGACCATGCCGTAGCTCAATACTTCCGCGTTCACCTTCTTGCCATCGGCGTCGGTGGCCAGCACCGAGACGGTGTAGGCGCCCGGCTCCAGCGCGACTCCGTTGTCGTTCTTGCCGTCCCAATCCAGCGTGTAAACGCCCGTCTTCTGATCCACCGTTTCAATCGTGCGCACAACCGCGCCGTTTGCGTCGGAAATGCGGATCTGGACCTTCTGCGCATCGCCCTGCAGATCCAGGCCGTAGGGAGTGACCACGCGCGCCGCGGGATCGTCGGCGTCCACCCCGACCTTGATCTTCGAACCCGGAATGAGGACACCCTTGCCAATCATGGAGACGGCGTTCATCGACTGGGACACATCGATCTGCCCGCTGATGGCGAGCATCGTGTTCTTCAGGTTGGTGATGCCTTCGACCGTGGAGATCTGCGCCAGCTGCGAGGTCAGCTCGGCGTTCTGCATCGGGTTCAGGGGATCCTGGTTCTGTAGCTGAGTCACCAGCAGTTTCAGGAACTGGTCCTGAAGGCCTTGCGCCGTGCTGCTGCTGTTTGCGCCGGTCTGGGCCAGGCCCAGGCCAGTCTTGCTGGTCGATTGATCGATAGTGGTCATGGATTCACGAGCTCGGGAAATTAGGACTGGCCGATGGTCAGCGTCTTTTGCATCAACGCCTTGGCGGTGTTGAGCACTTCGACATTCGCCTGGTATGAACGCGACGCCGCGATCATGTTCACCGTTTCGGCGACGGGATCGACGTTGGGCATGCTGACGTAGCCCTGGGCATCGGCCAGCGGGTGCTGCGGGTCGTAGACCTGCTTCAAAGGCGATTGGTCTTCAATCACGCCAGCCACGCGCACACCACCGATCTCCTGGCCGGGGGCCTGTCCGACCGGCGGATTCACCTGGAACACGACCTGGCGGGCGCGATAGGGCTGGCCGTCGGGGCCGACCACGCTGTCGGCGTTGGCCATGTTGCTGGCCGCCACGTTCATGCGCTGCGATTGCGCGCTGAGCGCCGAACCGGCGATATCAAAAATGCTCAACAAGGACATTGCCTGCCGCTCCGTTTAGAAAATCAGTCCTGAATTGCGGCCATCATGGTCCGGATGCGGCCAGACAGCATCTGCATCGTGCTTTGGTAATGCAGGGTGTTATCCGCGAATTGCACGCGCTCGATATCCATATCCACCGTGTTGCCGTCCAGGCTGGGCTGGTAAGGCAGGCGATAGAGGAGCTCCGTCGGCCCCTGCGACACGGCCTTGGCCGGGATGTGGCGGGTGGAGGTCAAGGTGAGCGAGGTATCGGGCAGGCGCTTGCTGCCTTCCATGGCGGTAGCCATGGCCGTCTTGAAATCGAAGTCTCGCGCCTTGTAGTTGGGGGTGTCGGCGTTGGCGATGTTCGACGACAGCACTTCCTGGCGTTGCGCGCGCAGTCCCAGGGACTGCTGGAAGAACCGGAAATCTTCGTTAAGCCTGTCTAGCATCGTGGTGCCTTGGTGCGTTGCAATTCGGAAAGCAAGGGACGCCGGACAGACCGTTATCCCATTGGATGACGGCATCATAGGGGCCGGGGGCTAAACACAATCAGCCAAATAACCCGTTATTTCTCATCCAATTCACGTATTGCCGAATGGAGCAGACTCCTACAATTCACCCATCATGAAAATCTCCGCTAGACGACTCCGTGCGCGCGCAGCCTGCCTGACAGCCCTGTTGCTGCCCCTGGCTGCCGCACAGGGGCAGGAAGCTGCCACCCAAGCTCCAGAGGCAATCGCCCTGGCCGCGCAGACTTACCTGCTCGACCAGTTGGCCGGCTTGCCCGGACAGCCGTCGATCGCCATCGACCCGCCCCGGGTCGAGCGCCTGGCACCTTGCGACGCCATGTCCCCATTTATGCCCTCAGGCATGAAACTGCGCTCGCGCATGACGGTGGGCGTGCGATGCAACGCCCCCAAACCCTGGACGACCTACGTACAGGCGACCGTGAGCGTGCCGGGCTACTATTACGTCGCGACCCGCATGATCGCCGCTGGCCAGGCCCTGACGCCTGATGATCTGACGCCCCGTGACGGCGACCTGGTCGCCTTGCCTCCGGGCGCGGTAACCGATCCGCAAATGGTGGTCGGCATGACGGCGGCACACAGAATCAATGCGGGACAACCGGTAAGGGGATCCTCGCTGCGCAATGCGCAATCCGTCGTGCGCGGCGCCAATGTCCGCATCAATGCGCGTGGCAATGGCTTCGTGGTCAGCAGCGAAGGCCAGGCGCTCGAGAATGCGGCGCCCGGCGCCACCGTGCAAGTACGGACGGCGGGCGGTCAGGTCGTCAGCGGCGTGGTGCGTAATGCCAGCCTCGTGGAAATACAGCTGTAACCGCTGTTACATGTCGTATTGCACCCTTGCGCCGCTCTCCCCTAAAGTTCCGACCGGACCTGTCGTTACAGAGGCATAAGTAGGCGAATCCGTCGCACAACCGACCCAGGACGCCCTGCGGAGATAATCTTGAAGATCAATTCCACCACCAACCGCCCCCTATCGGCCGACGCCGTAGCGCCTCGCGCTGACGCCGCGGTTGCTCAGGCTTATGGCGCCGGCAGCGCCAGCGGCTCCAGCAGCTCGCAGGTGGCGCTGAGCTCGGCATCACGCAAGATGCTCGCGCTGCAGGACGGCTCCAATGACATCAACGTCGAACGTGTTGCCGCCATTCGTGCGGCAATCGCCTCGGGTCAGCTCAAGATCGACACCGGCCGCATCGCCGACAGCCTGATCGCCAGCGCCCGCGACCTGCTGAAGTAACCCCGCAACATTCCGATCCGAGCAGCATGACCATGAGCACTGTCGATTCCCTGCAATCCTGCATGCGTCAGGAAGACGCCCTGATCACCGAGTTCTCTTCCATCCTGGAAGAAGAGACCGAGGTGCTGGTGGGCCTGGGAAGCGTCGGCACGCTGCAGGAAATCACGGAACGCAAGGGGGACATTGCCCGCAAGCTGGTGGATCTGAGCCAGGTCCGCGACTCCTTGCTTGCCGAAATCGGTTTGCCCGCTGGCCATACCGGCACCGAACAAGCGGCCGTACTGCATCCGCAGCTGTCCGGCGTCTGGCAGGCCCTGCTGAGCAAATCGGCATCCGCCAATGAAATCAATATGCGCAACGGCGCACTGATCGACGTGCACCTGCGCTACACGCAGCAATCGCTGGACGCCCTGCGTAGTATGGGCGCAGCCGGAGGCGCCCTGTCCACTTACGACGCTCGCGGCCGCGGCGCACGCAGCGCCCCGGGCCGCAAGCCCATCGTGGCCGGCTGAAAGCCGGACCCCGGGGCTGGCGCCCTACGGGAACCCAAGCAACAAGCTCCCGCGATCGGCACCTCGCCCATCCGTCAAAGCTTGCGGTCAAGCTCCCGTCATTTCCAGCATCGCATACATCTTCAACAGGGCCACCGGCAACATGCGGCCGGACAGCTTGCGCTCGGTGCCCATGACGCCTGACAAGGGCCCTCTCAGGATCTGCGCCGCGGACGTGTGCGCCAGCTGCCAGCATGCGGCGCCCATCTGGCCCGCCATCAGCGATTGACGCGCCAGCGCATGGGCGCCGTCCACGGCCGGCAAGGCTTGCCAAGCGTTCGCCATGTAGCGGAAGCCGGCCTTGGCCTCTTCCTGCAAGACCAACCAGCGCGCCACGGTGGCGGCATCCGCCTGGGAAGCAGGCAGATTCGTCAGGCCGAACAGCTGTCCGGACACCTCGCCGCTGGCCGTGTCGATCAGGCGCGCGCAGACCAGCCGCACAGGTTCATTCCCGCCCTTCCCTCGCAGCGTCACCTCGGTACCCGAGGCCCACAGCGCCAGGGGCACACACTTGCCACCCTGCACGCTATGCAATCCCGGCATGTCGCCGGGTTGACCAACGGGAAGGTAGCCCACGCTCTTGCCGACCGCATTCAGATTGGTCGGGCAATCGTCCTGGACCACCCGCAGGCTTCCGGCACTACGTGCCACCCATGCAACACCTTGCTCGCTCAAGGGTTGCCACAAGGCCGGCGTGCCCGCATCCAGCATGTGTACGACCGGCACTCGCGCCAGCTTTTCAGTCAGCCAAGCCACACGCGCGTGCAGCGCAAACGCGGGATCCGGCTGGGCCGGCGCCGTCGGCGCGAATGCGGACAGCATACCGTGCGGCAGTACCAGTTGCAGCGCAGGCGCGGCCAACGCCGTACCGCGATCGCTCATCAGCAGCGTGCCCAGCAACGCTCCACCGGGCAGGCCGTCTCCGTTCATGGCCGCCTTGCCATGCATGGCAAGCAGATGGCGTCCGCAAACGGAAGAGAACTCGCGGCGCGCCATTGCAAGCGGCTCGTCGCCCAGCCCAACCAGACTGGAACCCGAACTATCGCCGACGTAGCCGCGCCAGGACGCCCGCGCCTGCACGCATGCGGGATCGCTTTCCAGCCAGGCAATGGCATCGTCCAGGTTCTGCGCGGCTTCGACCGAGCTTGCGCCGCCCTGCGGGCGCAGGATGGCCGAAGCCAACAACTGCCGCTTGCGGGCGGGATCGACGTTCTCGGATTCGCGCGAGGCGGGCATCAGCGACGCCAAGTCGGCTTCGCTGGGGGTATAGAGGGCGCGCGCGCGCTCTACCATCGAGAAAGCGCGGTCGATCAGCACGTCGGCGCGAGCCAGCTCCATGTGTTCGGGCACTTTCTGCCCTACTGACATATAGTGGATCGGCAAGCGATGGCGGATTGCGGTGTCCAGCGCCGCGCCCAAACGGGTGGCCTCGTCGAGCTTGGTGATGATGCAGCCAGCCACGTCCTCGCCCACGCCGTTGCGGTAGGCGTGCGCGACTTCATCCAGCGTATCGCCCTGGCTCGCGGCATTCAGCACCAGCAGCCGGCGGACCGGCTTGCCTGCGTTGCACAGCATCGCCGCTTGTTCCGCCACCTGGCGGTCGCGCTGGCTGATGCCGGTGGTGTCGATCAGCACGATCTTGCGGCTGCCCAATTCGGAAAGGATATGTCGAAGTTCGCCGGCATCGCGCACCGAATGAGCAGGCACGCCCATCAGGCGACCGTAGATCTGCAACTGCTCCAACGCCCCGATCCGGAAGTTGTCGGTAGTCAGCATCGCGACCTGGTCGCGGCCCTCGCGCGCCACGCAGCGCGCGGCCAGCTTGGCCAGCGTGGTCGTCTTGCCCACACCGGTCGGACCAACCAGCGCGTACACCCCGCCCGCCAGAAATTCATCTTCGGACCGCAGCACAGGCAGGTGAGTTACCAACTCATTGCGCGCCCAGCTGATCGCTGCTTCCGGCGTCATTCCTTCCGGCAGGCGTTCAACCAGCGTGCGTACCAGCTTCGTGCTGAATCCCGCATCCATCAGGCTACGGAACAGCGCCGCGCCTGCAGGCTCCCGTCCAGGTCCCTGGCGGCCACCCCAAAGCAGGCCGTCCATGCGGCTTTCCAATGCACCGCGCAGCGCACTGATGGCGTCCTGCAAGCCGGCTGCGGCATCAGAGGGCAAGGCGGCGGACGGCGCCATCGGCGGCTGTCTCAGCGGAGCATCCGGCGTGCGGGCCATGGAAGGCACGGGTGATGGCTGAGAGCCCGCAGGCACCGCCGCCGACGTGGCCGCCTGCAGCACTGGCGCTTCGCGCAGCGGCGGCAAGGAAGGCAACTCGACGCGCACAGGTGCGGCGGGCGACGGCACAGCGGCTGCCGGCGGCGCTTGAGGCGCCTCGCCTTCCTCTTGCATGGACGAGGCGTAGGCGGTCTGGTAAGCCGCGATCGACCGCGACGGCGCCGGATAGGCGCCCTGCGGCAAGGCAGGCGCCGGCATCGGCGGGCGCGCCGCGGAATCCAATGCATCGAAGCGCATGCCGGCCGGCGAGCCGGCAGGCATCTGCGGGCGAGTATCAGTCGGCCGGGAATATCCAGCTTCCTGGCGCGGCGCCGCCTCCTGAGCGGCCTCGTCAAAAGCCCCCTCGACGGTGGCCAACACCTCCACGCCGCCATCGACGCTGCGGTTTGACACGATCAACGCGTCCGGCCCCAACACCTGCCGGACCTGGCGCATCACATCACGGCTGTTCGCGCCAAAAAAGCGGCTTATTTTCATGCCCCGTTACCTCCGCCGATCAGCGCGGTCACACGCACCATGCGCTCATCGGGAATTTCCGTATTCGACAACACGCCCAACTGCGGCAAATGATGCCGCAGGAAGCGCGACAAAGGCGCGCGCAAGACCGGCGAAACCAGCAGCACCGGCGCGTTGCCTTGCGATTCCTGGCGTTCGACAGCCGCTTGAGTTTCGCGCAGCAAGGTATCCGCGAGCCCTGGCTCCAGGCCGCCGCTGGTCGTCATCGCCTGGGACAACACGCGCTCCAGCTTCACATCCAGGCCGATCACCCGCAGCTCGCCCTCGCCCGGGAACCATTGCTGCGTGATCGCGCGGCCCAGCGAACGGCGCGTCAGGGCGATCAGTTCGTTGATATCGGGCTGACTGCCCGAACCGGCGGCAAGCGCGGCCAGGCGCGGGCCGTGTTCGGACAAGGTATCGATGATGGTGCGCATGTCGCGGATCGGCACTTCTTCCGACAGCAGGCCTTGCAACACCTTCTGCAACGCCGTAAGCGACAGCGTCTTCGGTACGAGATCCTCGACGAGCTTGGGCGCATCGCGGCCAATACGGTCCAGCAGTTGCTGAACTTCCTGGCGGCCAAGCAGGTTGGAGCCATGGCGATGCATCAGGTGATTCAAATGCGTTGCGACCACGGTGCCGGCATCCACCACCGTATAGCCCGCCACTTGCGCCTGGTCGCGCAGGCTGCCGTCGATCCAGAGCGCGGGCAAGCCAAAGGCGGGATCCGTAGTGGGCGTGCCCTTGATCTGCATGGTCACGCCGCCCGGGTCAATGGCCAGCCACTGACCCGGCATCGCCACGCCATGGCCGACTTCCACGCCGGACAAGAGGATACGGTAGTCGTTCGGCTTGAGTTCGAGGTTGTCCCGGATATGCACGACCGGGGGAAGAAAGCCCACGTCCTGCGCGAATTTCTTGCGCAGGCTGCGGATGCGATGCAGCAGCTCGCCGTTTTGCGCATGGTCCACCAGCGGGATCAGGCGGTAACCCACCTCGAGGCCCAGCTGGTCGACCATGGACACGTCGTCCCAACTGGCCTCGGCCGCGGCAGCCTGTGCCTGGGTAATGGCTTGCGGCGGCACTTCCGCTGCGGCCGCCGCCGCGGCCGACTGCCGTTTGTGCAACATCCAGCCTCCCCAGCCCAGCGCACCGGCCAGTGTGAGGAAGGCGACGTGCGGCATATTGGGAATCAGACCCATGATGCCGACGATGCCAGCAGTCAGGAACAGCACGCTGGGATTCGAGAACAACTGGCTGAGAATCTGCTGGCCAATGTCCTGGTCCGTCGACACGCGCGACACCACCACGCCGGCGGCGGTGGAGATCACCAGCGCGGGAATCTGCGCCACCAGGCCGTCACCGATCGTAAGCAGCGTATAGACGCGCGCCGAGTCGCTCATCGACATATCGTGCTGGGCCACGCCGACGATCAGGCCGCCGATGATGTTGATCGCCATGATGAGCAGGCCCGCGATGGCGTCTCCGCGCACGAACTTGCTGGCGCCGTCCATCGAGCCGAAGAAATCGGATTCCTGCGAGACTTCCGCGCGGCGCTTGCGTGCCTCATCCTCGCCAATCAGGCCGGCGTTCAGGTCCGCGTCGATTGCCATCTGCTTGCCTGGCATTGCATCCAGGGTAAAGCGCGCGCCCACCTCCGCGATACGGCCTGCGCCCTTGGTGATGACGATGAAGTTGATGATCGTCAGGATCACGAAGACGATGATCCCCACAGCGAAATTGCCGCCGACCAGAAAGTGGCCGAAGGCTTCAATGACCTTGCCCGCCGCATCCGGCCCAGTGTGGCCGTGAAGCAGCACGACGCGGGTAGAAGCGACGTTCAGTGACAGGCGCAGCAGCGTGGCAAACAGCAGCACGGCCGGAAACGCGGCGAAATCCAGCGGCTTGCGCGTGAACATGGCGACCAGCAGGATCATCACGGACAACGCAATGTTGAAAGTGAATAGCAGGTCGAGCAGGAACGTGGGCAGGGGCAGCACCATCACGATCAGGATGGGTCCTGCCAGAAGCCGCGCA
>Ga0182740_1002455_pt1 | contig 11298 bp, 10 predicted proteins | sample eDN5th37CKraftBY_FD_128872 | JGI IMG/M metagenome (GOLD analysis project Ga0182740, IMG submission 128872) | Enriched backyard soil microbial communities from Emeryville, California, USA - eDNA 5th pass 37_C Kraft BY (version 2) (version 2) | ecosystem: Environmental > Terrestrial > Soil >...
ATCGGCACCTACACCGGGCTCGTCGCGCTCGCCGAGTCGTGCGGCCGGCACGACGTCGCCGACCTCCTGGCGGCCAACCTGCGCGAGGAGGTCGAGGCCGCCGACAAGGTGGCGCGCGCCCTGCAGACGACGGGCCGTGCCGCCTGAGCCCGTGGCCGCACGCCCCCCGGGGACGTAGGGTCGAAGGAGCACCCCGCGAGGGGGGCACGGGTCGAGAGGTGCGGCCCGCACGGGCACGGCCGACAGGAGGCGCCGTGACGACGCACGAACGAAGGGCGGCCGGCGGCTACACGGCCACGCCCGAGAGCTGGACCTGGTCCCCATCGATGTACGACGTGCTCGGGATCGACGCCGACGTCCCACCGGGGCCGGAGCCCCTGCTCGCGCTCGCCGCGGGCGCGGACCGCGAGCACCTCGAGCGCGCCCTCTCCGGGGCCGAGCCCATGACCGAGACGTTCGCCGTCCGCGGGTCGGTGGAACCCGGCGATGACGACCAGGGAAGAGGCCCCGGACGGCTCACCGTCACCGGGCGCTGGCACACGGACGAGGCGGGCCCGACCCTCACCGGGTTCGTCATCGACACGACCGAGGAGGAGGCGGCGCTGCGCCGTCGCGCCGTGTCGGCCGAGCTCGGCCGCGCGGTCGCCTCGCACGCCGCGGTCGACCACGCCAAGGGCATGCTCATGGTCCTGTACGGACTCGACGACGACGACGCGTTCGAGCTGCTGCGCTGGCGCTCGCAGCAGGTGAACGTTCCCCTCGCCACGCTGGCGCGTCACCTGGCCGGCGAGCTCGCGCGCGACGCGGGTCTGTCCCCCGCGGCGCGCGCCGAGGCCGCGGCGTCCCTGACGGCCGCGCTCGACGGCACGCCACCACCGGACCGGTCACCCGGCGGCGAGCCGGGCGCCGTCGTCGAGACCCTCGACGACCCGTTGACCGTCGCCGTCTCGGGGGACGTCGACGTGCCGGCGGCACGCCGGCTGGCCCACGAGGTCGCGGGAGCCTGGGACCGTGCCCGCGCCTCGGGCGAGCTCACGCTCGACCTGCGCGAGGCCACGCACCTGAGCGAGGCCGGCGAGGGCGTCGTCCGCGCGGCCTCGCGTCGGGCGCGCCGCGACGACGTCGCGCTCGAGGTCGCCGCCGAGCCCGCCTCTTCCGCCGAGGGCACGAGCCCGCACGACTAGACGGGAGGCAGCCACGTGACCTCGCGCGTCCGGACCCTGGGCTGGGACGACGGATGGTTCGTCGTCGGCGGCGACGGGCTCGTCGGCCCCGCGACCGACGACGCCTGGCACGCCGTCGAGCGGGGCCGTCGCGTCGCGGAGCAGCTCGGCGTGCCCCACGTCGTCGAGCTGCCGGGCGAGCGCGTGGTGGAGGACCCCGGGCAGGTCGCCGCCGCGGACCGCGAGCCGCCGTGGACGGCCGCCCTGCTCGACCAGCACGCCGCGGAGCGTGCCCGCGCGGCCGGTGCGCGGGCCAGGCGCGCGGCCGAGCGGCTCGCGCAGCTCCGGGGCACCGACGCGGCGGTCACGGCAGCGCACGCCGACGTCGCCCAGGAGTCCGCACGGGAGGCCGTCCGGCACGCGTCCGCCGCCCGGGCGCGCGCGGCGGACGTGCTCGAGCGGTCGGCGGAGGCGCACGAGTCCGCGGCGGCGATGCACGAGGGGCTCGCCGAGCGCGGCGTCGACCCCGCGCGTCACCGCGCCCGCGCGGCCTTCCACCGCCAGGCCGCGCACGTGAACTGGGGGGAGAGCCGGTCCCGGCGCGCAGGGGGGCGACCCGACGTGACCGTCCACCGGGACCTCGTGGTGATCGGCGCCTCCGCCGGGGGCGTCGAGGCGCTGCGCACCGTCGTCGCGGGGCTCCCGCGCGACTTCGGCGCCGCCGTCGTGGTCGTGCTCCATATCCCCGCGGCGAGCCGGAGCGCGCTGGCCGCGATCCTCGACCGTGCCGGCCCGCTCCCCGCCGCCCAGGTCCGGGAGGGCGACCGCATCGAGCCGGGCCGGGTCCTCGTCGCCCCGCCCGACCGGCACGTGATCGTCGCCGGCGACACGCTGACGCTCTCGCGCGGCCCGCGCGAGAACGGCCACCGGCCGGCCGTCGACGTCCTGTTCCGCTCCGCGGCCCACGCCGCCGGGCCGCGCGTCGTCGGGGTCGTCCTGTCGGGCACGCTCGACGACGGCGCCGCGGGCCTCGCGGCCGTGCACGAGCGCGGCGGCCTCGGCGTCGTCCAGGACCCCGCCGACGCCCCGTACGCCGGCATGCCGCAGGCGGCGATCGAGGGCGACGCGCCCGACGCCGTGCTGCCCGTGCACGCGATCGCCCGCTACCTGCGCGAGGTCGTCGGGACGGTCGCGCAGGCCGACGTCGGGCCGGCGCCCACGCTGCTCGCGGACGAGGTCGCGATGGCCGTGCCCGAGCCCGGGACGCTCAGCCGCGCCGAACGTCCCGGCCGTCCGTCCGGCTTCGCGTGCCCCGACTGCCACGGCGTGCTCTTCGAGATCGACGACGGCGCGCTGCGGCGCTACCGCTGCCGCGTCGGGCACGCGTGGTCGGAGGCGAGCCTCGCGGCCCAGCAGACCACGGCCGTCGAGGGTGCGCTCTGGGCCGCCATGCGCGCGCTGGAGGAGAAGGCCGCCCTGTCCGACCGCCTGGCGGACGGGGCCAGGGCACGGGGGCACCAGCTCACCGCGACCGCGTTCGACGCGCAGGCCGGCGACTCGCGCGAGGCCGCGCTCGTCCTGCGGGACCTCGTCGAGCGCACGACGACCGTGGACGCCGCCGCCCTCGACGCGGCGGAGGCCGCCGTGGCTCCCCTCGAGGGCAGCCCTGACGCACTATCGTGAGCGCGTCGCGTCGAGAACCCGGAGGACACGTGCCCGACGAGCCGGATGCCCACTTCGAGCAGCTGCTCACCTACCTGCACGAACAGCGAGGCTTCGACTTCAGCGGGTACAAGCGCCAGAGCCTCGCCCGGCGCGTCCGCCGCCAGATGGTGGTCGCCGGCGTCGACACGTTCGAGGCCTACCAGGACTACCTGGCGGTGCACCCCGACGAGTACACGGCGCTGTTCAACACGGTGCTGATCAACGTCACGAGCTTCTTCCGCGACGCCGACGCCTGGGACTACCTGCAGCAGCAGATCATCCCGCCGCTCGTGGCCCGCGGCGGCCCGATCCGGGTCTGGAGCGCGGGCTGCTCGAGCGGCGAGGAGCCGTACAGCATCGCGATGGCGCTCGCCGACGCGCTCTCGCCCGAGGACTTCCGGGACCGCGTCAAGATCTACGCGACCGACGTCGACGAGGACGCCCTGACCACCGCCCGCGCGGCCACCTACGGTCCGCGCGAGCTGCGGAGCCTCGACGAGCGGCGGCTCGAGACGTACTTCGAGCCGAGCTCCGGCGACCACCGCACGATCCGCAAGGAGATCCGCCGCGCGGTCATCTTCGGCCGCAACGACCTCGTCCAGGACGCGCCGATCTCCCACATCGACCTGCTCCTGTGCCGCAACACGCTCATGTACTTCAACGCCGAGACGCAGGCCCAGATCATCCGGCGGATGCACTTCGCGCTCCGGCCGAGCGGCGTGCTCTTCCTCGGCAAGGCGGAGATGCTGCTGTCGCACCTCGAGCTCTTCGCCCCGCTCGAGCTCAAGCGGCGCTTCTTCCGGCGCGTCGGGACGCGCAGCCTCGAGCGGCGGGCGCGGAGCGAGAGCGCGGCCGCCGACACCGACCACCCGTCGGACGTGATGCGCCTGCGCGACGAGGCGCTCCTGTCCGCCCCCGCCGCGCAGGTCGTGGTCGCGATCTCGGGCGAGCTCGTCGCCAGCAACCGGCGTGCGGAGGCCCTGTTCGGCATCGGTCCGCGCGACGTGGGCCGGCCGTTCCAGGACCTCGAGGTCTCCTACCGCCCGATCGAGCTCCGGTCGTCGATGCAGCAGGCGCTGCGCGACCGGCGCGCGGTGTGGGTGCACGACGTCGAGTGGTCCCGCCCGGGCGTCGACCCCGTGTCGCTCGACGTGCAGGTCATCCCGCTCGTGGGCCCGGACTCCGAGCCGCTGGGCACGACCGTGATCTTCAACGACGTCACCCGGTACCGGCGTCTGCAGAACGAGCTCCAGTACGCGAACCGCCAGCTCGAGGCGGCCTACGAGGAGCTGCAGTCGACCAACGAGGAGCTCGAGACCACCAACGAGGAGCTCCAGTCCACGGTCGAGGAGCTCGAGACCACCAACGAGGAGCTCCAGTCCACCAACGAGGAGCTCGAGACGATGAACGAAGAGCTCCAGTCGATGAACGACGAGCTCAACACGAGCAACGAGGAGCTGCGCGTCCGCACGTTCCAGGTCAGCGAGCTCAACGACTTCATGGAGGCCGTGCTCTCGAGCCTGCGCGCGGGCGTGGTCGTGCTCGACGTCGGGCTGCGGGTGCTCGCCTGGAACGCCCGGTCGGCGGACCTGTGGGGCGTGCGCGAGGACGAGGCGGTCGGGCAGGCGCTCACCGACCTCGACATCGGCCTGCCCGTGGGCGACCTCGTGCCGCTCGTGCGCGAGCAGCTCGTCGGCTCGACGCAGGACTCCTCCGCGCGGGTCACGGCGGTCAACCGCCGGGGCCGCTCGATCGAGCTGGAGGTGACCGCGAGCGCCCTGCGCCGCGGCGAGCAGGAGATCGTGGGCGCGATCCTCGTCATGATGATCGCGACGCCGGTCGCCGAGACCGCCGGCTGACGGGTCGGCCCACCGGGCGCGACGGGCGGAGCCGCGCCCTTGCCGCTAGCGTCGGAAGCGGGTCGGGGAGCGGCCCGCGCGACCGACGATCGGGGTCCGCCATGTCCTCTCCCACCGCCACCCCTCTGCCGACGCGGCTCGCCGAGGCGGCCGCGGCGTCGCCCCTCGCGGGGCGCCTGACCGGTCCGCTCGAGAAGCTCGCGGACCTGGTGCCGCGCGGGGGCGCGCTCGACGCCCTCCTGCGTGGCCGCCCGCTCGGCCACCCCCTCCACCCCGCGCTGAGCGACGTCCCGATAGGCCTGTGGACGTCGGCCGTGGTGCTCGACCTGTCGGGCCGGCGCCACGAGCGCGCGGCGCGACGGCTGATCGGCCTCGGGCTCCTCGCCGTCGCGCCGACGGCCCTCGCCGGCCTCGCGGACTGGCGGACGACGGACGGGACGGCGCGCCGCGCGGGCGCGGTGCACGCGGCGCTCAACAGCGCGGGCGCCGCGCTGCTCACGGGCTCGTGGCTGGCGCGGCGGCGCGGTCACCACGCGCGCGGCGTCCTGCTGGGGCTGGCCGGCACCGCTGCCGCGAGCGGCGGCGCGTACCTGGGCGGCCACCTCGTCTTCGTCGAAGGGGCCCCGGACCGTGCCGCAGCCTGAGGGCGGCCGCCGCGACCCTGTCCCGCTCTCGGCCGCGGCCTCGGCCCGGGTGCTGGCCACGGTCCTCGCGCCGCTCGCGGCGCGCGGGCCCGTCGTCCGGCGCCCGCGCGTCACGTACCTCGCCGACAGCCTCCGGACGACCGACCGCGGACTCGCCACGCTGCTCGCGCTGCGGCGCCGGTACGACGGGCGCCCGGTCGTGCTCCGCCTCCCCCGGACCCGGGTGGTGCTCCCGCTCGACCCGGACGACGTCCGGGTGCTCCTCGACGGCAGCCCGTGGCCGTTCACCCCGGCCTCGCGCGAGAAGGTGGCCGCGCTCGGGGTCTTCCAGCCGGGCGGCGTGCTCGTGAGCGGCCCGGCTCAGCGCCCGGCGCGGCGGGCGCTCGTCGAGGAGGCGCTGCGTCCGGACCTGCCCGTGCACCCCGACACCGCGGTCTGGCAGCGGGTCGTGGACACCGAGTGCGGGGCGCTCGTCGAGCGCACGCTGTGGGAGGGGGGCGGCCGCGAGCTCGCGTGGCCCGCCTTCGCGGCAGCCTTCGACCGCGTCGTGCGCCGCGTCGCGTTCGGCGACGCGCTCGCCGACGACCCCCGCACCACCGGCCTGCTCCGGCGCCTGCGGCGCGCCGCCAACCTGGCCTACCTCGCGCGACCCCACCGTGAGGAGCAGGAGCGCTTCGCGCGGCTCGTGCGGGACGGCGTCGCCGGTGCCCCCGACGGCACGCTGGCCGCGGCCGCCCGCGCCGCCGCCCCGGACCTCGACGCCGCCGCGGCGCAGGTCCCGCACTGGCTGTTCGCCGCCGACGCCGCGGGGATGACCGCGTTCCGCGCCCTCGCCGTCGTGGCCGCGCGGGCCGAGCGCGCCGACCTCGCGGGCCTGCCGGCCGAGGCGGCCGGGCACGACGGGCCGGGGCCCCGGGAGGCCGTCCTCGAGACGCTGCGCCTGTGGCCCACCACGCTCGCGATCCTGCGCGACGGCGCGGCAGCCACGCGGTGGGGCGGCACGTGGCTGCCCGAGGGGACCCGCTTCGTGGTGGTCAGCCAGCTCTTCCACCGCGACCCGGACCACCTGGTGGCACCGGACGCGTTCGCTCCCGGGCTCTGGTGCGACGGCGGCCCCCGCCGGGACGAGACCGGCGTCGTCCCCTTCAGCGCCGGCCCTGCCGCGTGCGCGGGACGCGAGGTCGCGACGTTCCTCGCCGCGGCCGCGCTGGCGGCGGTCGCGGGGCGCGCCGACCTGGCGCCCGCGCCGGGGGCGCCGGACCTGGGCGGCGCGCACCTGCCGACCGAGCTCGACCCCTACCGCCTGCGGGTCCGACTGGCCCGCGGCGACGCCTGACCCACCCGACCGACGGAGGACGACATGGACCACAGCTTGGCCCCCGTGCTCGACGCGCTCACCCGTTTCCGCGCACGAGGAGACGTCGTGCTCGGGCCGCCCGGGCACCGGCAGGGACTCGGCGTCGACCCGCGCGTCCTCAACGTCGTCGGCCCGGACGTCTTCGCGTCGGACGTGCTGCTCCTCAACGGGCTGGACGACCGTCGCCTGTCGACGGGCGTGCTCGAGCAGGCCCAGGAGCTCATGGCCGACGCCGTGCGCGCGGAGCAGGCGTTCTTCTCCACGTGCGGGAGCTCGCTGTCCGTCAAGACCGCGATGCTGGCGGTCGCGGGCCCCGGCGAGCGGCTGCTGGTATCGCGCAACGCGCACAAGTCGGTCGTCGCGGGCCTGATCCTCGCGGGGATCGAGCCGGTGTGGGTCCACCCCCACCCGGACGACGGCCTCCGGCTCGTCCACCCGCCCGAGCCGGCCGACGTCGCCGCGGCGTTCGACCGCGCGCCGGACGCCAAGGGCATGCTGCTCATCACCCCCACCGACTGGGGCACGTGCGCCGACATCGCGGGCGTGGCCGCCGTCTGCCACGCGCGCGGGGTGCCGCTGCTCGTCGACGAGGCCTGGGGCGCGCATCTGCCCTTCCACGACGGGCTGCCCGCCTGGGGCATGGACGCGGGCGCCGACCTCGTCGTGACGAGCGTCCACAAGATGGGCACGGCCGTCGAGCAGAGCTCGGTCTTCCACCTGCAGGGCGACCTCGTGGACCCGGGCGTCCTCAAGCAGCGCGAGGACCTGCTCGGGACGACGAGCTCGTCGAGCCTCGTCTACCTGACGCTCGACGGGTGGCGACGGCAGATAGTCGAGCACGGGCACGAGCTCCTCGAGCGGACGCTCGGCCTCGCGCGCCGCGCCCGCGAGGAGATCGGGGCCACCCGGGACCTCGCCGTCATGGGGGACGACGCGCTCGGTGCGGGCAAGGCGTACGACCTCGACCCCGTCGTGCTGACCGTCGACGTCCGGGGCCTCGGCGTCACCGGGTACCAGGCGTCGGAGTGGGTGCGGACCCACGAGCACGTCGATCTCGGCTCCGCGGACACGTGCCGGGTCAGCGCGCGCCTCACGGTCGGCGACGACGACGAGCGCGTCGACCGGCTCGTCGGGGCGTTGCGCGCGCTCGCGGCCCACGCGGGCGAGATCGAGCCGTCGCCGCCCGTCGCACTGCCGCCCGGCGGTGCGCTCGAGCTCGAGACGGTGCTGCGGCCGCGCGACGCGTTCTTCGGGCCGGCCGAGCAGGTGCCGGCCGCCGAGGCCGTGGGCCGGGTCGCGGCGGAGATGCTGAGCCCCTACCCGCCCGGCGTCCCCGTCGTCGCGCCGGGCGAACGGATCACGGCCGAGGTGGTCGACTACCTGACGTCGGGCGTGCGCGCGGGCATGCTCGTGCCCGACGCCGCCGACCCGGCGCTCGAGTCGGTGCGCGTGGTGGCCGACCGCTCGCTCTGACCCGGGACCTCCCCGGGGTCCGCGACGCCGAGCTCGGCGAGCAGGAAGAGGAACGCACGCGCGAACGGGTTGGCCGCGGTGCGGTGCGCCACCTCGGCCCAGTCGACCTGCTCGCGGAGCGCGCGCGAGACCTCGAGCTGGGGTGCGAGGTCGCAGTAGTGCTCGCCCAGCGGGGTCAGGCGCGAGACGAGCAGCTCCGTCGCGGGCAGCACGGGGAGCCGGACGGACAGGACGTCGAGGTCGTCGGCGCGCGCGAGCTCGTCGGCCGTGACGTCGCTGCCCGACAGGCGCATGATCACGTCGACCATCGCGTCGTCACGGAACGCCTTGAACAGCCAGTCCTCCGGCGGCTGCCGCACGTCGAAGCCCGCCCCGGACAGCGCGGCGCGCGCCGCGTCGGCGTGCTCGGGCGGCACGACGAAGTCCACGTCGTGCGACGGCTCGGGCGCCCCGCGGACCCACGCCGCGAAGCCGCCGCACAGCGCGAACGGCACCTCGGCCTGCTTGAGCGCGACGCCGGCGGCCTTGAGCGCCTCGCGCAGCGCCGAGCCGTCGGGACTGCCGGAGCCGCCGCTGCCGGCGCCGCCGCTCCCGGAAGCGCCGGAGCCGGGCAGGACGGCCGAGGAGCCGGTGTCGTCGTGGGCCATGCGCACCTCTCGCTGGTCGGTCCCCTGCCAGGCTGCGACCGTAGGGCGTCCGCGGGGCCTCCGCACGCCGACCGGCGGTCGGCGCCCCCGCGCGAGCGTGGGAGCGGGAGGCTTGCGAGGATCGGACGGTGCGCCTCGCCACGTTCAACATCCTCCACGGCCGCCAGGGGCCTCACGGCGAGGTCGACCTGGACCGGTTCGCCGCCGCCGTCGCCGGCCTCGACGCGGACGTGCTCGCGCTCCAGGAGGTGGACCGCGACCAGCCCCGCTCGCACGGCTCCGACCTCACCGCGCTCGCCGCCGAGGCGATGGGCGCCGTCGACCAGCGCTTCGCCGCCACGCTCGCCGGCGAGCCCGGCGTCTGGACGGCCGCGACCGGCGACCTGCAGCCCGACACCGCCACCTACGGCATCGCGCTGCTCAGCCGCCTCCCGGTCCGACGCTGGCACCAGATCCGGCTGCCCGAGCCCCGCCGACGGGTCCCCGTGCGGTTCAAGGGCCACCGGTGGCCGACGCTCGTGCACGACGAGCCGCGCGCGGCCCTCGTCGCCGAGCTCGAGACGCCCGACGGACCGGTGACGGTCGCCGCGACGCACCTGAGCTTCGTGCCGGTCCGCAACCGCGCGCAGCTGCGCCGGCTCGCGCGCGAGCTCCGCGACGTCGCGGGGCCGCTCGTCGTCCTCGGGGACCTCAACACGGCCGGAGACCGCCCGGCGCGTGCGACCGGCTGGACGCCGCTCGTCCACGCGCCGACCTTCCCCGTGGTCGGTCCGACCGAGCAGCTCGACCACATCTTCACGGCGGGCGGGCTGTGCGCGACCGAGCCGGGACGGTCCGTCGACACCGGCATCTCGGACCACCGCGCCCTGCTGGTCGACGTCCGGACGTGCTGAGGGGACGCCCGGGCGCGCCTCAGAGGGCCCGGCGCAGCGCGCTGTCCTCGAGGTGGTCGAGCAGGTCCGCGGGGTCGTCGTAGATCTCGACCGCGCCCGCCTCGCGCAGGTCGGCCTCCCCCACGCCTCCGCAGCGCAGCGCCACGCACGGCAGGCCCGCGCGGGCCGCCGCGTGCACGTCCCACACGCTGTCGCCCACGAACACGGCGCGCGCCGGGTCGACGCCGCCCGCCTCGAGCGCGGTGCGCACCGGCTCGGGGTGCGGCTTGGAGCGCTCGACGTCGTCCGCCGAGGTCACGGCCGTCAGGACGTCCTCGAGGTCGAGCACCCGGCGCAGCGCGCCGAGGCTGTCCGGCGACGCGGACGTCGCCAGCACCGTGCGGGCCCCGCGCGCCGCCACGGCGCGGACGAGCTCGGCCGCGCCGCGCGTGCGCCGGAGCCGGTCCGCCGTGGCGTCGACCTCGTCGGCGTGCACGGCCGAGATCTCGTCGAAGCGCTCGAGGCCCGCGTCGCCGAGGACGTCCCCCACGAGCTCGTGGCCGGTGCGCCCGAGGGCGCGGTGCAGCCGCCACGCCGGCGCGTCGAGCCCGACCGACTGCACCGCACGCAGCCAGGCCGCGACCTGCAGGTAGTTGGAGTCGACGAGCGTCCCGTCGACGTCGAACAGCACCCCGGGCGCCGCGCCCGTCCCGGTCGCGTCCACGGCGACCTCCCTCCTGGGCCGCGCCGCGCGACCCCTCGTCCACCGTGCGCCCGACGGCACCCGCTCGCACCGCGACGCGCCCGCGGCGACGGCCGGGCGCCGTCGGCGTTGCGACCGCTCGGGCGGCGTGCCAGCGTGGTGGAGGGCGACCGTGTCGCCCTGCCGGTCGAGGAGCGGACGGCGCCCGAGCGAACCGCGGAGACGATCATGAGCACGCACGACGACACCCGCTCGACCCCCGACCGCCCGTCCGACGCCGAGGCGTACGACCCCGCGCAGGACCCGGACGCGGACCCCGAGTCCCTCAACCCGCGCACCGGGTCGCAGGCCCGGGGCGGCTCGGACGAGGCCGACGACACGGACAGCGACCCCGACAGCCTCAACCCGCGCGCCGCCGGCGACGGGGCTGCACCGCAGGACGAGCCGGGCGCCTGAGCGCCGGACCGACCCTCAGGCCGCCGCGGCCCGCAGCTTCTCGAGCAGCGGCCCGGCGGCCCGGTCGAGGAACTCCTGCTGGCCCTCGTCGCCGATCTGCACGAGCGCGACGTCGGTGAAGCCCGCCTGCCAGTAGGCCGAGACGGCCTCGACGACCGCGTCGAGGTCGGGGCCGCACGGGATCGACCCGGCGACGTCGTCGGGACGCACGAACTGGCTCGCCGAGCGGAACGCCTCGGTCGTCGGCAGGTTCGCGTTCACGGGCCAGCCGAGCCCGAACCAGCGGAACTGCTCGTACGCCCGCGCGACGGCCCGGTCGCGGTCGGGGTCCCAGCAGATCGGGATCTGGCCGATCGCCCGGGTCGTGGCGAGACCCAGGGACGCGCGCTCCTCGTTCCACGAGGACACGAGGTCGCCGTC
>Ga0182740_1002457_pt1 | contig 11294 bp, 8 predicted proteins | sample eDN5th37CKraftBY_FD_128872 | JGI IMG/M metagenome (GOLD analysis project Ga0182740, IMG submission 128872) | Enriched backyard soil microbial communities from Emeryville, California, USA - eDNA 5th pass 37_C Kraft BY (version 2) (version 2) | ecosystem: Environmental > Terrestrial > Soil >...
CCACCAGCGCGCCGACCGCGCCGCGCATGGCCTTCGACGGCGAAAAGCCGATCACCACGAACTCCTGCCGATCGAGGCATTTCGCCTTGATCCAGATGTCCGAACGGCCGGACACATAGGGCGCATCGCGCCGCTTCGAGATGATGCCTTCGAGATGAAGGCCGCAGGCATGCTTGAGCATCAGCGGTCCGCTCTCGTCGAAATGTTCGCTGAGGCGCACCACGCCGCGCTTGCCGCCGGCGAGCAGCGCCGCCAGCGCATCCTTGCGCGCGATCAGCGGCTCCGCCGTCCAATCCGTGCCGTCGAGATGAAGCAGATCGAAGGCATAATAGACGAAGGCGTGCTCGTCGCCGTTCTTCAGCGCGTTCTGAAGCGCCGAGAAATCCGACACGCCGCCGGCGCCTTCGACAACGATCTCGCCATCCACCAGCGCGGTGTCCGCCGGCAGCGCCGACAGCGCCTGCGCCACATTCGCAAATCGTTCGGCCCAGTCCAGCCCCTTGCGCGTCAGCAGCCTGACCTTGCCGTTCTCCAGGCGCGCCTGAATCCGGTAGCCGTCGAACTTCACCTCATGAACCCAGCGATCGCCGGACGGGGCGGACGACCTCAAAGTCGCAAGGCACGGCGGCACGAAATCCGGCAGGGCCGCATGGCCGCGCTTGCGCGCCTTTCTGGCTTTGGCTGTTTTAGCTTTCGCCGTTTTGGTTTTCTTCGCCGCTTTGGCGGCCCGCTTCGGCGCGGTGGCGCGGACGCCTGACTGTGCGGCTGTCTTCGCAATACGCGAGGCCGGTTTCGCCCGCGCTACAGCGGCTTCACCGTTCCGTGGCTTGGACTGCCACACCGCCTTGCCGCCGCGCCCCGTGCCGGCCGCGATCTGTTCCAGCGTGCGGCTGGTCGCGGCCGACTTCGGCTTCTCTTCGAGAATGTCGATATCCTTCGGGCCGCGCGCGGCCACGTCGTCGCTTTTAATGAGCAACCACGGGTCCTGCTTTTCGCCGGAGCGCTTGCGCATCCGCACGAGATGCCAACTGCCCTTCAGCTTCTTGCCATCGAGTGTGAATTTGAGATGGCCTTTCCTGTAGCCCTTGTGCGGGTCCTCCTCGGGTGTCCAGGTGCCGGTATCCCACAGCATCACGGTGCCGCCGCCATACTGCCCCTTGGGGATGGTACCTTCGAAGTCGCCGTATTCGAGCGGATGATCCTCGACATGAATGGCGAGCCGCTTCTCGCCCGGCACGAGGCTCGGTCCGCGCGTCACGGCCCAGCTCAGCAGCACGCCGTCCAGCTCCAGCCGGAAATCGTAATGCAGGCGCGTGGCGTCGTGCTTCTGGATGAGATAACGCAATGCGCCGGCTTTGGCTTTGCTGCCTTTGGCTTTTCCCCGGCCGACCTCGCCGCGCGGTTCGGGCGTGATGTCGAAGCGGCGCTTGCGGTGATAAGTCTCCAGTCCCATCGCTCATCCCCGAATGCAGCGGCGTTCCATCAGCTCGCGCGCTTCATTTTCTTGCGGGCGGTTTTGCGCGCCGCCGTCTTTCGGGCGGCGGCCTTGCGCGCCGGCTTGGCCGGACTTCGGGATGCGCCGGAAGCTTCCTTGCGCGAAGACGCCCCGCCCTTCACGCTGCGCCGCAACGCCTCCATGAGATCGATGACGTTGCTTTCCTTCGGCTCGGGCGCGGACGGCAGTTCCTTGCCGGCGCGCTTGGCCGCGATCAGCTTCTTCAGCGCGGTCTCGTAGCGGTCCTCGAAGGTGTCGGGCGCGAAGGTCCCGACCTTGGATTTCAGGATATGGACCGCAAGGTCGAGCATGTCGCCGGGCACCCGCGTATTCGGAATGTCGTCGAGATAGTCGCTCTCGTCCCTCACCTCGTTGCGATAGCGCAGCGCGGTGGCCAGCAGGCCGCGACCCCGAGGTTGCAGCATCAGCAGCCGCTCGCGGCGGTGAAGCACCACGCGGGCAAGGCCGACGAGGTTTTCCTTCTCCATCGCCTTGCGGATCACGGCGAAGGCTTCGAGCCCGACATCGTCGCCCGGCACGAGATAATGGGACTCGTCGAGAAACAGGCCGTCCACCTCGGCGCGGTCGACGAAGGACTCGATATCGAGGGTATGAGTGCTTTCCAGCGCGACCTGGTCGAGTTCGTCATCCTCCAGCAGCACATAGTTCTTGCCGGCGACGGCATAGCCCTTGACCCGGTCGTCCTTTTCAACCGGCTCGCCGGTCTCGGCGTCCACCACCTCGTAGCGCACCCGGTTTCCGGTGGCGCGGTTGAGGATGTTGAAATGGATGCGGTCCGCGGTCGTGGTGGCGGGAAACATCGATACCGAACACGACACCAGTGAGAGCTTCAGGTAGCCTTTCCAACTCGCCCGCGGGGCCATGGCTCGTCCTTTCACGCTGCGGCCGGAAAAACGCCCGGGCCGGCCGCCGTTTGCGGCGGCGATCCGGGAAGAAACCTTTGCTGGCTCAACGAGTTCCATCAGAGCCGGGAATAACGGGTGTGGCCTGCCGGGGCGATCTGGTGTAAGACCCGCGCCGATGGCGAATTGCCGGTGGCCAGCGCATCTCCGCCCCGGCGGAGGCGGGCCGGCGTCGCAAAGTCGGCCTGCGCCTGGCGTGGGCCTCCAACGAGACAGAACCGGTGCCAGAACCGTCCCGAACGCCCCTTCTCGACCGCATCCAGACCCCGGCAGACCTGCGCCAGCTCGCGCCGGAGGACCTGCGGGCGCTGGCGGACGAATTGCGGACCGAGACCATCGACGCGGTGTCCGCCACCGGGGGGCACCTCGGCGCCGGGCTCGGCGTCGTCGAACTGACCGTGGCGCTGCATTACGTGTTCGACACGCCGCATGACCGGCTGATCTGGGATGTCGGCCACCAGGCTTACCCGCACAAGATCCTCACCGGCCGGCGCGAGCGCATCCGCACCCTGCGCCAGGCCGGGGGCCTCTCCGGTTTCACCCGCCGGGCCGAGAGCGAATATGATCCCTTCGGGGCCGGCCATTCCTCCACATCGATCTCCGCGGCGCTCGGCATGGCCGTCGCGCGCGACCTCGACGGCAAGACCAACAACGTCATCGCCGTGATCGGCGACGGCGCGATGTCCGCCGGCATGGCCTATGAGGCGATGAACAACGCCGGCGCGATGAATTCGCGCCTCGTCGTCATCCTCAACGACAACGACATGTCCATCGCGCCGCCGGTGGGCGCGATGTCCGCCTATCTGGCGCGCCTGCTGTCGAGCCAGACCTATCGGAGCCTGCGCGAAGCCGGCAAGCAGCTCGTCAATCGCCTGCCGAAATTCATCGAGGAAAAGGCCGCGCGGGCCGAGGAATACGCCCGTGGCTTCTGGACCGGCGGCACGCTGTTCGAGGAACTCGGCTTCTTCTATGTCGGCCCCATCGACGGCCATAACCTCGATCATCTGCTGCCGGTGCTGCGCAACGTCCGCGACGCCGAGCAGGGGCCGATCCTCGTCCATGTCGTAACGCAGAAGGGCAAGGGCTATGCGCCGGCCGAAAGCTCCGCCGACAAATATCACGGCGTGGTGAAATTCGACGTCGCCACCGGCGCTCAGGCCAAGTCTGCCGCCAAGGCGCCGGCCTATACGAATGTCTTCGCCCAGGCGCTGATCGCCGAGGCGCGCCACGACGACAAGATCGTGGCCATCACCGCCGCCATGCCGTCAGGCACCGGGCTCGACCGTTTCGGCCGGGAATTTCCCGAGCGCACCTTCGATGTCGGCATCGCCGAGCAGCATGCCGTGACCTTCGCCGCCGGCCTTGCGGCGGAAGGCTACAAGCCCTTCGCCGCGATCTATTCCACCTTTCTCCAGCGCGGTTACGACCAGGTCGTGCATGACGTCGCGATCCAGTCGCTGCCGGTGCGCTTCGCCATCGACCGCGCCGGACTGGTCGGCGCGGACGGCCCGACCCATGCCGGCGCTTTCGACCTCGCCTATCTCGGCTGCCTGCCGAATTTCGTCATCATGGCCGCCGCCGACGAGGCCGAACTCGTCCATATGGTGGCGACCGCCGCCACGATCTCGGACCGCCCCTCGGCGGTGCGCTACCCGCGCGGCGAAGGCACCGGCGTGGCGCTGCCCGAACGCGGCGAAGTGCTCGAAATCGGCAGGGGCCGCGTGCTGCGCGAAGGCAGCACCGTCGCCCTGCTCTCCCTCGGCACGCGGCTCGGCGAATGCCTCAAGGCCGCCGACGAGCTTGCGGCCGCGGGCCTCTCCACCACGGTGGCGGATGCGCGCTTCGCCAAGCCGCTCGATCTCGACCTCGTGCTGCGGCTCGCGCGCAGCCATGACGTGCTGATCACGGTCGAGGAAGGGGCGGCCCCCGGCTTCGGCAGTTTCGTCCTTCAGGCGCTGTCGGACCATGGCCTGCTGGACACCGGCCTGCGCGTGCGCAGCCTCACATTGCCCGATGTCTTCCTTGAACAGGATACGCCGGCGGCCATGTATGCCCGCGCCGGGCTCGACGCGAAGGGCATTGTTGCCCGCGTGTTCGACGCGCTGGGCCGGGGCCGCACCGCCGAAACACCGAAGCTTGCCTGACGCCATGGAATTTTCATCCGCCTTCAACCAGCTTATGACCTTCATCGGCTTCGAAGCCGCGACGTTCTATATCGTGCGCACCACGCTCGATCAGACCGCGCGGCGCGAAATGGCCTCCATCGCCGCGCCGATCCTCATTCTCGTCGGCGCGATCTCCGGCCCGATCTTCGTGCAGTTCAAGCTGTCGAACCTGTTCGTCTGGCACATGATCTTCTTCGGCCTCGTCTGTTTCGCCTGGCATCGGCAGAGCCTGCTGAAGGACGACAGGCTGAACGAACTGGCGGAGAAGGCCTCGAAAGAGACCGGCAAGACCACCGACGACATCAAGGCCAATTACCTGTTCACGCGGCGGCTGCTGAGCTTCGGGCTGGTCTCCTATTTCGGTGCTTTCAGCATCGCCTTCTATTACGCGCTGGGCCAGCTCTGACCGCACCGGAGCCGCCATGGCAGAGCACCCGCCGGACCGGATGCGCATCGACCGGCTGCTGGTGGAGCGCGGCTTCTTCGAAAGCCGCGCCAAAGCGCAGGACGCCATCGCCGCCGGGCATGTCAGCGCCGACGGCCGCACCGTCGCCAAGCCCTCCGAGGAGGTGCGTTTCAATGCCGAGATCACGGCCGCGCCGGCCCATCCTTGGGTCTCCCGCGGCGCGCTGAAGCTCGTGGCGGCGCTGGATCATTTCGCCATCGACCCGGCCGGCCGCATCTGCCTCGATATCGGCGCGTCCACCGGCGGCTTCACCGAAGTGCTGCTGGCCCGGGGCGCGGCGCGGGTCCATGCCGTGGATGTCGGCCGCGATCAGCTTCACGCCTCGCTGCGCGGCCGGCCCGAGGTCATCGCGATGGAGGCAACGGACATCCGGCATCTGGCTCCGGACGCCTTCGCCGCGCCGCCGTCGCTGGTCGTGATCGACGTGTCCTTCATTCCGCTCCGCCTGGTGCTGCCGGCCGCGCGCCGGCTCGCAGCCGCAGAGGCCGACCTCGTGGCGCTGATCAAGCCGCAATTCGAGGCCGGCTCGCGCCATCTGAAAAAGGGCATCGTCCGCGATCCCGCCGTGCATTCGGCCGTCTGCGCGGAGGTTTCGGCGCGCGCGGCCGAAGCCGGCTGGCTCCCCTCCGGCATCATCCCCTCGCCCATCGCCGGGGGCGACGGCAACCGGGAATTCCTGCTGGCCGCGCGGGCGATGCCCGCTGCAACTTCCTGAGCGGCCTCCGGGAATCCCCGGCAACAAACTGTCGTGATGTCCGGCTAATCTCGTTCAGTCTTGCGAAGAACAGGCGAACCGGCGCGCCGCCTGTTATCCGCCGTATTCCTGGTTATATTGCTCAAGGATCGCGCGGAGCGGGACTCGTACCGGCGCGCGCCAATCTTCAAGAACAAGGGCCGGGACCCTCACGGAGACACTTCCGCGAAGAGGTCCAATACGCATCATGTCAGTCCGGAATCTCGATCTCCCGACCGCGGGGACCAGCACCGCCGAGCCGTGGATATGGCGCGAACTCGCCGCCACCATGCGGCTTGCCATGCCGATCGCGCTGACCCAGCTCGGGCAGGTCGCCATGATGACGACGGACCTCGCGCTGGTCGGCCGCCTCGGCGAGGAGGCCATGGCGGCCGCCGCGCTGGGCCACACCATCCTGTTCGCCCTGTTCGTGCTGGGCATGGGGCTCGTCGCCGCGGTCGCGCCGCTGGCGGCGCAGGCTTTCGGCGCGCGCGATCCGCGCATGGTGCGGCGCTCCCTGCGCGTCGGCCTGTGGGCGGCCTTTCTGCTCGGTCTCCCGATCACGGTCATCCTGCTGCAAGGCGAGAGCATCCTGCTCTGGCTCGGCCAGAAGCCGGAGACGGCGGCGCTCGCCGCGCGCTATCTCTCCGGCCTCGCCTGGAGCGTCGTGCCGGGCTGGTGGTTCATCGCCGTCCGCAACTTCATGAGCGCGGTCAATCGCCCGGAGCCGGCGCTGTGGATCATGTTCGGCGCGGTCCCGATCAACGGCCTGCTCGCCTATGCGCTGATCAACGGCGCCTTCGGCCTGCCGCATCTCGACCTTCTCGGCGCGGGCATCGCCACCACCTCCGTGAATATCGTGATGTGCGTCGCGGCCTTCTGGATCGCCTCGGCCATGCGGCCGTTCCGCAAGTATCAGGTGCTCGGCCATTTCTGGCGGCCGGACTGGCCGCTGTTCCGCAAGCTGCTGGTGATCGGTCTGCCGATCTCCGGCTCCTTCGCGCTGGAATACGGCCTGTTCGCCTTCGCCGCCATCATGATGGGCTGGATCAGCATCGCCGCGCTCGCCGCGCACCAGATCGCGTTGCAGATCGCCGCCATCATGTTCATGGTGCCGCTCGGCATCGGCATCGCCGCGACCGTGCGCGTCGGCCAGTTCGTCGGCCAGCGCGATGTGCAGGCCATGCGCCGCGCGGGCTTCGTCGCCATCGTGGTCGGCGCGCTGTTCATGGCCGCAATGACGGTCGCCGTGGCGCTGACGCGGGATTACATCCCGCTGCTGTTCCTCGGCACGGACATCGCGCCGGACAATGCAACGATGCTCCTTGCGGCCAAGCTGCTGCTGCTCGGCGCGAGCTTCTTCATTGCGGATGGAGTCCAGACCATCGCCGCCGGCGCGCTGCGCGGACTGAACGACACGCGCATTCCGCTGATCTTCGCCGCCATCAGCTTCTGGGCCATCGGTTTCGTCAGCGCCTATGTCTTTGCTTTCTGGGCTGGCCTCGGCGCGGAAGGCGTGTGGATCGGCCTCTCCGTCGGCCTGGCCGTGTTCTCCGCCCTGCTGATCTCGCGGTTCCACCGTCTCACGAAACGAGGCTATATGCCCGAACTGTCGAAGCCCGCGGGATGAGCGCCGGCATCGTCGAGCGGCTGACCATCACGGCCATGGGGCATCGCGGCGATGGCCTCACGGCCGGATCGGCCTTCGTGCCCTATGCGCTGCCCGGCGAGATCGTGGAGGCCGAAGGAGACGGCGAGCGGCTGTCGCTGCGTGAGGTGATCGCGCCGAGCCTGGACCGCGTGCCGCCGGTCTGCGACCATTTCGGCACCTGCGGCGGCTGCGCGCTCCAGCACTGGCGGGCGGAGCCTTATCTTGCCTGGAAACAGGAACAGGTCGGCGCGGCGTTGCGTCAGGCCGGCATCGCAGCCGATGTCGCCATGACGCGGGACGCCCATGGCACTGGCCGCCGCCGCGCGGTGTTCCACGCCCGTCACGCGGCGCAGGGCACCGTCGTCGGCTTCGCCGCCGCACGCAGCCACCAGATCGTACCCATCTCGCACTGCCCGATCCTTGCGCCGGAGATGAGCGGCGCGTTGCCGGCGGCGCGGGCGATCGCGGAGCAACTGAGAACCACGCCGAAGCCGCTGGACATCCATGTCACGGCGACCGACAGCGGCCTCGACATCGACGTGCGCGGCAGCGGCAAGCTCAAATCGGCCGACCATACGGCGCTGGCTTCCCTCGCCACGCGCCACGGCATCGCGCGACTGACGCGCCATGACGAAATCGTCACCCAGCAGACCCCGCCGATGCTGACCATGGGTCCCGCCCGCGTGCCGCTTCCGCCGGCGCCATTCCTTCAGGCCACGGCGGCGGGCGAAACCGCGCTGGCCGCGCTCGTTGCCCGCCATTGCGCGGGCGCAAAGACCGTGGCCGACCTGTTCTGCGGCATCGGCCCCTTCGCACTGCGGCTGGCGGAACAGGCCCGTGTCTTCGCGGCGGACAGCGAGGCGCCCGCCATTGCCGCGCTGCGCCAGGCCGCCGCCCACACGCCCGGCCTGAAGCCGCTGGACGCGCAGGCGCGCGACCTGTTCCGCCGCCCGTTGATGCCACTCGAACTCAAGCGCTTCGACGCCGTGGTGTTCGACCCGCCGCGCCAGGGCGCGGAGACGCAGGCGCGGCAGCTCGCGGCTTCCACCGTCAGGAAAGTCGTCGCGGTGTCCTGCAATCCCGCCACCTTCGCGCGCGATGCCGCGATCCTTGCCGGCGGCGGCTATCGCCTCGTCGAAGTCACGCCGGTGGACCAGTTCCGCTATTCGCCCCATGTGGAAGTCGTCGCGGCCTTCAGCCGCTGAACGCCCGGACCGTCCACATCCCCACACCGGCAAACAATCCGCATCCGGCCGCGGCGGAATCCGGTGCCTTCCGTCGTCAATTCTGCCAGCGATCCCGCCACTGACGTTCGCCGATGTTGCACGGCACGCGAGGCGGCGTGGTGGCGGCCGGTATCACTTTCGGCTCGGGTTGCAGGCCGGCAATCTCCAGCACCAGCTTGGTGCGGGTCGCTTCCTTGAACTTGTCGCGCCCGCGCACCGGCACGACAAAGGCGCCCGGCCCGCCGACAACGCAATCCTCGTAATATTGATCGAGATGTTCGATATCGCCGAAGCCGTACGTATTCGGCCGGTTGAGCATGATCGGCAGGCCGTTGATGGTGATGCCGGCGGCGACGACCTCGTCGCGCACCACATTCAGCGCGGGGCCGTTGTTGTTCGGACCGTCCCCGGATACGTCGATGACCCGGCGCACGCCCTTGAAGCCGGAAGTCTCGAACAGCGATTTTGAAAAGCCCAGCGCCCCGGAAATGGAGGTCCGCGATGCGCGGCGATACGGCGCGCGAAGAATATCCGCGGCAAAGCTGTCAGCGCTTTCGGGGCCGTCGATCGCCCGCCACGGCACCACCACGCGCTGGTCGAAAGCGCCGGCCCATTCCACATAGGTGATCGCCACCTTGCCGTGAATGCCCTCCTTCAGCGCCTGAAGGAATTCGCGGGAGGCCAGCGCCACGGCATAGCCCTCGCGCTGGAGCTGCTGCTCGTCCGTGTCCATCGAATAGGAGATATCGACGGCGAGAACGAGTTCGACATCCACCTCCTCGCCGGCCTGGGCGACTTTCACCGCCGCGGGTCCCGGCCGGGCGAGGCCCGCCGTCCAGGAGGCCAGCCCCGTCGTGGCTATGGCGAGCAATCCGAACGAAATCCAAGCCTGAAGGCGCATGCGCATCTCCGTTGGCGGACATGCGCATGCTGGCACGCGGGCGACAGGAAGAAAAGACAGAGCGGATCGTCGCCGCTGAAACACAAGAGCCGGCCGCCGCATCGCGGAAACCGGCTCTTTCGAAGGGAATACGTCAACCGGGCAGCGCGGTTCACGCGAACGTGTCAGCCGCGCCGTCCGGACGTCACTTGATTTCCTGCGGCTGGATGCCGGCGGCCTTCACGATCGGCGCCCAGGTCTCGATATCCTTCTGGAGCCGCGCGGCGGTCCCCGGCCCGTCGTCGGAAAGCGGCAGGGATGCCACGGTCTCCAGGAATTTCGCAGCCTCCGGCGATGTGGAAATTTCGTTCATCCACTTGCCGATCTGTTTCACGATCGGATCAGGCGTGCCGGCCGGCGCGTACACGCCCCACCACGGGCTGAAGTCGAAGTCCGGCACGCCGGCTTCCATCATCGTGGGGGTGTCCGGCAGGGTCGGAATGCGCTTGGCCGTCGTCACCGCGAGGGGGCGCACGCGGCCCTGGCGGATCGCGCCGGCGGCGAAGGTGCCGTCCATGATCATATAGTCGAGCGTGCCGTTCACCACGTCCGGCAGCGCCTCGGGTGCGGTGCGGTAGGCCACCTCGGTCGATTTCGCCCCGGTCTTCTGCTGGAAATAGGCCGTCGACAGGATCGCCATCTGATTGGTGACGCCGTGGACTGCCTTGGGCGTCTTTTTCAGATGCTCGACGAGCTGCTGCACGTTCTTGATCGGGGAATCCGCAGCAACCAGCATCACGAAAGCGATCTGAGCGAAGGATGCCGCCGGCGTGAAGTCCTTCACCGTGTCGAAGCTCAAGCCTTTGAACAGGAAACGGCTTCCGGCCATGTTCGAGTTCGCAACGAACAGCAGCGTATAGCCGTCCGGCTTGGCATTCGCGACCAGCGAGACGGCAAGGTTGCTGTTGGCGCCGGGCTTGTTTTCCACCAGGACGTTCTGACCGCTTTTCTCCGCGAGCTTGGTCGTAAAGAAACGCCCGAGAATGTCGGCGCCGCTGCCACCCGGAAAGCCGATGAGGACACGAATGGGCCGGCTGGGATAATTCTGTTGCGCCGAGGCCGGCAGAATCAGGGAGGCCCCCCCGAGCGCGCCGAGAGCCGCACTGCCGACGAGTTCACGCCTGTTGATCATTTGTTTCCTCTCCAACTTTTATTTTTTGATTAGGCCGCGCGCGCAGGCGGTATGCAAGACGGAAAATCGCGTCCCGGCGTCAGATATCGAGATTTTCCGTCGATACGATTTCGATGCCGAAGCCGCCCAGCCCCACGTATGTCCATTTGGTGGACGCCAGAAGGTGGATGGACGAAATCCCGAGATCGCGCAGGATCTGCGCGCCGACGCCGATTTCCCGCCACTGCCGCGTGCGCACCGCCTCCGAGGACACATCCTCTTTCAAGCCGAGGTTGCTCAGGGGAACGCCGGAAGCACCGTCCCGGAGGAACACCAGCACGCCGCGCCCTTCCGCCTTGAAATGGGCCAGCGCCGCATGGATCGACTTGGCGCCGCCGAAGACGTCGTTGACCACATCCGCGCGATGCAGGCGCGCCGGCACATTCTCGCCGTCGCCGATCTCGCCATAGACGAAGGCCATGTGCTGGACCTTGTCGAAGGGTGTCAGATAGGCATAGCCCTGAAGCGGGCCGATGTCGCTGTCCACGGGGAATTCGGCGACACGCTCGATCAGCTTTTCGCGG
>Ga0182740_1002462_pt1 | contig 11278 bp, 12 predicted proteins | sample eDN5th37CKraftBY_FD_128872 | JGI IMG/M metagenome (GOLD analysis project Ga0182740, IMG submission 128872) | Enriched backyard soil microbial communities from Emeryville, California, USA - eDNA 5th pass 37_C Kraft BY (version 2) (version 2) | ecosystem: Environmental > Terrestrial > Soil >...
CGGCGACCTCGACATGCCGGAGGCCGACGCGACCGCCCGGGGCGTCGCGGGCCGCGCCGACGCCGTCGTCGTCTCGGTCGACTACCGGCTGTGCCCGGCGCCCGCAGCACTGGGCGGCAGCGGCGCCGACCGGGTGGACGAGCGGGGCGAGCCGGTGGCCTTCCCGGTCCCCCACGACGACTGCCTCGCGGCGTTCGAGGCCGTGCGCGAGCGGGTGGTGGAGCTCGGCGTCGACCCGGCCCGGCTCGCGATCGGCGGGGCGAGCGCCGGCGGGTGCCTCGCCGCCGGCGCTGCCCTGCGCCTGGCGGACGAGGGACGCGCGCCCTGGCAGCTGCTCCTCGTGTACCCGGTCCTCCACCCCGTGCTCCCCGAGCCCAGCCCCGAGCTCGTCGAGGCCCTGGCCGCCGTGCCGCCCGCGCTGCTGTTCCCGTCCGAGGCACGCGACCAGATCGACAGCACGTACCTCGGGGGCCGCCCCGCGACTCCGTACGCATACGCGGGGACGGCGGACGACCTCTCCGGGCTCCCGCCGACCTACGTGGAGAACGCGCAGTTCGACGTCCTGCGCGCCAGCGGAGAGCGGTTCGCCGAGCAGCTCGCGCACGCCGGGGTCGAGGTCGAGACTCACCTCCGCGAGGGTGTGCCGCACGGCCACCTCGACAGCGTGGGCCTCGACGCGGCAGCAGCGACCTTCGACACCCTGGCGAGGCGCCTGTCCCGGAGCGCGGGCTGACGCGCCGAGCCGCCGAGCGCAGCTCTGCTCAGTCCTCGGCCCGCAAGGATCGTCCCGGAGGGCGGAGCCCCGCGCGCTGGTTCACCGCGCGATCGTGCCGGTCGTCGTACTCCCACGGCAGCACGCGCCCGATGCGAGCCGCGAGCTCTCCCCAGTCGGGTGCCGGGCTGCATGCCCGGACGAGCCGATCGACGGCGGACTCGAACGCCGCGGGGGACCAGCTCCGCATCAGCCAAACTCCGGTCACCGGGAGCACCTCTCCTCCGGACACCACATCCGCCGCGAAGCCGTCACCGCCCCATCTCTCGACGCTGAACACCTCGGCGAACATGCTCGGTGAGCACAGGATGCAGTCGAAGGAGTCGGCCGGGTCGCTGTCGGTCGTGCCGATCAGAACCTGAGCCGAGACCCCGAAATGCGTCGCCCCGAGGGCTGGCTCGCTCCGGTTCCACCCGTGGTAGAGGAACTGCTTGACCTCGGCGGTCGCTCCGCCGTCGCCCTCAGTCACAGACACGGAGGCAGTGTGCCAGCGGCACCAGTGTGTGGGCTCGATCACGCCCGGCTGCGATCCGGTGAGGAGTCCTGGACGGAAGCGGCGGTGCCTCTGGCGTCGCGGCTCACGGGCTCCTCTCGGGCAACTCGCCCGCGGTCGCCCTGACGCTCATACCCCCGCGCGGCTGACCTGGCCGAGGACTGGATCAGCGAACATACTCCGCAGCTCTTCTGGGCCGGCCCGAGCGCCGACGAGAGCACGCGCAGAGACACCGAAGGCCCGGAATCCTGATGATTCCGGGCCTTCTTGCTGTGGAGCTAGGGGGCTTCGAACTCCCGACCTCCTCGCGGAAGTTCTGCTCATCTGCCGCCGACCAGGGCGCTGTCTTGTCGTGTCCATCTGGTCACCCTCATACCCCACGAAACGTTGAGATATCGCCGATTTTCGGGCGCTACGCCTTCGGTCTCGCTCCCACGCGAGAGGTTGGCAACCGTTCGTACGCGCGTTCGCTTTCGACGTGGCGGTCGCGTGGCATCGAGGCCATTCCGTGGCATGTCGCGTGGCATGGGTTGAACCACCATGGCGCCCGGTCGAGGCACCTGGATCGGTGCAGCGCGTCAGCCAGCTTCAGGAACCTGGACGAGGACTCGCTCGGCAGGCTCGACGTCTGGCCGCGCCAGGACGTCGAGCTTCCATCCCTCGTGCAGTCCGAGGAGATCGATGGACACGCTCCCTTGCTGAACCGCGGCGTCGACGGTCTGCGCCGCGGCAATCGCCGCGTAGAACTTCGAGGCAAAGAGCGATGCGGCAAGATCGCTGATCGAGGACCCTGTTGCTACAACGATGCCGACCGACTCCAAGAGAACCTCTGCACCACGGAGCGTGTCGCATCCGTTCAGCACGAGGAGCACGGGCGGAGTACTCGTCGCTGCGAGAGCTCGCGCCAGGAGCTCGTACGGCACCCCCTGCCCCTCGGGCGCCGTGACGCTGCCGTTGTCGAACAGCAACGACGCATCACCAGCATGACCCGAGAAGTGCACCACATGCGGCCTGAGGTCGTTGAGCCCCGCGATCAGGTCGTCGGCGGTAGCCGCGGGACGGTAGTCGATCTTGATGAGATCGCGGTGCAACGCTCGCCGGACCTGCTCTTGGACGTCGCGGACCTCCGCGTCGGTCCGGAGGTTCTGCTCGGGGTTAGCCGTCAAGTACAGGACTCGGAGGGTTTCCGCCTTCGGCGCGGGAACCGTGCGGACCTCATGGACATGACGCACGATCGGGCTGGAGAGGCGAGCCACCTCGCGCGCGTGGTTCTTCTCCACCTGGCGCCGTCGGGCGTCCGCCTGCTCCGCAACCCGGAGGTCCGTCTTGCGCTGGGTCTCGGCACGCCGCGCCGAGCTTCGAACCTCACGCTCGAGGTTGCTCTCCGCGGCCGCGAGGTCGCGCGCCAACTTGCCAAGCTTGTCGGAGGCGGTGACGGCCTTACGGTCTTCGGCGATGGCCCTCTTGTCAGCATTCTCAGCGCTGCGCTGGTAGGAGCGTGCCATCGAGTCACTGGTGCGCGGCGTGATCTTGCCAAGCTCCTTCGCCGCCGAGGCACGGTGCTTACTAGCGGCCGCGCGTGCCTTCGCAAGTGAGGCTTCTTCGGTTGCCTGCTGCTTCTTGATCGCAGCGATCTTGTCTCGGTACTGCTTCTCAGACATGCGACCTCCTTCCGGCCTGATATTGACATCCGGCTCTGACAAGAACGCCGTCGGGTGGATGCGCGGCCACCGCTGACTCGGGATCGAGCGGGTGCCATGCGCCGCCGCGGCAGCAGCCCTCATCAGCTCACCCACGCGCACAGAACCCCAACCGAATCCCCGAGGCGACATGGAGCACGCGGGATGACGGTCTCCCACCACGAGGATTCCGCGCGGAGTCTTACCCGGGCCGGTGACCGAGACCGAGCACGGCGCGCCTGGCTGCCCGGAATCATCGCAGCAGTCACCCTGGTCGCACCGCTGTATGGCGCTGCCGCGCTGGCCGACCTCGCAGGTACAGATCGTCAGCGCCGGGATCGCCTCCCTGCGGCGAGTTACATCGGCACAAGTGCGACACTGTTGATGCTCGCGGTAGCGGTCCAACCTGGGGGTACGCATGGCCGTAGATGTCTTCCTGAGCGTTGGTCGAGCCTTCAGCCCGGACCAGGAACGATTCATCGCGCTACTTGAGAGCACGCTTCGTTCACAAGACCTCGCACCAAGAACCGTTGGCAGGAACGACTTCTCCGCGAACACACCACTGCGCCGGATTGCCGAGGTCCTCGACCGATGCGACGGCACGGTCGTCCTCGCATATGCGCGCACACTGTCGATGACCTTTGTCGACCGCCCTGGTTCCGAGGTCGAGCTCCGCGAGGAGAACGTGCGTCTGCCGACGGTTTGGAATCAGATCGAAGCGGCGATGAGCTACAGCCGCGGCCTCCCGCTGCTCGTTGTCGTCGAAAACGGCCTCCGCGACGAGGGGCTGCTCGAGAGCCGGTACGACTGGTATGTCCAACGGGTGAGCCTCACGAGCGACGCGCTCGAGACGGCCGAGTTCCGCGGAATCCTCGCAGATTGGGCGGCTCAAGTAAAGGCACATGCCGAAGGCCGTTCATCGAACCTGGATAAGCCAGCGGCTCCCGTCGCCCCAGCTGATGTCACAATAAAGCAATTGCTGGGTGGCCTGACTATTCCACAGCTCTGGGGGGCGCTAGGCGCGATGGGCACTGTCCTCGTCGCGGTCGCGACCGTCGCCTACAAGCTTGGCGGTTCCTAGTCACTATGGCCCGCAGAACGGCCAGGGACTGCCGCATTCCGATTCACCCTCGAGTCCAACCGCTGGTCAGCTCCGGGCGTCGTGGGCAGCGGCCTCATGTCGTTCCGTACAGCGAGCATCCGTCGCCACGCGCCAGAACTCTTGCCGTTCATCGGTTCCCTTCGGTTCGAACCCGATCCTGTGCAGCTGTTTCATCTCCAAGGCATACCCGTCCATGAGGACCGCGGCGTAGTCCTCGTCAGGAACGCATGTCCGGACGTCAGGGATGCGCTGGTAGACCTTCAGACGCTCCTGCCACAGAGGGCCGACGTAGTCACGCCAGTGCCGTGCCCCAGCAGGCGTGAGGGTCGCGGGGTCCGCTGCATCGTCGTGGCCGGCGTAGGGAGCCATGTAGGCAAGGAGTTTGGTGAAGACGTCTTGTGCCTTCATCACGCGGTGGGCCATTGTCGCTGGACTCGTGTCATCGGGATCGATTAGGGACCAGATCACCTCTGCGTTGAGATGGACGAGGCTGTCCTCGAGGTGCTCGTTCCCGTCGGCGGTGGCGGATGGGCTGTAGCCGATGGCCTGGAGCGCGGCCTCGATCCTGTACTCCTCGATGGCCAGACCACCGAGACAGAGCATGATCCATTGCCACTCGTAGTCGACCAGTTCGTGATGCTTCTTGGTGACATGCTCGCCGCGCTCGTGGAGCAGCGCGTGCCCGCCCTCGTGCGCGAGCAGACGCTCAACATCAGCAGCGTCCAGCCCTCCCGTCTCCGAGCTATTCACGATGATCAGGGAGCCCTCCTGGGGGCGATTGATGGTCTTCGCCGCGACCACGCCGGCGCCGCGGTCGCTTCCGTAGCCCGGGTTGCCGGTCTGTCGGCGGACTTCGGCGACGAAGCGGTCGGAGAACATCACGTGGGTTCCCTGGGGGGCTCCTATGCGACGCAGCCCGCGACGTGCGGCGTCTTCGGCCTCGCCACCGGGGGGCGTGCCATGCACCGTCAGTTCGTACATCCGACCGTCCTTCGACTTCGACGAGCTCTCGTTCTAGCACTCCCCTTCGGCGCCGTGAGCACACGCCCGTGGGTGAACTTGCGACGACGAGGCGCCGAGAACTACCGTCGGTTGGGTTGGAGCGCCCCTCGCTGGCACGAGGGGCACCCCGGTTGCGGCCTCCAGGAGAGGTCGCGTGGTGCCTCAGCTGAGGTCACGAATCAGCAGCAGGATCAGTTCTCGAATGAGCGGCATCAGCCAGGTGACGGTTGCCCTCCAACCTGCCGGGCTGGTGCCGCTCTTCTTCGTCTTCTTGGTCTGCTTGTGCGCGCGCTTACCGCTACCCAAGCGATCACCTCTTCTCATGTCGGTGTTGCTGCTCCGCCGCGTGGCGGAGCTCCCCGGCGGTGGTGCCGGGAAGTCTTTGCCGGACACGGGGGCACGGCCCCCGGCCCTGCCGAGTGGGTGCGACCCAAAACGACGTGGTCACGTTGCGTCGCCCCCTGCCGCGCGCGCCGCCGCGGCTGCCGCCACGCGCAGCGCCTCGCGGTTGTCGGTGCTGTACGGATAGACCAGTGCGCGGTGCCATTCCTCGCGTTGCCCAAGGGGATGCTTCGGCTCACGCACGAGCCGAGAGCGTTCGACCAGGAGGTTCTGTCTCCGCAGCTCGTAGTACCCGCGCTCAGCGGTCCGCTCGCTGAAGCCGTAAAACTCCTGCGCCCGCTCGTGCGCCATCACGAAGGTGCGCTTGCCGTTGGGGTCCTGGGTGTCGCGCAGGATCACCAGGAGCATCGCCTTGCCCGGGAGTGAGAGCTGGTCGATCGTCCCGTCCGTCCAGTACTTGAAGGGGAGCGCGAAGAACCCTCGACCCCGAACTGCCGGATCGCTCGGCGGCTCGTTCGTCCACGGTTCACCGTCGCCGTTCTCACGCTTGAGGGTGATCGTCGGCGTCCCGCGCTTCCCGGAGATCTCGAGGAGGTTCATCTCCTGGAGAGTCTTGAGCGCCGTGTTCGCCGCACGCGGCGTGACTTCGTCACCGAGGAGCAGTGCCCAGGTCTGGATGGGCAGCGCCTCCCCGCCGAGGATCGGCTGCAGGGCGTGGATCGTGAGCAGGAGGTCGAGCGCGCGCTCCTTCCGCCCGGTCACGAGATCGGCCAGGACCGACGCGCGAGGCTTCTCGTAGCGCTGCACGAAGTCCTTGCGGATCCGCACGTAGCCGCGCTTGGCCGCTCCGAGAAGCGCCTCCCGCGTGTATGCGGCGTCCGGAGCGGCTTCGTCCTCGAGCCCCTCGAAGGGGTCCCATTCGCCTGCGGAAGGCGTCTGTTCGTTAGTGGTCATGCGCCCACCCTACAGAGTGAGGTATGTTCAACCGCGCCGCGGCACGAACCGCATCGACGCTCTCAGGTGCCAGTATGCGAGATGAGGCGATGCCACTTGCGAGACCATGCGAGGCCATGCGAGCCAAGCCGAGGGGGTACGGGGGCCGCGCCGGTCCCGAGCGGCGTCGCCGCGACCCGCGGGCGGGCGGAGATGGACCCAAGTTCCTGCGAAATCCCGGTTGACGCGAGTTCCGCCCTCAGGCCCGTCGACGAGCGGCGGCGCCGACGATCTCCCTGACCACGACGTCGTGATCGGTGTGGCCGCGAGGTGCTTGGCGAGGCATCCCGTCGCCTGGGCAAGGACGGCCGGAGTGGAGGTCCCAATCGCTTCGGCGACGTGCCTCAACCCCGCGAGGACACCTTCGACATGCTCGAGGTCGTACCGTGCGAGGGTGACGTCGATCGCGGCCTGGACCATCGGCCGCGCGTCCTCGACGAGACCGGCCCAAAGCTCGGCGCGCTGGCCGGCCTGCGCGAGGTCGGCCGGGCCGGCTCCGGCCTCAAGGACGGCCGCCCGCACGGTCGCGGCTTCAACGGCGTCCAGGAGGCTCCACAGGCGGCAGATCGCGCCCCGAACGGCGGGATCGGCATTTGTCGCGTTGATGAGCCGGGCTGCGGCAGCGGGGTCGATGTTGCGCAACTGCTGCAGGTAGCCGGCGGTGACCGCGGTTCCACACAGCGCGAGCGGGACGAGGCCGTTGCTGGCGCGACGCACAGCTTCGGCGTCGAGTGCTCCCTCAACGAGCACTGGGATGCCGCCTCGAGGGCGGAACTTGTCGTAGGCCGGGGTGCTGGTGGGTGTTGCGGTTCTTCGGCGGCGCGTCGAGGTCGTCGTCGGTGGCGGGTGCGGCGTGCGGTGAACCCGATGATGCGGCCTGTGGTGTCGCGGACGGGCAGGACCAGGCGGTGGCGCAAGGTGTCGCCCGGTCCGCCGTTCTTAGCCTCGAGACCGAGGCCGACGTCCAGAGTTCGGTGTCGGTGAAGCCGCGTCAACAACGACCTAATCCCGCTCGTGCTGTGCGGGACAGCCATCACCACGGGCCGCCAGCAGGCCCGTCCACGTCCCCTCGCTCGTGGTCGCGTGGAGACGATCGGGCGCAGGGCTGGTACTCCTCGGGCGACTCGGTCGATCGTGCTCGCGATCATCGTCGTCCTGTTCCCGCTCGCTCGGTTTGGCGTGCTGGGCCGATGTTCAGGCGCGCTCCTTCGTTCAGCCAAGCGCTGGGCCGGAGGCGTGATCGACTACCGGCGCGGCTACGCGCGCATGCCATTGAGCCTGGATTCCCAGTTGAAGCGTGCGCAGTTGGCGTGCGTGGTCACGCTCGGCAACGCTCGTTTGTGTCTCGCCAAGAGGACTGTGCCCCTGGACTTCGTGGAGTTCGCGGTACGCGGCGAAGGCGACGACAAAGCCGCGCCACTCGTCGTCGCGGACTGGCGGGCGGGGCGGCAGGTAGCGAACCCACGGTGCGCGTTCGCGAAGGGTTGCGGCGGCGAGGTCGGTCGCCCGGGTCACGATGAGGCGCGCGCGGACCGTCAGGGCCTCGGGGACGTCGTTGGAGTGCGGTCCACGGGCTTCGGGGATGATGCCGCCGATGCGGGCGGGCCGCTGGGTCGCGGGCCGCGTGGTGGCGACAGCGAGGCGATGGTGCAGTACGGCCATGGCGTCGTCGGCGTCGATCAACGTCCGTGCCGCGGCGAGATGGGGCAGGAGCCGGTCGACGAGGTGCCCATCGGCCTCTGCGCGACGCAGCTCCGCGCACAGCGGACCGAAGGTCTCGGACTTTAGTGCCGCGGCGATCATGTCCTCGTCGACGCCCTCGTCATCACCTCGGGAGCGTCGACATGAACCGGCCGTCGGACAACTACGTTCATTCCAAGTGCGCGATCCACGGGATAGTCGTCGGGCCCCGGCAGCGCGAGGACCTCGGCGACCTGGACGCGCTCGCGGCGTCGATTGCCGAGGTGGGGATGCTGCAGCCGATCACGATCACCGACGGCAATGTGCTGCTCTGCGGGTACCGGCGGCTGATGGCCGCCAGGCAGCTCAAGTGGCGGTCAGTGCCGGTCTGGATCCGCGCAGGGCTGTCGGACCGGCTGACGATCCTGCTGGTCGAACGCGACGAGAACGCGCTGCGCGAACCGCTGAACCAGGTCGAGGCCGCCGGCCTCCATGAGGAGCTCAAGGCCGTCCTCGCACAGGGGGCCCACTCACGCCAGGAGTCGTCGCGATTCGGCACCTCCGACGGTGCCGCCCACGCGGCGGTACCACGCGGCCTGGGGGACGTGCGGCGAATCGCCGCGCGCACCGTCACGGGCACGGCGTCCTACACTCGCCTCGAGCGGATCCGCTGGCTGATCGACGTCTCCAAGGACTTCCAGCTTTCATCGCACGTGCGGGACCTGGCCTCCGCGGAGGTCGAGGAGTTGCGTCAGGGGGCCGGAGTCGCTCCGGCCGTCACCCGGGTCAGGACCGCGATCCTCCAGGCGTCGGAGTACGCGGACCGCCAGCTGAGCGCGGACACATCCGAGACCGATCCGGCCGAGATCGACAAGGAGCAGCACCTGGCGCGGATCGCGGCGAGGGCCGACGCCCGGATGGCCAGGAAGCGCGCCGCGGCCCATGTCCACGCCGCGAACCGCCCGACCGTGACGCCCGCCCAGGCGCGCCGGTCTGCCGGCGAGCTCGTCTCCGTGCTGGACACCACCTCGGCGATCACCCGGTTCGACCCCGCCGTCGTCGGCCCGCATCTGAGCGAGACCGCGTGGGCCAGGCTCGAGCGCACGGTTGAGGACCTCGAGGTCTTCCTCGAGGTGGCCGGGGTCGCCCGCCGGACCGCCGGCCGGTTGAGCGCCTGAGGGCGACTCTGATAAGGCACCGCACTCGATTCGTCGCGTCCGCGCCGTCGGTAGGGCGGCGTCGCGGACGTGGAACGGGCTGCGTCGTCGGCGGGTACGGGGAGGCGGAGTTGGGTCTCGCGGTCGCGATCCTGGGCGTCGTCGTGTGGGTGTGTCTGTACGTCTCCGACGGTCGTGAGGACTCGCGCGATGGGGTCGGTGCCGTCCACCTGGTGCTCTACCCACGACCTGGACGGGTTGTCGCTCGGTATGTCGCGCTCGCCACGCCATCGCAGGCTTCGCCCTCGCGGGTTCCTAGCGCAGATTCGCGCCGGAGTCCTCGGTCCCTACATCGTGTCCGTGTAGTACCCACCCAGGGGCTTGATCACCGCAACCTACCACCCGCCGCCGGGGTCGGCAGCCAAGGTCGGCTGGACCCACTCGGTCGGGGCCGGGCCGGTCGGTGACGCCATCGCGGGCTATGACTCGGTGGCCTCACCCGTCTCCAGTCGGGCCAACTCCGCCTCGCCGATCTCGACCATCTCCTGCAGCACGGCCGACGTGTCCGGCGCCAGGCGCAGCCGCTCGATGTAGTGCCGCACGGTCACCCCTGCGCCGACCCGGTGACCCAGCAGGGCTGCGGCCTCGGCGACGCCCATCCTGCATGGCTACGACCGTCGCCATCGTCTTGCGCAGAAGGTGCGGGTACACACCGGACAGCTGAGCGTCCGCCAGCGCCGCCCGCAACGACCGCCGCAGGTTCGCCGGCGTCTGCGCCCTGCAGACGTTGCGGCCGTCGCGGAACGTCCCGCGACGGGAACACCGGCATGTCCGCACTGGTGACCTCCGGGCGGATCGACTCCAGCGCCTCGGCCGTGAACCGCGGCACGATCATCGAGCGCTGCCCCGCGTCGATCTTCGGCCGCTCCTGGCGCACCGTGCCCCGACCCTTGATGTCGACCATCGTGGCCGTGACCGCGATCGTCGGGAGCCCGTCCGGAGACAGGTTCACCTCACCCCACCGCAGGGCCATCACCTCGCCGATCCGCAGCCCCGTTCCGAGCATGACGTCCACCACGACCGGCAGGTGACCCGTCGGCCTCGGACCCGGCCGTCCCTCCTGCACCGCATGCCAAGCGCTCGTCGCCCGCCGAAGACGTGCGACGTCGAACGCGGTCATCGCCGTCGGCTCGGGCCGCCTCTTCGCCGGCGCGATCGTCTTGCGCACGGGGTTGTCGCGCAGCGCGTCGTGATTCACCGCGCGGTCCATCACCGCGATCAGCGCGCCCCTGGCCTGGATGGCAGTGGTGAGCATGTCGTGCTTCCCGCTGGACCGGCCGCGCGACAGGATTCCGTCGGTCCACTTCTCGCACGCGGCCGGGGTCAGCTCGTGCAGCCGCCGCTTGCCCAGGTGCGGGCACGACGTGGTTCCCGAGGAGCCGCTCGTACTCGTCGACGGTCTGCGGCAGCACGGGCGGGTTGGGCAATGCTGTGGGCTCCCGCATCTCGTTCACCCACTGCCGGCACGCCGGGCCCACCTTCGAGCCCGGGCGCAGTTCGGCCGATCCACGGGGAGCGCCGAGCCGCTCGACGATCGACGCCTGCACCGCGAACCGTGCCTCGGTCGCTCAGGCGCCCGAGCGCGACACCTGCGTGTCGCCGCCGTCGAGCAGCCGCACCCGCACCCTGGCGCGCCACCTCGTCCCGGTCTGGTAGACGAAGATCTCACCGTGCTCGCCGGGCTTGAGCCGTCTTGCCGACATCGCGCTCACCACCCCGTCCCGTCGCCGTCGTCGGCGTCAGGGGCCGGACCGGCGCCGGCGGTGCGGTTCCCGGGCCGGTCGGACGTGTGCTCGGTCGGCCAGGCGTCAATGTCGGCCTCGTCGAACAGCAGGTGCCGTCCGACCTTGTACGCCCTGGGCGCCGGGAAAGCAAAAAGGGCCGCTGACCTGAGTCAGCGGCCCTTTCGAGGGTGGAGCTAGGGGGATTCGAACCCCCGACCTTCTCATTGCGAACGAGACGCGCTACCAACTGCGCCATAGCCCCTCGAGCGGGCAC